>CXWJ01002906.1_pt1 | contig 16674 bp, 14 predicted proteins | sample 590841 | NCBI WGS metagenome assembly CXWJ01 (sample SAMEA3498367, study PRJEB10139) | wastewater metagenome | biome: wastewater treatment plant; material: activated sludge | place: Austria | collected 2015-01-21 | reverse complement strand
TTAAAAGAAATACATTCTTTAAAAATGAAAAGATTGATAACTGAAGGTTGAGCACCCTACCCGTTGGGGCAAAATTCGGGATGACTCATATTGTCGCCCGGCTAAATTCAGCGTTGCAAAATAAACTGCTGTACTTTCCGCGTCCCGGCAGCGGGGATCACTTCCAGGAAGTACAGACCGTTGGGCAAGTCACTTGTAATATTTACCGGATAGGGTTGATCGGTTGCATCGGTTGCGAGTGAAACCATGACCTGGCCCTGACCGTTCAGCACGGTTACTTTTACGGACTGGCCGTCCCAGGGCGACAGATCCGCCGAAAGCACGCCGCCGCTGGGGTTGGGATATACTTTCAAGGGCGCCTCCGCCGATTGATTTACCGATGGCGCAGCCTCCGGAGCCTCCTGCGGCGCTTCTGCGTCGGTGGGATCCGGCAGTGCCATATTTCCCGGCTTGGGCACATTGATCGGCACGCAGTCGAACGTATTCAGATGGGCTTCGTAGAACACTTTCGGATACACACGCACGATGACGTGGATATAATCCGGCGCAGATTGAGCCGGCAATGTATAAGAGAAAATATCCGATTCGCCGTTGGAGATGCTGTCCATCTGCGATTTAAAGCGGATGGAATAGAAGGGCGAGAAATTCGGATTGCGCACGGCGTATTCGCGGCCGCTCGGCGCGGTGTAAATCGAAAGGTCGGGCGGATCCATCGCCACAACGCCGTAGGGCAGTTGGAATGCGGTGTAGATCAACGGATTCGTGCAGTTGTTCGTCACGCGGATGCGGTACGTGCGGTTCTTATCGGAATCGAGGGTGATGTCGAGCAATTCGTATTTGATGCAGCCGATTATTTTTTCATCGCAGTTGCCGGGTGTCGGCGGTGCGGAGTTGACGACTACTTTGAAGCAGCAGGTGTCTGCATTGCCGCATGTGTCCACAGCGGCAAAACATACGTCGGTCGTACCGACCGGGAAAGTGCTTCCGCTGGCGGGACCTTGTATTTGTGTCACCGTCGCGCCACCCGGGCAATCGGTGCTTGCGGTGGGCGGGTTGAACGTGACGATCGCTCCGGTGCTGTCCGATGCCGTCGTCGTGAGATCGCCCGGGCAATTGAGTGTAAGCGTATCGGCGCCCGGCGGGTTGTTGGGAGGAGAGCAGGGCAGAGGCGGGTTCACCGACAAGGTAGCGATGCAAGCCGGGTTGTCGTGGTCATTGATGGTCAGCGTGATCGCCCCGTTTACTATCTGGAAGGGGCCGAAAGTTTGTGCCGTACCATAAGGGATCATCATCAGGTCGGGCAACATGTCCCAACCCCAGGGGCCGGTGCCGCCGGTGGCAGTGACGGCAAAAGTAAAAGTATCGTCATCGGGGTCGGGGGTGCCTTTGCTGTCGCAATCGATCGCCGAAACGGTAATGGTGACGGGCGTAAAACAGCCTTGCGGCGTGGAAGTGAAACCACCATCGAAATCGAGTGATTGCCCGTCGGCGAGGCTGAACTGGGCGGTGTAACCAAGCGGATCGGCATCGCTGTCTTTCGTATCGTCGGCGCCCTGATCCGGCAGGGTTTGCCATACGCCGCCGGGGTTGGCGAAACGAAGCACGTAATCGCCTGCTGCGATACTGTCGAATGTGTAGTGGCCCGCGGTGTCGGTGAGGGTGCCGGCGATTTCATTTCCTGCAGGGTCGTAGAGCAGTACCCAAACGCTGTCGAGGCCGGGCTCACCGGCGTCCTGGATGCCGTTGGTATTGAGGTCGTCCCAGACAAAACCGGAGATGGAGCCGGTGGCGCTCAGGGTCAGGGAGGTCATTATAGTCATCAGGGGGAAACCCAGGATGAGGGCTGCAAGAGTGGAGAGCGTTCGTTGTTTCATCGTACGAAATCGAATTTTCGGTTTACTATTAAAATGCGTCCCGGCTTTGCCGGAGCGCGGAATAGGAGGGAGATAAAGGAATTTTGAAGAAGCATGCGTAGCCGGAAAAATCGCTGAAAACGAAGCGATTGGAGGGCGGGAAAAGACCGGCTGGTGCACGATTAAAGCATTTGCAAAAATAGTGCGGAACGCCGTTAAAATAACAAAAAAGGCGGAGTGTGTCGGGTAGGTTGCGATTTTAACAATAGAGAAGGGTAAGTAACGGGGCAGTTGGAAAACAAGGGTATAACGAGCATGCCTGAACGCGCCGGATGAAAACTTAAGAATTAAACCAAAACCCTTATTTTTGCAGAAAATCACTTTATATGGTCGCAATTGCTGCACAAAAGGTTCTGGCTTCTCCGGCCAAATCGCCTAAAAAAATTACCTGGGAGGAATTTCAGCGGAAATACCTATCGCGTGAAGACCGCTATAAATATGAATGGGTCAATGGTCAGGTTGAAAAAACGCCCCGCGATATGGACAAATCCCAACTTTACATTCTGAACAATCTTACAAATTTCTTTTTCAGGCTCAAATTGGCAAAATCCTTTGATGGCAACCTGATATCTGAAGGCGACACCTTTTTCGCTGGTAACCACCGCCGCCCCGACATCGCTTATTATACAGAGGCGCAAATTCAAGCGGGCCGCCGCAACGAGGATATACATCCCGACTTTGTCATCGAAGTGATTTCCAAAAATGACCAAGTCGAGAAGTTAGTGGACAAAATGGACGACTACTGGGCTGCCGGGGTAAAAGTAATTTGGCAAATCTACCCCAATCAGCAACAGATACACGTCTATCACGGCAAAAAAATGACCGTTTGCACGGGCAACGACCTTTGTTCTGCTGAGCCGGTCATAGAAGGGTTTGTTCTGGCGGCGAAGGATATTTTTAAATAAAAATCGGCTGCACGCAGTATTATCTCACCAACACAAAACCATGAAAATCAATTTTTTCCCGCTTTTTTTGCTCGCCGCCGCCTGCCAAACGCTTCCTGCGCAGGATTTGCTGGAAATAAACATCGCGCAGCGCTGTATCTATTCCGGCGGCGTGATGGACGAAGAATTGTATCGTTTTCCCGACAACGACAAAGTCACCGCCTGGATAAAAGAAATTGCCGAACTCGGCGACGCAACGCTCGATTTTGAAGTGCTGCAGGCCAATGTGGAAAACGTATCCGCCGTGCTCGACGGCGAAAAACGCTACCTGCTGTACAGCCTCGATTTTGTGGAAAAAAACAGCGAACCCGAGGTCATCGGAGCATTGGCGCACGAGATCGGGCATCACGCCAACGCGCACACATTCAACGCGGAACACCGCAAAACCGAAGAACTCGAAGCCGACCAGTTCATGGGCTATGTGTTGTCGAAAAAAGGAATCACCAAGCCGGTCATCGAAGCCTTTTTAAAAAAACTGCCATCGTCCTACGGCGTGTCTTTTGAAGAACGGCGCAGCGCTGTTTTTGAAGGGTTCGGCAAAGCCGAGCGCGCCATGCAGATCAAGAGTCTGCCTTTCGACAACGACCCCAAACTCGAAGGGCTGACCCTGCCGGGTTTTCCCTGGCCGCCGCCCTCTTGCAACGCCCGGTTCGAGTTGCCTGAAAACGCTTTTGCCGGGTTCAAAACCCTCGGCGACGTGGAGCGCAAAATCCGGACGGCGCTCGATGCCAAAGGTTACGCCCAGCGCAGTTATTTTTCGGTGCCCAACGGCTTCGCGCTCGTGACCCAACTCGAACAATACAACGGCGAAGACGGCTCCGTGCGCAACGACCGCACCCGCTGGCTCGACTACCCCGCCAAAGACAATTTCGCCGGTGTGCTGGACTACCTGAAATCCTTTGTGATGCCGCAAAAAGGCCATTTCAGGTTGTTCGTTTTTGTTGTGACCAACGAGGGCTTTGGCGGCAGCGCGCAGCGTGTGTCGAAAGAACAGGCGACTGCCTGGCTCAGCCAGGGTTTCAACAAACTGCCGCGCAGTCTCGCTGCCGCGCCGTACGCGGCCGACTTTGACGTGACCGCACTGGTGTATGAATTTGAAGTGCCGGAAAGCAATCGCAAACCCGTGCAGAAATGCCCTTCGCCCCTTTTCGACGCAAAGACGCATTTGGTGAAGTCGGGTATCGGCGCCGGATTGGGGTTTTAGCGGATCACGTTGTGGCTCACAAGTCAAAGTTTCGACAGGATTTACAAGATTTACAGGATTTATTGACCTGTTTTGAAGTATAATATCCTGTAAATCCTGTAAATCCTGTCAAAAAAGAAACTTGTGAGACAGCCTCACACTTCTCGCTCATCGTTCATAACTCATCGTTCTTAAATGCTCATCCTGCTCGCCGACACCCGAAAAAAACTCCTCTGGCTCTGGCTCGGCTTCACCGCCGTCCTCGTTTTGCTGATTTTTGTGCAGACCCTGACCGGCAAGTTTGAAGCCATCGAAGGGCAAGCGTGGGTGTGGGTTTTTGTGAACCTTCTGCCTGCTTTATCATTGCTTCTCGCCGCAGTTTTGCTCAACAAAAACCCCTCAAAAGTGCTGCTGCGGGCCACATTCCGGGCAGTTTATTTCGGCGCCCTGGCGTATCTCCTGCTCCTGACGGTGACGTTGTTTGCCCTGCCGATGGCGACGGTGAACTGGAGCATCGAGGAGTATTTAGCAAAAACATACATCTGGTTGCTGCCGTTCCAGACAGTTTTGTTGCTTGCGTTTGCGACCTTGTATTTCCGGAAAGAGCCGTTTTTTCGCCCCAATGCGGCCATTATGCAGCAATACGTCGCCAAAAAAGCCGAATTTGCCCAACGGGCGGGCAATGTCTCGCAAGTGCGGGCGTTCGAACTGCTGATCGGTGACGGCGGCCTGGGCGCAGTCTTGGAGCACTTGCGCAGCTACCTCAAAACCGAAGAAAACACCATCATTCTGCTGCAAAACCAATACGCCGAATGGACAAAACAACGCGACCTCAACCTGCTGCCGCCCGATGCCCTGCAGCGTGAATTGAACAGGATGACGATGGCGGCGGTAGGGTTTATTGAAAAAATATGAACACTTACGACGGGATTGTTTTACAAGATTTATTTTGACAGGATTAACATGATCTACAGGATTTTATACCTATTGTTATGCAAAGTATCCTGTAGATCATGTTAATCCTGTCAAAAATACAACCTGTGAAAATGTCTCGTAACTTTTGCTATTTAGCCGAAAGGATCATGAAAAATATCACTCTGTCGAGCCTCTTCACCCTCCTCCTCTCCCCATCGCTCCCCGCCCAGGAAGCGCTGACCATCCGGCACAGCTGCAACTTCGCCGCCGCCGATACCCTGTCGGAAGTGTACACCTACGAATCCTCCGCAGAAGCGAAACAAATCGTGGAGCGCATCATGCAGGTCAATGTGTTGCCGCAAAACTTCGTCATCAAATCGGCGGACTGCAACAACGCACTGGCAACGACCATCGGCAAACAACGCTATATCCTGTACAGCACCGCGTTTCTGGAGAATTTTAAAAAAGAAGCCAATACCAAATGGGCGGCGTACTGTGTGCTCGCCCACGAAATCGGGCACCATCTCAGCAACCACGATCTGGAAGCGACCGACCCGAAAGTACGGAAGCAATACGAACTCGAAGCCGACCGGTTTGCGGGCGGCATATTGTTTCGGCTCGGCGCGTCGCTGGAAGAAGCGCAGGCGGGTATCAACACGTTTTCCTTAGAAAGTGCCTCGCAGACGCACCCGCCCAAACGCGCCCGGCTGGAGGCATTGGCCGTCGGCTGGAAACAAGCGGAAGAGCAGGCCGACCAACAGGTGAACACGGGCAGTGCAGCGGCAGCGGATTCCGACGAAAAGAAACTGTACAACTCGGCGTTGGCCGAAAAAGACCCTTACAAAGCCATCGACCTGCTCGACCAGGCCATCGAACTCAAAGGCGATTACGCCGATGCTTACTTAGAGCGTGGCAAACGCAAGATCGACATCGAAAACGTGGACGAAATTCGGGTTAACTTCCACGACGCCGTCGCCGATTTGAACGAATACATCTCCCTGCAGCCCAAAAACCCGGTCGCATTTGCGGAGCGCGGGTATGCCTACCGGCGGCTCGACCGCGACTCCAACGCGCTGGCCGATTACAACCGCGCCATCCGGCTGGATGCCAAATACGCCGATGCCTACCTGGGCCGGGCCTGGGTAAAAATGAATATGGAAGACGACGACGCTGCCCTCAAGGATTTGGAAAAGGCCGTGCAAGTCAAACCCGATTTTGCGGAGGCTTACTACTGGCACGGCAATATCCAATACCGTTATGGCAAATACGACGAAGCCATCGCCGATTGTGACAAGGCGTTGAAGATCAATCCCATGTATTACGATCCCCTCAACCTGCGCGCCGCCGCCAAACAATTCTCCAACCGCTTTGCCGCTGCCATCGAAGACTACCGGCAGTTGGAGCGACTGCACCCCGATGAATTCGACGGCTATTACAGTCTCGGGCTCTGTCACCAAAACTTAGGCAAACACCGCGAAGCGATTGCCGATTTTGATAAAATGTTGAACAAGTTCCCCAACTCCGCCGATGCTTATCTGCGGCGCGGCGTGTCGCGCATGGTACTCGGGCAAAAAGCCGAAGCCGATCAGGATTTTGAAAAGGTCTTTGAAAACACCGTGCTGGTCGGCAATTATTCCACAGAAATCGGGTGTTTACTCTGCGAATTCGGTCTGCCCAAAGAGGGCTTGGTGTGGTTGGAGAAGGTGTTGGAGAAGTCGCCGGATAACCGGAAGGCGAAGGAGTGCAGGGAGCAGGCGTTGAAGAAATGATTGCTTATATAAATCGCAGAGTTTTTACGGGTGAAATTCTATCATTTAATACAATTATGTATAGCCGGTCTTTCCAAATTACTAACCGTTTTGGACGACGACCGGCAATATTTCTGGCGGGTGCGCCCTTTCAATGAACATATTACCTGTGCGCCATCCCGGCATCGCAATTTCAAAACTTCAGCGACTTCCGGCGCGAAAGATGTAGAAGTTTTGTCGGCTGTACAAATCGCTCCGAATCCTGTAGTGAGCGATGCAACTGCCCGTTTGTACGTGAATGCTGCCGGCAATTTTGAAGATTCCGTCAGTATTCTCGACTCAAGGGGCAGCCAACTGCGTTCATCGGTTAATATGGTATTCAACGCGGGTGAAACCACCTTTGATCTTCAAACTCGGGGCTTAGCCAATGGGTTATATTTCGTCGTCATTGAAAACGCGGAAAGCCGCACATCGCGCAAAATGACAATTCTTCCCTAATGAGGAGGAGTTATCGAAGGTCTCCGGCCCGGCTTCATCTTTTCAATATCTCCACATCGAACCCCAACGCCCTTAACTTATCCTCGCTGAGTTCGTCCAGATTTTTGATCTCCAACACCTTGCCCTCTTTGTTTTTAAACGTCAGGATCACCTCCTCCCGGCTGTCAGCGTTTTGGCGGGCTTGTTCGGCAAGGGTGGAAAGGTCGTTGGCCTGGCGAATGGCGGAGTTGAGTTGTTCGAGTGCAGCGCGTTCTTTTTCTTGTGCATCGTAGAGATGACGCTGCATTTCGGCGCTGCGGTTGATACTTTCGCTGAGCGTTTTTTTCAAGTCATCCACTTGTGCTTTGGCGGCGGCGAGTTCCTGTTCGCGGGCTTTTTTCTCCTCCTCGGCGCGCATCGCTTCGAAACGGGCTTTTTCCGCTTTTTCACGGCGGGCGATTTCTTCGTTGTTGATCAGATCGTTGCAATTCTGGAGTGATAAGAGTTTTTCCAGACTCACCAGATCGACGGACACCACATAATCCAGTTTGAACTGGTCGCTGCTGCTGAACACCTCGCCGCCCACGCTGAATACCACGCCGCCCACCTCCGAATCGCCGACGACTTTTTGAAAGGCGCGGGTATACACCGTAGTGAGCTTGACCGAACGGATATAGTAGGTTCTTTTACGCGTTTCGGGGGCCACGTTGGTGGCGGCGCGGCAAATTTCAACATAAGGAATGTAGTCTTCGGGCAGAAAGGCATAACCCACGTCGGTCAGGATAATTTCATAAATATTGTCCTTTTCGATTTTTGTGGAAGCGATGCTGTATGCGCCGTTGAACCTGAATTTGTTGTCAATTTTGGCGCTGTAGATCACATCGGAGGTGGATGTGGTGACCACCGGGGGCTTGTCCTGTCGGACAAAGCGGGTCAGCACGGTGGTTTTGTTGCCATCGATCAGCACCATCGTGCCTGCCAGTTGGTCGATTTTGTGCACAAAACCGGAGAGTCCCTTGATAAAGGTCCGCTGTTTGTACGTATCCGGCAAATCGAAACCGATCGACGACGGTGTGAGTTTTATTTTTCTGGAAGTCTGGGCGGGTGCAAGGAAGCAATGGAACAACAGGGACAGTGCAATACAGAGACGGATCGGCAGATTCATCGTTTTGAAAAAATTTTAAGCGCCCAGAACGCAAAATCAGCGCCGGAATTTTGTGCAAAGCTTCACTTTTGCGCACTTTAATCTTTGCTTCGTCACCTTTCAAACAAAATTTCATGTACACAACCCTCCGTTTGTGGGTCGTTGCGGTATTGGCGCTGCCGGCTCATTTCCTTTTCGCACAAACCCCTGACGCTTCCTCTCCTGCACAAACCGGCACTTTTGAAAATCCTGTCATCGTAACAGATGGGGATTCGGTGAAAAATTACGTCGGGCAGGTAATTACAATCACCGGATTGATTGTCAATACCGGTAAATGGCAAGGGAAAGATGGTACGATTGGTTTCCTCAATATGTTCGAGGATTATCCGAACAACCCGTTCTCCATTACTATTTACAGGCAATATCTGGCATTTTTTGACCCCATCGAACAGTTCAAAGACAAACAAGTACGTCTGACAGGCCAGGTTAACAAATACCAGGACAAGAAAACAGGCAAAGACAAATTTTCCATCCATTTGAAAAAACCGGAGCAAATTGAAATTAAGAAGTAATAACTCGCTCAGGCCATATTCCGGTTGCTATCCAACTTCAACAACACCCCGATCATCAGCGAAAAGCCGATGAGCGATGAGCCGCCATAACTCAGAAAGGGCAGCGGGATACCGATGATCGGGAACAGGCCCATCGTCATGCCGATATTGACGATGAAGTGGATAAAAATAATACCCGCTACACAGTAGGCATACACGCGGGAAAAGTTGGAGCGCTGCCGCTCGGCGATCACCGTGATGTGATACAGCAGGAAAGCAAAAAGTCCGACGACAATGGTCACACCGAGAAAACCGTGTTCTTCGCCGACGGTGCAAAAAATGAAGTCGGTGGTTTGTTCCGGCACGTATTTCAATTTGGTCATATTGCCCTGCAAATAGCCTTTCCCGATGATACCGCCGGAGCCGATAGCCATTTTGGAATGCAGCATGTTGTAGGCCGAGCCGCGTGCATCGGCTGCTGTAGTTTTGGAGGGGTTGAGCCACACATTGATGCGCTGTTGCTGGTGTGGGGCAAGCAGTTTGGTACTGGCAAAATTGGCAGCGAAAACCAGTCCGCAAGCAAGCACCAGCACCGACAACCGGGTGAGTAAAGCGTTTTGGATCAAACTGTTTTTGCGCCAGTAACTATAAAAAAACGCTACCAGTCCGAGTAAAAAGTGCGGGCCAAGCATAAATAAGTCTAAGTTGGGTACTTCTCCGGCTTGTTTCCCCATCCATTGCAACAGCATAGGCGAAATCAGCGTCCAGCATATCGTGAGGGAGATCGTAAGCACCCAAAGCGTCCACCATACCCGGTTGTTATGGCGGAAGGGTTTTAGGAGGGTGAAATTGTAGATCCAGATATAGGTCGCCATGACGTATGCCGGACTCCAGGCAAGGCCGAAAATCACACTTAATATAACAATGCCGCCCAATAAATACCAGGTCCAAGACAAACCTTCCCTGTACAACACCAAAAAGAAGGAGAAAAAAATCAACGCGGATCCGGTGTCCGACTGTGCAAGAATAATACCTACCGGTACGAGAAATATCAGAAACGCCGTGATACGGCTGCGCCAGGTGCGCAGATCGACGCCGGTGGAGCTCAGATATCCGGCCAGTGCAAGGCAGGTGCCGAATTTGGCCACTTCGGAAGGCTGAAATGAAAATCCGCCGAACTGGTACCAGGCCAACGCACCGTTCACCTCCCGGCCAAAAACCAGCGTCCCGGGCAGCAGGATCAGCGTAACCAGGTATATGATAAAACTATAGGTCCGCCAGAATGCCCAATCCGTCATCATGATGATAAAAATCAGCACGAAACAAATCAGGATAAACATCATTTGTTTGCCTGCATTGTTGTTCAGGTCGAATATCCCGAGCATGGGCATATTCGGGTCGTAGTTGACGGAATAGATCATCATCCAGCCTACCGTGACCAAAGCAAGATAAAGCCAGACGAGCCGGTTGTCGATATCACCGATTACAAATGAGGTGCGTTTGGGCGCTGCCATGATGTGTGGGCTGTGAGTATACGAGAGACGAGAGCGGGCACTGTTTTATTGTTCCAGAAAATCGCGCGGATGAATATTGGTGTCTTTGGCCGGATAAGCGCCTGCGTAATCTGTAAGCGTCGCTAAATAAGCCTGGGCCTCCAGTTTGGTCCTGAACGCGCCCGCCCGAAGTTTGTAATACGGCTTTTCATGTATCCATTCGGCGGGTACATCAGGGTGTTGGATGCGGAACCGGTTGCGGGCGTCTTCCACTTGCTGGCGGTCGGTGGTGGCCATGATCTGAACGCGCCAGCCGTCGACGCGTGGGTTGGCGCGGTTGCTGTTGGTCCAATTGCGGAACAACTGGGATATTTTAGGATCTTCGTTGAGCTGAATTTCCTGTGCATGGGCGTTTTGGCTTGCGCAAACAAGCAGCAACACGAATCCCAACTTTCCCAAAACTGAAAAATGAATCAGGCGTCGGCACATCCTGCCAGACCAATTTGCTGTATTTGCAACAATCAAATTTATCATAACAAATAATTTCATTTACCCGCTCCAATGATCTCCATCGAAGCCGAGGTGCCAAGTCTGTCGGCGCCGGCTTCCAGCAAAGCTTTTGCCTGCTCTGCAGTGCGGATGCCGCCGGCGGCCTTTATTTTGATACCGTTGGAAGCGACCGACCGCAACTGGCGCACCATTTCCGGTGTGGCAGGGAAACCGTGGAATCCGGTTCCGGTTTTTAGCCATGCAACGCGGGCTTCGGCTGCAAGTTCGCAAATTTTTCCGATTTCCACCGGTGTGAGCAAGCCGCATTCAAGGATGAGTTTCAGCGTACGCCCCCGCATGTGGGTTGCTAATGCCACGCCTTCTATATCGTGTTTCGCATGATTCCAATTGTCGCTTTTAACCGCAGATATGTTGATTACTGCATCGATATCGTCGGCGCCTTCCTCCAAAGCCCGTTTGATTTCTTCACTTTTTGCCGGAATGGCAGAATAGCCCATCGGAAAGCCGACCACGGTTACCACCCGAACACGGGTATCATCCCCCAGCGTACGCCGGGCTTCGCGTACGTAGAGCGGTGGCACACACACCGCAGCAAAACCGTGCTTTTTTGCTTCCTCGCATACCCTGCGCACTTCAGCGAGCGTGGTGTCAGGTTTAAGAATTGTGTGTTCAATAAATTTTGCTAATTCAGACATCGGGTGAAATCCGGGTTTTTTCGAATGGCCGGTTCGAGAATATCAGGTGGAAAAGATTATACCAAATTTGCAGTAGGCGTTGTTGATCGTTGTGTGTTACGCAACTGTTATTGGAAAGCGACATCATGACACACTCCTTTAAATGACTGATAACCAGCAACTGACAACTGATAAACCATAATTGACAACTGAAAATACCAAGGTGGCGGGCTTTGTTAAAAAGAGAGCCTTCCCGCATAGTTCCGGACGGGAAGGCTCAAGAGTGCTTTCATGTGGTCTTTCAGGCTACAAAAGTAATATACCCACGTCGGTTTATAATAATTACTTTTAAAATTTATGCAGCACAGCGTGAAAAACTTTCAGGTTGTCAGATTTATGACGTTTTGAAAAAACAACCTTATTCCCAATGAAGCCGAATGGACATGATAAAATTTATAGACATTTTGTTTTAAATTTCCTTTTTTAAAATTCGCCTTTTCCCTACTTTTGCCTTTTCGCCAAAACCTCCTGTTCACCGGCGTTGTTTTCCCAAACTATGGCAAAAGCAAAAGCACTAACGGCACCAACACTCGCTCCGAAAAACGGCCTCTCCGATGGCGAAGCAAGTGTTATAACCGAATCACCGAATAACCAAATAACCAAATCCTCAAATCACCAGCAATACATAGAGGTCATCGGCGCCCGCGTCCACAACCTCCGCAACGTGGATGTGCGCATCCCGCGCAACCGGCTCGTAGTCATCACCGGCGTGAGCGGCTCCGGCAAAAGTTCGCTGGCTTTCGACACCATTTATGCCGAAGGTCAGCGCCGGTTCATGGAAACCCTGTCGAGTTATGCCCGCCAGTTTATCGGCGAAATGGAGCGACCCGACGTAGAGCAGATCACCGGCCTGTCGCCGGTCATTTCCATCGAGCAGAAAACCACCGGGCGCAACCCGCGCTCCACCGTCGGTACCGTGACGGAAGTGTATGATTTTCTGCGTCTTTTGTTTGCCCGCGCCGGCGAAGCCTACTCCTACGTGACCGGGAAAAAAATGGTGAAATACACCGAGGAGCAGATCATTCAGAACATCCTGGAGCGGTTCGCCGGCCGCAAAATTGCCTTGCTGGCGCCTGTGGTGCGTTCGCGCAAAGGCCATTACCGCGAACTCTTTGAACAAATCCGCAAACAAGGCTACACCAAAGTCCGCGTGGATGGCGAGATCGTGGATGTCAGCCCCGGCATGCAGGTGGATCGCTACAAAATCCACGACATCGAAGTGGTGGTGGACCGACTGAAAATCGGCGACGACCGCGTCGACCGGCTTGCCGAAAGCGTCCGGATGTCGATGCGCCTCGGCGATGGGATGTTGCAGGTGCTGGACCTGGACAACCCCACCCCCGACCCCTCCCCCACTGGGAGGGGAGACGCGGCATACACTGCGGATCGCTCTACGTCTCCCCTCCCAGTGGGGGAGGGGTCGGGGGTGGGGTCAATCGCAGTTTATTCCAAAAACCTCATGTGCCCCGACTCCGGCATTTCCTACGAAGAACCGTCGCCCAATACATTTTCCTTCAACTCGCCTTATGGCATGTGCCCGCACTGCAAGGGGCTGGGCGAAGTACACGAAGTGGATATGGCACGGGTCATTCCCGACAATACGAAGAGTATCAACGAAGTAGGCATTGTACCGCTCGGCGAAGTGCGCGAAAACATGATGTTCAAACAATTGCGCGAACTGGCGAAGAAATACAAGTTCTCTTTTACCACGCCGGTGAAGGACATTCCGGAAACTGCGATGCAAACCCTGCTCCACGGCGGCGATGAAGACCTCAAAGTGGAAATGACCTGGGGCAGTGAGGAATGGACCTACAACCTCGCCTACGACGGCCTTGTCAACATGCTCAAACGCTGGTATAGTGATACCACCAGCGAAAAAATCCGCCAGTGGGCCGAAGATTTCATGACGGTAGCCGACTGCCCGGAATGTCACGGCACCCGGTTGAAAAAGGAGAGTTTGTGGTTCAAGATCGGCGAAAAGAACATTGCCGAATTGTCGGAGATGGATTTAACGGAGCTGCATGACGCTTTGGAAAACGTCGAAAGTAAAATGAGCGAGCGCCAGCGCGCCATTGCCAAAGACGTCCTGAAAGAAATCCGGTTTCGCCTGAAGTTTCTCCTGAAAGTCGGCCTCGACTACCTCGCGTTGAACCGATCTGCGCGCACACTTTCCGGCGGCGAAAGCCAGCGCATCCGGCTCGCCACCCAGATCGGCTCGCAACTTACCGGGATCACCTACATCCTCGACGAACCGAGCATCGGCCTGCACCAGCGCGACAACCACCGCCTCATCGAAGCGCTCAAAAACCTGCGCGACATCGGCAACACCGTGATCGTGGTGGAGCACGACCGCGACATCATGCTTCATTCGGATTATCTCATCGACCTCGGCCCCGGTGCGGGCAAACACGGCGGCCATATTGTGGACATCGGCACTCCTGCCGACTTCCTGAAAAACCCCACCAAAACCTCCGACTACCTCGCGGGCCGCACCCACCTCGACATTCCCAAAAACCGCAACAAAGGCAATGGCAAATGGCTCGAACTCGAAGGCGCCACGGGACACAACCTGAAAAACGTGACGCTCCGTCTGCCGCTCGGCACCTTCATTTGCGTCACCGGCGTAAGCGGTTCGGGCAAGTCGTCGCTCATTAATGAAACCTTGTATCCCATTCTGCAACAGCATTTTTACAGCAGCCTGAAACGCCCGCTCGCTTACAGTAAGGTCAGCGGTTTGGAGCATCTGGATAAGGTGATCGAGATCGACCAAAGCCCCATCGGGCGCACGCCGCGCAGCAACCCGGCCACTTATACCAACGTGTTCGGCGACATCCGCAAACTTTTCTCCGAAACGCCCGAGGCGAAAATCCGGGGCTACAATTCCGGGCGTTTTTCCTTTAACGTGAAAGGCGGGCGCTGCGAGGTCTGCGAAGGCGCCGGCCTGCGCACCATCGAAATGAATTTCCTGCCCGACGTACAGGTACACTGCGAACGCTGCCAGGGTCGCCGCTATAATCGCGAGACGCTTGAAGTGCTGTATAAAGGCAAATCCATCTCCGACGTACTGGACATGACCATCAACGATGCGGCGGATTTTTTCCAGCCCATTCCCGCTATCTACCGCAAAATCAAAACCTTGCAGGATGTGGGCCTTGGCTACATTACGCTCGGCCAGCAGGCCACCACGCTCTCCGGCGGCGAAGCCCAGCGTGTGAAACTCGCCGAAGAACTGTCCAAAAAAGACACGGGACGCACCATTTATATCCTCGACGAACCCACCACCGGCCTTCACTTCGAGGACATCCGCCAACTGCTGACAGTGCTCAACCGCCTCGTGGAAAAAGGCAATACGGTCATCGTGATCGAGCACAACCTCGATGTTATCAAAATGGCCGACCACGTGGTGGATATCGGCCCGGAAGGCGGGGCGCGGGGCGGGAAAATTGTATGTGCCGGTACGCCGGAGGAAGTGGCGAAAGTGAAGGATAGTTGGACTGGGGAGTTTTTGAGGAATGAGTTGAAAGCGTAACTTAGCGTCTTATAATCATCTACACGCTATGTATGGAAGTTCAAATCGTACACAACAGAATTTTTGAAATGCGCGGAAGCCGGGTCATATTGGATGTACACCTTGCTGAATTATATGATACGCAGACCTGAACCTGAATATAAATTAAGGTATCACAATCTGTGATACCTCAATTTATATTCATTTTTAAAATATTGACCTTCAAATATTTAAATTTATATCTTCCATTTTTCAATCCCTATATCACTCACCCATGTCCGAACTCGCCCTCCAACTCATCTGCGAAAACATCGAAAAACACCGCCGGGGGAAAACGCCACTTTCCTCGACCTAAATGAGGTGTACAAAATTGAATTATTGGAAATTTCCGCTACTTTTGTTGCAAATAAGTGTTCGCATAAATGTCTTCACTCAACGTACGTCCGCCGTTATCCAATATGCAAATGGAACTCCTGAAGCTCTATGCAGCCGGGGTTCCAGATGAATATTTGGTTGAAATTAAAGAAATGATTGCCCGTTTTTTGTTGGCAAAAGCAAGAGAGGAAGCGGGTAAAGTTTGGCAGGAAAAAAACTACTCGGATGAGACCGTAGATAAATGGCTTAAAGACGAATAACTCCCATTCCAGATGAAAGTCGTGCTGGACACCAATATAATACTCGGCTCGATATCGCCCTTCTCGAAATACCGGCCCGTCATGGACCGATTCGAGAAGGGCGATTATATTTTGTGCCTCACCACCGAAATTATGCTGGAATATGAGGAAAAACTGGCCGAAAACTTCAATCCCGCTGTCGCCGAATTGTTCGCAGGAGGTCTGATTTTGAAGAAAAATGTTGAGTTCACGAAGGTTTTTTTCAACTGGCGACTTATTTACCCGGATATGGACGACAATAAATTTGTGGACTGTGCTGTGGCAGCCAATGTCCATTATCTGGTCACGAACGACCGCGACTACCGGGTCTTAAAACGCATTGATTTTCCCAAAATCACTATCCTTAAAATGGATGAATTTATGGAAATTTTGGCGCAAATGCCTTGAACGCTCTCACCGCCATTCATCATTTATCTCTCATAACTCATACCTGCAAAATATGTCCGAACTCGCCCTCAAACTCATCCGCGAAAACATAGAAAAACACCGCCGGGGAGAAGACGCCCGCTTCCTCGACCTCGGTAACTGCGGCATGACAGAAGTGCCGGAGGAGATTGGGGAGTGCGTGTGGGTGGAGGAGTTGGTTCTAAGTAATGGAATAATGGATTGGAATGAGCAAGATTGGAGTCATAAAGAATCAAAAAACGCTGGCAATCCCAATAATTTGGTTCAATTACCCAAATCATTTTCATTATTGAAAAATATAAAAAATTTGTGGCTAAATGGAAACCATAATTTACGATATGAATTGTCAAATATAGAGCCTCTTAAGAATCTAAAAAAACTAAGAAAATTATACCTCCATGATACAGGTATATTGAGGTGGTGCGGTTTATCCGGACAGTAAATAAGAGAGTTTGAGTGGTTCATGGAGTGAGAT
>CXWJ01006294.1_pt1 | contig 16698 bp, 14 predicted proteins | sample 590841 | NCBI WGS metagenome assembly CXWJ01 (sample SAMEA3498367, study PRJEB10139) | wastewater metagenome | biome: wastewater treatment plant; material: activated sludge | place: Austria | collected 2015-01-21 | reverse complement strand
GCCCGGGTGCTGCTCATGGACGACGTGCTGGCCACGGGCGGCACGGCCGCCGCGGCCTGCCGCCTGGTCGACCGGCTGGGGGCGACGGTGGTCGCCGTGGACGTCGTCCTCGAGCTGTCCCACCTGCAGGGGCGTGGTCAGCTGTCCGGGCGCACCGTCCACGCCATCCTGACGGTCTGAGCACAGCGTCTAGACTCGCGCTATGAGCGAGCAGGTGCGCACAGACCAGCCGCTCACCACGCCTGCCCCGGGATCGTCGGGAATGCGGGCCCGTCTCGCCCGACTGGGCACCCCGCGGGCCAACCCGGTGCTGGAGCCGCTCATCCGGGTCGTGCGGGCCAACCATCCCAAGGCNNAGCGGTGACGCCTACATCACGCACCCCCTGGCGGTCACCACGATCCTGGCCGAGCTCGGCATGACCCCCAACACCCTGGCCGCCGCTCTGTTGCACGACACGGTCGAGGACACGACCTACAGCCTGCGTGACCTGCGGGCCGACTTCGGCCCGGAGATCGAGGCCCTCGTCGACGGGGTCACCAAGCTCGACAAGGTGACCTACGGCGACGCCGCCGCAGCCGAGACGGTCCGCAAGATGGTCGTGGCCATGGCCCGCGACATCCGGGTGCTCGTCATCAAGCTCGCCGACCGTCTGCACAACGCGCGCACCTGGAAGCACGTGTCGCCCGAGTCGGCGCAGCGCAAGGCCAAGGAGACCCTCGAGATCTATGCCCCGCTGGCGCATCGCCTGGGCATGAACACCATCAAGTGGGAGCTCGAGGACCTGTCCTTCGCGGTGCTCTACCCCAAGGTGTACGACGAGATCGTGCGGCTCGTGGCCGAGCGCGCCCCGGCCCGCGACGAGTACCTCGACGGGGTCCGGGTCGACATCGAAGCCGATCTGCGCTCGGCCAAGATCAAGTCCGTGGTCTCAGGGCGGCCCAAGCACTACTACTCGGTCTACCAGAAGATGGTCGGCGGCGGCCGCGACTTCGACGAGATCTACGACCTCGTCGCACTGCGGGTCCTGGTGGACTCGGTGCGCGACTGCTACGCCGCCCTCGGCGCGCTGCACGCGAGGTGGAAGCCGGTGCCGGGCCGGTTCAAGGACTACATCGCGATGCCCAAGTTCAACATGTACCAGTCCTTGCACACGACCTTGATCGGTCCCGAGGGCAAGATGGTCGAGGTCCAGATCCGCACCCACGAGATGCATCGGCGCGCCGAGTACGGCGTCGCGGCGCACTGGAAGTACAAGGAGAGCGGGCCGTCGGCCAAGTCCCGCCTGGGTGCTCGGTCCAACGACACCGGTCCGATCAACGACATGGCGTGGTTGCGCCAGCTCCTCGAATGGCAGCGCGAGACCGAGGACCCGGGCGAGTTCCTGGAGTCCCTGCGCTTCGAGATCAGCGCCGTCGAGGTCTACGTCTTCACCCCCAAGGGTGAGGTGATCTCGCTGCCGGCCGGGTCGACGCCGGTCGACTTCGCGTATGCCGTGCACACCGAGGTGGGTCACCACTGCATCGGAGGCCGGGTCAACGGCCGACTCGTGCCGCTCGAGTCGACGTTGGAGAACGGCGACGTCGTCGAGGTGCTCACCTCCAAGGCCGACACCGCGGCACCGTCACGGGACTGGCTGACGTTCGTCCGCAGTCCGCGGGCGCGCAACAAGATCCGACAGTGGTTCTCCAAGGAGCGCCGCGAAGAGGCGATCGAGAGCGGCAAGACACAGCTGGTCAAGGCCATGCGCAAGCAGGGCCTGCCCATGCAGCGGCTCATGACGGCCGACCGCCTCACCGCGCTGGCCGTCGAGCTGCGCTACGCCGACATCTCGGCGCTCTATGCGGCCGTGGGCGAGGGCCACGTGTCGGCGTTGCACGTCATCCGGCGGCTCGTCGCCGCCTATGGCGGCGATGTCGGCACGAGCGAAGATGTCGCCGAGGCCACGACTCCCACCCGGCGCATCCAGCGCCGCTCGAGCGACCCCGGCGTCGTCGTGGTGGATGCGCAAGACGTCTGGGTCAAGCTGGCTCGCTGCTGCACGCCGGTCCCGGGGGACCCGATCCTGGGTTTCGTCACGAGAGGCAACGGCGTCTCCGTGCACCGCAGCGACTGCACCAACGCCGACGCGCTGCGCTCGCAGAAGGAGCGTCTCATCGACGTCGCGTGGGCGCCGTCGGCCGAGAGTGTCTTCCTCGTGCAGCTGCAGGTCGAGGCCCTGGACCGCAACGGGCTGCTCTCAGACGTGACCAAGGTGCTCTCGGACCAGCGGGTCAACATCCTCTCGGCCACGGTGCACACCTCGCGCAGCCGACAGGCCATGTCGCGGTTCACGTTCGAGATGGGGGATCCGGCGCACCTCGACGACGTCATCAAGGCGGTCCGCAAGATCGAAGGTGTCTACGACGTGTTCCGCATCACCGGGGGCAAGCCGACGCCCTAGCGGGCCGGCCATGGCCGACGCGGAACCCCGGGTCAGCCGCCGAACTCGGCCAGCCCAGCCTCAGCCTGCTTGAGCCAGGCACGCTTGGTGTCCAGCGCAGCCTGGGCCTTGGCCGTCGCTCCCTTGTCGCCCTTGGCGGTTGCGGCGGCGAGATCGCGCTCGAGATCCGCGACCGCTGCGCTCAGCTGGTCGACGAACGAGCGAGCGCGCGCTGCCGCCTCGGGGTTGGACGAGGTCCACTTGCGCTCATCGAGGTCGCGGACGGCCTGTTCGACCCGCTTGAGCGCGCGCTCGGTGCGCTCGAGATCGGCCCGCGGGACCTTGCCCGCCGTGTCCCACCGGTCCTGGATGCCGCGAAGGGCCGACTTGGTGGCCTCGACGTCCTTGACCGGCAGGAGGGCGTTGGCCTCGACGAGCAACGCCTCCTTGACGACGAGGTTGGCGCGCAGTGACTCGTCCTCGGCGGCGACGACGGCATCCTTGGCCGCAAAGAACGCGTCTTGCGCGGCCTTGAAGCGGTGCCACAGAGCGTCATCCTCCGTGCGACCCGCGCGTCCGGCCGCTCGCCAGCGATCCATGAGGCGCTTGAACTCACCGGCGGTGGAGGCCCAGTCGGTGCTGGTGGCCAGCGCTTCGGCGTCGGCGACGAGCTTGTCCTTGGCCGACTTGGCGTCGGTGCGGGTGGCGTCGAGCTCGGCGAAATGGGCGCGACGCGCCTTGTCGAAGGAGTTGCGCGCTGACCCGAAACGGGACCACATGGCCGTCTCGACCTCGCGTTCGAGTCGTGGGCCGTGACGCTGGGCGTCCTTCCACGCATCGAGGAGCTCGCGCATGCGGTCACCGCTGGTGCGCCAGTGGATGCGCTCGACCGGTGTGGCGGCGATGCTCTCGGCTTCGACGACCAGGGCCTCGCGAGCAGTCGCCGCTTCGGAACGGGCCTGCCGACGGCTCTCGGACTCGACCTGTCGGCGAGCCGCCAGCGTCGAGGTCACGCGCGCAAGCTTGTCGTTGAGGGCGGCGAGGTCACCGACGACGTTGGGTTCGGCGCATTGCTCGGCCAGCTTGTCGACCGCACCGGAGACGTCGCGCGTGGAGACCTCGGTGTGTTCGAGGCGGTTGAGCATGAGGTCGACACTTGCCAGGAGGTCGTCGTACTTGCGACCGAAGTAGTCAAGGGCCTGCACGGCGGTGGCGCCGGGGTAGGAACCGACGGCGCGCTCGCCGCCGTCGGCGGTCTTGACGTAGACGACGCCCTCATCATCGACCCGGCCGAAGGCGCGGTTGCTCGGCGCGCCGTGGCGGGAGGCCAGCATCGCCGGCGACGGCACTGGAGGCGCCGGCGAAGCGGCCGGAGCCGGTGAGTCAACGGGGGACGGCACCGGCATCTCCGGGGTGGTGGGGGAGGGTGGCATCGAGGGGGTCTCGGTCACGTCGGACACACTCTCACCCCTTGGCCGTGGCGTCCACGGTGAGGATGCTGATGGGCAGGGCCGGCGCCACGCCATCCTCGGCGATTCCACCCTTGGCGATGCGGTCGACGATGTCCAGCCCCTTGGTCACCTTGCCGAAGACGGTGTAGCCCGTGGGGTCAGCCAACGTGGTGTCCTTCCACACGATGAAGAACTGGCTTCCGTTGCTGTTGGGCTCCTGGGTGCGAGCCATCGCCAACGTGCCACGGGTGTAGAGGTTGTCCTTGGGTGGGGTGTTCTCGACCCCGAAGGTATAGCCGGGCCCTTCGGCGCCGGTGCCGGTCGGGTCGCCGCACTGGAGCACGAAGATGCCTTCGGTGACGAGCCGGTGACACGGGCTGGGCTCCCAGAAGCCGTCCTTGGCGAGGTTGACGAACGACGCCACCGTGTTGGGGGCCTTGTCGGCGAACAGGTCGAGGGTGATGTCCCCGCACGTCGTCCCGAGGGTCGCCGTGACCTTCTTGCCTTGGACCGCCGTGACGTCGGGGGAGGTGGTGACGACCCGTGCCGACTCCTGGGCCGCTGGCGGCGCGGTGCAGCCCTTGGCCAGCGCCGGCTTGGTGGAGGTGGGGCTCGCGGTGGTCGACGGCGACGCCGTCGTCGTGGGCGCGGCCGTCTCGCCCGAGGTCGGGTTGACGGTCGGGTTGACAGTGGGGTTGGCCGCTGGGGCAGCGTCTCGGTTGCCCAACGAGGTCGCGAGCCAGACGAAACCCGTGACCAGCACGAGGACACCCACGACGACGGCGGCGACGACCCGGTTGCGGCGCTGCTCGGCAGCCCGCGCGGCCTCCTTGGCGGCGAGGCGCTCGGCCTGGCGGCGCTCGCGCGAGCGGTCCTGGGCTCGTGTCACGTGACTTCTCCCTGAGTTCCCTGAAATGTTCACTACGGATTTCACTACGGCCGCGGGGACCAGATGAATTGGCCCCGACAGTCTAGGCGGGTCGCATGGGTAAGGTGTGCCGCGTGCTCACGGTCGCGTTCCCTGCTGCTGCGTTCGCGACCAACTGCTACGTCATGGCAGTGGGGGCCGGTCACGAGTGCCTGGTCGTCGACCCAGGCATCGGCGTCCTGCCGACGCTGGCTGACGTGCTGCGCGAGCACCGCCTGCGCCCGGCCGCGGTCCTGCTGACCCATGGGCATGCCGACCACGTGTATGCGGTGACGCCCGTCTGTGCCGGGGCCGGCGGCATCCCGGCATACATCCACTCCGACGACGAATACCGCCTTGATGACCCGCTGCGCTCCCTGGGCCCCGAGCTGGTGGCCATGCTTGAGCAGCAGTTCGGGGCCACCGCCACCTGGACACCCCCCTCGGACGTACGGCACCTCACGGGCGTAGCCACCTTGTCCATCGCCGGGCTCGATGTGACGGTGCGGCATGCCCCCGGGCACACCGAGGGCTCGGTGCTCATGACCCTGCCCGACGTCCCCTCCGGCGCACCNNGCCGCCAACCCCTACCTGCAAGGATTGTCCCCGTGAGCAGTCCACGCGAGGCCAAGGTCCGCCCCATCAGCGGCTTCATGGAGTTCCTGCCCAGCGAGCGGATCATCGAGCAGCACTTCCTGGATGTCATCCGGCGCACGTTCGAGCTGCACGGCTTCGCCTCGATCGAGACCCGGGCCGTCGAACCCATCGACCGCCTCGCGAGCCAGGGGGAGGACGCCGACAAGGAGATCTACGCCGTCTCGAGACTCGCGGCACCGCCCGAGGCTCGCGACACCCGGCTCGGGCTGCACTTCGATCTGACCGTCCCGTTCGCGCGGTACGTCGTCGAGAACGCCGGGCGTCTGGACTTCCCGTTTCGCCGCTACCAGATCCAGAGGGCGTGGCGAGGAGAGCGCCCACAGGAGGGCCGGTACCGAGAGTTCACCCAAGCCGACATCGACGTGGTCGACATCGGCACCCTTGCCGGGCACTTCGAGGCTGAGCTGCCGTTGGTCATCGTCGACATCTTCGACGAGCTGCCCGTCGGCGACTACGTCATCCAGGTCAACAACCGGCACATCCCCGAGGGGTTCTACCGTGGGATCGGGCTCACCGACATCACCGGGACTCTGCGCATCGTCGACAAGCTCGACAAGATCGGGCCGCACAAGGTCACCGAGCTGTTGGTGGCGGCCGGGGCCTCCGAGGAGCAGGCCCGGTTGTGTCTGGCTCTGGCCGCGATCCGCACCCCGGACCTCGGGTTCGTCGACCAGGTGCGCGCCTTGGGCGTGGCCAACGACACCTTGGATGCGGGGCTCGACGCCCTGGCGGCCGTGATCTCGGCGGGGATGGTCCACGCGCCAGGGCGACTGGTCGCCGACCTGCGCATCGCCCGCGGCTTGGACTACTACACGGGCACGGTCTACGAGACCCAGCTGACGGGCTACGAGTCGTGGGGGTCCTTCTGCTCGGGTGGTCGCTATGACGCCCTGGCCACGGACGGGCGCACGACCTACCCAGGAGTCGGCATCTCGATCGGGGTGTCCAGGCTGCTCGGGCTCCTCGTTGGCAAGGGCCTGCTCACTGCCAGCCGAAGCACCCCCGCCTGCGTCCTCGTCGCGGTCAACGACACCGACGGTCGAGTGGCATCCGATGCCGTCGCTCGGGCCCTACGCTCGCGCGGGATCCCGTGCGAGGTCGCGCCCACCGCCGACCGGTTCGGCAAGCAGATCCGGTATGCCGAGCGCCGCGGCATCCCCTACGTGTGGTTCCCGGCCTCGGCGGACCGCCCTGTCGACACCTGCAAGGACATCCGCAGCGGCACCCAGGTGCAGGCCGAAGCCGGCAGCTGGTCACCGCCCGAGGTGGACCTCGTCCCCGAGATCATCCGCCGGGCATCCACGCCTCCGACGAGCTGAGCCGGCTCGCTCACGGGCGGGCTGACGCGGCGTGGATCGCCCGCTCCGGGTGGATGCCGCAGTCTCGCAGCTCCAGGTCGGCCAGGGCGCGGATCATGGCCGGGTCGCGTCGGCGCCAGGCCCCGGTGGGGTCGTCGCTGAGCCGAGCCAGCCGCTCCATCGGCTGTCTGGCCATGGCGCGCAGGGCGAACAGGTCGAGGTCCGGCGCCGCGTCGATGTAGCGCTGGGCAGCATACGCGCGCCGAACGAACCGCACCCGGGCGACGAGCCACACCACGCCCACGAGCAGGATCGGGAGCAGGGTCACCACCCATCCGGCCACATCGGCGAGCTGACGCACCGACTCGCTCAGCTCCTCGCCGGTCTGGCGAACCGACCCTCCGGTGGTGGCCAGGGAGTCGAAAGGCCCCCGCAAGGTGGCCCCGACGAGAGGCAGATCCGCCGCCGTCGCGGCGGCGCTCTGCATGCCGTCCTCCAGGCGGGTGCCGGCCTGGGCCAGCTGGTCGGCGGGCTGGCGCATCGTCGTCACGAACGACTGGGCATAGTCGCCGAGCCGTATCCACCCCAACACCCACGCCACCATGAACAGGTCCGCGATGACCTGACGGGTGAACCTCGCGGGTCGCAGAGAGTAGAACCGCATCGAATTGCTCCTTCGCTAGACTCGCAGCCACCCCGTCCTCGGGGCCTCGGACGCCGGCAATGGGGCCGACGTCGCAGAGTCAACTAAACATCCAAAAGGACGTGCATATCCCGTGAAGGTCGCAATCCCTCGCGAGGTCAAGAACCACGAGTACCGAGTGGCCATCACGCCCTCGGGCGTTCACGAGCTGACACGCAACGGTCACGACGTCTACGTCGAGACCGACGCGGGTGTCGGGTCCTCGATCACCAATGCCGACTACATCGCCGCTGGAGCAACGATGCTCCCCACCGCGCAGGACGCCTGGGCCACCGGTGACCTCATCCTCAAGGTCAAGGAACCGATCGCCTCCGAGTACCCGCTGATGCGGGCCGGCCAGACGCTCTTCACCTACCTGCACCTGGCCGCAGACCGGCCCCTGACCGAGGAGCTCTGCGCTCGCAAGGTCACGGGCATCGCCTACGAGACGGTCGAGCTCCCGGACCGGTCGCTGCCCCTGCTGGCTCCCATGTCAGAGGTGGCCGGACGACTCGCGCCCCAGGTGGGGGCGCACACGATGATGCGGGCCCAGGGCGGGGGCGGGGTCCTGATGGGCGGGGTCACGGGGGTCTACGCGGCCAAGGTCGTGGTCATCGGGGCGGGAGTGGCGGGCATGAACTCGGCAGCCATCGCCCTGGGGATGCAGGCCGAGGTGCTGCTCCTCGACCGCAACGTCGCGCGGCTGCGCGATATGGACTGGATCTACCAAGGTCACTGCCAGACCGTCGCCTCCAACGCGTTCGAGATCGAACGGGCGGTGCTCGACGCCGACCTGGTCATCGGTGCGGTGCTGGTGCCCGGGGCCAAGGCGCCCAAGCTCATCACCAACGAGCTCGTGTCGCGCATGAAGCCCGGCAGCGTCCTCGTCGACATCTCGATCGACCAAGGTGGGTGCTTCGAGGACTCGCGGCCGACCACGCACGCCGACCCGACCTACCCCGTGCACAACTCGGTGTTCTACTGCGTCGCCAACATGCCTGGAGCGGTGCCACACACGTCGACCTATGCGTTGACCAACGTCACTCTGCCGTATGCCGTCGAGCTCGCCAACCGTGGCTGGCGCGATGCCCTGCGTCGTGACACAGCNNCACGGCATGACCAGCGTCAGCCTCGAGGAGGCCCTTCGCTGAGGATCGACGCCCAGATCGCGGGCTGGCTGGCGCACCTCGACATCGAGCGGGGTGCGTCGGCCAACACCGTGAGCTCCTACCGGCGCGACCTGCGCCGCTACCGTGACTTCGTCGTCGAGCGTGCGCACATCGACGCCGCGACTGTCGACGAGGCCACCATCGCCGCCTTCCTCGGCTGGCTGCGCGACAGCCCCCCAGACGGTGTCGGGCTCGCCGCGTCCTCTGCCGCGCGCACGCTGGTCGCCGTTCGTGGCTTCCACCGCTTCCTCGCCCTGGATGCTGGCCTCGACCACGACCCGGCCGCCGCGGTGGCGCCGCCCAAGACGCCGAGCCGACTGCCCAAGGCCATCTCGGTCACGCAGGTGGAGCGGCTCCTCGACGCGTCATCGCTCGGGGACACTCCTGTGTCACTGCGCGACCGGGCCCTGCTCGAGGTGCTCTACGGCTGCGGCGCCCGGATCTCCGAGGCCGTGGGCCTGGATGTCGACGACGTGCGCGACCTCGCGGGCGAGCCGGTGCAGGCCTCGCCGGACGCGCTTTCGCGCGAGACACCGTCGGCGGCGGTGCGGCTGCGGGGCAAGGGGGACAAGCAGCGGGTCGTCCCCGTCGGGCGTTACGCGGTGTCGGCACTGTCGGCATACCTCGTCCGGGGCCGAACGGCGCTCGCGGTCAAGGGCCAAGGCACACCCGCGCTGTTCCTCAACACGCGAGGCGCGCGCCTGTCGCGCCAGAGCGCCTGGGGCATCCTGTCCACGATTGCCGAGCGCGCCGACCTGACGGGCCACATCTCGCCCCACACTCTGAGGCACTCCTTCGCGACCCACCTGCTCGACGGCGGCGCCGACGTGCGGGTGGTCCAAGAGCTCCTCGGCCACGCCTCGGTGACCACGACCCAGATCTACACGCTGGTCACGGTCGAGCGGTTGCGTGAGGTCTACGCCGAGGCGCACCCCCGCGCCCGGTGACCCCCTCATGGGCAGTGAGATCCCGCCAGCTTCGGGCCCGCGTGTGAGGCTCGGACCGACCTGTCACCGCTGATAAGGTCGCTGGCAGATCAGCGCGACGCTGACCAAGGCAAGAACGTGGCAGAGACGATGCGGGCGAGGGTGGCCATCCGGTGAGCGGCGAACCGATGAGTGACGGGGACGACCTGCTGGCGACGACCGACGCCCCCAGTGCCCATCTGCCGGGCACCGAGGGCGTGGGGTCGGGCACGCTCGGACCCACCGGTCGCCCGATGCCCGACTTCCCGGAGCCGGCGCCNNGTCGGCGTCGGCATCCCGACCCACGAGCTCGACGTCACCATCTACAACCTGCTGGTCGAGCGTGGTCACGACGTGCGCTCGGTCATCATGACGACCCGCACGCCGCGCCTCGACATCATCCCCGCCAACATCGACCTGTCGGCCGCCGAGGTGCAGCTCGTGGGCGAGGTGGCCCGCGAGCAGATCCTCGCGCGTGTGCTGCGCCCCGTGATGGACGAGTACGACGTCATCCTCGTCGACTGCCAACCCTCGCTCGGCCTGCTGACCGTCAACGCTCTGACCGCCGCGCACGGGGTACTCATCCCGCTCGAGTGCGAGTTCTTCGCGATGCGCGGCGTCGCGCTCCTCGTCGAGACGATCGACAAGATCACCGACCGGCTCAACCCGAGGCTCCAGGTCGACGGCATCCTGGCCACCATGTTCGACGGTCGCACCCTGCACAGCCGAGAGGTCGTGCGCTCGGTCGTCGACCACTTCGGCGACCGGGTGTTCCACACGGTCATCAGCCGCACGGTCAAGTTCCCTGACGCCACGTTGGCCGCCGAGCCCATCACGACCTACGCCTCGGCGCACAGCGGGGCCAACGCCTATCGCCAGCTGGCCCGCGAGCTCATCGCGCGCGGCGGGGCGCCCTGACCCGCGTGAGCCAGACCCCTGGCGGAGTCCTCACCCGGCGAACACCCGCGCGCGCCTTCGAGGTTCATCTCGACGTCTTCGAGGGACCTTTCGACCTCTTGCTGGGGCTCATCGCCAAGCACAAGCTGGACATCACCGAGATTGCTCTGGCCAAGGTGACGGACGAGTTCATCGGCCACATCAAGCACCGTCCAGAGGGCGAGGAGTGGGATCTCGACCAAGCCTCCGAGTTCCTCCTCATCGCGGCGACCCTGCTGGATCTCAAGGCCTCGCGGCTGCTTCCGTCCAGCGGCGAGCAGGATGACGAGGACCTGGCGCTGATCGAGGCCCGGGACCTGCTCTTCGCTCGGCTGTTGCAGTACCGCGCGTTCAAGGACGTTGCAGGCGAGTTCGCCGAGCGCATGGCCGGTGCCGGTCGCAGCGTCGCGCGGCAGGCCGGTCTGGAGCCGGCCTTCGCCGCGCTGCTGCCCGAGCTCGTCATGGGGATCACCGCCGAGCAGTTGGCCATCATCGCCGCCCGGGCCATGCAGCCCCGGACCGGGCCGGCCATTGGGCTCGAGCACCTGCACGCGCCGACCGTGAGCGTGCGCGAGCAGGCCGCGCTCATCGTGCATCGGCTCCGGCGGGTCGGGGCGCTCTCGTTCCGGACCCTCGTGTCGGACGCCGAGTCCACCATGGTCATCGTCGCCCGCTTCCTCGCCCTGCTCGAGCTGTTTCGCGAGTCGGCCGTCTCTTTCGAACAGGCCGAGGCTCTGGGCGAACTCACAGTACGGTGGACCGGCACCGAGGAGGGCCTGGTCGACGTGCATGACGAGTTCGACGCCCACTCGAGCGACCCGACCGACCAAGGGAGCGAGGAGACGTCATGACCCAGAGCCCGCAGGAACAAGTGGGCTTCGACGTCTTCGCTTTCCCTGGGGGAGCGCGAGCCGCTCTTGAGGCCGTCCTCATGGTCATCGACGAGCCGGTCAGCACGATGTCGCTGGCCTCGGCACTCGAGCTGCCGGTCGACGACGTCGACGCGCTGCTGCGCGAGCTCGCCGCCGACTACACCGGCGAACAGCGCGGCTTCGCGCTGCGGCAGGTCGGCGGTGGTTGGCGCATCTACAGCAGGTCTGACTATGCGCAGGTCGTCGAGCGCTTCCTGCTCGACGGGCAACACGCGCGACTGACGCAGGCGGCTCTCGAGACGTTGGCCGTCATCGCCTACAAACAGCCGGTCACGCGATCTCGCATCGGGGCGATCCGCGGGGTCAACGTCGAGAGCGTGGTGCGCACCTTGCTCGCGAGGGGGCTCATCTGTGAGATCGACGACTCCGGAGACGGCGGCGCCATCCGCTACGGCACGACGACCTACTTCCTGGAGCGGATGGGCCTGCAGAGCCTCGACGAGCTGCCCGCACTCGCTCCCTACCTGCCCGACTCGGACCTGCTCGACGACCTCGTGGAACAAGGACGCTCATGACCCCGCCCCAACGGCGATCCGGGGGCCGACCCCCGCAACGACGCACCGGCGGTCGCCCGCCCCAGCGACCGAGCACGCCCACCCCACCGCCGGTCGACGTCCACGACCCCAGCGGTGTCCGCCTGCAGAAGCTGCTGGCCGCGGCCGGAGTGGGGTCACGGCGCGTCTGCGAAAACCTCATCAGTGCCGGCCGGGTGTCGGTCGACGGTCACGTCGTGACCGAGCTGGGGGTCCGGATCGACCCGCTGACCGCGGTGGTGCACGTCGACGGAGTGCGCGTGCAGCTCGACACCAGCCGGGTCTACCTGGCCTTCAACAAGCCGCGCGGGGTCGTCTCCACCATGAACGACGAGCTCGGGCGGGTCTCGATCACCGACTATGTCGGCAACCGCACGGAGCGTCTCTTCCATGTCGGTCGCCTCGATGCCGACACCGAGGGGCTGCTGCTGCTCACCAACGACGGCGAGCTGGCCCACCGGCTCCAGCACCCGTCATACGAGGTGATGAAGACCTATCTGNNCTCGATGACGGTCCGGTCAAGGTCGACTCCTTCAAGATCGTCGACTCGATGCCGGGCAAAGCCCTCGTCGAGGTGGTGCTGCACGAAGGCCGCAAACATGTCGTCCGACGCCTGCTCGAGGCCGTGGGTCACCCGGTCATCACCCTCGTGCGCACCGACGTCGGCCCCGTCCGCCTCGGTGACCTGCGTCCCGGCCGCACCCGGGCCCTCAACTCGGTGGAGATCGGCGCGCTCTACAANNGACGTGGTCGTCGTCGCGGCACCGCCCGACGTGGCTGGATCGGTCGTGGTCGAGAGTCTGCGTCGGTGGCCCAGTGCCACGGTGACCGACGTGGCGTCCGTCAAGGTGGCGATCTTGGACCACGTCTCGGGCCAGCTGTCCGACGACCTGCCCGCACTCTCGCGCTACGTCGGGTCGCACCCCATGGCGGGCCGAGAGCGCTCGGGCACGGTGTCCGCCCGTGGCGACCTCTTCGACGGCCGCGCCTGGGTCGTCGTGCCGCACCCGGGCTCGTCGCCCGAGTCCGTGGCCATGGTGACCGGGGTCGCCACCGCCACCGGCGCCACGGTGCGGGTCATGGACGCCCATGCTCACGATGTCGCGGTCGCGGCCGTGTCGCACGTCCCACAGGTGCTCTCCTCGTTGGTCGCCGGTCAGCTGCGGCACGTCGACCAGTCCGCGCTGAGCCTCGCGGGGCAGGGGCTACGCGACGTCACCCGCGTCGCGGCGAGCGACCCAGGCCTGTGGACCCAGATCCTGGCCGGCAACGCCGGGGCCGTGCGCACGAGTCTGGAGTCGGTGCACGCCGAGCTGGGTGAGCTCATCGGCGCGCTGCGGTCGCTGGAGTCCGATCGGCGTGACGGCGCTCTCGAGGTCATCGCCCGGACCATCGGCGACGGCAACACGGGTCAGCTCGCGATCCCCGGCAAGCACGGGGCACCTCCCACGGCCTACACCGTCGTGTCTGTCCTGGTTCCCGACCGGCCGGGCATGATCGGCCGACTGCTCACCGATGTCGGTGAGGCCGATATCAACCTCGAGGACCTGCATCTCGAGCACGGTCTGGGACAACCGTTCGGCATTGCCGAGCTCGCCGTACTCCCCGCTGCCGCGGACCCGCTGCGGACAGCGCTCGTCGCAAAGGATTGGCAGCTGCACTCATGACCACAGGCAGGGAATCTGGCGTCGTCATCGCCCTCGACGGACCATCGGGCTCGGGCAAGTCCAGCGTGAGCCGGGCCGCAGCCGTGCGGCTCGGCGTCGGCTACCTCGACACGGGCGCGATGTACCGTGCGCTGACCTGGTGGTGCCTGGACCAGCGGATCGGCCTGCAGGATGCCGACGCCGTGGCCGCCGAGGCCCGCGACTTCCCTCTCGACATGGGCACGGACCCGGCCGCTCCCACGGTGCGGGTCGGTGGCGTCGACGTGGCCGAGCACATCCGGCAGACCGAGATCTCCGAGCGAGTGTCCACCGTGGCGACCAACCTGGCCGTGCGCGCGACGATGCGCGACCGCCAGCGCGCCCTCATCTCCGAGTGCGTCGAGGCGACGGGGGGCGTTGTGGCCGAGGGGCGAGATATCACCACAGTCGTCGCTCCCGACGCTGACGTCCGCATCCTGCTGACGGCCAGCGAAGCGGCCAGGCTGGCCCGGCGGTCGCGTGAGCTGCACGGCTCCGCCGATGCCGCGAGCATTGCCGCAACGACGGCTCAGATCGTGCAGCGCGACGCGGCCGACTCGACCGTGTCGACCTTCACGGTCGCCGCCGATGGCGTGGTGACCGTCGACACCTCCGATCTGGACTTTGCTGGCTCGGTCGACGCAGTGCTCGACGTCGTGCAGCGCGTCGCGGGTCGGCGTGCCCCCGTCTGACCGCCCGTGGGTGCGACCGCCCGCGACCTGGCGGGCGCGCGNNGGTCCGCTGCTCCTGGTGGCCAACCATGCCGGCTATCTCGACGGCCCCTTGGCGTTCACCGTCACTCCGCGGCCCTCGCACTTCCTGGTCAAGAAGGACATGTTCACGGGGCCGCTCGGGCTCCTGCTGCGGTTCGTCGGACAGATCCCCATCGACCGTTCCGTGGGGGATCGCAGCGCGTTGGGCACCGCGCGGGCGATCCTGGCCGCTGGCGGGGCGGTAGGGATCTTCCCCGAGGGCACTCGCGGTCGGGGTGACGTCGCGGAGGTCAACCAAGGGGCCGCCTGGCTCGCGCTGCAGACGTCGGCGCAGATCGTGCCCGTCGCGATCCTGGGCACCCGGGTAGCGACCGACCGCGACGCGTTGGCTCCGCTGTGGTCTCGGCTCGTCGTCGCGTATGGCGAGCCGTTCGACCTCGCGCGGCTGCTCGACGAGCAGGCAGGTGGCGCCAAGATCGCCGGCCGCGACAAGCTGCGCCTCGGGTCGGAGGCCTTGCGGATGCGGCTCGCCGAGCACGTGCAGGCCACCTCCGCCGCCGCAGGGGTGGCCCTGCCACCATCGTCAGCGCAGCCCTGACCCACGCGGGTCGCCCATGCGCGCGATGGTGTCAGGGGCAGGGGGAGGGGTGCGGGACAATGGTGCGTGTGACCAGTCCCGACGACCTGACCCTCGAACGCGCCCTGAGGGCCGGACTCGAGGACTTCGACCTCGATGACGCCGACCGCGCCCTGCTCCATTCCGGTGACGGCGGGCCCGAGGACGACACCCATGCGCCGGTGCCCGTCGTCGCCGTCGTCGGTCGGCCCAACGTCGGCAAGTCGACGCTGGTCAACCGCATCCTGGGCCGTCGCGAGGCGGTCGTCGAGGACGTTCCGGGCGTCACTCGTGACCGGGTGGCCTATGACGCGGAGTGGTCCGGCCGACGCTTCACGCTGGTCGACACCGGTGGCTGGGAGGTCGACGCCTCCGGCATACACCTGCGCGTCGCCGAGCAAGCCGAGGTGGCGATCGACCTGGCCGATGCGGTCATGTTCGTCGTCGACGCGACGGTGGGCGCGACCGACACCGACGAAGCGGTCGTGCGGCTGCTGCGCCGGTCCAAGAAGCCGGTCGTGCTGATCGCCAACAAGGTCGACGACGAGCGCGGCGAGGCCGATGCGGCCGGTCTGTGGAACCTTGGCCTTGGGCAGCCGTGGCCGGTGTCGTCCCTGCACGGACGGGGCAGCGGCGACGCACTCGACGCCGTGCTCGCCGTCTTGCCCGCGGAGTCCGCGGTGGCTGAGGCCTACCCTCGTGGTGGCCCCCGGCGCGTCGCCCTCCTCGGGCGACCCAATGTCGGCAAGTCCTCGCTGCTGAACAAGATGGCGGGCTCGGAGCGGGTCGTCGTCGACGCCGTGGCCGGCACCACCCGAGACCCGGTGGACGAGCTGATCGAGATCGGTACCACCACCTGGCGGTTCGTCGACACGGCAGGAATCCGTCGCCGCGTCCACCAGACGCGCGGCGCCGACTTCTATGCGTCGCTGCGGACCCAGACCGCCCTGGAGAAGGCGGAGGTGGCCGTCGTGCTCATCGACGCCGAGGAGAGCATCTCCGAACAGGACATCCGCGTCATCCAGCAGGTCATCGATGCCGGGCGCGCCCTCGTCATCGCCTACAACAAGTGGGACCTCCTCGACGAGGACCGGCGCTACTACCTCGAACGCGAGATCGAGCGCGAGTTGGTGCAGATCCCGTGGGCTCCTCGGGTGAACATCTCCGCGCGCACCGGCCGCCACCTCGAGCGCCTGGTGCCCGCGCTGACTCTGGCCCTGGAGTCGTGGGACACCCGGGTCTCGACCGGCCGGCTCAACGCGTTCCTCGGTGAGATCGTCTCGGCGCACCCGCACCCGGTGCGTGGTGGCAAGCAGCCCCGCATCCTCTTCGCCACGCAGGCATCCACGCGGCCGCCGCGGTTCGTGGTGTTCGCGTCGGGATTCTTGGAGGCCGGCTATCGGCGGTTCCTCGAGCGGCGGCTGCGCGAGGAGTTCGGCTTCGAGGGCTCGCCCATCGAGGTGTCCGTGAGGGTCCGGGAGAAGCGGCGCAAGTAGGTTGCCCGGGCCTGTCGGTGGCTCGTGACCGCCTGGTGTCGACGGGTCGGGTCGTGACGCGCCCATTCGGTGCGCCAGTCGGCTCAGGCTGGCGGCAGGTTCGCGATTCGGACCTGTCACGATGCGTGAGATAAGGTTTCGTTCGCTCCGCGAGGGGCGGCCACGGGCTGTGGCGCAGCTTGGTAGCGCACTTGACTGGGGGTCAAGGGGTCGCAGGTTCAAATCCTGTCAGCCCGAC
>CXWJ01011598.1_pt1 | contig 16700 bp, 18 predicted proteins | sample 590841 | NCBI WGS metagenome assembly CXWJ01 (sample SAMEA3498367, study PRJEB10139) | wastewater metagenome | biome: wastewater treatment plant; material: activated sludge | place: Austria | collected 2015-01-21 | reverse complement strand
GCCTGGGCGTGGACGACGCGTCGTTCGTGGCGATGGCGAGGGCGGATGCCGCTTCCGAGCGTGACGGCGTGCTCGTCAGCCTGTCGCTCTCGCTCGGCCGGGCGCCGCGCGCCGAGACCGTCGAGCGGATCGCCGCGCTCGTGGATGACGCGGCCGGCCTCACCGGCGGTCCGGTGCGCTTCCACGCCCACTTCGGTCCGCTCACCGGCACGCGGCCGCGCGGCGATGCCGTTCTGCACGAGGAGGTTCGCGCGCGGATGCGCACGCCCTCGACCGTCGTACCGACCGGAGACGTCGCGCATGCGGCATCCCTCGCCCGGTCATCGGCCCTGCTGATCACCGGCCGCTATCACCCGGCCGTGTTCGCCGCCCCCGCCGGAGTCCCCGTGCTCGGGCTCGTGACCGACGATTACACCGCCGTCAAGCAGCGCGGGGCCCTGGCCCACTGGGGGCAGGATGCGACCGTGCCGATCTCGGCGGCCGATGTCGACGGCATCCCCCGCCTGCGCGCCGTGCTGAAGGACCGCGAACGCATCGCCGACGCGGCCCGTGCCCGCCGGCCGCGTCACCGCGCGGACGACGACGCCTGGTGGGATGCCGTCGCCGACACGTTCCGGTAGCAGGGCAGCCCGGTCCTGGTGCCGAAAGCCCGGTCCGTCACCTCGACACGCCGGTGACGGATGCCGGTGCCCGGCGGGTCATGTCACCGGCCGGGCTTTCGTTCGTCGGCTGCTGACTCAGGTCACGAACGGTGATTGTGCCGCTTGTCAAGGCCCTCCTCGCGGCGGGGCTGGGCACGTAACGTCCCCGACATGGCCACCACTGAGAAGTCAACGTCCGCCGCCCGCTCGTCGAAGCGCTCCGCGCCCGGCGGCGCGGGTGCCAAGACCACCCGTCGCCAGAACGCCGAGAAGGGCTTCGTGGCGTCGAAGGAGCTCGGCGAGAACATGCAGGCCGTGCTGGTCGATCTGCTCGAGCTGGCGGGTCAGGGCAAGCAGGCGCACTGGAACGTCGTGGGGCGCAACTTCCGCGACACGCATCGCATCCTCGACGAGATCATCGAGTCGGCGCGTGAGTTCAGCGACACCGTCGCCGAGCGGATCCGCGCCCTCCATGCCGTGCCGGACGGCCGCAGCGACATCGTCGCGGCGACCACCACGCTGCCCGAGTATCCCCAGGGCGAGATCGACACGACCGAGACCGTCGATCTGATCACGGTCCGGCTCGAGAACACGGTCGGCACGATCCGCGACGTGCACGATGCCGTCGACGAGGAAGACCCGACGAGCGCCGACATCCTGCACGCGATCATCGAGAAGCTCGAGCAGTACGCCTGGATGGTCAGCGCCGAGAACCGCAAGCCCGCCGCCGGTCGATCCTGACCCGCCCGCCACGCGCCGCCATCCCCTCACACCCCTCGACACCAGGATGGGTACGCTCGAGTCGGGCAGCTCGAACGGGAGGCGATCATGGACGGTCCGAGGTTCACCGCGCTCGTCGTGATGGGCGTCTCGGGTGCCGGCAAGTCCACGATCGCCGCAGCGGTCGCCGCTCGCGCGCATGCCGTCTTCCTCGATGCGGACGACTTCCACCCGGAATCCAACACCGCCAAGATGGCCGCGGGCGTCCCGCTCACAGACGACGACCGCCGTCCGTGGCTCGACGCCGTCGGCGACGAGATCGCACGGCGCACCGCGGCCGATGAACGGGTCGTCGTGGCCTGTTCGGCGCTCAAGCGGGCCTACCGCGATGCGCTGCGCGCGCGCGGCGGCGACATGTGCTTCGCGCTCCTGGACGGCTCACCCGACCTGCTCGCCGAGCGCATCGAGGCTCGCGCGAATCACTTCATGCCGGCGACGCTGCTGGGCTCCCAGCTGGTGGCCCTCGAGCGTCTCCAGCCCGATGAGCACGGATTCGCGGTCGACATCTCGCAGACGCCCGACCAGATCGCCGACACCGTCGTCGCCTGCTGGCAGGACATCGCCGACCTCGCCGACCGCCGCTCGCGCGAAACCTGACATCCTGGAACAACGCCCACGCACGAAGGAGAGCTCATGGCCGGCAGATACGACCTGGACGTCACGACCCTCGGCGAACTGCTGGACGATCCGCAGGCACGTGCCATCATCGTGGACGTGGTGCCGGAGCTGCCCGAGCACCCGATGGTGGGCATGGTCAAGGGGATGCCGGCCAACACGGTTCTCGCGATGGCCGCCGGCCAGCTGCCCGCCGAAAAGGCGGCGGAGCTGAAGGCGCGGATCACCGCGCTCTAGTCCGACGCCGTCGGATCGCGACCCACCCACCTCCACGAGAAGGAGCGTCGTTGGACATCGAGCTCGTCGACCCCGTGCTGCGCCCGGCGATGAAGCGCACTCCCGCATTCAATCTCGAGAACTCTGTCGTGCGCTCCGTTCTGGCCGGCCTCACCCGCCTCGCGCCGGGAGTCAAGGTANNGTGATCGGCTCGGCGAGGATGAACGACCGCCTCTGCGGCGAGACGGCCCACCAGCTCGGCGTCACGATCGTCTCCGTGGACTACCGGCTGGCTCCGAAGCATCCGTTCCCCGCTGCGATCGACGACAGCCACTCCGCGTGGGGGTGGCTCATCGCGCATGCGGCCGAGCTGGGGGTCGATGTCGATCGCATCGCGGTCGGTGGCCAGAGTGCGGGCGGCGGCCTGGCGGCGTGCCTCGCCCAGCGCCTGCATGACGAGGGCGAGCGGGTCGTCGCCCAGTGGCTGTTCTGCCCCATGCTCGATGACCGCACCGCCGCCGACCGCGCTCACGACGCCACGGGGCACTTCGTCTGGAACAACCGCTCGAACCTCGCCGGCTGGTCGTCGTACCTCGGTGCGGCGCCGGGAGCGGCATCCGTCCCGCCCTACGCGGTCGCTGCGCGACGTGACGACCTGTCGGGCTTGCCGCCCGCCTGGATCTACACGTCCGACATCGAGCTGTTCTACGACGAAGACGTCTCGTACGCCCGCCGCCTCCAGGATGCCGGTGTCGAGGTCACACTCGACGTCGTCGCGGCGGCTCCGCACGGCTTCGAAGCGTGGGCGACCGACACGCCGCTCGCGCAGCAGCTGTTCGCGAACGCCCGCTCCTGGCTCGGGACGAAGCTGTCGGGCTAGACCTGGTCGCGCCAGGAATGGCGCGGCGCGAAACCGAGCAGGCGGCGCGCCTTGTGGATCGACAGCAGGGTCTCGTGGTCGCCGACCTCGCTGGTGACCGGCACCCCGGGGAACACCTCGGCGATGAGCTCGCTGTTCGGTCGTGACATCACGGTGTCGGCTGCGGCGATGATGAACCGGTCGAAGCCGGCGGGCGCGACCGCCAGTGCGCGCTCGATCGCCTGCCCGCCGTCGCGCGCGTCGATGTAGCCCCAGAGGTTCCACTTGCGCTGGAGCGGATCGGCGTCGAACGACGGGAACTCGGCGTAGTCGGCGGGCACCATGACGTTCGAGAAGCGCAGGGCGGTGATCGACAGATCCGGGTGCCAGCGCACCAGTTCGGTCGCGAGCTGCTCCTCGAGCACCTTGACGATCGAGTACACGCTCTCGGGGCGGGCGGCGTAATCCTCGTCGACGGGGATGTAGGGCGGCGGCACGTCGAACGGCAGCCCGAGCACGGTCTCACTCGATGCGTAGACGATGCGGCGGATGCCGACGCGCACGGCTGCCCAGAACACGTTGAACGTGCTCCCCATGTTGTTGTGGAACGTCGCGACGTCGGTGCGGATGCCGGGCGCCGGCACCGCGCCCAGGTGGACGACCGCGTCGAAGGAGTCCGACCGGTCCACTCCGCCGAGCGCGTCGATCACCTGGCCGTAGTCGGTCAGATCGACCTGCAGGAATCCCGGCTCACGGGCTCCGACGATGTCGAGTCCGACCACGTCGTGCCCGGCATCCCGGAGTTCACGCAGGACGACGGAGCCGAGTTTGCCGGTCGAGCCGGTGAGTGCGATGCGCATGGGTTCCAGCCTGTCACGGCCCGAAGCAAACGGATGCCGTCAGCCCGCCGTCACCGCGAGGGTCGCGGTCTCGACACCCTCGGCCTGCACCGTCACCGTGATCGCACCGGCACCGGTGGGGCGCACGACCGCGATCGCCCGGCCGTCGTAGGTCGTGACCTCCGTCGCTCCGAAGGACTCCTCCGTGCGGGCGCGCCCGGTGCCGATGCCCGCGAGCACCCCGGGCCCGTCGACGCTCACGCGCGCGGTGCGATCGGCGTCGCCGACGGTGGTGCCCGCGGCATCCGTCAGCGCGATCACGACGAACGCGAGGTCGTCGGCGTCGGCGGCGATCTCGGTGCGCTCGGCCGACAGTGCCAGGCGGGTGTCGCCGCTCGCCGTGCGAAGGGCGTGCCTGCCGGTCTCCACGCCGCCTGTGCGAGCGATCGCGACCAGTTCACCCGGGCGGTACTCGGTCTCGAAGCGCGCGACGAACGCCTTCTCGGTGCCGACCTGAGCGGTGCCCATGGTGACTCCGTCGAGCTGCAGCTCGACGGAGTCGGCGTCGCTGTAGACGTCGACCCGCACGGAAGCCCCGGGCTCGACCGCCCAGGTCCAGCTCGCGATCGCGTCATCCCACGACCACGGCGTCAGGAACGTCGGCCGACCGTGGTGCTGCGGTCGGTGCACCGCGATGTACGGCGCCGAGCGCAGGCCGTAGACGATCTCGCGATAGTACGAGACGGTGCGGCGGTATCCCGTGATGTCGATGTCGCCGCACTCGGCCAGCAGGTACGGGTACGGTCCGGACGTGCCGGTCGCCGCGTAGCCCTCGACGTCGGTGTAGTCGACGCGGCCGATGCCGGCCTCGCCGATGTAGTCCCAGCCGGTCCACGTGAAGTCGCCGATGACGTGCGGCAGCCGCGTCACGAGCTCCCACATGCGGTCGATGCGCTCCGGGAAGGTCTCGGACCCGACGATCACCCGGTGGGGGAAGAGCTCGGCGTCGAGCTCGTAGCGCGAGTCGGCGTAGTTGAAGCCCACGATGTCGAGGACGGATGCCGATTCCTCGGTCGATTCCGTCACGAGGGTCGAGGCGTTCATGAGCGACATCTGCTCGCCCATGTTCGCCATCATCGTGTTCGGGTCGGAGGCCTCGGCCTCCGCCATGGCGTCCTTCATGCGGTCGAGGTTGGCGATGATGCCGTTGATGCCGTTCGTGACGAAACGGGTGTCGTCGAGGGAGCGGAACGCTTCGGCGAGGCGCCGGCTCCAGCTCGAGCCGACCGGCGTGGCGAGCTCGAGGATCTCGTTGCCGATCGAGTACATGACCACACTCGGGTGGTTGTAGTCCTTCGCGACGAGCGAGGCGACGTCGTCCTGCCAGCGCTCCGAGAACGTGACCGATGAGTCGAACGCGGTCTTGGAGCGGGTCCACACGTCGCTCAGCTCGTCCATCACGAGCACGCCGTGACGATCGCACGCGTCGAGCATCGCGCGGCTCATCGGGTTGTGGGCACTCCGCAGCGCGTTGAAGCCGGCGGCCTTGAGCAGCCGCACGCGGCGGTCCTCGGCGGCCCCGATCGTGGCGGCACCGAGCGGGCCGTTGTCGTGGTGCACGCAGGCGCCGCGCATCTTGACGGTCTCGCCGTTGATGCGCAGCCCATGAACGGCGTCGAGCTGGAGTCGACGGATGCCGAAGCTCGTCTTCTCGGTGTCGATCACGGCTCCGTCGAGATCGGTCAGGGTGGCGGTGGCCGTGTAGAGAGCGGGGGAGTCGGGATGCCAGAGCAACGGGGCGACGATGCTCAGTCGCACGCGGGCCGTGGACGCCTCGCCGGGCAGGACGGTGACGGGTGCCCCCGTCGCCGCGACCTGTGCCCCATCGGGACCGGCGACCGACCATGAGAGGCGCGTGGTCGAGGTGTGGCGGGAGATGTTCTCGACGGTCGTCGCGACCGAGATCACGGCGCGCTCGTCGTCGATGTCGGGGGTCGTGACGCGGCTGCCGTCCAGGGAGATGTGGGTCGGCTCGGCGACGAGAAGGTGCACCGGGCGGTATATACCCGCTCCGGTGTACCACCGGCTGTCCTTGTGCGCACGCGCCTCCACCGTGATCCGGTTCGTCTCGCCGAATCGAAGGTACGGATCGAGAGTCACGGCGAAGGCGGCATAGCCGTTCGCCTGGTGCGCCGCGAATTCGCCGTTCACGAACACCACCGCGTCGCGGTAGACGCCTTCGAACTCGACGACGACGGTCTTCTCACGCCACTCGACTGGCACGTCGAAGCTCTTCGCGTACTCGAAGACACCGCCCGGGTAGTAGGCCGCGTGCACGCCCTGATCGCTGTCGGAAGAACGCGGAAGATCGCGCTGCGCGTCGTGCGGGAGTGTGACCTCGCGCGGCGCGGTGCTCGCGTCCGCCGACTCGAAGGCGCCGAGCTTCGGGCCGACGGTCCAGTCGTCGTTGAAGGGGACGCGGATCATGGGGGAACTCCTCGAGGGGACGGCCGGCGCGATGCGCGATGAGATGCGCTGCCGAAAAGGTCAGACTACTCCTCGGATGTTACCGGTAACGTTCGAGCATGGACCCGACCCGCAGCCGCTCCCGCGCGGCCCGTTAGCCTGGGCCCATGAGCGAATCCCCGCCGCTGCGGCAGAACGCGCGCGTCGGCGTGCGCGAGGTCGCGCAGGCCGCGGGGGTGTCGACCCAGACGGTATCGCGCGTCCTCAACGACAATCCCGGCATCCGGCCCGAGACGCGACAGCGGGTGCTCGAGGCCATGGCCGCGCTCGACTACCGCGTCAACAACGCGGCCCGGTCGCTCGGCACCAGCCGCACGCGCACGATCGGAATCCTCGCCTCCGATGCGAGCATGTACGGCCCCGCGGTCGGCATCCTCGCATTGGAGGCGGCCGCCCGCGCAGNNGGATTCCGCCGGTCTCGGGCTGCCGGTCGTCGCTCTGCACGGCCCCGACGCGTCGACGGTGCAGAGGGCTGCCGCGGCGATTGCCGTGGATCACCTGCTCGGCGCCGGCCACACCCGCATCGCGCATCTGGCCGGACCGGACGATTGGATCGAAGCGGTCGCGCGCGCGGAAGGTTTCGATGCCGCACTCGCCGCGCACGGATTGCGGTCCGCCGGTGTATGGCGCGGTGACTGGACCGCGGCATCCGGTCTCGCGGCGTCGGATCAGATCGCCCGCGCCGCGCGCGACGGCAGCGGAGTCACGGCGGTGTTCGTGGCCAACGACCAGATGGCGCTCGGGCTGATGGCGGGTCTCACCGATTCGGGCATCGCGGTGCCGGGCGAGGTGAGCGTGGTCGGGGTGGATGACAATCCTGACGCCGCGTACTACCGTCCGGCGCTGACCACCGTGCGTCTGGACATCGCGGGCGAAGCCGCCCGGTGCATCGCGCAGCTGCTGGGCTCGGCCGCACCGGGTGCGCCGTCCGCGCCCGTGCTGGTGCCGCGCGCGTCCTCGGCATCATCCCGCTGAAGGGGCGCGCGCCGCTCGGCTTGGCGCCGCACGATGTTACCGGTAACATCGTGCGGACACGTCACTCGACGAGGAGACCACCGTGAACAGTTCCACCGCCGCCGCCGCGCGGGAGGCGATCGTCGCCGGCCGCACCTCGCTGGGCATCGAGCTCGGGTCGACGCGCATCAAGGCCTGCCTGATCGACGACAGCGCACAGGTGCTCGCGGTCGGCAGCCACGAGTGGGAGAACGCGTTCGAGAACCGCGTGTGGACCTATGCCCTCGAAGACGTCTGGAGCGGCATCAGCGCGGCGTATGCCGAGCTGGCCCGCGATGTGGAGCGTCGCCACGGCGTCCGGCTGGAGACCATGGGTGCGATCGGCGTCTCGGCGATGATGCACGGCTATCTCGCCTTCGATGCCGATGGTGAGCTGCTCGTGCCGTTCCGCACCTGGCGCAACACGACGACGGGGCCCGCGGCGGCCGAGCTGAGTGAGGTGTTCGGCACCAACATCCCACTGCGCTGGTCGATCGCCCATCTGTACCAAGCCGTGCTCGACGACGAGCCGCACGTGCCGCAGATCGCGTCGCTCACGACTCTCGCCGGGTACGTCCACACTGCGCTCACCGGTCGCCGNNTGCTGCGGCGCTTCGACGGTCTCGTCGCCGGGCGCGAGGTCGCGCTGTCGCTCGCCGACCTGCTGCCCGAGGTTCTTCCCGCGGGCCGGCCGGCCGGAGAGCTGACGGCCGAGGGTGCCGCGCTGCTGGACCCGTCGGGCGCGCTGCGCCCCGGCATCCCGCTGTGTCCGCCCGAGGGCGACGCGGGCACCGGCATGGTCGCGACGAACGCGGTCGCCCCGCGCACCGGAAACGTCAGCGCCGGAACGAGCATCTTCGCGATGGTCGTGCTCGAGCGCCCGCTGTCGCAGGTGCATCACGAGCTCGATCTGGTCACGACGCCCGCGGGTGACCCCGTCGCGATGGTGCACTGCAACAACGGCGCGAGCGAGCTCGCCGCGTGGGCGGCCATGTTCGGCCGGTTCGCGGCCGCAGCGGGCACGCCGATCGAGACGGATGCCGCCTTCGATGTGCTGTTCCGTGAGGCGCTCGACGGCGAAGCGGATGCCGGCNNCTCGCCTACAACCACCTGGCGGGCGAGCCGATCGCGGGGCTCGATGAGGGCCGGCCCCTGTTCGTGCGCACGCCTGACAGCCGCCTCACGCTCGCGAACTTCATGCGTGCGCAGCTGTACGGCGTCTTCGGCACGCTGAGCCTCGGCATGCGCGTGCTCGAAGGCGAGGGCGTCGCGCTGGACCGGATGTTCGCGCACGGCGGCATGTTCCGCACCGCCGGAGTCGCCCAGCGATTCCTCGCCGGAGCTCTGGGCGCACCCGTCGCGGTCGGCGAGACCGCCTCGGAGGGCGGCGCGTGGGGCATGGCCGTTCTGGCCTCGTACGTCGCGCACGCGTCTGACACCCCGCTCGCCGACTACCTGACGGACGGTGTGTTCGCGGGCGCCCAGATCTACGTCGTCGAGCCCGTGCCCGCCGATGTCGCGGGCTTCTCGGCCTATCTCGACCGCTACCGCGCCGGCCTGACCGTCGAGCGCGCGGCGGTGGACGCCCTCTGACCCCCGCCTGCTCGCTTCGCTCGCTCAACGACCGGAAACACGAAGGACCTGACATGACCCGCACGCCTCTTTCCACCTCGCTCGACGCCTACGAAGTCTGGTTCGTCACCGGCAGCCAGAATCTCTACGGCGAAGAGACGCTGAAGCAGGTCGCCGAGCAGTCCCAGGCGGTCGCCGACGGCCTCGGCGGACTCCCGGTGAAGATCGTCTGGAAGCCGGTGCTGAAGGACTCCGACGCGATCCGGCGCCTCGCCCTCGAGGTGAACGCGCGCGACGACGTCATCGGCGTGATCGCGTGGATGCACACGTTCAGCCCCGCGAAGATGTGGATCGCGGGCCTCGATGCGCTGCAGAAGCCGCTCCTGCACCTGCACACTCAGGCCAACGTCGAGCTGCCCTGGGCCGACATCGACTTCGACTTCATGAACCTCAACCAGGCCGCGCACGGCGACCGCGAGTTCGGGTACATCCAGACCCGGCTGGGTGTCGCGCGCAAGACCGTGGTCGGCCACGTGTCGAATCCGGTGGTGCGCCAACAGGTCGAGGACTGGCAGCGTGCTGCTGCCGGGTGGACGGCATCCCGCACCCTCAAGCTCGCCCGCTTCGGCGACAACATGCGCTACGTCGCGGTGACCGAGGGCGACAAGACCGAGGCCGAGCTGCGGTTCGGCGTGCAGGTCAACACGTGGGGGGTCAACGAGCTGGCGGATGCCGTAACTCAGGCTCAGGATGCCGACATCGACGCCCTGGTGGCGGAATATCAGGAGCTGTACGACGTACAGCCTGAATTGCGCATCGGCGGAGAGCGGCACCAGTCGCTGCGCGACGGCGCCGCGATCGAGCTGGGCCTGCGGTCATTCCTGGAGGAGGGCGGCTTCGGCGCCTTCACCACGTCGTTCGAGGACCTGGGCGCGCTGAAGCAGCTGCCCGGACTCGCCGTGCAGCGGCTGATGGCCGAGGGCTACGGCTTCGGCGCCGAGGGCGACTGGAAGACCGCGATCCTCGTGCGCGTCGCGAACGTGATGGGCGCGGGCCTGCCCGGCGGTGCGAGCCTCATGGAGGACTACACCTACGACCTGGTGCCCGGCAACGAGCGGATCCTCGGCGCTCACATGCTCGAGGTCTCGCCGTCGCTCACGGCCAGCAAGCCGCGGCTCGAGGTGCACGCGCTCGGCATCGGCGGCAAGGAGGACCCGGTACGCCTGGTCTTCACGGCCGACCCCGGTCCCGCGCTCGTGGTCGCGATGAGCGACATGCGCGACCGGTTCCGCCTGGTGGCGAACGTGGTCGAGAACGTCGAAGCGCCCGATCTGCCGAAGCTGCCCGTCGGCCGCGCGATCTGGAAGCCGCAGCCCGACTTCACCACGAGCGCCGCGTGCTGGCTCGCAGCCGGTGCGGCGCACCATACGGTGATGACCACCGCGGTGGGCATCGAGGTGTTCCGCGACTTCGCCGAGATCGCCAAGACCGAGCTCGTCGTGATCGACGACGCGACCACCGTGCGCGGATTCCAGAGCGAACTGCGCTGGAACCAGGCATACTATCGACTGGCCCAGGGCTTCTGACCCTCCCGCGGGCACCTCTCCTCATGCGCACACTTCTCTCCGGTACCCAGCACGCGCTGCGCGCGGGCGACTACGAAGCCGTCATCTCGAGTGTCGGGGCCTCCCTGCGCTCGCTCACCTACGACGGACGCGACCTCACCGTGCCGTTCGACGCCGACGAGGTACGCCCGTCGTACCGCGGCGCGACGCTCGTGCCGTGGCCCAACCGCATCGTCGACGGCAAGTTCACGTTCGCGGGGGAGGAGCGCCAGGTCGCCCTCACCGAGCCGGCGCGCCACCATGCGCTGCACGGTCTCGGCGGCTGGCTCGACTACGAGGCGATCGACAAGGGGCCGAGCCACGTCACCCTCACCGCCGCGATCGTGCCGCAGACCGGCTACCCCTGGCGCATCGTGATCGAGACGACGTTCGCGCTCACCGCCGACGGACTCACGCAGACCGTGAAGGCCACGAACGAGAGTCCGGATGCCGCCCCCTGGGGCACCGGCCCGCACCCGTACCTGGTGGCAGGCGATGGGCACGTCGACGACTGGACCCTCGACCTGCCGGCAGAACAGGTGCTCGCGGTCACGCCCGACCGCCTCAACCCGATCGGCCTGCGGCCCGTCGAGGCCGACGACCCGCAGCGCTTCGACTTCCGTGAGGCGCGGCGGATCGGCGTGGTCGAGATCGACCACGCCTACACGGCGCTGAGCCGGGATGCCGAGGGCCTCGCGACCGTGCGGGTGACGGACACTGCCGGCTCGGGCGTCGAGATGGTGTGGGACTCCGCGTGCCCGTGGGTGCAGATCCACACCTCCGACAAGGGCGTGGGCAAGCCCGGACACCGCACCGGCCTCGCGGTCGAGCCGATGACGTGCGCGCCCGATGCGTTCAACGCCGACCGGTACGACTACGACGCGGGCCTGATCGTGCTCGATCCCGGGGCTTCGGCCACGGCATCCTGGCGCATCGCCGCGATCGCCTGACCCCGACCCGCGTCGCACGGTCAGTGGTGACCGGGCTCGACCATCTCGCCGTGCGGCACGGCGTGCTGACCGGCTTCGGTCGCGGCCAGCGCCGGGGTGACGACACCCGCCACCAGCACCGCGGAGACGACGAGTCCGACGAGTCGCCGGCCCCCGGCCGGGCCCACGCGCCCCGAGGCTCCGCTCGACGCGTCAGCGGCGAGTGGAGAGGGCGTGGGGAACCTCGTCCGTGAACGTGCGGCGCTGCGCACCGCGAGCGCGCACCCGAGTGCGACGGCGACGAGCAGAACGGATGCCGCGGCCACGGCGAACACGCTGACCCGGGTCGGATCCAGCGCCATCGCTGCGACGGTGGCCAGAAAGCCGGCCAGGGAGCCTGCGATGCCCAGCCGGGGGACGACGATGCGTCCCCGGGCGAGAGTCGCGGCTCCCCAGCCGATTGCGACGACGCCGATCACGGCCAGGAGGATCCCCGCCGCCCGAATGGCAGGGATTCCTCCCGCTCCCATGATCGCGCCGGCGCCGAGCGCGAGCTGGATCAGGCCTCCGCCCCACGCCGCGAATGCGGGCCACGACGGTGCGTCGGCAACGCCCCCCTGGGCGCCGACCTCCGTCGTGCGTGGTGCTGTCGAGGTGTCCATCTCGGCTCTTCCGTCGCCTGTCAGGCCGTACGGCTGGACAGGTCGGAGCGGACTCCGCGTTCGGCGGCCAGACCCACGCCGAGCAGCACGATGGCGCTCGCGAGGTGCAGGAAGTGGTCGAACGTGTTGAGGGCGAGGATGTTCAGCGCGGTGCCGACGAGGAAGAACCCGACGATTCCGAGCAGAAGATACGTCGCTCCGATGATGATGTTGACGGTCTTCGCCGCGCGCGCCGAGGCGAGTCCTGCGATGAGCAGGGCGGCGCCGATCAGGAGGTGCGCGATGTTGTGCAGCGGGTTGACCATGAAGATCCCGAGCAGCAGCCCTCCCTCGGTGGCGAGGAATCCCACTCCTCCGGTGACGGCGAAGCCGAGAAGTCCGACGAGGATGTAGACCGCGCCGAAGATCGTGGCGACGAGGCGGTTCGGTGACGAGCGCATGTGCGACCTCCCATTTCGTGCGCGGCGGGTGCCGCGTCTCAGAGGTCTTCGGAGGCGGAGGCGTAACGGTTTGCCCGCGAGCGCGTGAGAACGGGCGGCCGGGCATGACAGAAGGCCCCGGAGTATTCTCCGAGGCCCTCCGTGCTCTGCCTCCGGCCAGGCGCCGGGGACGGATAAGGGTGCGATCAGCTGTCGCGCATCTTCTCTTTGAGCTCGTTGCGCGTGTGGACCGAGTCGCGCTCGGCTTCGGCCTTCTTCACGTCGGCGTCCGCCTTCTTCTCGTCGAGCTTGTCGCCGATCGCGTCAGCGGTGTCTTCGACCTTGTCCTGGATCTTGCGGCCGGCCGTCTCGGCCGTCTCCTTGGCGTCTTCCATGAATCCCATGTCGCGCTCCTTTCGTGAGGATGACTCCCACGACGCTACGGCCCGCGTCGCCCGGGCGCGGGGGGCTTGCGCCGCACTTCCCGCGTTGCTACGCGCCCCTAGGATGAGCGGCATGAACCTCGCCATCAGTCTCGCCTTGACCGAGATCACGCCCATCAGCAGCAACCTGAACGAATCGCTCTTCAACGTCTGGACGGGGCTGCTGAGCTTCCTCTGGTACGTCCTGATCGCCATCGCCATGTGGATGGTGTTCGCGAAGGCGGGCTGGCCCGGCATCCTCGCCCTGATCCCCATCGTGAACGTCGTGATCCTCGTCAAGATCGCGGGCTATTCGGGATGGATGTCGCTGCTGTACCTGATCCCGATCGTGAACATCGTCTTCTCCATCATCGTGGCGATCAAAGTCGGCGCCGCATTCGGCAAGGGCGGCGCATGGTCGTTCTTCCTGCTGTGGCTCATCGCCTTCATCGGCTACTTCATCATCGGCTTCGGCGACGCGAAGTACACCAAGCCCGTCACGGCCTGACCGCACACGACGAGCAACGGCCCGAGGCGATCGCCTCGGGCCGTTCTCATGGATGCTGACGCTCAGCCGCGCGGTGAGCCGGAGCGCGTGCCGTTGTGCTGGGCGCGACGCGAGCCGGTCGGGCGGGCGGCCTGCACCGGACGCGGGTTGTGCGCGTGCGAAGGCTGACCGGTGCCGGTCGAGTACATCGGACGCGATCCGCCGGATGCGGGGGCGGCGTTGCGATCGCCTCCGCGAGCTGAGCCGGCTGCGCCGCGGCCGCTCGCGGCGGAGGCGTTTCCACGGCCACGGCCGTTGCCCTGACCGCCACGGCCCTGACCCTGACCGGCCTGCGCCGAACGGGGCTTGCCCGGACGCTGCTGCTGCGGCGCCTGCACGGGTGCGGGTTTGACCCACTCGGCGCGCTCGCCGACGAGCTCGGTGATCGGAGCGGACTCGGCGGCGACCTGCTCGAGCGGAGCGGTGATGCCCGCCTTGCGCAGCAGATCGGCCACGTCGCGACGCTGCGAGGGGATCGCGACGGTCACGACGGTGCCTGCGGCACCGGCGCGGGCGGTACGGCCCGAGCGGTGCAGGTACGCCTTGTGCTCCATGGGCGGGTCGACGTGGACGACGAGCTCCACCTCGTCGACGTGCACGCCGCGGGCGGCCACGTCGGTGGCCACGAGTACGCGCACGCCGCCCTTGCCGGGATCGGCGCTGAACGCCGCGAGGTTGCGCTCGCGCGCGGCCTGCGAGAGGTTTCCGTGCAGATCCACCGACGGGATGCCGGCTGCCGTGAGGACCTTCGCGAGCTTCTTGGCCTGGTGCTTGGTGCGGGTGAAGAGGATGCGGCGACCGCGGCCCGAGGCGAGGTGCTTGACGAGGTCGGACTTCTGGTCGTCGCTCACCATGAAGACGCGGTGGGTCATCTCGCCCTGCGGGACGCTCTGGTCGTCGATCTCGTGGCGCACCTCGTCGCGGAGGAACTTGCGCACGAGGCCGTCGACACCGCGGTCGAGCGTGGCGCTGAACAGCATGCGCTGTCCGCCCTGCGGCGTGGCCGCGAGGATGCGGGTGACGCCCGGCAGGAACCCGAGGTCGGCCATGTGGTCGGCCTCGTCGAGCACGGTGATCTCGACGCGGTCGAGGCGCACGTGACCCTGCTTCATGAGGTCTTCGAGGCGGCCGGGGCAGGCCACGACGATGTCGACGCCGGCGCGCAGCGCCGACTCCTGCGGCTTCTGGCTCACGCCGCCGAAGATCGTCGTGACGGTGAGGCCGGATGCCGCGGCGAGGGGCTGGATGGTGGCGGCGATCTGCGTCGCGAGCTCGCGGGTCGGGGCGAGCACCAGGCCGCGGGGGCGGCCGGCCGTGCGACCCGAGGCGAACGCCCCGGAGAGGCGGGCAACCAGCGGGAGCGCGAACGCGATCGTCTTGCCGCTGCCGGTGCGGCCGCGGCCGAGCACGTCCTTGCCCGCGAGCGAGTCGGGGAGCGTGTCGCGCTGGATCGGGAAGGCCTCGGTCTTGCCCTCACGGGCGAGGACGGTGGCCAGCGGCGCGGGCACGCCGAGGTCGAGGAAAGTAGGCATAGTGAAAGCTTTCGGATGGCACGCCGCAAGAAGGGCGTTGAGAGGGCGACGGCGCGGGTTCGCGCATCGGTTCGCCGTGTGAAAAGAGCCGCGGTGGGAAGCCGCGAAGCGTGACAACGACGCTGGGCGGAAGAACCGCCGCTCCCAAGCTAGCACGCCAGGTTGCGTGTCGGCTGTGCGGACGATCCTGGGGATTCGCCTGACACACGATGAGACTGTTATCACATTCCCAGGTCCGCATGTACCACCCCGTAATGTGGGCAGAAGCGATCGGCACACGCCTTTCCTTCTTCCACTCGTCCCGTCCCCGCGGGCCCGATTCAGGCAGGTGTCGCATCACTTCAGTCTCCGCACCCGCGTCCACTCTGGGAGCCGTACGCCAGACCTACGCGAAGAAAGACAGTTTCCCCCCGATCACGCAGGCCTATACCAAGGTCTCGCAGGTGGTCCGTGAGACCGGCCTGCTGGAGCGCACGCCCTGGTTCTACATCACGGTGGGCGCGGCGATCGCTCTCGGATTCGCCGGTGCGATCACGGCCTTCATCCTCCTCGGTGACAGCTGGTACCAGCTGATCGTCGCCGGTGTCCTCGGCATCCTGTTCACGCAGGTGGCGTTCCTGTCCCACGAAGCCGCGCACCGCACGATCCTCAGTTCGGGGCGCGCCAACGACACGCTGGGTCTGATCCTGGGCAACGGCATCGTCGGCATGAGCCGCGACTGGTGGGGTTCGAAGCACACGCGTCACCACGCCAACCCGAACCGCGTCAGCAAGGACCCCGACATCGAGGTCGACACGATCCGCTTCCTGGTGGTCGACGCCGAGAAGGTCAGCGGGCCGATGAGCCTGATCACCCGGCGCCAGGGATGGCTGTTCTTCCCGCTGCTGACGCTGGAAGGCCTGAACCTTCACTACCTGGCGTTCCGCCACCTGCTCGACTTCCGCCACCCCGTCAAGGACCGCTGGCTCGAGCTCGGCCTGCTGACGCTGCGCTTCGCGCTCGTGCTCACCCCGATCTTCCTGTTCCTGCCGCTCGGAATGGCGTTCGCGTTCATCGGTGTGCAGATGGCGGTCTTCGGCGTCTACATGGGAGCGGCGTTCGCGCCCAACCACAAGGGCATGCCGATCATCGACGCCGACGCGAAGCTCGACTTCTTCACCAAGCAGGTCCGCACGTCGCGCAACGTATCGGGCGGCTGGTGGGCCACCTGGCTCATGGGCGGGCTCAACTACCAGATCGAGCACCACCTGTTCCCGAGCATGCCGCGCCCGCACCTCGCGCAGGCCCGCGAGATCGTGATCGAGCACTGCAAGACCCTCGGCGTCCCCTATACGGAGACCACGCTGCTGAAGTCCTACGGCATCGTGATCCGCTACCTCAACGAGGTCGGGCTCGCCGCCCGCGACCCGTTCGAGTGCGGCCTCGTCCAGAAGTTCCGCACCAAGGGCATCTGACTCCCCGCGCCGAATCCGCGCGCACGACCAACGCCGATCGCTTCACGCGATCGGCGTTCGTCGTTTGCCCGCCCCGACTCGCGCGAAGCC
>CXWJ01008004.1_pt1 | contig 16724 bp, 10 predicted proteins | sample 590841 | NCBI WGS metagenome assembly CXWJ01 (sample SAMEA3498367, study PRJEB10139) | wastewater metagenome | biome: wastewater treatment plant; material: activated sludge | place: Austria | collected 2015-01-21 | reverse complement strand
CGGTGAAGAAGCGCGGCGTCACCGGCCGGATGATGAGCGGCAGGCGGGCCAGGATGTCGGCGCTGGCCTGCCCCACGCGGGTATCCGTGGTGGCCGCCTTGCTGTGCATCCGCCAGGTGGTCACGTTGTCGGGCAGCGGCACTTCGACCGAAACGCGGCCGTCGGCGTCGGTCAGCACCTTGGCTTCCCAGTAGGCGGTGTCGCGGAAGTCGCGACGCACGTCGGCGTCGTCGCCGGGCAGCCGTAGCGATTCCAGCCCCTCGTCGGCCCCGCCCCCGCCACCGCCGCCACCACCGGGCAGCGGTTCCTCGATCTCCAGCCCTTCGCCGGTGACCAGCAGGCCGGAGCCGATGGTGCTGCGCAGTGGTTGCGTCGCGTAGAACGCCTCCAGGATGTGGGGGGCGTTGTCTTCCTTCAGCAGCAGCACGGCCAGATCGACCAGCGACAGCGAGACCTCGGCCTGCACCGGCGCGCCCGCCTGATCGGTCACGGCCACGTCAAACGTCGCCGTGTCGCCCGGCGCGTATTCTTCGGCCCCCGGCGTGATGGTGACGTTGAGATCGAACTGATCCGGCGGCACGGTTATTTCGGCGAAGCCGATGCGGATGTCGGCGTAAGGGAAGTCGGCGTCGGCCATATCGACCGGCTTGATGGCGACGACCGTGATGTGGACGTTCGGCGCGTACGCCTCGGTGATGGGTATCTCCAATACCTGGCTGCCGCTGACGGTCACGACTTGCTGGTCGATGATGTTGCCGCGCTCGATGACCAGCCAGGCATTGACCGGCTGGGCAAAAGGCGACTGTACCAGGACGCGGGCCGTCTCGCCGGCGCGGTATTCGCTCCGGTCGGGCGTCACTTCCATCGTGCGCAGGTTGGGGTCGGTGCGCCAGCCGGCGAAAGACTCATCGACTGACCACAGACTGAGGCTGCTGAGTTGTTGCCGGCCGCCGCCGTCGGTCAGCGTCGCCACAGCCAGATAGGTGCCGCCCGATGCGGGCGTGAAGGTAGCCGTGGCTTCGCCGGCGGCGTCGGTCGTCACGGATTGGCGGCCGACCTCGGTATCGACCGGCGTCCAGCGCGTCGTCCACATGCCAAATTCGGCCACGCGCTCGCTCTCCCACTCGCGCTCGTAGAAGACCACCTCGACCGCCTGATTGCCCAGCGGCTCGCCGGCCCAATCTACGGTCAGCAGGTCGATGGTCACCTCGTCGCCGGCATCGACCAGGGCATTGGCCGCGCGCAGCCCGACGTAGGCGTCGGCGCTGTGGAAGGTGACGGTGGCCCGGCCGGTGACCGGGAACTCGCCCAACCCGCCCACGGTGGCCTCGACGGTGACCTGCCGGCTGCCCGCCTCCAGCTCGTCGAGCAGTTCGGCCGGCAGGGGGATGGTCACGTTACCGGCGGCGTCGGTCTCGCCGTTGCCGCTGCCGACGTTCTCCTCCAACCCGCCGCCGAAAAACAGTGGGTCGGTCTCGTAGTTGAAATCGGCGCTATCGCCGAAGGTGTAGGGTGGGTTAACCTCGAAGGTCGGCACGAACTCGACGGCGGTGATATTCCAGTTGACCGGCAGCCCGGCGGCCGAACCGCCGAACAGATAGGTGGCGTTGACGGTGACGTTGGTCGCCGCGCCGCGCAGCAGTTCCGGCTGCTCCGGCGTCACGGTCACCTCGAATTCCGGCGCGCGATATTCGGCCACGGTAAACGTGCGACTCGACAGCCAGAAATCGCCGGTGATGTTGAAAGAGTACGTGCCCAGCGGCATGTCATCCGGCAGGGCGAACTCGCCCACGAAGACGCCGTCCTCGTCGAGTGTGACGGTGAAGGTTTCGCTGAAGCCTTCCTCGCCCATGAAGAAGTTGGGGTTGACCGACAGTTCCAGCTCGGTCACGTCGGGCAGTTCGTAGCGGCCGAAATTCGGTTCGCGCACGATGCCCTTGAAGAAAACGGTGTCGCCCGGCCGGTAGATGGGCCGGTCGGTATAGATGTAGGCGTAGAGAGCCTGCTCCGGGCCGGAGTCGGCGGTGAGGCCCAGGTTCCACACGCTGACACTGCCCGTCCACAGCGTCGAGCCTAGCCCGAAGCCGGCCGCGCCGGGTTCGTTGGCGACGACGACCACGCCCTCGAGATAGTTATCCGTCGGATCGTAATCGAAGCGGGCAAAACCGTTCTCGTCGGTGACGGCTGTGCCGGCCGCCTCGCCGTCACGGCGGTAGAGCGTCAGGTCGAGGCCGTCCACCGGCTCGCCCGTCGCCAGGTCGGTGGCCCAGACGTTGACCTCGCCATACATCTCCTTGATGACCAGATTGGTATCGCCCACGAGCAGCAGCACATTGCGGTTTTGCCACCAGTTCGTGTCGTTACTGAGTTCGGGGGCGGTCACGTGCAACTGGTAGAGGCCGGTCGGCAGCACGCCGCCCGCGGCCAGTTGCACCGGCGACACGCTTAGCTCGTCGGCCGGGCCGGTGGGCGTTATCGTCGTCTGGAAGATCGGCTCGCCCGCCGGCTCCTGTTCGTACATCAAGTAGGTGTTGAAGATCAGATTGGTATCGATGCCGATGTCGTAGAGGGCGACGGTCGCTTCGCCGATGTTGCGCGACAGCACCTGCACATCAGTGGGGAAGCTGGTGCTCAGTTGGGCCACCTCGCGCGGCAGGTTGAACGAGGCCAGCGGCGGGATGGGCGCGGACGTGAAGGTGAAGGTGTAATCTTCGCCCAGCGTATTGCCATAGGGGTCGGCGGCCGAGGCCGGCACGGTGACGGTGTATTCGGTGTCGGGCGTCAACGTGAATTGAACGTAGACCGAATACCCCTCTTCCCACTGGCTAATGAAATAATCGACGTCTTCAGGCGTGGGGGTGATGATGAGTTGATCTTCAATCGTCTCGTCGTTCATCGGCGAGGCGAACTCGATGGAGAAGCCGTTGCCGAACATATCGGCCATCGCGCCGTCGGCCGGGTAGGTGTTCAGAATGGCCGGCAGCGGGATAGTACTGAAGGTGCTGACGTGATCATCTTCCATCGTGGCCGCGCCGTTGATATCGGTCGCCGCGGCGGCAACGGTCAGTGTGTATTCGTCGCCCAACGGCAGCGGATCGACCGGCGTGATGTCCACCGCGCGGTTGTCGCGCCAGGCGAACGTGACCGGCACGGCCGCGCCATCGCTATTTACCAGGCTGGTGGCGGCCTCGACGCCGCCCATGTCCATCGGCATGTTGAAGATAACCAGGATCGACGCATCCGGCGCGACGCGCGCTTTCTCGTTCTCCGGCTCCGTCAGCACCACGTCGGGCGGCAAGGTGGTGAAGCTCCAGGTCGGGGCGTCGGCCAGCGGGCTGCCGGTGAGGTCGGTCAGGGCCGGATCGACACTGACGGTGTAGGTCGTGGCCCCGGCCAGCGGCGGGTCGGGCATAAAGCGATAGATGCTGGTGGACGTCCATTCGCCCGTGCCCGTGGCGGGCGGGTCGAACGTCAAAGGTTGGGGCAAGCCGGCTTGCTCGCCGCTGCTCAGCAGGGGCACGACCGGCTTGTCGAAGACGACGGTGATGATGGCGTCGGTCTGCACGGTGCCGGCGTTGTCGGCGGGGATGACCTGGGTGACTTGCAAGGGGCCGGTGGCCTGGATGGCGAATTCGACCGGCTGCGGCAGCGTCTGGCCGTTGGCCGCGCCGGCGCTGTCGGCGATGCGCACGTTGTAGGTCTGGCCCAGCTCCAGCGGCTCGGTGGGGGTGAAAACGGCCGTGTCCGGCTCCGGCCAGCTCAATTCGCCGGCCACCGGCGGATCGACCGAGAAGGCCGCCTCGACCGAACCCTGATCCATCGGCTGATCGAAGCGCACAGTGATGGGCGTCTCGAGGCCGACTTCCTGGCCGGGCAGCGGATCGCTGGCGATGACCTGCGGCGGCCAGTCGATGTCCTCGACCGGCACGGGGCGGGCGACGATGGGGACGGCCGTCGGTTCCGCTTCGGCCGCCGGTTCCTCGGTCGGTTCGGCCGGGGCGGCTTCGGTCGGCTCGGTATCAGCCGTCGGGGCCAGCGTTGGGATGGCTTCCGGCTGGGCGCGGCGGCAGGCCGCCAGCAGCAACAGGAAAGCCACCAAAATCAATAAGATGCGCGTGATATGACGTGAAGACATGGAAATTACCCTCATTATATTAATGGGCAATGGGCGTGATGGAACGACGTGACAGTGATAACCGGCGCGAAGATGCCGGGTCAGCCGCGTACCCTATGTTAGAAGGACGAAAAGAAAGGAGTGACGGTTCCACAATACGGTAAATTCATTTAACCTGCCTTGCGTAACGCCGTCCGAGTGAGTGTCAAAATCGGGAGAGGGCAATGCTCGACCGGTCAATTATCATTGTAGCACATAATTAACCCCTCGATATGAACTTTGGCTATGGGTAGGTGTACCGTGGATCATACGTGGGAGTAGCGGAGTAGCGGAGGAGAAGGGAGCAGGGGGTGCGGTAAGAGCACTTTTGAGCGCATGAGATGTCGTTCTAGCCGCCATCCAGCCGCTCCACGGCCCCCATCCCCATCGTTGTCTTGCGCCCCACGCCACAATAGGGCGCGAGTTGGCCGAGGGCCTGGAAGACGCGCAGTTGCTCCTCCGTTCCGGCGCGGGCTTCGAAGAGCACGTCACCTACGAAGCCGGTGAAGTGGTCGGCCTTGTCGATGGGCACGGTGACCGTCTCGATGCGGTGCTCGACAACAAAAACGGACTCGCGGCACCAATCGAGCCAGCCATCGGGCAGGGAGGCAGTCGAGTTGACGCCCCAGACGCGCCACGGCCAGCCAAACACATTGCCCGGCAAGGGCAGCGGCAGATCGCCCGGCCCTTGCCGGAAGGAGGTGGGCGAGAGGAAGCGCAGCCCCAGCCGTCGGGCCGGGCGCGCCTGGGCCAGCCGGTCCCAACCGGGGCCGGGCGTCTCGACCACGCCGATAACGGCGAACTCCTGGACACCCAGGCGCAGCGGGTGGCGCTCGTCGCGATGCCAGCACCAGGCGCGAGCGAACAAATCGGCCGCGCGGCCGCTCATCACACCCAGGCGCAGCCCGGCCAGCACTCCTTCACCGTCATAGAGCGGGGAAAGCGAATAGGGCTTGGGCGTGGGGTGGTCGTGGAGCCAGTCCGTCTCGCGCGGGTCGGCCGCGGCCAGGGCAGCGAAGACCATGCCGTGCAGGCCCTTGGCGGTGATGGCGTGACCGCGCAGACGGTGGTTGAGGCCGCGGAAGGTGAGGGTGAGGTGGTGCATGGGCGCTCGTTGAAACTAAGTAGGCGGGCGTATTGTCGATCGATCAGCGGGCTTGGGATTTTTATCCATATCGATGGTATAAACGCGCCTTATATAGCGCCTGACGATATTCCGTTTGAACAGGCGAATATCCTTGCGCTCTTCATCTACACTCAGCAATCCCGAAGCCTCTCCATCCTGGATAATGTCACAGGTGATAAAACCGTAGGGGCTGGCAACACCTTTGAGAAATACCGACAAGTCAGCCGGCTCATCGCATATCTCCCGCGCCTTACGCGGGGTGATCAAGCGGTCGAGTTTCTTTTCGCCGCCCTGCAGGAGCCGGACGTGCCATCCCGCGTAACAACGGTCAAAATAAAACCGCCCCAGGAGAAAGGCGAATACGACACCCACAAAAGATGAGAGGATATTGACGCCGAGACCAAGCCAGAATTGCCCTGAGAACGTATCCATCTTTGTTACTCCTGCCTATCCTCCCCGGCGTGTGCGCGCCCTATCGCGAATGGCCTGCAGGTTGATGATCTCGGCCACCTCGTAGGCTGGTGTAGCACTGCCGGCTACAGGCCGGATCCGCACGACAGTTGGAAAGTGGCCCATGCGGCCGTGGAGTTCGGCCAGGAGCGCGGCGGCGCCTGGGGCCAGCGCGGGCAAGACCACCAGAAGGGGTGTAGACTGCCACGCGACAGCCGAGAGGTCGGCGGCGTCGGCCAGGATGACCGCCTGTTCGGCGAACGAGCGCCCGTTGTCGAGGTGGGTCATCAGATCGCGCGTCTCGGCCACGGGACTGCCCAGGAGGCCCACGAGTTGGGCGCGCTGGTCGTTTGTTAGGGGGTGGGAGAAGTTGAGGAGGAGCATTGACATGAAGAGTTATCCTATGGCCGGGCGGCATAGAATGATCTGCCGGGGATTATCAACGGCGGTCACTATGATTCTGGCCGGGGCGTCTTCGTGATATTGCCTGCCCGCCAATTGGTCGGCCGGGATATGGCCGAGATAGTCGTCGTATTGCTCAGGGAGGCCCTTTAGCTCGATGCTGACGTCGCCGTTTTTGTCGATGAATAAAACCGTCCCGCGCAGTGTCGCGCCGATCAGGGAGGTTTGGTTAGTCCCAGCGTCGGCATTGCCCGCCTCTTCGTCGCAAGCGCCGGAGACGCGCGTGTTGGCAAATCGGGACTTATTCGTTTTCTGAACTGTACTTGCCCGTGGTAGCACCGGCTTGGGCTTGTGGGCCTCATAACCCATATAGACCGAAGAGCCGGGTTCATGAACCATGCCCGGCCAACTCAACATGGCCTGCAATTCCTTGATGCGATCCTGCTCGCGGAAGCTCTTCTTCGACTCGCCCAACTGGCTGGTCATCCAGGTTTCGAAGCCCTTGATGTACGGAAACCATTCAATGGCAGCGTAGCCGGTATTCCAGGCAAACGCCTCGGCCGGATTTTCCTCCTGATCCGCTTGGAGCAGGGTGTCATAGCGTTGCCTGGGGGTCAGCAACTCACACGAATCGATCGTCAGGCGCAGGCTGCCCATCCCCAATGGTTTGCCCATGCCTAGCTTGTGGCGTAGACGATCCGACTTCGCCCCCGGCAAGGCCAGCGCCCATAAGAGCGCGCCTAGTTCTTCGGGCGTTAGATTGTCGAAGATGATGTCGAACTCAAATTGGATGCCGGGACGTAAGGGCTTGACGTAGGAGGTTTGATCCGAGCTATCATTGGCGGTGGCGGATAGATCGCCCGAATCGACCGGCTGGACGGCATCTCCTTCGATGCGGGCCCGATGCCAGTAGAGTTTGTGGCCTCGAACGCGGGCGTCCGGGTTGAGATAGTTGCTCAGCCCCGCGGCCCGATTTTTGTCAATGTTGGGGTTCTGCTGGGCCAGATAATGGGCATAGGCCGTGGGCTTGGGCGTGGCCAGGATTCGGGCGCGGAAGGCCGGCCGGTCAGGTCGTAGCCAAATAGGATCGGTCGAAGGTTGGTCGTCGCTCAGCGTGGCGTCGCCGAAGAAAACCCGCCCGGCGGCCGTCCACTTCTCGGCTTTAGTAGAGGGATTGTTTTCTTTCTTCGGCTTTGGCTTATCGACGAAGCCGAATATTGCCTCGGCCACGTCGACGTGGGTCTTGTCCTGGTGAACAGCGGGCCTAAACGCGGAGGGTGCTTCGCCAAAAGGCAGACGGAAGAGTTGGGCGCGACCAATGAACTCGATTTCCCCGTTTTCCTCAAGATAAAAGACCGGCTCGCCGTCGCGAATCCCACCATCAAGGCGACGGGCATTATCATAAGGTTCGTCCTTCTTGAATGCCTTCTGTTGCCATTCACTAATTTGATCGTCGCCCTCCAGGCGATCGATGATTTCACCAAGCTTATTTGACGGGTCTGGATGAGGGTTCCCGGTGGGCAAGAACACGAATTCCATTTTTTTGTTCTTCATGTACCCCGTAATGACCAGGACTCCTGGTAATAATCCCGGGTGTGGGTCTGGTCGGATATCCTCAACTTTGCGGAAACGCAAGTAAAAGTCGTCTTTGTGGCGCTCATTAGCCGGGAATTCGTGCTCATCTTCGTTAGCCACATCGACAAAGACCTGGCGGCCCTGGAAATGCCAATTGGGAAGATAGCGCTCATGATCCTGGCGGCCTTTCCGCTCATAGAAATCCCCTCTAATTTGGAGGCCGGTTACATGCTCCAATAGGTCATGGTGAACGCGGGCTACACCACACATTTCCAATTGATAACCGAAATCCGATTTGTGTAAAATCCCGGCCTGCACGTTCACACCGTAAATCTTTGCGTCCGGCGATAGATTACCTCCAGTTTTAGAGCCAAGAAAGCTGACAAATCGGGATTGGTATTTCTTGTTGTTGATATCGCGATAGAACAACTTTCTGTCCGTAATCGGCCACAGCTTGCTAAAAGAAACGATCTCCACCAGATTTCGGATCATGCCGCGCAGGCTGCTGCCGGGGATGACCGGTTGATCGGGGTCGCCGTGGTGGAAGAATATTGCCGTGTCTTCCGCTTTCGGTCCGCCGACGTAAAGGGGTGACTCGGTGCATAGGTGGCAGCGGATACGGCCGCTCAACCGGCCGTCCGCGAACCGGTCGTGCGTCGGCAGCTCTTGGCTCGTCACCACCGTATCATTTAATTCGACGAAGTTATACGGCGCGATAGCTTCATACTGTTCATTGGGGTCGTTGTGATAGGCCATTCCCATTTCCCTCATTTGCCCGGCTCGACGACGTCTACTAACCGGCTATGCACGACATAGGCCACGTGACGGTCATCATGGCGAATATAGTTCCTGACAACGAGCGCCGCGCGGCTATCCTTGGTTGGCGGCGCGGAGGACAAATCCAGCGGCACACCATGCCGCAACCCCTGCCCCCCTTCGCGCAGCAGCGTGAAGCCGCTCTGCGCTCCCCGCTCGACACTATCACCCCACAGCAATTGGCGGCGGTCGAAATAGCCCGTCGCCGCGGCCGCCCCGCCCTCGCCCTCCACCAGTAGGCGCGTGTGGAGCGCGCCGCCCTCGCGCCAGATGAATAGCTCGGCGGCCGGCCCGAAGGCACGGCACTGTTGCAGCGTCCGGCGGCGCAAGGGCGGCGAGACGGCCGGGGAGTCGTCGGTGTCGGGGAACGCGTCGCCGGAAAAGGCCCACGTCTTGGAGGCGGGGTCAAACCGACCCCAGACCACGCCGTCGTCGCAATGGGCCAGCAGGTAGCGTAAGTTATGATCCTCGGCCGATTGCGCCAAAGATTGGAGCAGTTGTTCGTCGGTATCGGCCGCCCATGCCTCGAGCGCCGTCTTCACCGTCAGGTGCGTCTCATTCATGCTCTCACCTCCTCCCGGCCGGTTGGCGCTTCCGGCGACGGTTCCTTCAGCCGGTCTACCGCCTCTTGCAGCCGCTCCGGGTCGCCGGTAATACGCAATCGCCCATCGACCGTGGCTTCAAACTCCCAGGTCTCGCCGTCCCATTCCAATCGCGCCCACTCGCCGCGCAGCCGGCCGCGGCCGATGCTGCTTTCGCCGCCGATGGGCAGTTCGCCCGTCCACAGGTCTTTCAGTAGTAGCAGCAGCAGACCGACCTCACGCTCGGCTATCCAGTGGCGCACCCGGTCAAGCTCGCCGCCTTTCGCTTTTGGTCGCAGGCGTTTCGCGTCACGCTCCGTCGGCCGGGCGACCCGCAGATCGATGATGAAAGCGCCGGCCAGAACCGGTTGTTCGTCGAACAACGCTCCGGGATAGCTGCCGCCGGTGAAGCGATCGATCATGACGCGCGATTGCACCAGATCGGCGCGGGCGTCCTCGATCTTCGACTCACTCACCCATAAACGGCCGCCCCGCGGCTGGCCCTGGTCTCCATCCAGCAGTGGGCCGAACAAATCGTTGACCAGGGCGACGGCCTTCTGGTTATCCGCTAAAAGAACGCCGGCAATTCGCCCGGCCCGCGCCCGCAGCGCCCCGGCCAGGCTGGTGCCCGGCACGATAAGCTCCCCGGCGCGATTACGCAAATGCACCATGTCCGGGCCTTCGGGGTCGGTCGGCGCGGAGCGAATGAGCAGCGAACCATCAATGGCCAAGCGGGCCGACAGACGCGCCGCCCGTGTTGCCGAGGCGGCCGGGATAGCCGTCAGGCCCAATCGCTCCGCGAGCGTTGCCCCGGACGCCGGGATGGAGCGGTCATCCTCCAGCCAGCGCACCACGGCCGCCGGATCGCCCATGTCATAACGATAGACCAGCCATTCGGCCACGCGGCAGCCGCCGAAGCCGCGCCGCTTGCGCGTGCCCAACCGGATGTCGCCGCGGGTCAAGCCGTCGAGCGCCACGGCGACGATCTCGAGCGTTTTGGCCCGCCGACTATCCTCATCGGGCAACCATAATTCCAAACTCAAGGGAAAAATTGTGCCCGCGGCCAGCAACTCTAGGTCGAACTTCTTGTGCTCAGCCGCCGTGCGCGTGCGCGGGTCAATAGCCACGCCATCGCGGATTTCCACACCCGATTCCTGGCCCAGGGCGTCGTCGATGAACAGCCGGCTTTGCATGCTCTTGGCATCATCGACCCGGCCGAATAAATATTCCACGTCATCTTTTCCGGCTCGACCAAAGTGCTGAAAGGCATAATCCCGCAAGGCGCCGGCCAGAGACGCGCCGGGTAATACGGGGCGGTTGTCCACCGGGTCGCGCCGCAGGTCGATGTCGGTCAATCCTTCGCTGTCGCCGTTGCTCAGGTTCGTGGGTGAGGTCAGCTTCAGTTGACCGACGATGATGATGCGTTCCCTGACCCCGGCCGATTGTTTCCAGTATGCGCTCATCGTCGTTTATCCTCCTGCCTGCTTGCCCTTGATCGCCTTGCGCAACACGGCATCGATCAATAAACAGGTGATGTCTGAATTGAGCGCGTCATCGGCGACGGGTATCTGACCCGCCACCGCGAACCGCGCCGGGTCAATATTGATCTGTTCCAGGGCGTCATTGATCTGTTCCAGGGCGTCGGCTTTGGTTGCCCGTGTCTCCAACCATGTCTCCCATGTGATCGGTTGGCGGTCTCCGACCCGCAGGTGGCGGCGGCTGAACTGTTCTCGCGAACGAGACTTGAGACGGCCCAGGTGATCCGTTATCAATTTCAGGTTGCGCTCGCGGCGCGCCTGGGCGGTGACGACGCGCAGTTGCGAAAGCTGGGCGTTTTCCGGCTGCCCAGGAAACCTGAGCAACTGTGTATACTTAGGAATGGCGGCTACGGCGGACTCGATCAAGCGTCGCCGGGCCATTCGGTCGGCCAGGCGCGCGCTCGACTCGCTCAAGGTGGCCTGGGTGGGATGGGCCACGATCGGGGAGAATGACCTAAACGCGGCGCGAGCGCTGACGTTGACCCCCACCCGGCCGAAGCCCTCTTCGCGCCGCAGGCCGATGCCTGACTGGATGACTGCGGCCAGATCATCGGGCGACAGTTCCGAGGCCTTATAGGCAAACACGCTGCCCATGCCCAGCGCCCAGGCCTGCGGCAGCGGCAACCCCCATTTTCGGTTGAAGCCGCCGACAAGCCGGGTGTGGGCGTAAACATCCGGTTGCGGCAAGGCCGGACGATTGAGCGCCCGCTTCAAGTAGTCGTGCAGGTCGGTCGTGGCCTGGCCGTCGCCGGTCACCAAGAGCGCATCGCTGAGCAGGGTAATGACCGTCCATCCGTCCGGTTGCGTCGCCTCATATTCGCCCACCCAATCGGCCGGCCTGCCGCACTGAAGGCGTATGAGACCGTATCCTGCCGTCTTCGATCCGCCCAGACGCACCAGACCGTCCGGTAGACACTCGTCACGCAACGTCTGCAACAAAGCCTCGTCCTCACTCAGCACGTAAGCCACGAATCGCTGTCCTGCCTCGAGGGCGACGTAGCGAAAAACGTTGCTGTTGTCGGTCGATTTTTCCATCGGCGCGATGCTGCCGTTGTGGACGGTTCCACGCGATTTGGGCGTGGCCAGTGGAATATCTCTTTCTTCTGCTACTTGCCAGAAGAAAGGCTTTTTCTCCGTCTTGGGCTTGTCCACCCGTTCCGGTTTGTCGTAGAGAGCGAAGTCATAGACATCATAGTCGTCGTTGATGACCTGGTCCTTCTCGGCGTGCCAACTGCGGGGGACGGGCAAGGCGCGATGATTCGCGTCGAGCGGGAAGGCGGGATAAGCGTTCAGAAAGAAAACCTGTTCGTCAAAGAAGAGAGCGCGAGCGTCTTCGTCGCTCGCCAGGTCGCCCGCCGAAGGTCGGCGGCGCAAATACTCGCCGATGGCCGCTCCGCGAATAGCCCCGCCGGGAATATAGGGCAGCGAAACGCTGCTATTCTCCTCGGCGTTGGCGACACCGGTCATTAGCGCGGCCGATTCCAGAAAGAGATTCAGACGCAGAGCTTTCATGAGCCAACCTCCTGGGGCGTGGCATTGGGCGAGGCAACCACCGCCTTGAACCGGCTGAAGTGGTCGGAAGTGCGGGGCGGGCCGTCCACGGTATCGCGCAGCTCGGCGGCCACCCGGCCATAGCCGCGCGTCTTGTTGCTGCCGGCCCGCCGCCAGGCTTTCACGGCCGCGGCCAGCAACGCCAGCTCGTCGGCTTGTTCATCGCGCGATGAGTTGCCGAAGAAGTGTAACCGGGCGATAAACGGCGTTTCACGCAAAATAACCCGCACGGCGCGCAAGGTCTCGGCCCGCGGCGCGCCGCTGTCGTCCAGGCTCGTCTGGCGACGGATTGTCGTCAGGCTGCCGAGGACGACGGAACGGAGGATGGCGAGACGCCGGCGGCGCTCCTCCTCCTCGACATCCCCAACCTGTTCAGCCAACTCATAGGCCCAGCCGGCCCGCAGATCGGCCGGCATGCGCGCATCATCGACACTCAGGCTGCCCTCCTGAGCTAACTCGCTGCCGGGGCAACCGAATAGCCGTTCGGCCGCTTTCACCCATCGATCGAGCGAAGGCGCGGCCGATCGCTCCAGGGCCGCGACGATCTCGGTTGCCTCGGCGTGCAACAGTCCCTTCAGCGCCCGCCCGCCGAGATAGGGAAAGCCTTGATCGTCGTGGCTCACCTCCACATCGACGACGCCGGGCACGCCATCGCCGCGCGAGAAGCAGGCTTCGCTGAGTAATTCAAACGTCAGCCACATCTCTTTCATACCAACGCCTCCTGTTCCAGCGGGATGTACAGATCGAGCATCTCCAGCGCGTCGAAATAGGGGGTTTCGTTTCCCATCCAACCCGTCCGGGCCAGGTCAGGATAGTTTGGCGGGCTGGGCAGAGCGCCCAGCCGGTAATTTTCCAGGAAGTGGGCGGTGTGATCGGCGCCATCGCGCAGCACCCCCATGAGCGCCTTGACCTTGTTGCGCCGGCCGATCCAATCCTGGCCGGTTTGGAATTGGCCCACCAGGTTTTCAAACGTAGACCACTGACGCCAATTGTTCGACGCCAGCGGCAGCGGGCGGGCGGTCAAAGCGCCACCGTTGACCGTATAAGCATCCTGGCGCATCTCCTTTAGATGGCTGATGACCCCATTGACGCCGAAGTGCCAGTCGAGAGTCGCTTTCCGGCCCTGGTCGCTTTTGTCTTTCGCGCTGCGGGCCAGTGCCTCGGCCAGATCATACCCCTGAGCGAAGGGAAAATGGGCGTGGACGATGGCGACGCCCGCCCGACCCACCGCCGGCTTGCCGTCGGCGAGCGTTTGCTCACCGTAGACGGTCAGGTAATAATGGGCCAGCGCCAGTCCCAGCCGCCCGTCGCAGACGAAAGTCACGTCGTCGCCGCCAAAGACGACCGGACGAAAGGGCAATATCGGCCGATCGTAATTCTCACGTCTTGGCTTGTTCAGCGAGACCTTCGGCAATCGCTCTCGCTGAGCGGGAGTGAGAACGCGGCCATCCTGGGCGCGCCGTCGCTGCCAATAAACCTCGACGCCGTCCTCGCCTTCCTCCTCGCTCCGGCTTTCCCATAAGGCGACCAGCGTAGCGCGCAGGGCCTCGCTCGCGGCCTCACTCGCCTTCTTCGAGAAATTGGCCAGCAACAGGGCGTAGGCGTCGTTGGCGGCGGCGCGATCGCCACCGTTGTCGTAGGGTAGATCCTTGATGCGATCCCCCATGTTGTTGCCGTCGGCGTGGACAATGGCGATGTAGCTCGATTCGCCATGTGTGCCGAAGTCGTCGAAGTCGCTGACCGGCCGGACGTCGGGCGGCAGGTTTTCGGGCAACAGACTTCTCAGGTCCGCGTCGCCCTGTTGAAAGCAGCCGAGTCGCGCCGCCACGGAGGCGGAGAAAAGCGTCGGTGGGTCATTCGGTGAAATACGGCGGACATGGGCGGCCGGTTCGCCGGTGAAAACACAGGCGGCCGTCACCCCCAGGCCGGACAAAGGCCGGCCGAGCGAGGTGGCCGCCTTGCGTCGGGCCAACCGGCCGCGCAACTCTTGTAGCTTATCACGCAGCGAGTCCTGATCCCAGCGGATTGTCAACCGTTCGACGACGGCGAGTAGGCCCGGCGCCCCCTCCAGCAAACGGGTCGAGAACTCTCGAACAAAGGCATCGGCGGCCCCTTCGTCGTGGAATAACAATAGGGCATTACCACCGCCACGGTAGACGGAATCGACCGCCACGCCCCCGGGAGAAGATGAAGCGCCATCGCCGATATCGTGTAAATCGGGTAGTAAGTCCCGAATCCATTCGTTCGTCACCGCCGTCACCAGCGCCGACGCGCCGATGTTGACCCGCATGTTGTTCGACCCGAAAATGAACTCCTGAATGTCGCCGGTCTCCAGCATTAACAACGTGCGTTGGCTCATGTGACCTCCTTTGAAAAAAGACCCTAAAGACAACTAGCGAGCGCTCTCCATTGTCAGGTCTGCGTAAACCAAATTTTCAATTGTCGTCTCAGGTCCGAGTAATCTTTTGGGCCGAAGACTTTGATAACTCCGCGCCCCTCTAGCCACTCCTCGTTGATCTCCTTGAGCAACCCCGGAGTGCTATCCGTGCCACACACCAAGGCAACGCGGGCCTCTTCACCCCCTATCTGCCGCGCCCGCGTGTAAACCTCGAACAACTTCTTTTTCAACTCTTTGCGATCGGGACTGATACCGCAGGAAAAGGCGAAGAGTTGATAACCACGCATAGCCGCGACATCAAACTCGAACATCTTGCCCTCTTTGTCCTTTTTGCCCTCATCAGATGAGAGGTTTTTTTTGATGATCGTTCCCTGGCGATGAGGTGAGATGTTCGTGCCCGCAAAATCGACGTCGCAGTCCGAGGCGATATCTTGGATACAGGCCGCAACGTAATCTTCCAGCCAAAATCCCCCGGTTAAATAAGCATTCAAATTTTTATATGATTTGTCTTCCTCTCGTAACTCTAAAGTATGAACCAACTCCTTCATAGAATTAACTTTTAAGAGAGGAGGCGGAACGAGTTCGGCTAGAGGGGTTTCCTTGTTCCTGTTCAGAAAGGGGTTGCGAAACGCATCGAGTGAGGACTCGCTACTGATTGCGCTACCCACCCGGCGAGCAAGTGCTTCCGAGGCAAAATTTGAGCTGGACTCTCCTTTTTCCCACCCATGGAGCGCAAGCAACTTGTCCAACGGCAGCCGACAGTCGTTTGGCTTAATCTCCACAAAATCTCCCTCAAACCGGAAGGCCAGTTTACGTGGGTCAAGATAAGAGTAGTGAAAACCTCTGTTTTTGCCCTTACATTCTTCCTTCAGGTACTCGTAGGCGTGGACGGCCATCGGCTTCGTACCGCCGGTGTAGTGTAGCCCCACGCGTTCATCTGGCTTTATGAAAAAAGGGCTGGGAGGGTTGAAAAGGTCGAGCTTTTCAATGGCATCCCGAATCGAGTGCCGATCGGATGGATTCTCGACCGAAAATATTGTGAAGCGATTTTTGTCAAAGCCATCGGCTTTAAGGCAGGTTTTTAGTCGTTCGGCGACGCCTTCAGTACCGGCCGTCCCCTTTGAGGCCATCAAATAGAAGCGACAGTCCGTCCCGGCCAAAAGTCGGGCCGCCACGTAGTTGGGCAGGGGATTGGTTCCAATCAGCAGAAAGAGATGCGCGACACGATGGTCCTTAAACTTATCGCTCTTTGACTCCGAAGTGGGTATTGAGGCCATGTTGTCGACTCCCTCACAGGAAAAGCACAACTGCCGAACAGCACGAAACGGACGCCGGCGTCCAAAAAAAGAAGAACGTCCCCCGCACCGTCCGGCACACCCTCCATTTTAATGCGCCGTGGCTGCCAACTATCGGAGTCGGCTCCGAAACATCCGCCACCATCGGGCGATGTGGCTACCGGCGCTCGACGCCATTACACTCGTTGGCAACGGCGGCAACAGCGGATGAGTGTCGTTTGGTGGCGTTTTCCAGACAAATAACACGCGACTTGCCTGTCGCACGATAGTACATTCACCTTGTATCAAAGGCAACTATATTAGCCGGATTGCCGCCATGAATTTAATGCCGGTGGACTCGAAAAAAGGGACGGGCGGCAGGCTTGTGTCCGGCGGGCTGAGCGGATGATTGCCGGCCGCCAGGCGGGGCTGGATTTGGCCGTCGCTATCGGTCACAAACCTCAAGCGCCAACCCTTATCCCAAAACACTCCCTTTTGAACCTGCCCAATGTAAGGGTAGAATTACCCCGGCAAGGTGATGAGCGATGTCTGCAAGTGACGTGTGGCATGAAACCGACACCGGACGGGAAACCGGAACGGACTTCGATGAGGCGATCGAGCCGCGAGTCAAAGTCTTTATCCACAATGACGACGTAACCCCCTATGACTTTGTCGTCATCATCCTGCAACGTTTTTTTGGGTTGAACCTCTTACAAGCCGAGCACGTCACCTACATCGCCCACGTCTCGGGCCGCGCTTACGTTACGACTTTACCGAAGAGTGAGGCTGAGAAGCGGGTGGGCCAGGCACATTTTGCCGCCGGTCTGGAGGGTTATCCCCTGACATTCACAATTGAGCCG
>CXWJ01000185.1_pt1 | contig 16743 bp, 15 predicted proteins | sample 590841 | NCBI WGS metagenome assembly CXWJ01 (sample SAMEA3498367, study PRJEB10139) | wastewater metagenome | biome: wastewater treatment plant; material: activated sludge | place: Austria | collected 2015-01-21 | reverse complement strand
ACAAAATGGGTTCGCTATCTGGCGGGCAGCGGCAGGCACTAACACTACTAATGGCAGTAATGGACAACTGTAAAATACTTTTAATGGACGAGCCTACTGCAGCGCTTGACCCGCGTAGTGCAGAAGCGGTAATGAGCATTGCACAAAAACTAATTGAAGAAAATAATCTTACAACTATATTGGTTACGCATAGCATGAAAGATGCGCACCTTTTCGGAAACAGAATTATACAAATGAGTGAAGGGAAAATATTACGTGATTTTTCACTAAGTGAAAAAAACAAGTTACGGGTAACCGATTTATTCGGATGGTTTGCATAAAAACCCCGAACAAATTTTTGCCCGGGGTTAAAGAGTTATTATAGTTTTTGCTATTGAATAATTATTTTTTGAGTAGTAGTGCCTGTTCCCGAATTAACTTTTATAAAATAAATGCCGGGTGTATAATTCAATTGCACCTGTGTTTTTAGAGCAGTAATTTTTTCTTCCTGCAATAATTCTCCAAGCATGTTGTATAGTTGGTAATAAATTTTTGCATTGGTTTCGTTTTTCAGTGCAATGGTTATAATGTTGGAGGCAGGGTTAGGATAAACGGCAAATTGAGTTTCTGGGTTGGGTTCGCTAATTCCAACATAACAAGTTGATGCACCAAGTTTGTTAACTCTTATAGTGTGCGACCATCTTGCATTTACACTATCTCTGACTCTCACAAATAAGGTATCGTTTGATTGCCAGTTGGCATAAGGATAAGGCGCTTGTATAGTCCAGCATCCATCAGTAAAAGGAGTAGGAATTGCAAATCGCTGGCAATTGCCAAAGCCTGCATCAACATCATCAAAAAATTCAACTTCTACTACAAGTAAGGAATCATCGGGAGGGGTTACTTCAAAAGTTCGTCTCATTGTATGACTCCATTTGTTGTTTGTGTCTCGCGTGCGTACATAAACTTTATGATTGCCATAGCTTAATGTTGGATAGTTAGCAGCAATATCAAGATTTAATGCTTCCAAAATGTTTGTGTCCGGGCTGGAAATATTAAACGGAATACAATTGCCAAATCCTAAATCTCCATCATCAACAAACCATTCTCCAACTACTACCGAATCGGTACTTTGTGAAGTAGGAATTTCAAAATAACGCCTGATAGTGTGGCTCCATTGCTGATTATCATCAAGCGTACGTATGTATATACGATGCCCTCCTGCAGTTAATCCTGCTACAGAAATGTTTGGCAATTGCCACATGCTGTCTGCAGATGCTGCTAATGTTAATTGATTGCACAAACCGTAACCAACATCACCATTATCAAAAAAATACTCTGCCTGTACCACATTTTGTGCACGCACATCAATGTAAGTTACTACTAAAAGACAGAGAGTAAATAATTTTTTTATCATAACTTCATTAGTTTTTTAAGTTGGAGTTTTTACTTAATTGTGCGTGCTTTAATAATAACCGGTAATGTGCCACTACTTGAAGTACCCGTTGTATAAACATCGTATATAACAGGAACATTCGCGAGTCCTGAAAGCGTGTATTTATTACCAGAAATTACTCCTCCAAAAGCGCCACGGTCTCCACCTCCAAGCCCCGAAAAATTATTGGCTGATGCAACTTGTAATTGATAGCTGCCATCGGTTGATGATGTTGGCGTAACAAACAAAGAACTCATATTGGATACCAATTTATTGTTGTAAGAAGAAGTTGCATAGTCAAATTGAGTTGCACCTGCTCCGGTATTGTTTGTAATGCTTCCTGATGAAATGCCGGAGTTAATGTTTAGTGAAATGGTTGAAGATTTTATAATGTTGTTATGAAAAGAATTACAATCCATTCTTATTGCAGGATTGCTTCCGGATGGAGTTGGGCAATCAAATGTGTTGTTTTTGCACTCTTGCACCGGATAGGTGGTGCCTCCTGTTGCACCATTGTTGGATGCAACATATAATGTCCGTTTAAAGATGTTATGGTTTATTCTTAAATCGGTTACACTGCCATACTGACTAAAGGAAATGCCTGTTATCGTATTGGGAGTTGAACCATTATCAAAGAAGTTTTGCAGTATATCAATATCACTTGAATTATAATCAAGATTAACTTCAGCATTAGGATTTAGATAACAACGTTTAATCAGAATATCGTTTACACCTGTGTTAACATTAATTCCATACTGACTGGTGATGTTTACACCAATTATTCTTGAGCCTGATGCATTTGTACCGGTGGTTGAACTAAAGGTAATCCATTCTAATCTTGACTCAAGCAAATCATTGGATGTTTTAGGATTTAATGATAAAAAATATCCTGTTCCAATAATGGTAAATGGCTTGTACATAGTTATGCCGGGGTAGCTTGTGCCTGCAGGGCATGCTTCAAGGTAGAGCGTATCAAATGGGTTTACCAATACACTGTTATACGCTGCATCCAAGTCATTAAAAACAGGATTAAGGCTATTACCCCCGTAGTTTTCGCCAAACTTTCCAGTGGCAACATCGTAATTTGAATTGTAATTTATACGGTGCTTATCTGCCAACACGTCATTGGAGGTAATTGTTGTGGCAATAATTGCCATTGAAGCTAAAAGTTTAATTTTTTTCATTGTGTTTTTGTTTTGAATTGTTTGAAGTATTTGAATTGTTTTTTTTAAATGTTTTAACTCGTGTATTTTTTGTTTTATAATTTTCATTCGTGCATTCGTGGCATATTAACCTAAAACGGCATTACCAATTTGCTCATTCTTTTTGCTAAATCCATTGCACGTTTTTGCTGTGCTTTGCTTACTTGCTGTCCTGCCAGCATAACATCAGGGTTTATGCCAAGGTCTAAAAAGTCTTTTTGTATTTCCTGCATATCTCCCATAGACACTTTTTGACTTTTACTTTTATTCTCCCATTTAACTACTACACTTTCGTATTGGTCAAGCGCTTTGTCAACAGGGTTTTGGCTGCACGATGTTGCTGTTATTGCAATAGCTGTAAATGCAATGGCAATTAATTTTTTTAATGATGATAGTTGTTGCATAATTTTTTTTGATCCTTTATTTATTGAAGTGATGATGTATAAGTTATGCTTAATTCAGTAGCATCAACAATTGTTTTGTTTTTGGTGTTGTAATTTTTAATCAGCACATACTGGCTGCCATTCCAATCATAAACCGGAAACACAAAACCAGGTCCTCCAATTTTAACTGCCGGCATAGTCTTGCCTTTAGTTTGAATTAAAGAAGGGATGCCCGGAAAACTTAATACCGATTTATAATTTCCGGTTTGGTCTTTCATTAAAAAATCAAAACCCTGTCCGGTATTACCATACATAAAACTGCTTCCAATTATTACAAACACTTCTTCGCTGCCATCGTTGTTTAAGTCAAGCGGATATACGCCTACCTCAGCACTCTCACCTTCCACAGTAAAACTTTGTTTATCTTCGGCAAGTACAGCACCGCTTAATTTTGCAATTTGATTTTTTTCTACATCAGTCATTTTTGTTTTCACCCCGGTAAATAAAAGTTTGGCTTCTGCTGATAAATTACTCACCGGATTTGCTGATTTTTTTTCGGGCGCGTTTGCTTTAGTGGTTGTTGGTGTTTGCTCAACGGTTGTGCTGTCTTGCTTTTTCTTTTTGTTGGCAAATACAGTGGTGAGCAATGCTTTTGAAGCATCAATCATTTCTTTAGTATCCTGCACTGCCTGTGTGGTGTTGCGGGTTGTTGTGCTTGTTTCATTTGTTTTTCGGCTAACCTCTTTTGATTTTTGGTTTACCTTGTTTGTTTGTGCAAAAGCACTTACTGTAAGTGCTATGCAAAGTGTGGTGATGAGTGCTTTCATTTTTTTGATTTGATTTTGATTGTAGGTGATATTGTATTTTTTATTTGATTGGGTCAAACGTATAATGGTAAACACCTAATGGCAATCACCATTTATTTTTTGCTGATTGCGGTTTATTATTTGCAGAAAACGGTGCTGGTTATAGCTACATAAAAAAGCCTGACAGAAAAAGTAAGGTTGCATAATAAATGGTTTGGTAAAAAATTGAATTAGGTGCTACGAATATGAGATTGAAAAAATATTTGAGCAATACCTGAAAACCCTGAGAAGGATTTAACACCGATAAAAATTGTGGTGCATTAATTTTTCCACAGATTCACAGATTTTAAAGCCTTCCCCTTCGGGGAGGATCTAGGTGGGGCTCAATCTGTGAAACGCATGTTCATGAACACAATAAGAATTAAAGAGAAGTGAATAATCTGTGGCTACAATAAATCGTGTCTTTTATCCGGCTTAACAATTAAATAATATTTGCCTTAGCAGCTAAGTAAACCAGATGCACGGCATTAAGCGCATTAAATTTAGTGAGCAGGTTTTTGCGATGCGTTTCAACCGTTTTAAGGCTGATAGAAAGTTTATGTCCTATTTGCAAACTGGTGTTTCCCTCTGTCATCAGCATTAAAATTTGCTTTTCTCTTTTGGTAATTGTTTGCTTTTTGCTCATGATAATTAATCAATACGGCAAACGTATTTCAGCAAACTGGTCGCAACAACCTCCATTTATTTTTTGACGGCTTCGGTTTATTTTTTGCAAAACATATCAGCAATCATTTTCTTTACCATCTAAACCTTTTCGTAATGAAAAAACTTGTAATCGCTTTTATATTTTTTATGTTACAGCAGTTAGTACTTGCACAGTCCAATTTAGATTCTATGCTTAACTTATTGCACCATTACGAAACAGAAGATACCACCAAAGCATTTTACTACACACGTATTGGCAGGCTTTATTCAAATTTTGAACCGGATACCGGACTACTATATGCCGATAGCGCTGTTAATCTTTCCATCAAATTAAATTCTGTGTCTAAACTTGCACATGCTTATGCGGTAAAAGCATTTAGCTTTTCAGCATTGGGCAATGACTCTGCCGCCATCCGCTTTTTTAAAATGGCATTGACTTACGCGAAACTTTCAAATCTGGAAGCAGTGCAAGCAACCATCTTGCAAAACATGGGCATTAGTTGTTACAACCGTTCTGACTATGCGACTGCATTAGACTGTTATAAAAAAGCGTTAGAAATTTATAAAAAGATAGATAATAAAATTGGAATATCAGCAGCGTTAAACAGTATTGGAATAGTACTGATGGATAAAGCTGATTACCCTCATGCACTTGAATATTATTTTGAGTCGCAAAAATTAAATGAACAACGACAAGATTCTGCGAGCATTGCGCAAGGCAATTCCAACATAGGTATTCTCTTTCAAAAACTAAAGGACTATAATAAGGCATTGAGCTATCAGCAAAAAGCAATTGACATATACACTGCCTTAAATGATGAAGGTGGTTTATCGCGTGCATATAACAATATTGCCAATGTGTATGATGCTGAAGACTTTCCTGAAAAAGCCATTGAATACTATGAAAAAGCATTACAAATAAACCTTGAAGCAAAAAATACTTTTGGCATTGCATCCAATTACAATAATTTAGGTGTTGCATATCAAACCATGAAACAATTTGACAGTGCTTATTATTATTACAATGAAGCTCTTCCCTTATTTCAATCCATAAATGATGAAAGCAATACAGCACTTGCTTACGAAGAATTAAGCACTGTGTTATTACAGGCGCCCGATGCTTTTTTTACATCACAAAAAATTCCGGTTAAAGAAAAATATGCGTACTCATTAAATTTTAAAAATAATGCGCTTAAAATTTATACTAAATTAGAAGATATTGCAGGGCTGGCTGATGTTTATGAAGGGCTTAGTGAGATAAACGAAAAAACCGGCAACTACAATGAAGCATTAAAAAATTATCGGCAATATGTTTTGCTTAAAGACAGCATCTTCAATGACGAAAACAAAAAACTGATTTTAGAAAAAGAAATGGGTTACGAGTTTGATAAAAAACAAGCTTTGGAAAATGCAGCGCATGAAAAAGAAATGGCGGTGAAAGAAGCTGAAGTATCAAAACAAAAAGTAATAAGAAACAGCACAATTGCAGGCTTTGCATTAATTGCTGTTTCAGGTGCAGGTGCTTTTGTATCTTATAAACGCAGGCACGATGCTTTGCAGAAAGCAAAAGAAACACAACAACAATTAGAAGTAACAGAAACAGAAATGAAAGCATTGCGCGCACAAATGAATCCTCATTTCATTTTTAATTCTTTAAACTCCATTAATGATTTTATCTCTAAAAACAACCCTACACAAGCTACAGGTTATACAAGCAAGTTTGCAAAGCTAATGCGCATGGTTTTAGAAAACTCTGAGAAAAAAGAAGTAAGCCTTAGCGAAGATTTGGTTGTATTAGAGCTTTATATACAGTTAGAACAATTGCGTGCACAAAATAAATTCAATTACAAAATAGCAGTTGGTAACAGCATTGATAAAGAAAGCACATTGCTGCCACCGCTTATTTTACAACCGTTTGTAGAAAATAGTATATGGCATGGCTTTGCGGATATTGAATCAGGAGGAATGATTGAAATAACTTTTAATACAAAAGAAAATAAATTATTCTGCGTGGTGCAGGATAATGGCAAAGGAAGAGACAAAGAAAAATCAAGTAGTTCCTATAAGAAGTCAATGGGCTCTAACATTACCGAAACACGCATTAACCTGCTTAACAAAACGGAAAATGCAAACGCTTCTATCGCTTATGCAGATTTATCTAAAGGCTTACGTGTTGAATTATCTCTTCCTTATAAAACCATGTTTTAAAATTATGTTATGATTAAAGCCATAATTGTTGATGACGAGCAACATTGCATTAACAGGATTAACGAACTTATAAAGCAATATTATAAATATGCTATTGAAATTACTTCCGAAATAAAGAAAGTTGAACTCGCGCTCGAATATATTAAAACTAATAAACCCGAATTAATTTTTTTAGATGTGGAAATTGGTAATAAAACCGGTTTTGATTTTTTAAACCATGCCGGAGACATAAACGCCAACATCATTTTTACAACTGCTCATAATAAATATGCTGTGCAGGCTTTTAAGTTTAGCGCCATTGATTATTTATTAAAGCCTGTTGAAGATTACGATTTTCAAAGAGCTATTGAAAAAATCAGAAACAAAACTTCTGCAAATGCCGGAGCAAAAAGTATTGAAGCATTGTTGCACAACATAAAATCAACCACGCAACAATCAAAAAAAATTAATGTGCCTACCATAACCGGTTTTGAAATAATAAATGTGTCGGATATTGTGCGCTGCCAAAGCGATGTAAACTACACCACCATTTTTTTGAACGACAAAAAAAATTTAATGGTAGCTAAAACATTAAAAGAGTTTGAAGAGCTTTTAACAGATTATAATTTTTTCAGGGTTCATAACTCACATCTCATCAATTTGAATTGCATAAAAAGCTATAACAAAGGTAAGGGCGGATACNNCGCTATGCAGTCTAAATACGTTATGCTATTTTATTCTTTATTCAGAACACATCTGCCCAAAACACCTAATTTTCATCGCAACAAATTACTGCGGAACAATTGTTGGTCAATATATTTTTGAATGCAGCCATCTCAAAAACAAATTCAGCATCTTTTTCTACGGGCGGGTTTTGGCTTCTTCCCTAATGAGGTGGCAAAGTATATCTCAAAAAGCAAACACCAAATAGTTGAATCTGTTTTTAATGATTCAAAAAATTTTAAACCCATTGCCTATTTGCCATATCCGCTTAGCGGTAAAGAAGAAAAAGAAGGTGTGGGCGGCTTTCAAATCCTGAAAATGATTTTAAAATCGAAGAAGGACACTGAAGAACTGAACCTGCAATGGATATTTAAAATGACCTGGACGCAGGCGCAACTGCGTGAGAAGATGACTTACTTCTGGCATAATCACTTTGCAACTAATACACCATTTGCATACTTAATGCAAGAGCAAAATAATTTATTGCGAACACATGCGCTTGGTAGCTTTAAAGAAATGTTGATTGCCGTTGCAAAAGATCCGGCAATGCTTATTTATCTCAACAATCAGCAAAACAAAAAAGCACATCCTAACGAAAATTTTGCACGTGAACTGCTTGAGTTATTTACTCTTGGTGAAGGAAACTATACCGAAACAGATATTAAAGAAGCAGCACGTGCATTTACAGGTTGGGCAACCAATACCAAAGGGCTATATGTTTTTAATGAGCATCACCACGACAATGGCATTAAAAAATTTATGGGCGAAGAGGGAAATTTTAATGGAGAAGACATTATTGCCATTGTTTTAAAAAACAAACAATGTGCAAAATTTATAACAACAAAAATTTATCGCGAATTTGTTAATCCTGTTGTTGATGCTAAAACAGTTGAAAAACTTGCCAGTGATTTTTTTCAATCGGATTATGATATTGAAAAACTAATGCGCAGTATTTTTTTATCGGATTGGTTTTACGATGAACAGAATATTGGGTGCAAAATATCATCACCTGTTGAGTTAATTGTGCGACTGAAAAAACTGATAGCCTTGGATTTTAATGAGGATAAAACAGCACTTGATTTGCAAAAGGTATTGGGGCAGGTTTTATTTTTTCCTCCCAATGTGGCAGGATGGAAAGGTGGCGAAAATTGGATTGACAGCGCATCGTTACTTTTAAGATTGAGCATTCCGCAATATGTGGTAAACGAAACAGCAATAATGATGGAAGGGAAGCCTTCTTTTGAAGAAGAGGATAGGGGCAATGAAAAAAAATATAAGGGAAAAGTAAAAGCCGACTGGAAAGAAATAGTACAAAGCAATGGCATTATAAGTAACAAGTCGTTGTTTGATGAATTGGTTTTACAACTTATTCAATGCAATCCATCTAAAATTAGCAAGGCACTAGTTGAAGGAAATAATGTGCAAACCGATGCAGCAAAAAAAATAATAAGCGTTGCTGCCAATATCATGTCAACCCCCGAATTTCAACTGATATGACAACAAGAAGAGATTTTTTAAGATCCGGTTCATTGATTACTGCGTCTCTTTTTGTACCGCAGTTTCTTAAAGCTAAAGGCATAGATAACCTTAAGCTATCATACAATGGCAAAAAAATTATTGTCATACAACTCACCGGTGGAAACGATGGTTTAAATTGTGTTGTTCCATATACCAATGATGCGTACTACAAACTTAGGCCTGCATTAGGCATTGAAAAAAAAGAGCTAATTACAATTAACAGTGAAGTTGCTTTTAATAAAGCACTCACAGGTTTATATCAGCTATACGACAATGGAAATGTAAGCATCATTAACAATGTTGGTTATCCCGAGCCTAATCACTCGCACTTTAGAAGTTTGGATATTTGGCAAAGTGCAAGCGATGCAAAAGAATATTTGCAAACCGGTTGGCTTGGCCGCTGGCTTGATTTGCAGAAAGAAAATGCGTTGCCACATCAGTTAATTGAAATAGACGATACGCTGAGTCTTGCCTTAAAAGGCGAAAGCTATAAAGGACTTGCTTATCGTAATCCTGAAACACTGTTTCTTGCTTCAAAAAATAAAATGATTAGCGAAACGGTTAAGCATAATAATTCTGATTACCATAGGCACTTAGTTGTTGACTTTTTACACAAGACACTTGCCGAAACCACACAAAGCGCAACGTACATTTATGATAAATCAAAAATTTATACCTCCTCCGTTGCTTATCCACAACATGAGTTTGGTAAGCGATTAAAAACAATTGCTGAATTGATTTGCTCCGGTTCGCAAACAAGTGTGTATTACGTTTCATTGCCGGGGTTTGATACGCACGTTTTTCAAAAAGGAGCGCACAACAGAATTTTAAAAACATATTCAGACAGCGTTGCAGCCTTGTGCACCGATTTAAAAAATAACAAGCGGTTTAACGACACTGTAATTTTTACTTTTAGTGAGTTTGGCAGACGCGTAAAACAAAATGCCAGCCAGGGAACTGATCACGGCACAGCAAACAACGTTTATATAGTGGGCGGTAACCTTAAAAAGGCCGGTGTTTATAATGCCTTGCCTGATTTACAAAACCTAACCGATGGTGATTTAAACTATACAATAGATTTCAGACAGGTATACGCAACATTACTGGAGAACTGGCTGCAGCAGCCTGCTGAATTAATTTTAAAACACAAGTTTGAAAAGTTGATGTTTGTTTAGTTTACTTGAAAGATGTGTGTCAAACTATTTTTTGACAGACTTGTTTTTTATCGGGTATTGGTAAATCCAAGCCACTTAAGTAATCATCCGCAATTTTAAGTGTGTTTTCTTTTTTTGCATCATCCCATTTATCAAAAGTATTAATGAGCATACTCAGTCGTGGATTTTTTAAAAAGAACTGCCGGTGTGTGTGCATAAAACGCCAGAACAAAGCATCCCAAATTTTAGCCCACGGTTCGCCCTTTTTATAATTACTCATTTTAAAAAGATAATTGCTTCCGCTGATGTATGGCTTAGTGCACATTAAACCGCCATCTGCAAATTGCCCCATGCCGTAAACGTTAGGAACCATTACCCAGTCGTAGGCATCAATATACATTTCCATAAACCATCGGTAAACTTCATTAGGTGCAAACTCGCACAGCAACATAAAATTACTAATCACCATTAATCTTTCTATGTGATGATTGTAAGCCGATTGATTTAATTTTTTAATGGTGCAATCAACAGGTTCAATTCCGGTAGTACCATTATAGAACGATGCAGGAATTTTTCTTGTAAAACCCCAATAGTTGGTGGTGCGCTGTTTATTTCCTTCACGAGTGTAAACCATACGAATGAATTCGCGCCAGCCAATAATTTGTCTTACAAATCCTTCCAGACTGTTATAGGGTACATTATTTTTTTCCGCATAATCAATTGCTTTATCAATTACATCGGCTGGCAAGAGTAGTCCAACGTTTAACAGTGGAGTAAGTACAGAATGATGTAGATGATATTGGTTACTTACAATTGCATCTTCGTAAATTCCAAAGTCATTAAATCGTGTTTCAAAAAAATCAGTCAGTGCATTATTGGCTGAGGCAAAATCTATCGGATAAAAAAATTCTGAATTTATCTCCCCGCAATTGTTGACAAAATTTTTTTCTACATACCTTTGGGCTTCTTGATGAAAACCTGTGGTAACAGTTCGCTTTAATTTGGGAGACGCTTTTGAAGCAGGGTATTTCAAACGGTTATCAGCATCAAAACTCCATTTGCCGTTTAACGGGTTTTTGTTTTTGTCAAGCAAGATGCCAAGCCGTTTGCGCTGATGAATGTAAAAATCGGTTTGAAAATATTTTTTCTTTCCTTCTAAATATTCATCCAACTCTTTTTGCGAATTGATAAAATATGGGCTTTCAATAAAGCTGAATTTTATTTTTCGTTTGTTACATTCATTCACTATTCTTTTTTGCAACCACTCGTCACAGGGGTCAAACATTTTAATTTCTTTAAATCCATTTGATGCAAGGTGGTTAATCAGTTTGCTAACATCAGCTATATCATTAAACGCATCAATATAAGTTACCTTAATTTTATTGATCAACAAAAATTTCTCATGGCATTTCATTGATGCCCGATGAAATAATATTTTTTGCTTATGAAATTTGAATTGCCTGAAAAACAAAAATTCTTCCACCAAAAAAACTTCGGTGCATTTTTTTTGTTGCTCTATATCTTCAAATAAATGATTAGGAAAAACAATAAATGCTGATTTCATTTTTAGTTGACTTAAATTTACGAGTGAGAGCAGGAGAATAAAGGTTTGATAACAAGAATGTAGGAGAATTGTTAAACTCTCAAACAATCTTTCTTCCGTCAAAGAATCATTTCTACACACGGCTGCCAACAAATAAAATTTAGATTTGAAGAATTATTAAAATCAACATATCACATTTAAAATTCAAAACAACGTGCCAAACACAGTAATACTACACCGCGTTTTAAAAGCAAACCCTGAGAAAGTTTATCGTGCATTTACCCAAGCCAATGCAATTGCTGCATGGTTACCGCCTTTTGGTTTTACGTGTATCGTCCATCAAATGGATGTAAAGATTGGTGGTGAATTCAAAATGTCGTTTATTAATTTTACTACAGGCAACGGGCATTCCTTTGGCGGAAAATATTTAGAAATGAAACCTAACGAACTATTAAAATACACCGATAAGTTTGATGACCCCAACCTACCCGGTGAAATGATTACCACTGTTTGGTTTAATAAAGTTTTGTGTGGAACCGAACTAAAAGTGGTTCAGGAAGGAATACCGGATGTTATACCTGCCGAAATGTGTTACCTTGGCTGGCAGGAATCGTTACAAAAACTAATGAATTTGGTAGAGCCCGAAATTCCTGATGCTTAAGCTGAGACCTTTTACCTATAAGAAAAACTTAGAGCCTGTTTAAATTTCTTAATTGAAAATGATTATACAATCCCTTCGGGATTTTTTACATGTTCCTGATTGCAAACATTATAATTATTCCACGCCTTCAGCGTTCAAAAATCCCGAAGGGGTGTAAATACTATAAAAAATTGATATCCCATTGTTTGTTAATCCCGAAGGGATGATATAATTAAAATTTTGAATGAAATTTAAACATGCTCTCAATCTTGAAATGCTGAAAATGTTGTAAGTGATTTTTATCTGTTTCAATTATAGCTAATTGAAGCATCGTGATTTAAATTGTAACATTTATTCAAATAACTTCGCCACACATAAAATCAACAACCATTATGCTCAAAAAAAATCTTATCGCATTATTCTGCTGCTCAGTATTTTTTTCAAATGCACAAAATAATTCAAACAATTCAGCAACTAAGTGGCAACCTAAAAAGTGGCATCGGCAAGATGCCGGAGAGTTTATTTTTTCATCGGGCAACTTGAAGCAAAAAAATAATCCTGATGCTGCCGATAACATTGTGCGGTTCTCCATGTTTTTTCATTTTCAAAATCAGTTTCATTACGATTTTAATAAAGTAATGGGTTTTTATACTGGCGTTGGCGTACGCAATATTGGCTTTATACATGAATGGAAGTATGGCGAAGAAGATTTAAAAATGAAACACCGCAGCTATTCTATAGGTGTGCCGGTTGCAATAAAACTTGGTAATTTTGAAAAAGGTGTTTATGGTGCATTTGGTGCCGAAGCGGAATTAATGTTTGCCTATAAACGCAAATTGTTTTATGATGGTGATAAAACAAAAGAAAGTGAGTGGTTTAGTGATAAAGTAAATTTATTTAATCCATCGGTTTTTGCCGAAGTGCGGTTTAAACGCGGGGGTTACATACGTGCTAAATACTATCTGATGGAATTTTTGACTGATAAAAAAGACAAGTTTGTTTTGCCGGGCACTAATCAGGAAGTTGAATTTACTCCGGGTGACAACAACCTTTTTTCCATTTCAATAGGCAGTGTTTTAAGATCAAGGCTTAAAAAGAAAACTCCGGCAACACGTACTGACGTTTAGCTCTGATTCTTATATGGATATTAAAATACGCAAAGGAACACAGGCAGATATTCCACATATATTGGATTTGGTAAAAGAACTTGCATTGTATGAAAAAGCCCCCAATGAGGTTATTACCAATGTTAATCAAATGTTGGAAGATGGTTTTGGTATTAGTCCTGCATATCAATTTTTTGTAGCAACAACAAACAATACAGTTTTGGGAGTAGCTGTTTATTTTATCAAATATTCTACCTGGAAAGGTAAAGGCATTTATTTAGATGATATTGTTGTGCAGGAAAAACATCGTAACAAAGGAATTGGAAAAAAATTATTTGATGCTGTAATTGAAGAGTGTAAACTTAAAAATTGCAGGCAACTTCACTGGCAGGTTTTAGACTGGAATGAGCCCGCCATTAATTTTTACAAAAAATACAATGCAGAATTTGATAGCGGCTGGATTAATTGCAAGATACACTTTTAAAAAAGAAAATATTTCAAGAAACATTTGTATAGTTTACACAACAGTGATTCGTAATCCCGAAACTTCGGGACGTATTAATTCGTTATTCTTACTATGAAGGTATTTAAGTTTGGAGGAGCATCAGTAAAAGATGCAGCAGCCGTTGCAAATGTGGCAAGTGTGCTGAAGAAATTTGCCGGTGAAAAAATAGTTGTGGTTGTGTCGGCAATGGGAAAAACAACTAACGCTTTAGAAAAAGTAGTACAGGCATACTATTACAAAAAAGATGATCCGCACAAAGCACTTGAGGAAGTAAAACGTTTTCATTTGAATATTATGAATTTGCTTTTCAGAGATACGGAGCACCCTGTTTACCGAGAAGTAAATAATTTTTTTGTTGAAGCTGATTGGGTAATTGAGGAAGAACAAAATCATGGATTTAATTTTACCTATGACCAGATTGTTTCGCTAGGTGAATTAATTTCTACAAAAATTGTTGCTTCCTATCTTAGCGATAACGATATAAAATGCAGATGGGTAGATGCCCGAGATTGTATAAGAACAGATAATACCTACCGCGAAGGAAGAGTATTATGGAATGAGTCACTTACACTTACTCAGCAAAATGTAACGCCTCATTTAAATGAGTATGATATAATAATTACTCAGGGATTTATTGGCGGCACATCAGAAAACTACACCACCACTTTGGGCAGAGAGGGTTCTGATTACACTGCAGCCATACTTGCCCATTTATTAGATGCTACAGATGTTACAATTTGGAAAGATGTGAGTGGTGTTTTAAATGCCGATCCCAAATATTATAAAGAAGCACAAAAGCTTGAACAACTTAGCTACTTAGATGCAATTGAGCTTGCGTATTATGGTGCAACAGTAATACATCCAAAAACAATAAAACCGTTAGAGAATAAAAACATTTCGCTGTATGTTAAGTCATTTGTAAATCCCGATGCCGGTGGAACGGTTGTAAAAACCAATGCGCAAACTAAGCCCTTAATTCCTTCTTTTATTTTTAAAACAAGTCAGGTGCTTATTAGTATTTCCGCTAAAGATTTTTCTTTTATCAGCGAAGATAACCTCAGTAATATCTTTGCTGCGTTTGCGAGTTCAGGAGTAAAAATAAATCTTATGCAAAACTCTGCTATCAGTTTTTCTGTTTGTGTAGATGATGATGAGTTTAAAATTCCGGCATTGATTGAACAGTTGCAGAAAGATTATAAAGTGCTTTACAATATAGACTTGCAGTTATATACCGTAAGGCATTATTACCCAAGTACTATTGAAGCACTAACAACGGGTAAAGAAATTTTAGTAGAACAACGCAGCCGGCATACTGCACAATTTGTTATGAGAGATATTGTTAAGCCATGAATGAGTTAAAATACAGGAAAGAAATTATTGTCTGGCTTTTGTCGGGTTGTTTTTTAATTTGTGCAATGGTTGTTATCGGAGGTATTACCCGATTAACCGGCAGTGGCCTTTCAATTACAGAATGGAAATTAATACGCGGCACAATTCCTCCGCTTGATGAACAACAATGGCAGGAAGAATTTGATAACTACAAACAAATACCTCAGTACACTAAACTCAATTACCACTACACCCTTGACGATTTCAAAAAAATATTTTTCTGGGAGTACCTGCACCGTTTAATTGGGAGATTAATTGGTTTTGTATTTGTTTTCCCGTTTTTATTTTTTGCAATTAAAGATCAGTTCAAGGGAGCTTTGTTGAAAAAAGTACTGTTTCTTTTTTTTCTGGGCGGCTTGCAAGGTTTTTTGGGGTGGTTTATGGTAAAGAGTGGTTTATCTGAAAGAACTTCGGTTAGCCATGTAAGGCTTGCCATACATTTAATGGCTGCATTTATCACCTTTGGTTTTACGTTTTATGTTGCGCTTGATTTAATTTATCCTAAAAAAGACAACTACGATTTGCACCTGAAGAAACTTTACCGGTTTACATGGGTTGTAATGTTGGTATTGTGTTTTCAAATTATATATGGAGCCTTTGTTGCCGGAATGAAGGCTGGAAAATTATATAACACCTTTCCTAAAATGGGCGATGAATGGGTTGCATCAGCAGTTCCGTATTCACTTTCTGAATTGGGGTCAACTGCATTGTTTAATGACGCATCGGTAGTCCAATTCATTCATCGCTATTCAGCCTACTTGGTTGTACTTTTATTTATTGCTTTATATGTATATGCTTATAATTTGCATCATGCACGCTTACAAAAACTTCTCTCGCCCGAAAAAATTAAGTCCGTTAATCTTTTACCGTATGCTGTGTTGTTTCAGTTTATACTTGGTGTATTTACCCTTATTTACGCTGTGCCGGTGTGGCTTGGTGTATTACATCAGTTAGGGGCGTTTGTGCTATTCGCATTAATTGTTTTTTTATTGCACAGGTTTAATAATGTTGAATCATAAATAAATATTTTACCTGTATTTGAACTTTTTTACAAAATAAATTCAGCATTAAAACAAAAGCCCCCCGCTACTAAACGGAGGGCTTTTGTTTTAAAATATTCTTTGCAGAAATCTATTGTATTATAAATCTTTTAGCAAACTGATTATTTTTTCCAATCAGTTTAATTGTATAAACGCCTGTAGGCAAATTATCTTTTAATAATAAGAATTTTGCTTCTCTTACTTCCATACTCTTAACCTTCCTTCCTATCACGTTATAAATCTCTACATACGATCCTGTCAAATCAACCTCATCTGAAATTAAAATTGTTGTTGATTCGGTAAACGGATTAGGGTAAAGCATTAATAAGTTATTAGTAGCAGAAGTTCCTGATAAATTGTCTCCCGCCTCTCTGCAATTTACCGTTATGCTTACCGTGCCCGATTGTTTGTAGCAGCCATTGGCTGTT
>CXWJ01021119.1_pt1 | contig 16753 bp, 9 predicted proteins | sample 590841 | NCBI WGS metagenome assembly CXWJ01 (sample SAMEA3498367, study PRJEB10139) | wastewater metagenome | biome: wastewater treatment plant; material: activated sludge | place: Austria | collected 2015-01-21 | reverse complement strand
GTCTGAAGTTCAGTCCCGACGATCTGTTGCTTGCTGCAGGACATGAGGATAGCACCATTCGGTTGTGGAATGTCAAAACCGGGCAGCTAGAGGCCGAATTGGTTGGCCACCAGCGAGTCGTCGGCAGCTTGGATTTTTCTCCAGATGGACGCACCTTGGTCTCTTCGGCTTACGACGGCACCGTTCGATTATGGTCGGTACATCATAAACGTAGTATTGGCTTGGCATTCAAGCGTTTTAGGCCGAGTTCTCGCGACGCTCGTTGCAAATCCAGTCTATCCGCGGACGGGCGTCACCTGGTGTACGGATACAGCGCCGATCAAAGAAACTGGCCGGATGTTTTTCTTTTGGATCTGGACCCAATCACTAGAAATTAAGTTGCGAGAGCCAGATCGCGCGCTGGCTGCTGAACCAGCAATCTCAATCTATTTCCCGCGGAACGTTCCGCCGCTAATGCTTGCCACGCTCCGTAAGAAGGTGGACATGTTCTTTTCGAAGTAGTTCCCCAGGCCGATCGTGTTGACGGGAATATTGGGGTGCTGGCGACAAAGCGCGTAAATTTTTTCTGCCGTCGCAGGGTCAAACACATTGGAATCCGGCTTACTTGGTGCCCCGTCTGAAAAAAGGAGGATGGAGTCGATGTCGTACTCATAAGCCTTGCGCATCGCATCATGCGTGTTTGTCCATCCTTCGGGAGTAACTGTCTTCAGACGCTGCATTAAAGATTCGCGATTCGCCGTTCCGCTCTCGCCGCTCAGATCGGCCATGGTTCCATCTTCAGGAAACGTGCGTACATCCGAAGCAAAGACAATCAGCACGCACTTTTGGATCTTAAGGTTTTCTAGCCATGTGGCGGCTATGTCCTGAGCCTCCGCCCAGCGGTTTTGATCGCTACCACTGGCCGGGTGTTGCATGCTGCCCGAGGCGTCAAACAGGATGGCAACGCGCTCGATCTGGCCCTTTAATCCGACAAGCTCTCGATTGTGCCGCACTTCTTCGATCAGTTCCGATTGGCGTTGCCGCTCGGCCAACGTGAGCGCTCCTTGTAGTTGCTCTTTTTCGATCTTCACGCTCTGCAACAACTCCATGGATCGCTTGAGTTGAGCCAGGTAGTCTTCGGCTTTCTTGCCGCCGGCGGCCAATTGTGCCTCCAGATCTTGCACCTTGCTCTCGGAGGCCGCTTGCGCAACCGCCGCGCGTTCCCGCGTTGCGGTCAAATCCAAGTTCAGCTCTCCGAGTTCCCGCCTCAAGTTGGCGACGATCCCCTCAAGCTCGTCGGCTTGCCTCTTCATTCGATCCCGCTGTTTCTCGGTTTCATCCATCGCAGCGAGCTTATCCGCGAGTTGACGGCTGAGCTCATCCAGCCTCTCGCGCAGCGTTGTATTATCTGTCTGCAACGAACTGCGCTCCGTCGCTAGCGCCGCTCGCTCTGCCGTCAGGTCCGTTTTCTCTTTCGCGAGCGATTCGGTCGCCTTGGCCAACGATTCGCGCTCTGTTTCCAGGCGGCCTTTCTCCAGAATCGCCGCATCAAGCTTGGCTATCAGCTGCGAGATGCGCTCCAGTTGCTCGCTCAGTTGCAACTGAAGTTGATCCCGCTCTTTCTGTGTGAGATCGAGTTGCTGGGTCTTCTTGTCCAAGAGATCCTGGGCCGAGTGAAGTTCGCTCGCGACCGATTCCAGATCTTGGTCAAACGAAGCCTGCCGCCCTTTGAGCGCGGCGTTTTCCCTCGCGCCTTGGGAAAGCTTGCCATGCAGAAAAATCGCAATCACGACGACCAGCACCGTCGTGAACAGGGTAGCGTCGTTGCTGGAGATCCAACCGACGACCGAGGCTTCGCTAGAACGCGAGGTTACTTTTTCAAGCTGCATAATGCATTCCGTGTGCTCGGCGGTTCGGCGCTCTTGGGCTTAACGAGGGCGTCGCGGGAGCCAGGAGCTGAAGCCGCCGCGCGGTTTTACCAAACTAGCGTTATGGTCGGCGCTCTGTTCCAAAACTTCTCGAATCTGTGCGGGGAGCGTAGCGATCCCCTCGGTGATATCGCCTACTTGTATCAGGGCATCGGTCAAACGGTCGATGTTGTCGCCTGCGTGGCTGACTTCTTTGACCGAATTGACGGCCTCTTCCAATCCCGCCAAGGTCTCCCGCAGCATCGCAAGCTGTTCGAGAGTAGGGCCGAGACCTTGTTCGATGAAATCAGTCAACTGCGCCGCCGACTCAGCGAACGACGTCGCCGTTTCGTGCACGGCCCGTTGAGTCGGCACCACATAGCTCTCAATAGTTCGTTGCAGATGGCTTCCCGCTCCCGTCAGTCCTTGGGCCGTATCGGTGAGCGTCTCCTGAATCGCCACCGCTCGATCGGCAAACTGCACGCATTCGTTGAGCAACGCGTTCATCGCGGCGTTGCCCGCCAAGATGCGTTCGGCCGCCTCCCGCAATTGAACAGTGGAGTTGCCTACCAACTCAACTTGTTTGCTATGCTCCGCGACCGACTGCCCGATTCGCTGATCCACCCCATCGCACGCGGAAGTAACCGACGGCAAAATTCCTGTCGCCAGCTTGTTCAGCTCGCCCGCCACCGCGTTTACGTTGTCAGAAAGGGCGCTGGCCACATTCCTCCAGACCGCTACCTGGTCCGTGAGGGCAGGCATCGCGTCAAAAAACTGTTGAATTCCCGGCACAAAGTGTTGGCGGAGCGATTCGTCCATGCGTTCGAAGACAGCCGCGTTGGACTGTGCGGTTTGCTTGACCTCGTCCGAACTGGATTTCAACAACTGCGTTGAATCGCCAATGTGCTGAATCGATTCCGCGAGAACTTTGCTCGAATGGTCATGAAGCTGCGCGGCGGCCGCGAATTCGCGATCGATCGTAGTGCGAAACGCCGCGACCGATACGTCCAAATTGGCCACGGCCCGCTTGCCGACCGGAATCAGCTCTTCCAAAGCGTCCGCCGAAACCGCGGCGACATTTCGCAGCTCGGACAATGTACGCGGAATGTCTTTGATGTCCGCGTTGAAGGACGTGATGGCGTCTTGAAAAAGCGCCGCCGCACTCTGCATCGCGGCAGTCGATCCTTCCAGACGGCCCGAACTAGCATCATGCCGCTCGGCGGAATCCGCAACGGAGCGGGTGAACTGCTCGATCGCGGCGACGGCCTTTGCCGTGGTCGCCGACGAATCGAGCCGCAGGTTTCGCCAAATCACAGTGTCGAACCACATCCGCGCGAGCATCCGCAGCTTCTCGATGCGCCCGCCCACGAAGTGGAGCAAGATTTGATTGACGAGCGCCAGCGCCGCCCCCGCCCCCACGCCGGTGACCAGCGGCGTCACGGACAGCAAGATGCTTTGCAAAGACTGCTCGCCGGATTCATCGACTTTCAACCAATAGAAGCCGACGACCGTCAAAATAACGCCCAACAACGGCGCCATGATCCCCAATCGTTGCAACAAGAGATAATCCGAGTTGCTGGCAATTCGCGCGTCCAATTCGTTCAGCACGTCGTCGCGCGTAAAGTTGCCGGTGCGGGCCGCCCCCTTGGCCGGAAAAATCGCCAGCACCCACCGCAACCAACTGAAGTTCGTGGGCAGCGAGCGAAGATTCCCGCGGCCGCGGCCCCCGCGCTCGAAATCACGAGACAGCCGCTCTAGGACTCTGGCCTGTTGCCGTGTCCGCAAGTACAGGCGAACGCTCAGCAACACCTGTAACAGCAGAAACGCGAGGCAGATACCGAGCACCACGTTCCATTGACTGGACAACAGCTCGCCGAGGGCAAATAAGGCTTCGAACACGGACTCTCGCATCACTTGGCTGTAAACATGGGGCAGCAAGGGCAACTGGGCAATAAGATGCCCATTGTACCTATCTTCGAGGCGACTTTTCAGTCATCGCAGCCTAAAAGCAGCCGAATTTGCCTATTTCACCCCCGCCGCAGGAGAGAAGCCCGCGGAATCTACATAAGTTCCCATCGGGAATGGTTTTAGGCGCGCGAATTCGACAGGGGAATAGTTGCTCAAACGTCGAATTACCGAGGCACCTCTGCGATTGAGGCCCCTTCGGGTTTAGAGAGAAATTCTGGGCTCAGCGCGTTGAAAAAGCCAGCTCCGTAGTCCCGGCGCGTTGGCTGGCGTCGTTATTTGGCCACGAATTTGAACGTCGTAGGGTCCGACAGAGAAATACAGCTGAACAGAAGATCGCAGAGGGAGCGGAGGTCAGGGAAAAGACAAGGCATTGATACCCCTCTGTTTTCTCAGTTTCCTCCTGTAAGTTTTTCTCGTCTGCGCAGGATCCATGACAAAAAAACCGGCCGGGGGCGGGGCTGTCGCGATCCCGTATCACGGACAAGCCGTGTAAGGGTTCGCCGGACGCTCCCCCCGGCCGTTATTGATTTGGTCAGCTACTCTGACGAACCTCAACGAGATTACATAGGCGAGCGCGGCGGCATGTCATGGCGGCAGCCGCCCCTAGGAGTATCAGCCACCCGGTCGATGGCTCGGGTACTGCGGATTGCGAAGATGCAAACGCAGACGTGCCAGCCACCGTGCTGCCGAAGCCAGTCCGCCAAGTTTCGTAATCGGTTTGTTTGTAGACTGGCCCAAGGCCATCGCGCCAAGTGGTATAGTCAGCCGCATCGCAAACCCCATCGCCGTTATAGTCGCAACTAAGGCCTGCTGCGGCCGCGCCGGCAAAGCCGCTTGGCATTTCTAGACCGAACCTCGCACGCCATTGATTATATTGCAGAGCGCCGATGGGAGGGCCGTTCGGATCGTTAACGAGTATGCTGGCCGTCCCTACGTTGTTCCGCCACACCACGTAATCAGCCGCGTCGGTGCAAACGCCATCGTCGTTGTAGTCGCCAGCGCAACCAGCAGGTGTGGCGGCGGTGACAGATCCGCTTGCTACGAAGAAACTCATTGCCATCAGCAGCGTCAGGGGTGCATTCCGACGACGTACAGAGAAGCCGACACAGCCAGTGATTGCAACTAGCAGAAATCCGCTAGGCTCAGGTACGTTACTTAGCGGGCCAGCGCCTGCCAACGAGTCGACAGACGCCCCAGTACCAACATTGCAAAGCGGACCTGGACAGGGGCCGCCGGACCCAGAACCGCCGCCGAAGTGAGCCCGCCATTCGGCATATTGCTCGGCAGTTCCGTTCGTATCTCGCCACACGACATAATCCGCGGCGTCTACCGCGCCGTCGTTGTTGAAGTCGCCTGGAGGAGGAATTACTGTTTCGATAATTTCGAACGATGAGCCGACATTCGACGAGAAACGAATGGTTTCTCCAACCTCAATGTTTCCACTAAATAATTCATTTGCGACAACAGCACCATCCTTAATCAGATAGGTAACAAATTCAAATGGGCCGGTTTCTAGTCCCACTAGATTGGTTATAAATTGCCCAGCAGTCGGTAATGCAATGACCACAACTGGGCCGGCTTCAGTTTCGAAATACGCAGAGCCCGAAATACCAGAAACGATCGTACCGTCTGGAGTACTTCCAGTTTGCGAGCCATCGGGGGCGAAAACAGACATGACAGTCTTACCAGGGTCAGCAAAGACTACAGCATTGTTGAGATAGGAATAAAATTCTTGACTGAGCCTTCGGTGAAAGTAATCTTCCGCCTTGCGGACGACTTGATCAAATGGGGCGGTATTCGTTAATCCCAAAACGGAAAGAGGCACTGTAGACGTCAAGGGCTCTGTTGTTGTACTTGGATGGCCGATAGCGATCGGAGCAATTGTAAAGCCTGTGTTCGCCCATCGCACGATGCCATCAGATTGCAACTTAACAGTTGCGGTGGTGGTGCTTGTAAAAACCGGAACTTCAAGTGAGCCGGCTGATAGAGAAACTGGTAGAGAGCCTGTAGACTTTGCTTGGCAGAGACAATCTTGTTCCGGACTTTCAACGGCGAAATCGAGCAGCAATTGTTGAAAATTCACATTAACGGGAAATCCCTTTACATCAGCGACGTTAAATTCAATTCGTGGAAGAATTACGTTTTCAATGGTTGAGTTGATATTGCAATCATAGGCAGGGTACTCAACCACGTAACCGTTCATGGTCCGCCCATTGAATTCCGTTCGCTCTGCTCTGAGATCGTTCCAAGTTCCCAACGGCGCGCCGGTATCTGTCCATTTGTAGTGGAGTGCGTTTTCGTCGCCGTCGTAATCGTTGGGTTCATTAGGCGCCCAGTTGGTATAGCTCCATGGCTCGTCCGTAATCCAACGCCAGCCAGCAGCGGCAGCTCCCCCACTTTGATGGCCACCCAACCACTTTTGAATTACAGCGCTACCGAAGTTACTTACGATGAAGTCGTTCTCTGCGGATGATGTAATTGTCGCCAAATAACCCTGCGCCCCAGCATGCTCGTGCGCGCTTGCCGCCGTAACGGCAGCGTTCCACGAAATGCCTCCTGTGGCATCCACCAACTCATAAAAATGATTATTGGCTGGATTGAGTATCGGAGTTGCTTGAACTCGCGGGGACATAACGAAGAAAACCGCCAAGCAGGCGATGGAAGTTCTGCATAGAAAATTCACCCTCATGTGAATCCTCCTCGATAAGACTAGAGGGCGTTAAAGACTGCCTGGAGACGGACGCGGCGGCATGTCATAACGGCCGCCACAGCCATGAACAGCATTATTCCAGTGGATGCCTCTGGCACCGCGGATTGCGAAGAGGTAAACGCGGACGCGCCGCTGCTCGCCGTGCGCCCAAAATTGGTCCGCCAAAGGTCATATCCTGCTTGTGTGTTATCCGGGCTATCGCCATTCCGCCAGACGACGTAGTCNNGACGTAGTCCGCCGCATCGACGGCGCCGTCGTCGTTAAAGTCGCCGGGAAGGCCAGGCGCGACCGCTTGCAGGATCAGACTGGAATTGTTAATTAGCAACTGAAACATGCTGGCCGCGGAACCAGCAAGCGCCAGGCCATTATTCAGGATGCCCCCCGTCGCCGTGAGGACGGTGAACTGTTGGCCAATGCTTGGCGTGAAATCAGAAATCAGGGAGACGTCGAGCAGTCCCGCCAATTCGGCACTGCCATTGACGACAACATCGTCGAAGCTTAAACCGGCTGCAAGGCCCCCGATTTCGATCTCCAGCGATGCGGTGGGCAACTGGCCGTAATTTCCATTTACAATCGTGCGGCCCGCAGAGTTCCCTGGGGCAAGGATTCCACCCTCGTTGGCAAGATTTCCATTGTAAGTGCCAACATGAAGCGTACCGCCGGCGAATTCAAAATTGCCCGTTCCTTGGCCGAATCGAATCTGTCCGGAACTGACGTCAAGCGTGCCGCCTCCTAGTCGATAAGTTCCCTCGGAACCAATCAGATCGGCAATCCTCAAGTCATTTTCAATGCGGATCGTGCTGGTGCCGCTTTGGATTAGTTCTCCCTTTGCGCCAGTCCCCTCCAATCCAACAAAGAGTCGGTTCGCTACATTGACGTTGCCGCCGGTAATCGTAGCCGTGCCTTTCCCGCGATAACCGGCAACGAAATCATCGTTAGCATTCAATGTTCCTCCAGTCAGCAAGAGTGTGCCAGTGCCGCCGACTGAGTCACCGACTGAGATATCGACATTGGCCGTCGTCGTTCCAGCGGATTGCTCGAAAGCTCCCTGCCCGGCAAATCCCACAATCATGTGTCTTCCGATGTCGAGAGTGCCGCCGTTGTTGACGAACGAATTGCCATTGCTGCCTGTGTTGTTCCCAACCACGAGGTCGACGCCCGCGCTTATCGTGCCGGCTGACATGGTCACGGAGCCTACGCCAGATTGTCCGACCACGATTGCTTGATTGATGGCAAGTTTAGCGGTTTGTCCGGAAGCTTCGCTTAGTCGAACGGTGCCAACGCCGGTGCTATCGAATCCAAGGTAAAGCGATCCGGTCCTGGTGCTGGCGTCACCCCCTGTGATGGTAAAGTCGCCTTGCCCGCCGTAACCGACAATCATGTTGATTCGACTTTCGAGAATTCCGCCGCTGAGCGACAACGTCCCTATATTGCCAAGGCCTTCATATCGACCAACGGCGATCGAGTTAGCCGTTGATGTCCCAACGGACTGTTCAAACAATCCACTATTGCGCGCTCCCACCCACATATCACTCGTGATGTTGAGCGTTCCGCCCGTTTTGTGGTATTCGCCGTGGCTGTCCACCCCATTGCCAATAATGAGGTGTTCTCCAATGATGGCGTCGGCCGAGCCACTGTGATTCACAATGCCTGTGCCCTGGTTACCGACATAAACGGTGTCACTAAACGTGGCATCGCCGCCGGAAAAGTTGTAGGTACCCTTAGAGCCTGACAGGTTGCCAAAATAAGCATGCGTGTTAGCACCCGCAACTTGCGGCGTGATTTCGAGCGTACCGCCGAGCTGATCGAAAACGCCATAGCCATTCTGACCGACGAGCAGAGCCGTGGTAGTGTCGTCGCGCACAACGACCCTGCTCCCGGTCCTCATCTCAAATCTGCCAGCGACTGGATCGAGGCCGAGGGTTTCACCCACCCTCAGCCGATTCGTGGCGACCAGTGTTCCGCTTGTAACCGTCATGGTCCCGGTTTTGTCAACATAGATCACGCCGTTCGACGTCAACGTACGCGTGCCCATTGCGAATCGGTGCGATCCGTATTCCACATGCATCGCTCCGACGCTAGTGTTGGCAGAAAAACTGATCTGTGGATTGCCGCCGGTCCGGATGTAAACCTCATCACTCGCGTCGGGAATGCGGTTGCCGCTCCAATTCGTCGCCGTTGCCCATGTGGTTCCCCCCAAAAAATCTTTGCGTGGTAAATCGATCCCTGCTGTGCTCCAATTCGCTGCAGAGGCGATTGCAAAAATGTCAGTAGCCGACGGAAGTCGCCGCAATCCCGTATCTCCACATCCATTGCACATTAGCGCTTCCCGCGAGGCGACGTGTGCCCATTCGTTTACTTCGTCTATATCACTGCCGTCGGCGAGAATGCCGAATCCATTGCCACCATTCAAGACGCCAGGCACGTCGAAATCGAATCCTGGATCATTATGAACCTCGGCTCTCGCCATCGAGTTGTGACTCAACCCCAAGACATGGCCGATCTCATGCACAAAGGTCGAAAGCATGTCATAACCATTTTGGGCCTCAGCTGGCGCGGTAGACAACGCACTCCCACGGTATCCCACTTCCAACACTGAGGGAGGAGAGTTGTTGAACCAGGCCGATTTGTCTCCCGAGTCCAAGTCTTGATATACGGTTGAATCGAGTTCGTACTCGCCGTTGCTCAACGGCGTAGTGTCGAAGAACCAAGTCCTTGAACTATTGTCGATGTTGATCGTGCCTGCAGTCGGTCGTCCTCCGGAGATGGTAGTCGCAGTACCATTTGCTAACGTTGTTGAGGAGTCGATACTCGAATATCGATATGTGATTGTGACCGTGTGGGAATCTTCAAAGATGTCTTCCCAAATATTCGCTGCGTCATCAGCGATTGCCTGCAACTTAGATCCGTTGGTATCAAATGGCGCTGTGCCTCCGCCCCACACCATGTTGATCTGGATAGCGACCACGGAGTCGGCAGACAACAATAGACTCAAGGCCGCAAAAGTTACTCGACCAATTGCTGAGCCACAGCTGATTGATGGGAAAAATTGGCGCATAGGATACCTGATTTGAAGCTGAGTACGTTTGGGTTTGTTGAATTCAGTGCTTACTCGCTGCCCAGTTAAAAATGCTTCTACGAATAGGCCCGAACTAGCAGTTCCGCAAATGGCCGGCTACGTATCTTCTTCGTCGCCGATATGACCGGTGCATTGCTTTGCCTCTAGCCTGTAAGATGCAAACCACCCCACTCATCTGCGCGAATTTTCCGAAAGTCGATGGAATTACTTTCGGCTCGGCCTCCAACGCCGCAAATCCCCACGTTTTTCTGCTAACATCAAAGCATGGATTCCCAAACGATCCGCCCAAACTTGCCCCAGCTTTTGACCCAGGCGGTCTTGGGCGAAGCCCCCGCCCGCGAGGAGTTGCTCGCCCTCTACCGCCCCTATTTGCGGCTCGTGGCCGGCAAAGAGTTGCCCAGGCTCGTCCAAAGGCGGGCCGATGCCTCCGACCTCGTCCAGCAGACCCTTGTCGATGCCGTTCGCGGCCTGCCAGAGTTCCGCGGGCAGACCGAGCCGGAGTTCACCGCCTGGATCATGCGTCTCCTGCAGCGAAACCTCCTCATGAGCGTGCGGAACAACACGCTCGGCAAGCGCGATGTGCGGCTGGAGCAAGACTGGGCCGATGCCAGCGGCTCTGCCGTCATGTTGTGGCACACGCTCCCAGCGAACGGCTCCTCTCCCATAAGCCACGCGGTCCGTGGCGAGGCCGCCTTGCAACTCGCCCTCGCCCTCGACCAACTCCCCGCCGATCAACGTACCGCCGTCGAGATGCGTTATATTGGTCAACAGTCGTTGCAAACGATCGCCGATACGATGAACCGAACCGTCGGATCGGTCGCCGGCCTGATCCGCCGCGGCGTCGAAGCGATGCAGGCATACCTCCCCGCCGATTTCGGCGAAATTGCCTAGAGAGGCTCTCGGGTATCAGCCAAACGATTAACGACTTACGACTTACGACTCCCAGTGAAAGACGAAACTCGTATCTCGGCGATGGAAGAAGGCCCGGTCGAGGCGGCCCTGGCCGACTATTTCGATCGTCTCGACCGTGGCGAGCCTATCGAGCTGACGCGGATTATCGCCGCTCATCCCGGCTGCGAGGCGGGCGTCCGCCAATTCTTCCAGCAAGAACGCAAGGTCCACAACGTAGTCGCCGCGTCGGCCCTCGTTGCTCCCCCGCAAGAAGGCTTAAGCGGCCGCATCCTGGGCGATTTCCGTTTGCTCCGTCTCGTTGGCCAAGGAGGGATGGGGGTTGTCTGGGAAGCGGAGCAGATTTCACTCGGGCGCAAGGTCGCCGTAAAACTCCTTCCTAGGTCGTTCTGCTCCGACCCACGCCATCGTTCGCGCTTTCAAAACGAAGCCAAGATTTTAGCGCAGCTAGAACACCCGAACATTGTCCATGTCATCGCCGTGGGCGAGGAGTCAGACACGTACTACTTTGCGATGCAGTTGGTGGACGGCATCACGGCCGACGATCTCATTCGCGTCTGGACCAACGACGCTTCAGCGAGCGAAGCTCCGGAATCGAGCGGCGGCACGACGAATCAGAAGGCGAAGGAAGTCACGGGCGTGCACGCTCCCCTTCCCTCCCCTTTGGAATCCGCTCCTTGGATCGCCGAGTGCAAACAGGGACCAGCCAGGTATCGCGCGTGTGCCCGCATCGCCGCGGAAGTGGCGGCCGGGCTGGCCCACGCCCATGAATGTGGCGTCCTTCATCGCGATGTGAAACCCTCCAATGTGTTGTTGGACCGCAGCGGCGTGGCCCGCCTCTCCGATTTCGGCCTCGCGCGGATGCTGGGTGACGCGACGATGACCCTCTCCGGCACCGTTCTGGGGACTCTCCGTTACGCCAGCCCTGAGCAGCTTCGCGGCACGGCGAGCGGAATTGACGAACGGAGCGATGTCTATTCCCTCGGCGTGACTCTTTGGGAGCTGGTCACCGGCAAGCGACTATTCACCGCGGAGGACCACGGCTCGGTTCTCGGTCATAAGCTGAACGTCGAAGTGCCACGGGCATCGTCGGCCGATCCGCACGTGCCGCGCGATCTGGAAACCATCATCGCCCGGGCCGTGGCGAGGGAACCGGCCGATCGATACCTCACCGCGCAGGCGTTTGCCGATGACTTGCGCCGCTTTCTGGAAAGGCAACCGATTCATGCCAAGCCCATCTCGCTGGGCGAGCGAACGTTTCGCTGGGCGAATCGTAACCGCGCCCTAGCCACCGCGGCCGTCGGCTCCCTCGCTATCCTGGCCGCCGTCGCGCTCTTGGCCAGTGCCCTGGTGCTGCGGGCAAACTCGCGCACGGCGACCGCCTTGCAAGCCAGTCAATCCAATGAAGAAATCGCCCGCAAGAACGAGGAGGCGGCCGAAGCGAGCGAGCGTAGGACGCGCGAACTTCTTTATGCGGCCGACATGGCGCTCGCCGGCACGGCCTGGCACAAGAAAGAGCTGGGGCAAGTGCGGATGTTTCTAGACAGGTATGCACAGCCAAAGGCAAGCGACAATGAGGTAACGGTCGATGATCCGCGAGGCTTCGAGTGGTATTTCCTGGATCGGCAAACTCGGCCGCAATCAGAATCGCTGTTTCAGAATGATAAGGCGCTCTACCTGATCGAATTCACGCCCGACGGCAAGGAGTTTTTCACGGCGGGGGCGGATTCGATCGTCCGTTGGCACGATTCCGGGTCGGGAAAGGTCTTGCGCAGCCTCGACACGCAACAAGGAGAGGTGAACTGTGTCTCTTTTAATCCGTCGGCAACCCTGTTTGTCACCGCCGGCGATGACGGCACCGTGAAAATCTGGAATGCCGATGACCTGACGCTGCTCCACTCCATCCAGGCCGATCACGGTGTCTGCTGGTTTGCAAAATTCGTCGACGACAACCGCGTATTTACCGGGGGAAACATCATTTCGCAACAGCTCTTCGATGCAACGAGCGGCAAGCGGATCGGAGAATTTATCGCGCCGGAAGCCACCGCACCCGGCGTTGTCTCCGCCGGTTCGATCGATGCGCACATTAGTCGGACCACGGATCGAGCCTGGACGCGTGGTGGTTCCCAAGACAATCGCTACGACGGCATCTACGAATGGAACCTTGCCACGGGCAAGTCGCGAAAGGTTCACAAGAATATTCATATTCACCGACTACTCGTGGATCGCTCGGAGCGATATTTCATCTTCATCGAAGCTGGCGGATATGTGAGAATTCTGGATGCGGCGCGCGGCATGGAACTGTGGTCCACACGCCTTGACAATTCACTCGATTCCATCGCATTGTCGCTGGACGAGAAGCAACTTGCTGTCGGTGACAACGACGGGCAAGTCTATGTCTGGAAACTCGACTTAGATAACCCAGATTCCCTTGTCACATCCACGACCCCTGAAAAAATCGCCCTCCACAACCGGCAAGTCTATTCCGTTGCGTTCACACCGGACGGCAAATCAATGCTCGCGGCGAGCCGTGATGGCTCTGCAAAACGCGTTACGCTCGCGACAAGCGTTGAACCTTATCGTCGGCTTGATTGGCTGACAAACAAAGCCGACTGCGCCGCAATTCCCGGAACGAACTTCGTGGTTGCGACGGCCCCGCTCGCGATCTACGATCGCTCGACNNCAGTTGATTAAAGAGTTGTCGCCCCATGCCCATCGTTTACTGACAGTAAGTGCCGATGGCAATCTGATTGCCGCTGCTTCGCGGAGCCAGATTGAAGTATGGAATCGTGCGACTGGCGAGCGGACGCTTTCCATGGACAAGCCACGATCAGTTGCGAGATCCCTCGATTTCTCCTCAAATAACCAACTGCTGGCAGTTTGCGGCGATGATATTAACGTCAAGGACTTCGACAAACCCCATGGATGCGTCGAGGTCATCGATGTTGCAACAGGCGCTTCTACCAATTATCCAGTTTTGACAAACGAAGTATTGCGCACGATCTTTTGTGCCGGGGATGGGTTGATCGGTTTATACGGTGGTCCCAACCAGGTCGCCTTGTGGAACGTCCCAGACGGCCACGTTCGCTGGCAGACGACTCCGACCGGTGCACGCTATTACAAAATAGCCTTGTCGCCGGATCGACAGTATCTGATCGCCGCCCAGCGTCGATCCCTGCAGCTTATCGAGTGCGCCACGGGTGACATTCGTCTTGAAGTGCCATGCGACTTTTCGATTGCATCCGTCGCTTTCCTCAGCGACGGCCGCTTCGTTGTGGGGGGCTCCCAAGGGCAAATAAGCGTTTGGCGCGCCGACACGGGACAGTTTCTATTCGAGATTGGCAACGTGGGTGGCGCCATTCAATCCATCAAACCCTTTGGGGATGGATTTCTTGTTAGCGCAAATTTCGTGAAGGGCAAACAAACTGAGATGAGGTGGTTTGAGTTCTCGGCTCGATGAGGCGATCGGCAGGGAGGTAACGGCTCACTCTATCCCACACGTCCCGCTTCGTCGCACTCCCGCGCGTCGTCCAAACCGACTGCGCTGTCGAATATTTCGACATCACAGCCTGTACGTCTGCTGTCGTTGCCAACCCTAGTTCTTGTTAGAGGTTACAGGGCGCAGTGTCGCCTTGTAAATTAAACGGACGCGAGTCGTCGACGACCGCGTCGTAGCACCGTGTCGAGCGGTGACGACCACCCCCTTGAGCAACTTCTGAGGAGCCCTAATGTCGAAAGTTCAAATTCGAATGTTAGCCTACGTCATGCTAGGCGTCGCACTGGCTACAGTTACAGACACTGCCGTCTATGCACTGCCCACGCCTCTTCACGCCTACGAATTTAATGGGAATCTGCTTGATAGTGGCACTGGAAACGTGCCTATCACTTCGGAGCAAGCAGTTGCGACCTTCTCCGGCGGCAATTATACGTTCGATCCGAAAAGACCGAACCAAGGTGGCGATGCAAACGATGGGTTGACGCTTTACAACGGCGGGCTCTCGAATCCGGGCATCTACAGCGTCGAAATGTACTTAACGTACGACTCCGTTCTAAACATTTCCGATACGCGGCCGCAACATTGGCTCAAGCTCGTGGATTTTAAGAATGCCGTTCCGTCCTTGGGAATGTATTACGAGGACTTGGCGTTCTCAACGCGCTTCGATGCGAATCCAGCTCCAGCTGGTGTTTCGTCCATCATCAAACACGCGTATGGCGACCCAAACGCACAGCCGTTTGTTGCATCCTCTCCGACGCCGGTGATGTTCGGCGGTGATTGGCTGCATATCGTCACTACGAGAGACGCGGCGAACACGGTTCGCACCTATGTTAACGGCGGTGAGGTTTACTCATTTGTCGACGGTGTGCTCGGTTTAGGGGATGAATCTGATGCTGTATTCTCCGGCGCGACCAATCCCACAGGTATCATGCGATTCTTACAAACTGACGTCGGGGCAAGTGGAGGTGGTTGGTACGAAGTAGGGAAAGGTGCGATCGATTTCCTTCGGATTTATGACAGCGCCCTTTCGGCATCCGACGTCGCGACGCTCGCGAGCGCGGTTCCCGAGCCGGCAACGATGTGGCTGCTGGCTGTCGCTGGGCTGTTCGGCCTGAACTTGCGCCGTAATCGAATGTCTTAGCAATGGTAACCGACGGTCCGGATGTCAGTGCTCTATTGCGAAAGCGTCGGTACGTCCGGTTAATCATGTTGAAGCAATCGGTGGTTAGGTTTTACGCGTGGTTGATCGCTGGCATCGCTCTTGCGATGCCAGCGTCCGCCGCCCCTGCGCCGCTTCACGCGTTTGAATTCCGCAATACGCTTGAAGATAGCGGCAGCGCGGGCGTGGATATTTTGGCGGAGGGTGGCTCTGTCGGACCGGAGTACTTCGAGTTTAATCCTATGTACCCAGGCGACTACATTGAGGGTCTTACTTTAAAAAACACAGCCTTAACCGACCCTGGCATTTACTCGATCGAAATGCGTGTGAAGTACGATCGCTTGCGGAATGAAACACCGCCGGGGTCGTATGGTCCCGACCAGGCTTGGATTAAGACCATCGACTACACCGACAGCCTTGAATCGTACGGATTGTTTGTGGAGGACGATATTCGTTGGGAAGGCCCCGGGCTCACTGGCAAAATAGAGTTCGTCGCGTCCAAGCCGACCCCTCCATTCTTTTACTATCCCGGCATTAGCCCTGATAGTGTTATCACAGCGGACACTTTTTTCCACGCAGTTGTCACGCGGGATGCGGCGGGATTGTTTTCGTGTTATATCGATGGCGTGGAGGTATTCAGCTTTCTCGACACGCAGAATGATGCAGTTGTCGATGCGCCAATGCGCACACTTCGCTTTTTTCAACCAGATGAGCAGGCCATTCTGGAGTACAACGTCTACGAAGTGACCAAAGGCGCAATCGACTATCTTCGGATCTATGACCAAGCATTGAGTGCTGCAGAGGTTTCCGATTTATTCGAGCCAATTCTGGTTGGTGACTACAACGATGACACGGTTGTTGACGCAGCGGACTATGTTGCCTGGCGTGACCTTCAAGGCACGATGATGGACCTTCCGAATGATCCCGCTGGCGGACAGATAGGTTCCGCTCAATACACAAACTGGCGCAGCAATTTTGGTGCAGTGCGTTCGCAACAACTGTCGACAAGTGTGCCCGAACCCTCTGCTTCGATACTATTGGCCATACTGTTAGTCTGCGGATCACACCGCGCTAAACGTCTTCATACGCAGCAGTTCGCACGATGACGCGTGCCGAAAGCAATCGTGGCTTTACGCTGATTGAGTTGCTGGTAGTCATTGCCATCATCGGAGCTCTTGTTGCCTTGTTATTGCCCGCGATTCAATCAGCGCGGGAATCAGGGCGTCGCACGAGTTGTATCAATAACCTGAAGCAACTCGGTTTAGCGTTTCACATGCACCACGACGCAAAGGGCGGACTGCCAGCCTCGCGTACGCTTCGAGAAGTTGATCCTGATGTTTGGGTAGGGAATGGCTGGACCATCGACATCTTGCCTTATATTGAAGGAAGCGTTTTGCACAAATCATTCAATTTCAAGCTCCCGTACTACCACGTTGACAATCAACTTGTGATCCTACAAGGGGAGTCCCTGTTTCAGTGTCCCTCGACGCCAAACTTTGGACGTCTGGTGCGGCTGGCGGCATTTAATGACCCAGAGTGGATAGAC
>CXWJ01003012.1_pt1 | contig 16758 bp, 15 predicted proteins | sample 590841 | NCBI WGS metagenome assembly CXWJ01 (sample SAMEA3498367, study PRJEB10139) | wastewater metagenome | biome: wastewater treatment plant; material: activated sludge | place: Austria | collected 2015-01-21 | reverse complement strand
CATCGGTGAAGAAGCCTATGCCGCCCGCCTCGCGCCCCTTTTCCAACAATACGAAGCCCACTATCGGCTGCTGGGCACGCTCCACGGCGCGGAGTTGACCGCCTTCTACCGCAGTCTCGACGTGCTGTGTATATGCAGCCTAAACAGCACCGAGAGCTTCGGCCTGGTGCAAATCGAGGCCATGCGCAACGGCGTGCCGGTGGCCGCCTGCGATCTGCCCGGCGTGCGCCAGCCGGTGACGATGACCGGCATGGGCGAGGTGACGCCGGTGGGCGACCCCGACGCGCTGGCCGAGGCGCTCATCCGCATCCTGACCAACCGCGCGCGCTACACCCGCCCGGCCGAACTCATCGGCGCGAGCTTCGACCCGGCCCAGACCGCGGCCGAATATGCCCGCCTCTTCGATGGCCTACGCCGCGGCGAACGGCCGTCGCGGGCCATCGAACCGCCGGCCTACGAACGCCTGCGGGCCATGCGCGACGGGGCACAGAGAGAAATTCAACACGGATTGGACACGGATGGAACGGATGGAACGGATTGAGGAAGACGATCTGCTCTGGCAACAATTGAAAACGCTGCCCGCTTTCCGCGCCCTGCTGCGGGCCGTCGAAGCGCGCTTTTTTGCCCAGCTGCCGCTGCCCGATCCGCTGCTCGACGTGGGCTGCGGCGACGGCCACTTCGCCCGCATGGCCTTGCCCGGCCGGACGATCACCGCCGGCATCGACCCGTGGTGGCGNNGAAGTGGGGCGTGTGCTACAGCCCGACGCGCCGTTCGTCATCACCACGCCCAGCCAATTCTTTGCCGACTATCTGGGCGGCGGGGCGCTGCTGGATCGGCTGCATCTGGGTGGGCCGGCCGGGCGCTATCGGGACTTTTTCAACTTCATCTCGCGCCACGCCCACACCGACTCGCCCCAGACGTGGGCCGAACGGCTGGCCGCGGCCGGGTTCGCCGTCGAACGGTGGCAATATTACTTCTCGCGCGGCGCATTGCGCGCCCTGGAGATGGGCCACGTGCAGGGCTTGCCGTCGGCCGCGCTCCACGCCCTGACCGGCCACTGGATCATCGCCCCCTGGCAGAGCAGCCTCGGCCCCACCGAGCGCTGGCTGCGCCCCTTCTACGAAGAGGCGGCGTCGCTCGACGGCGGCGCCTATCTGCTGCTCATCGCCCGCAAGGTAGCCGACCGGCCCATCGCGGCCACATTGCCGCCGCCGCGCCCCTTGTCGGTGGCGGAACCGCGCCCGGCGTAGCTCTCTCTATTGCCCTGCCTTGCCGCGCCGGCGAATGTCCCCTATGATTGGTGATGTCGCCGGATAAAGTAAACCCATGACGCCTGAGCCGCCCGTCAACTACTATTCGCCGCCCTGGAGCCGCACCACCAAAGTGATCGTGGTGGTCGTGATGCTGATCGTGCTGTTCCTGCTCATCGGCCGCTTCCGCACGCTCATCGGCATGTTGGTCATCGCGGCCATTCTGGGCTACTTGCTGGAACCGATCATCAACTTTATCGACCAGCGCACGACCATTCGCCGCGGCATCATCATCGCCCTGGTCTATATGGTGTTGGCCGTGGCATTTATCAGCGGTTTCTCGGCCCTCGGTTTCGCCTCCTACCAGCAGGTCGCCAATCTGATCGACCTGACGCCGGAGTTGATTGAGGATGTTGGGGCAACGATCACCTCGTTGGTCAACCGCACCGACCCCATCGGCATCGGGCCGTTCGTCATTGAACCGACCATCATCCCCTGGGATCGGATCACCGAGCAACTGCTGGGTTTTCTCGATCCGGTGCTCAGCCAAAGCACAACCATCGTTAGCCGTTTCGCCACGTCCACGGTGCGCACCGCGTTCAACATCGTCTTCATCTTCATCATCTCCCTCTATCTGGCGACCGATCTGCCGAACCTGGGCAGCCACATCAAGAGCATTGCCCAACAGCCGGGCTATCGCGCCGATGCCGAGCGCCTGTTGCCGGAGTTGAGCCGCGTCTGGCGGGCCTATTTGCGCGGCCAGATCATTCTGGGATTGGTCATTTTTCTGGTGGTCTGGATTGGGCTAACGATCCTGGGCGTGCAGAACTCGTTGGCACTGGGCCTGCTGGCCGGGTTGCTCGAATTTGTGCCCACCCTCGGCCCGGTCGTCAGCGCCGGCGTCGCCATCCTGGTGGCCCTCTTCCAGCCGTCGAACTATTTTGGCCTGGAGTCGTGGCAGTTTGCGCTGCTGGTGCTGGGGCTGATGGTGGTGATTCAGCAGGTGGAGAATAACCTGCTGGTGCCGCGCATTGTCGGCGGCGCGCTCGACTTGCATCCGATCCTGGTCATCGTCGGCGTTTTCATGGGCGCGGCCATCGCCGGCATTCTGGGGGCCATCCTGGCCGCGCCGGTTGTCGCCTCGCTCAAGGTGCTGGGCATCTACACCTGGCGCAAGCTATTCGATCTGCCGCCCTTCCCCGACGAACCCCCACCGGAAGAGCAACCGCCGCTGCCGATGGTGGTGGATTAGCTCAGCCGGTGGCCCTGATCAGGCGGTAAACTTCCTCTTGTGTTCGTCTGCCGCGCACCTGCACCGGCGGCAAGGATTCCACCACGACCCGGTCGCGCACCTCTTCATAGACGTCACGGCTGATGAGAATCTCGTCGTGCCCGGCCATCTCTTGCAGCCGCTTGCACAAGTTGACCACATCCCCCACGGCCGAATAATCCTTGCGTTGCGCGCTGCCGACGTTGCCCACCACCGTCTCGCCGGTGTGGATGCCGATGCCGAAATGGAGGGCCTTGTCCGGCGGTTGGGCGCGCCGATGGGCGGCCAGCCGCTTTTGAATCGCCAACGCCGCCCGGATGGCTTGCTCCACGTGGTCGGCCTGCGGATTGAGCGGGGTGTTGAAGAGGGCCATCACCGCATCGCCCATGAACTTGTCGATCAGGCCATAGCAATCACTGATGGCCGCCACCGCCTCCGAGAAGAAGCCGTTCGCCAGGTCGATCAACTCTTCCGGGTCGATGTGTTCGCCCAGACGGCTGAAGTCGCGAATGTCGGCGAAGAGTACGGTGATGACGCGCCGCTGTGGTTTCTGTGCCCCGTCCAGGTCGCGCACCCGGTCGACGAGCGCCGACGGCAGGTAACGGCGCAGGCTTTCGATGCGCTTCTTCTCCGAGACATCCTCCAATACCAGGGCCACGCCGCCCAGACGCTCGTTCTCGATGGTGTGGAGTGGCGAGGCGGTCAGGTTGATGGTCGTCGGGCCGGTTGGGCGGCGCAGGGCGGATAAGTCCAGCTCGATGCTTTGCGTCCGGCCTTCGTCCTTCACNNGCCATGTCGGCCGCCGGCGCGCCGAGAATGCGCTCGGCGGCCCGATTGTAGAGGGCAATGCGATCCTCGGCGTCGATGGTGATGACCCCGCTGGCGATGGAGGCAAAGACGCTGTCCATCAGGCGTTTCATCTCGGCCACTTCCTGAAACAGGCGGGCGTTGTCGATGGCGACAGCCGCCTGATCGGCGAAGGCGGCCAACAAATCGCGGTCGGCGTCGCCGAAGATGCCGCTGGCGATGCGATTGTCGGCGTAGATAACGCCCGTCGTCTGGCCCTTGATCTTGAGCGGCGCGCACAGGATAGAGCGCAGCTTGTAGCTAACGATACTATGCTGGGCCGAGAAGCGCTCGTCCTCCTGGGCGTTGATGGTCACGATCGCTTCGCCGGTCTCGGCCACGCGGCGCACGATGCTGCGGCTGATGTCCAGCGAGGCGTCATTCTCCAGCGTCTCGCGCGAGAGGTTACGGGCGATCTTCACTTCCAGCCCGCTGCCGCCCTCCAGCAGCAACATGGCCCGCTCGGCGCTGGTCAGGCGGATGATGGCATCCATGACCTGTTGCAGCACCACGTCCAGATCGAGGGAGGAGTTTATGGCCGCGCCCACTTCCTGCAGGGCCAGCAGCCGCCCCTTCTCCATCGCCTGGGCCTTGAGTTCGTTNNAGGCGCTGCTGCTCGATCAGCGCGGCCTGAAGCTGCTCGATCTGGCCGAGCAATTCATCCGTTGTGGGGCTGGGGGGCAGAGTATCCACGCTGTGTTGGCGCGCCGCGGCAAATGACCATGAGACGCGGCGCAGTGAGTTGGAATCAGGTCAAGCGAACGGAGGGATTATAGCAAAGGCGCGGCCCAACGCCATGTAGACCGGACAGGTTGGCGAACGCCGTTCGCCAACCTGTCCGGTCAATCACTTTTCTTGGGCGGCCGGCTGAGGAGCTGGGTCAGCCGCTTGCGCAAGAGCAACGGCCGCAGGTCGCGCCACTCCTGATGGGGGTCGAAATCCCCTTCCGTTTCCTTGGCCGGGCTGAAGCGCTGCAGGACGTATTGGCGGGTCAGGCTGCGCACCGGCTTTTGGCCTTCCGGCACCAGAGCCACGAGCGTGTCGGCCTGCTCGTAGGGCGTCTGCGTCGTCCGCCAGGGCAGGCCCAACCAGCCGGCCCATTCGCCTAGACGGATGTAGCTGCGATCCACGTCCCCCTCGACCCGCCGGTTGTAGCGCACACCGGCCAGAATCGTGGCCCCCGACACCCCCAGCAGGGCCAACCCCACCAGGATTTGCCAGACGCCGGCGCGGCCCAGAAGCCCCTGGTTGGCGCTTTCATCGCCCACGCCGCCCAGAAGACCATCGGCCCGTTCGACGTCGAGCTGGTCTTCGGGGGGCAGCAGGCTCTCCGGATCGGGGGCCAGGGCCTCCTCCACCACGCTCGTCAGCTCGCCGCCGCCCGCCGACGGCCGCTCGGCCACCGGGATGGTCTGCGTCGGCTCGAAATGGATCCAGCCATAATCGGGGAAGTAAACCTCGACCCAGGAGTGGGCGTTAATGGCGCGCACACGATAGGACTGCTGGGCCTCTTCGTACTCACCCAGGGCGTAGCCGCTGATCATCCGGGTGGGGATGCCCTGCGCGCGCAGCATCACCGCCATGGCCGAGGCGTAGTAGGTGCAATACGCTTCGCCCAGGTCGAACAAGGTGTAATGCACCGGATCGACGCCCTCGGGGGCGGCGGCGATCTGGTCGTTGTAGTCGATGTTGGCCCGCAGATAATCGCGCACGGCAATCGCCTTGTCGTAGGGATTGGTCAGACCGGCGGTTAGCTCCTGGGACAGGGCCAACGTTTGCGGGCTGATGGTGTCCGGCAGTTGCAAATAGCGATCCTGAACCCACTGCGGGTAGGTGGTGGACGCGGCGCGCAAGCTGTTGCCGTCGGCCAGCGACACGCGTGAGGTGACCTGATACTGGTCGCCCTGCCGCAAGATGAAGCGCGAGCGCAGCGAGGTGATCAGCGTGCGGCCGTTGGGGTCAAATGTCGCATCGACGATCATCTGCCGGTCGCTGCTGATCACTTCCGGCGCGGCATAGAGGAAGCTGGAGTTGGGCAGATAGTTGGTCACCGTCTGGGTGATGACCGTGCGCGACGTGGAGAAGGGCACGTCGAGCGGCCCATCGTCGGGATAATGGATCAATTCATCCAGGTCGCTCTCGGTGGCCCGCCAGCCGCCATCCTCGTAGGTGTCGTAGGCGATGGCCTGCCAATAGACGCCATAAGGCAGTTCCTTGGCGACCTGCACATCCATGACCAGGGTGTTGCCCACGGTGCGCGGCCCGCCCAGCACCAGCGTATCCTGATAGGGATCGGACGTGCCCGCGCCGTAAGAGCGCAGCGACGAGAAGAGGCGCGTCCAGGTGTCCTGGAAGGCGCGCCACGGCCCGCCCGCGCCGGCCATGGCCGCGCTGATCGAGGTGTTGGCCTTCAATCCCGGCATACTCCAGGCCAGAAGCAGCGCCAGCAGCGCCGCCACCAGCCCGGCGCGCAAAAAGTCGAACTGTATGCCGCGGTCGAAACGCACGGCGGCGCTGCGCCAGCCGCGCTCCTCGGCCGTCACGTGGGTAATGGCGATAAAAAGCAAGGCCAGCAGCGTATAGACAGCCAGATAGAGCAGCAGCGGCCGGGGGCCGTTATAGTAATAGACCACGCTCAGCAGCACAATGCCCGTCGGCACGACCACGCGCCAGACGTGGGCCTGGCGGAAGGTATACCAACCGGCCAGATAGCCCAGCAGCCAGAAAACGGCCGTGGTCTGGATGACAAAGATGATGCCATCCCGGCTTGTGCCGCCGTCGAACGCTTTTTGCAGCCAGTCAAATTGCCGGCCAAGCAACTCCAGGATGCGCTCGCGCCAGGGGCCATCGAAGGGCAACGTCGTGCCGACCAGATAAAAGACAATGAATAGCCCATAGACCAGGGCGAAGAAGTGAGCGGTGCGTTCGGAGAAGACGCTTTTGCCCAACAGCCAACCGGCCAACAGCGCCAGCGTGGCGACGATGGGCAGGATGTGGAGGCCGTCGATGAGGTCGGCCTGCAACACCGCCATGCTGGCAACGAGGAGCATGGCCCAAACCAACATCAGGGAGGGGATACCCTCGCGCCATCGTCCTGTCGTATCTGTGTGCCGATCGATTGAAGTCATATGACCCTTTTTATTTTCAGCGGGAGAGCCGCCCCGGCGATTGATTGCCGATGTCAGGTTATGGGTTGAGCCGTCGCAATTTTAACGAGTGACCCAAAGGTGTCAACTTGGTGACAATGTTTTAACAGCTAACTCATACGGCGGCGCTTTCGGCCGGTGCTTGGCGGTCGGCCTGCGCCAGCGAGCGATTGACGAAGACCACGTAGGCAATGCCCAGCCCCAGCGAGAAGATGAACCATTGGGCCGCGTAGCTCAGGTGCGGTCCTTCGGACAGATCGACCTCTTTGGGGATGGGCACCGGCAGTTGCACGGCCGTACCTTCGGGCGCGTCCAGCTTCACGTAGAACGGCAACAAGGCGAAGGGCATTTCCTCGCCCAGCGCGGCCACGTCGACCCGGAAGAGTTCTTCGCCAAGAGTGGCAGGTACGACGGCATCGGCCGTGCGGCGGCTAATCGTCTCGGTCAGGGCCACGTAGCCGGTCAGCGTTTGCCGTCCGCCCGGCGTGTCGAACGTCAGCCCGGCGGCGTGCTCGGCGTCAGGTATCCAGCCGCGATTGACCAGCACGGCCGTGTCGGTGCCCTCCAGAACGAAGGGGGTGATCAGGTGGACGCCGGCCTGTCCTTGCCAGCTTTGCAGCTTCACCACTCGCTGCTGAGAAAAATTATACGCGCCGTGCATCACCACGTTGCGGTTCGCCAGGCCCGCCTCGACCTCATCCGGCGCGAGGCGGGCATACTCGGCCAAAGCCGCGTTCAGATCGATGGGGGCCGACTCGATGGCGGCCTGGAGTTGGGCGTTGGCTTCCCGCCGCTGGGCCAGCCGGTCCAATTGCCAGAAGCCCAACCGGGCCAGCAAAACCATCAGGGCCAACACCAGCAATGTGACCCACCACCAGCGGCGGCCGACCAACGCCCGCGCCACTCTCCCCACTTGTGTTTTCATACACTCTCTACCGGCCAACGCCCGGAGCGATCAGCGATTCGTCGGCTGACCATATTTCCTTATCCATCGCCGGTTTGCGCCCTTCGCCCGACAGGATCAGGAAGATGAGCGCCAGGGCGATCATAAAATACATCATACTGCCCGGAATCCACATGATGATGCCGCTGATGCGCTGATCATCGAGCACGGAGATCCCCCAGAGGCGGGGCATATCGCTGTAGTAGGTATAAATGGGTTGCCGGCTGAAGGCCAACACCGCCCCCAGGGCCATATTGGGAGGGATGGCGGCGATGACGAAGGCGATTTTGGCCGGGCGGCTGAGGTTCTTGTGCAGCCGTGGCCCCACGCCCAGCACCGTCCACCAAAACAGCATCCCGGCAGCGAACATGGTCAGGTGTTCCAGATCGTGGACCAGTTCGCTGCGCAACGCGGCGTTGTACATGCCGGGATCGTGCCAGCCGATGATGAAGGCGATCATAATGAACCACACCGCCCCCGGGCCGGTCATTTTGCGCAGGACACGACCAACGGCCGATTCCTTGTGAATCAGGCTATTTAACCCCCGCCCCGCCACCAGCCGCGCCCGCCCCGGCAAGCCCCATAGCAAATAGGGCAGCGGGTTAGGCAGGAGCAACAACACCGGGGCGACCATGATCAGCAGCAAATGCTGGATCATGTGCATGAAGAAGAGTTGTTGCACAAGCACATCCAGCGGCGACATGAGGGCCAGAGCGATGACCAGCAAACCAGCGGTATAGGACACCGGCCGCCACGCGGCCCCCAGCGCGCGCCGGCCCCGGCTCCGCCCGCTGATGGCCCGCAGCCGCCGCCAGCCGAGCCAGAAGAGCGTGCCCAGCAGCAGCACGCCGATGATGACTTCCGGGCGCCAATCCCACGAGGAAAGCGCCGCCCGCGCGACAGGATCCATGATGCTAATTGTAGCGATTGCCGGGCCGGTTGGGGATCAAAAAGGGCCACGGCTTACCCAACGTTCAGCCGTGGCCCATATTCCTGCGTTGGCCCCGCGGTTGGCCGGTTGGCCGGTTAGCCGGCAACCTGGCCCATCAGGTAGAGGGCCGGGTAGAAGAAGACCCACACCACATCGACGTAATGCCAGTAGATGGCCGTGGCCTCGACGCCCCAATGCCGTTCGGGGGTATAGAAGCCGCGCCGGCCGTTCCACCAGATGATGAGGATCAAGACGATGCCGCTGAGGACGTGGAGCGCGTGCATCCCGGTCATGGCGTAGAAGACGCCGCCATAGACGCCATCCGACGGCTTGAGATGGCCGAACAGTTCGATGCCGAATAGCTCCCCGCTCAGGCCGAAGACGTTCCACTCCATGACCACGACCATGACGAAGAAGATCGTGCCCATCAGCGCCGCCAGCAGGGCACTGCGCAGGAACTTGGTGCGGTCGCCGTAGGCCGCGCCGATTTCGCTGCGGTACATGAAAAAGCTGCTCAGCAGCAGGATACCCGTCGCCAGCAGGCCGATCTCCTGGCTCAGGTCAGGCCGCGTATTGCCCCACAGCACAAAGCGCGCGGCGAAGAGCGCCCCGAACAGGAACATCTCGGAGAACATGAACAGCCATAACCCCAGCCGGTTGGAACGAAGCTGGGTCGCATAGGGCATTTCGTGGGCGTGCGCCTCGTCGTGGGGGGCGTGGGCGGATACAGCGCTCATCAGTGACTCTCCTCACGCCATAGCCGCGTGATGTGCATGAAGTTTTGGACGATAACCGCTGCCTTCACCACGGCGATGATAAACAGCAATACCAGTGATCCCAGGTAGACGGCCACAAAGTACTCGCCTATGGTCAGTACGGCCAGAAGCCCCAGGGTGATCAGGCCCAGCCGGTAGGCGGCCGCTTTTTTGTCATTCATCGTTTCGTCTCATCTCCTCGGCTAATCACCCGAAGGCGCGGGCAGGGCGTCACGTATATAGCTCGAACCGACCAGACCGTAATCGTAAGGATCGCCGACGACCTCGAACGGTACATCGTAGTTGAACTCGGGCACCGGCGAGGGAATTTGCCATTCCGGCGAGCGCGACCGCCACGGGTTCGTCTCGGCCACGCGCTCCATCCGGGCGCTGGCGATGAAGTTGTAGATCATGATCAAAACCGACCAGCCGATGACCAGCGCGGCCAGAGTGATCAGGATGTGGGTCGTGGTGATGCCCAGCGCCGGGTCATAGTCGGCCACGCGCCGGCGCATGCCCAGCAGGCCGACGCTCATCTGACCGATACTCATCACCCAGAAGGCGGGCAGCATCAGCCAGAAATGCAGCTTGCCCAGCGATTCCTTGTACATGTGGCCGCTGATCTTGGGATACCAGTAGTAGAGCGCGGCAAAGAACGGGAAGATGAAGCCGCCAAACATCGTGGCGTGGAAATGGCCGACGATCCAGTAGCTATCGTGCAAATGCAAGTCGGTGGGAATCGTGCCCAGGATTGGCCCGGTCACGCCACCGATGAGGAACACCGAGATGGCCCCCAGCACGAACAGCAGAGGCGTCGGCGGGTTCTTGGGCAGCTTGCCCTCCCAGATGGTGGCGACCCAACTGAAGAACTTGACGCCGGTCGGGACGGCCACGAGCATGGTGGAGAACATGAATGGCACGCGCAACGCATCGGCCATGCCCGAGGTGAACATGTGATGGGCCCAGACCAGGAAGCCGACCAGGGCGATGCCCATACTGGACAGCGCCACCCAGCGATAGCCGAATAGCGGCTTGCGGGCGAAGACGGGCAGCAACTCGCTGATGACGCCCAGGCCGGGCAACACGAACACGTAGACGACCGGGTGTGAATAGAACCAGAAAAGATGTTGATAGAGGATGGGATTGCCGCCGCCGGCCGGGTCGAAGAAGTTCAACCCCAGCACGCGCTCGGCGATGCTCATCGTCAGGGCCACGCCGACGGTCTGCGTCGAAGTCAGCTGGATGATCGAGGCCGCCGCCGCGCCCCAGACGAAGATGGGCATGCGGAACAGGCTCATACCCTTGGCGCGCATCGTGGCCGTCGTCACCAGCATGTTGATTGAGCTGGCAATCGACGAGAAGCCGTTGATCCAGAACCCCAACAGGAACAGGACGACGCCCAGCGGCGCGCGCAGGCTGAGCGTGGCGTAGCCCACCCAGCCGGTGTCCCACCCGCCGACGGCCATGCCCATCAGGATGAGGACGACCGCCGGCAGACCAACCCAGTAGCTGAAGGCGTTGAGGCGCGGGAAGGCCATGTCCGACGCGCCGATCATCAGCGGCACCAGATAGTTGACCATCGCGCCGACGCCCAACAGGATGCTGGCGATCATCACGATGCCGTGGGCGCTGAACAGCGTATTGAACTGGTCGTTGTTCAACCACTGCATACTCGGCTGGGCGAGTTCGATGCGGAAGATGATGGCGAAGGTGCCGCCGATCAACAGCACCAACAGGGACGTGATGCCATATTGGATGCCGATGACCTTGTGGTTGTAGTCAACGTTGAGGTAGCGCGACCACTCCGGCTTGCCTTCCGGCGCGCCGTGGCGCAGGGGTGTGCGCTTGCCGACGACCCACTTGAGCCAGTCGGTCAGCACGCCCGCGGCCAGCAGGAAGCCGATGACGCTGATAATCCCGCCAAAGGCCACCGCCGGCTCATAGAGCCAGGGCGTGGGCATGCCGCGCAGCGCGCGCAACCCGGCGATGAAGGCATAGCCCAGCGCCCAGGCCACGAACTGGCCGACAAGGCCTTTGACCAAGGCTGAGGTGAGTAGGACTTTGAGTGTTCTGAACATCTTTCTGCTCCCTGATGGCGGCCTTTACTGGAGTGTCTTGATGTAGGCGATCAGATCGGCGGTGATGTCGAGGTCAATCGCTTCGGCCGCTTCGATCTCTTGCTCGCGCGTGGCGAACTGTTCCAGATAGTTTTGCGGCATGATGTTGGGGTTGAAGCCTACAACGATCTCCGCGTTCGGCTCGTGGATCGAGTTAATGATGTAAACGTCGTCGGCGGTGATGGTCCCACCGTCGGTCAATTGCTCCACCCGCTGATAGAGGCCTTGCCAGGTGGGGCCGACGCCGGGCGTACCGTCGGAGGAATGGCAAGCCACGCAGCCGAAGCCCTCGGCACTGGCCCAATAGGCGCCTCGTTCTTCCGGGGTCATCTCGGCAAAGGCCGGCGCGGCCGACTTCTCGGCCACCCAGGCATCGAACTCCTCGACGCTGAGGATGCGCACGTCCGCTTCCATCTGGGTGTGATTGAGGCCGCAGATCTCGGCACAGCGCAACTTGTAGGCCCCGGTCTCCGTCGGCGTGATGCGCAACGTCGTCTCGCGCCCCGGCACCAGGTCTTGCTTCACGCGGAACTCCGGCACCCAGAAGGAGTGGATGACATCCTCGGCGTTCATCTTCAGAACAGTGGTGCGATTGACCGGCAGGACTAACTCGCCCGACTGGACATCCTCTTGCTCCGGGTAAGCGAAGCTCCAGATCCACTGCTTGCCGGTGACGTTGACCGTCATCTCGCCTTCCTTGGGCCGGGTGATCTCGTTCAGGGTAATGGCCCCCCAGACGCCAAAGCCCAGCACGACGAAGGTCGGCACGATCGTCCAGCCGATTTCCAGCCGGGTGTTGCCGTGGATGTGCGGGCCGTCGGTGTCGTCGTCATCCCCCCGACGAAAGACGAAAACCGAATAGAGCATCATCACCATGATGAGGGAAAACAGGAAGGCGATCATCCAGAAGTGGCCGTTGAAAAGCGTATCGATTGGCCCGGCCTCGGCGCTGGCCGCGAAGGGCAGCGCCAGGATGTAACTGAACAGGAACCGCAACCCGAGCGTGGATAACGCGACCAGAATGATGATGTTGATTGGATGTTTTAATCGTCCCATTCCACAATCGTCCTACTAAGCTAGATCATCTCTTCTTTTCGACTCAATTCAGCCGCGCATTACCATAACCGCGGCCCCCCGAAACGACAAACGCCACAGCGTGGCGAGACAAACCAACACCCGGCCCGAAGGCGGCGCGCCGGTGGGGCCGGCGTGGCGGCGGCGGGCCGGCTTGGGGAGCCGTGCCGCCGCGGCAGGATTCTACTAGGGGGCATTCAGAACGGCAATAAGCCCGATGCCCAATCCTACCACCAAAAGCCCGGTGACGACGACGGCCAGAAAATCCCACGGGATCGCCAGCGTGTCACCGCGATTGAACGCGGCAATCCGATCGGCCCGCAGCCACATAACCATAAAAATGACGGCGAGTAACAGAGCCGCCAGCACGATCAGGCTGACGATATTGACGATGGCATCCTGGCGCACGATCTGCCATTGGGGAAAGAGCATACTGCCGAGCAGGAAGGCCAGAAAGGCGGTGAACAGCAAGACGGTCAGGGCCGTGGTGAACACCGCCCAACGCCGCCAGGTGGATTCGGGCGCGGCGCTCGTCGGCCGCGTCTCGCGCAGCTTGGCTATTTGCTCGGTCTGTCGCTTCTGTAGGGCGGCGGCGCTCTGTTTGTAGTCCTGGCTGGTCGTCGCACGGGCAACCAGGTTCTGGATCAGGATAACGACGATCCCCAGCGTCAAGCCGGCGCCGATCACCAGACCCGGCACCAGAATTGCCAGGCCCAGCATCAGTTGCCAACTGGGCAACGTGACTTCGGAGCGCCCGCTGATGGGCAGCGGTAAGGGGATCGTCACCGTGGTCGGGTCACGCGGCAACGCCGTCGCCGAATTGCCGCCAAACATGGCCGGCAACAGGATGGTGAGAAGGCCACTGCCGACCAGAATGGCAAAGATAATTCCCCAGGTTATCCATGATCGCTTGTTTCTCAAGAGTCCATCTCCACTTAAACTCGGCCATCGGGCGAATACCGCCCACGGTTGCGTATACTATCACAATTAGCGGTTTGCAACAGATTTCTCCCCGCCACCGGCTATTCCCGGCCCAATCCTCGGTCGCCCAGACGCCCCAACAACCGTCGTAGGCGCGACCGATCCTGTTCGGTGGGCATTTCCTGTTGCAACTCCTCGCGCAGGGTCAACAACGTGCGATGGTACAGCGACTTGATGGCCCCCTCGCTGCGGCCCATCACCGCGCCGATCTCCGCGTTCGACAGATGTTCCACAAATTTGAGGGCCAACAGCTCCTGCCGCTCGGCCGGCAGCCGCCGCAGCGCCGTCAGCAGCGCCGCCCGGTCTTCGGCCAGCAAGGCCGCCGCCTCCGGCCCGTCTTCATTCACCTGCCAGCGGCTCAGGTCATCCAGCGAGATGATCTTGCGGCGGCTGCGGTCGCGGTGCCAATTGGCGACCAGATTGTGGGCGATGCGATAGAGCCAGGCCGAAAAGGGCACGCCGCGGTCGTCGTAGGTGGCGATGTGCTGCCAGGCGCGCATAAACGTCTTGGCCGCCAGGTCTTCGGCGTCGGCCTCGCTGCCGGTGCGATAGAAGATATATTGGTAGATACGCTGCGAGTAGCGCTCATAGAGTTGGCCGAAAGCGTCCTGATCATCTTTGGCTTGCCTGATCAGCGCTGATTCGTCGATGGCGGCATCAATCGGCCGATTCGTCATCTTGCTCGCGGCGGGTAGGTAGGTTTCTGCATAGCCCATAAAATTTGGGGCAGTATAACAAAAGCTGTCAGAGATGGCGACCGATGCCGCCGGAGAGGGCAATCGATTTTCAGTTAATGTGAACAGTTACCAAAAGGGTTGCTTTTCGTCGCGGCTTATGTTATCCTTCTTATGACGCAATGCGTCATGTGGTGAACAATATGGTAAAGTTACAAGGTATCAATTCATATCAGACAGGCTCCGGCTTATGGATCCATGTGCGGCCGTTGTTGCCGCAGGACGCGCCATTTCTGGTAGACCTCTTTGAGAATATGGGTTCGGAGAGTCGTTATAATCGCTTCTTGCAGCCGCTCGATCAGGTGGACATGGACTACGTGTGGACCGAGGCCGAACAGATCGCTGAAAAGGTCGCTACTGTATCCTATGGGCTGGTGGCGTTCGTCGATATGCCCGAACGGGATGGCGTGCCCGTGGGCGTGGCGCGCTACGTGGAGCTAACGTCCACCCGGGCCGAGATTGCCGTATCGGTGCGCGATGATATGCAGCGCAAAGGCATCGGCACGGAATTGATGCGGCTATTAATCCTCCACGCCAAAATCCGGGGAATCGAGCAACTGGTGGGCACGGTACAGAACAGCAACGCGCCGATGTGGGCCATGCTGCACAAGCTGAACTATCGCGTGGAGCACCAGTCGGAGGGCAGTTACTCGGAAATCATCATCCACCTGCACGAGTCGGCCCACCGGCGGGAAGATTACCTGGACGCCGCCGCCGATTACTCACCGGAACCGCAGCTCAGTTGGTAGCAACATCAGCGGCTGCCCGGTCAGTTCCCGCGCCGCCGCGCCGGACAGCAGGCGGTTGGCCTCGGTCAAGATGGACGCCGCGCGCGCGGCCGGCAACACATAGCCGGCGCTGCGGGCGAAGAAATTCGATACCGAGACGGTATAGCTGTCATCAACCGGCAAGGCGGCCAACTCGGCCGCCTTTTTGATCGCATCCAGAAAATCGCCGTAACCGTCGACCAGGCCGTGCGTAAGAGCTTGCCGCCCTGTCCACACGCGCCCCAGCCCGACCTCATCCACCTGCTCCGCGGTCATGTGCCGCCCGCGGACGACGACATCGCGGAACTGGCCGTAAATGTCATCGATCTGCCGGCTGAAGATGGCCCGTTCAGACTCCGACCAGGGATCGGTGTCGCGGTAGAGGCCGGCGTGTTCGCCCCGGCTCAGGCTGACCCGGTTAATCGCCAATTGATCGTAGAGGCCGGACGCGCTGACCCTGGCCATAATGACGCCGATGGAGCCGGTGATGGTCGCCGGCTGGCTCATAATATAGGCCGCCGGCGCGGCGACGTAGTAGCCGCCCGACGCGGCCACGTTGCCCATGTAGACGACGACGGGCTTTTTGGCGGCCAGTTGCTCGATCTGCCGGCCGATTAGCTCCGAGGCCAGGGCCGACCCGCCGCCGGAATCGACGTGGAGCACCAGCGCGGCCATATCGTCGAGCCGCTCCACACGGCGCAACAGGCTGACGATGGTCTGTTCGCCGGCCGTCGCCCCGCCCAGGAGCGGGATGGGCAGGTCGATGGGCGGTTGCCGGCTTGGCCCCATCGTGATCAGCCCTTCCAACGAGATGACGCCGATAAAGTCCGTGGTGTAATGGTGGACGCGCTCCAGCAGTAGCTTGCGTGCCTCGCGCCCCGTCTTGAGGATCGCCGGACGGGACGAGGCCGGGTCGCCGGTCTTTTGGGCTGGTTCTTTGCCGCCATCCGGCCGGACGTGGTTGACCTGGCCCAGCCAATCGGCCAGTTCGTCATCATAGGCCACGTGATCGATCAGTCCGGCGGCGCGGGCCTCGTCGGCCGCGAACGGCGCCCGGTCGATCCATTCCTTGAGCGTGGCCTGCGTCATGTAGCGCCCGGCGGCCATGCCGGCCGTCAGTTGGTCATACAGATCATCCAGCTGCCAGTCCAATTGTTCGCGATATTCGGGCGAAATGTCGGCCCGGCTCAGGCGGTCGTAGGCCGTCTTGTAGGGCGATATCTGCACGACCTCGGCCGACAGGCCCACCCGCGCCAACGCATCCTTCAGGAAGGTCACTTCGGAGTAAAGGCCCAGCACCTCGAAGCGCGCGCCGGGCGGGGCGACGATGCGGTCGGCGGCCGTCGCCACGTAGTAATGGGCCAGGTCCAGATAGGGGGTGTAGACGATGGCTTCCTTGCCCGCGGCGCGCAAGCGCCCAATGGCCGCCCGCAGGTTTTGCAGCGAGGCCAGCCCGGCGCTCAGGTCGCGAAAGATGAAGACGACGCCGCGCACGTTGCCGGCGTCGGCCACATCCTGCAGGATGTAGTTTAGGGTTTGGAGGCTGAGCGGGTCGGCCGGCAACGGCAACCGGCGCTCGATGAAGCCGCGCCGCGGGCCGTTGCGCTCCGGCAGGGGGCCGCCGATGGGCAGGACGACGTAATCGAGGCGCAGATTGCGCGCCCGCTTCCAGCTATTGCGCAACTCCACCCCGGCCGCGGCCCAGCCCTCGCCCAGCGCGCGCCGGCCGCGCCTGATTTCGTGGCGCAGGTCGGCAAGGATGGTATTGTGTGGCTGTTCGGTTGGTGACTTGCTCATCTTTAGCTTGTGTCGGCTCAAATGGCCGCGCCGGGAAGTGTAGTCCCTATGCGCCGCTTGGGTCAAGCGCAAATGATCAGCATGCAGGGTTTTTCAGTAGTCAAGCGGCGTGCAACTGAGCAGCGATTTGGGCACTGAAGCGGCGT
>CXWJ01003140.1_pt1 | contig 16761 bp, 19 predicted proteins | sample 590841 | NCBI WGS metagenome assembly CXWJ01 (sample SAMEA3498367, study PRJEB10139) | wastewater metagenome | biome: wastewater treatment plant; material: activated sludge | place: Austria | collected 2015-01-21 | reverse complement strand
GGCAAGCGCGCGACCACCAACTTCGCCTACGCCATCGAGTGCGCGCTTAGAGGTATGGATTGGCGGGCACTCGAGCCGGAGCGCAAGGCGGAGATCAAGAAGGCGGTGCAACAGATCGCCTCCGAGCTTGAAGCGGCTGCACGCCGGTAACGCCCTACTCCGCCGCAATTCCCGCAAACTGGAGCCGCGCGAGGCGCGCGTACAGGCCGCCGCCGGCAACTAGGTCTTTGTGGGTGCCTTGGGCAACGATGCGGCCCTCGTCGAGCACCACGATGCGGTCGGCGCGCTGAACGGTCGCCAAGCGGTGAGCTATCACGATCGTCGTTTTCTTTTGCATCAGGTTTTCGAGCGCGATCTGGACCAGACGCTCGCTTTCGGCGTCGAGGGCGCTTGTTGCTTCATCGAGAAGCAGGATCGGCGCGTCACGCAGAATCGCGCGGGCGATCGCCACGCGCTGACGCTGGCCGCCGGAGAGCGTGACGCCGCGTTCGCCGAGATAGGTGTGGTAGCCCTTCGGGAGCTTCTCGATGAATTCGGATGCTTGGGCGGCCTCGGCGGCGGCGCGGATTTCGGCTTCGGTCGCGTCCGGGCGTCCGTAGCGGACGTTCTCAAACGCGGTGTCGCCGAAGATGACCGTCTCTTGCGGCACCAACGCGAGGCGGGTTCGTACATCCGTCGGCGCCGCCTGTCTGATATCGACGCCGTCGATCAGGATGCGGCCCGCTTGCGGATCGAAGAATCGTTGCAGCAGTTGGAAGACCGTCGTCTTGCCGGCGCCTGACGGCCCCACGAGCGCGATCGTTTCGCCCGGATTGATTTCGAGCGAGAAGTCTTTCAACGCGGAGATGCCGGGACGCATCGGGTATTCGAACGTCACGCGTTCGAAGCGGACGCGGCCCTGTGGTGCTGGCATCGCGACGGGAGCGGTCGGCACTTCAACTTGCGGCTTGGTCGAGAGAAGTTCCATCAGCCGCTCGGCGGCGCCGGAGGCCTGCAGGACTTCCGTCCAGACCTCGGACAGAGCGCCCGCGCTCGAAGCCACCATGATCGCGTAGAAGATGAATTGAACGAGCACGCCCGCCGTCATTGTGCCTGTGAGAACAGACTGCGCGCCGATCCACAGCACCCCCACGATGCTTGCGAAGATCAGGACGATCACGAGCGCGGTCATTGCGGCGCGCGCGCGGACACGCTTGATCGCAGTCGCGAAAGAGCCTTCCACCGTGGCGCCAAACCGCTCGCGGTCGATCTGTTCGTGGGTGAAGGATTGCACCGTCTGTACTGCGTTGATCGTTTCGGCGGCATAAGCGCTCGTGTCGGCGACGCGGTCTTGGCTCTTGCGCGACAGATTGCGAACAACACGGCCCATCAGAATGAGCGGCACGATCACAAGCGGAACGGTGACGAGGACGAGGCCGGTAAGCTTTGCGCTGGTGACGAAGAGCATCGTCAAACCGCCGACCATCATCAGCAGATTGCGCAGCGCGATCGAGACGGAGGAGCCGACCGCCGTTTGGATCAAGGTCGTGTCGGTCGTTAGGCGCGAGAGGACTTCGCCGGTTCGCGTGACCTCGAAGAATGCGGGGCTCAAGCTCAGGATGTGGTTGTAGACGGCCTTGCGGATGTCGGCGATCACGCGCTCGCCAATCCAGGTCACGAAATAGAAGCGGATAGCGGTCGCGAGCCCCAGAACGACGGCGACCGCCAGGACGAACAGGAAGTATTGGTCGATGAGGCCTGCGTTCTCCTTCGAGAAGCCGTGGTCGATCATCTGCTGGACCGCGCGCGGGATCGTTAAGGTCGCGGCGGTCGACAACAGCAGGAAGCCCAGCGCGGAGGCGATGTAGCCCTTGTAAGGCGCCATGAACGGCAAGAGGCGGCGCAGCACGCGGATGTCGCGGCCGCGGCTGCGACCTTGCGCCTCGCGCTGTAGGGCGGCGGCAAATTCGGCGCCTCTGTTTTCGCTCAAGCCTTAGGCTTTCCGGGTGATTTCTGCGTTGGCTCTATATGGCAGGCGCCCTGTGCGGTCGCTAGGGCGGCGACGGCGGTTTTCCGCGGTCTTGCGCCGCAGAGGGGATTTCGTTATATCCGCGCGCTCTTTTCCGCCCTTTTCGCATTATTGAAAGCTTCGACCGATGAAGAAAGACGGCCACCCCAACTATCACTACATCACCGTTCTTCTGAACGACGGGTCGAAGTACCTCACGCGTTCGACGTGGGGCGCTGAGGGCGATGTGATGACCCTCGACATCGACCCGACCACGCACCCGGCTTGGACGGGCGGCGGACAGCAGCTCCTCGACCGCGCGGGCCGCGTGTCGAAGTTCAACAAGAAGTTCGAAGGCCTGGGCGTCGCGAAGAAGTAGATCGAGTTCGCTGCGGTTTGTGCCGCGCGAGTCAGCCTCACAGCAAGTCACGAAGTTGCGAAGGCTCACGAAGGTGGGCCTTTTTTGCTATGGTCGTCGCAGTTGGAGGCGGTATGGCCCAATACCAAATCGACGTCGGTTCGGTGATCGAGGTCGCTATCGAGGTGAAGGCCTCAGTGGATCGCGCCCGCCTGCTCGCGGTCCTTGACGCGCTTACGGCCGACGATCCGTCGCTTCGGTATTCCCATGACGTCGAGTTGGGGCAAACCATTCTTGGCGGACAAACGGAGGACCAACTCGGCGAGGCGGTTTACAGGATCACGCGAGACGATGGCATAGAGTTGAACATTGGAGCGCCACAGGTGGCGTATCGCGAGCGGCTGACGCGCGCAGTCGAAGCTTCTTACACGCATAAAAAGGTCGTCGGTCCAGCCGGTGAGTTTGCTAGAGTCAGCATCCTATTTGAGCCTGCGGAGCCAAACTCCGGCTTCGCCTTCGAGAACTCTGCTCCAAACGACGCTCTGCTCGATGCGCATGTTTTAGGTGTGCGCCAAGGACTTGAGGCTGCGCGCCTGACCGGGATTATGGCCGGGTTTCCTGTGATCGACTTCAAGGCAACACTGACGGGCGGCGCATATCACGAACAGGACTCGAACAGCCGGACGTTTGAGATCGCGGCGAGGGCCGCATTCTTGAAGTTGCGTGAGGCGCGGGCCATTGAGCTTTTGGAGCCAGTATTTGCCGCTGAGGTGGCCACGCCGGACGCGTTTCTCGGTGAAGTCATCGGCGACTTGAACAGGCGTCGCGGTCAGGTGATGGCGGTCGAGAACCAGTATGACGCGTCATTGATCAAAGCGCATGTCCCGGTGAGCAATATGTTCGGGTATCTCAACAATCTGCGAACGATAACTCGGGGCGTTGGAACGGCCTCGTTGCGGTTGGATCACTACGAAGCAGTGCCGCGCAGTACCAACGATAATGATCCGCGCTTTCCTCCGGCGGCAGCAATGCGCATGCGGGCCTAGGACAAAGTTTCAGGGCGGTCCTTTCGGACCGCCCTTTTTTGCGTCTTCGCGTTTTTGCGAATGACACCCCGTATTGCGTTTACTCCGCTGCGCCGAAGGCGGCTTGCAGGCGGTTGAATTGGTGGTGGACGCTGGGCGCAGTCGGCGCGGCTTCCTTGCCGTAGAGCAGCTGGTCGAGACGTTCGACGCGCTCGTAGAGGTTCATGCTGCGCTCCAGCAGGTCGAGGAGCTTCGCGGGCAGCAGGTCCGCGTTTTCCGCGCGGCGGCCGCGGCAGATTTCGCGCGCGCCCAGACGGTATTTGTCCTTGCCTGCTTCTTCGGGCGTCATTTCGCCTTCCGAGACGGCGCGTTGCACGAGCAGCCAGGAGGCCACCTGCATCAGGCGCGTCGTCAGACGCATGCTTTCGCCGGCATAGGCCAGTGCCGCCTTCGACGGCAGCAACTTCGACTCAGCGCGCCCTTTGCCGTCGAGATACGACGCGGTCTCTTCGACCATCGCCATGCCTTCTTCGAACGTGCGCTTGAAGAGTTCGGACCCTGCGAACGACAATGCGTTCGCAACTTGCGGATCCGCCGCGTTGGGTTTGTAGGCCATCACTTCCCCTTTAATCCAACTCTTCATGCGGTCCTTCCCAGTAAGGTTCAGCTATGGAGACGCTCGAACCCTGCAAACCGCATGCCCCGGGCGAATCGAAGGACATGTCTGCAACACAGTTCAAGCTTAAGATTTCGTTGATTGCATTCTTTCGGCGGAGCTTGGCACGAAAAGCACAATCCGTCACGCAAAAGAGAGTTAAAATCCTATGTCGCGCAACGTGCAGGTCCTCGCCGGAATCGATGGGTGCCGGAGCGGATGGTTAGTCGTTGAAGCGTGCTCAAATCTGCACAACGCAAACTTCAGAATTGCTCCGAATTGGAACGCGATAGCGAGCGATGCTGATGTCATCGCCGTGGACATGCCGATCGGACTTTCGAGATCGGGCGTGCGGCAATGTGAGGTTGAAGCGCGGAAAATCATTTCGCCGCATGGACCCCGCGTTTTCAAAACCCTGCCGCGTGGAACGCTCAAATTTCCGCAAAAAGACTGGCAAAAAGCGAATCAGTGGTCGAAGGACCGAGGGTATGGCGGGATATCGAAGCAGATCTGGGCGATCCGGCCAAAGATCATCGAAATCGACCGCGCGATTACGCCAGCTCTGCAAGCGCGCGTGTTCGAAGCGCATCCGGAGCTTGCCTTCGCGCGCGTGAACGGCGGACCGCTCGGATCAAAGCATACGGCCGAGGGCTTGGCAGCGCGCAAGCACATATTGCAGCGCGAAGGCTTCGCCGATTTGGATGCGTGGTTGCAGCGGTTGCGGGGTACTGGCGCAAAAGCCGATGACCTCTACGACGCCTGCATTCTGATACTGACCGCAAAAAGACTCTTGCAAAAAGGTGCAACTTTCGTTCCGGCAATTCCGGAGACTGATTCGCGGGGCTTGAGGATGGCGATCGCCTACTGAAACGGGAAAGGGTTTTGGGTGGTGTGGGAATGAATCCCGTTCCCTCCGTCACCCCTTCTTGAAAAGCGCGTCGGCGGTGGAGCGTTGCGCTTGTTTGCCCTTGATCGCGTCCCTCATGCGGGCGATCTCGGCTTCGAATTCTGCGATGCGCGTCTCCAGGTCGGCGATCGACATCAGCGCGAGGTCGACGGGCGCCGGCTTCTTCGGTTTGGGGTCGAGGTCGTCCCAGGCCATTGGCCATTTCCCTTCTCTCTGGGCTAATAGTTCCCGCCGTCCGGGCCCCAAGCAAGAAGGAAATGCGCGCCATGCAAACGCTGCCACAAACCATGACTGCCGTCGTGCCGGGAGAGGACGCGGGCGTGCGCGTGGTGCGGCTGGTTCAGCTGCCGGTGCCGAAGCCTCAGGCCGGCGAGGTGCTGATCAAGGTCGCGGCGGCCGGGGTCAATCGCGGGGACCTTGCGCAGGTGGCGGGCATGTATCCGCCGCCACCGGGAGCGCCGCAGACGTTGGGGCTTGAGGTTTCCGGCACGGTCGTTTCGACCGGTACGAACGTCGAGCGGTGGGATTTGGGCGACGAGGTCTGCGCGCTGGTCGCGGGCGGCGGCTATGCGGAGTATTGCCTTGCGCACGAGGGGAGCGTGTTGCCGAAACCGCCGCGCGTGTCACTGATCGATGCTGCGGCGCTGCCCGAGGTCTACATGACGGTGTGGACGAACGTCGTCGAGCGGGCGCGGCTGAAGGAAGGCGAGACACTGCTCGTGCACGGTGGGTCGAGCGGCATCGGGACGGCTGCGATTCAGCTGTTCGCGGCGCGCGGGCATCGCGTGTTCACGACCGCGGGGTCGGCCGAGAAGTGCAAGGCGTGCACGGAACTGGGCGCGGCGCGTGCGATCAACTATCGCGAGGAAGACTTTGTCGAGGTGGTGCGCAAGGAGACGGGCGGCGTCGACGTCATTCTCGACATGGTCGGCGGCGACTACATCGCGAAGAATGTGGGGTTGCTCAAGCTTGAGGGGCGGCTCGTCAACATCGCGTTCCAGCAAGGATCGCAGGCGAACTTGAACCTCATGATGGTCATGCTGAAGCGGCTCACGATCACTGGCTCGACACTTCGGGCGCGATCGAACGCGGAGAAGGCCGAGATCACGCGCGCGATCGAGCGCGAGGTGTGGCCGCTGCTCGTCAACGGGCGGATCAAGCCGATCGTCGATAGCGTCATGCCGCTTTTCAAAGCCGCCGAGGCGCACGCGCGCATGGCGGGGAGTTCGCATATCGGGAAGATTTTGCTGACGCCTTAGAGGCCAATCACCCGCGATAGCGCCGATTTCCGCGACGGGATTCGGCTTCCCTTGGCGCGCGCGAACGACTATATAGGCCCCTGAAACTCCCTTCATTTTGAGGTGAATTTCCGGCCTGGCGGCTCGAACCCGCTGGCGCCCTTGAGAGAGGTTTTACCTATGACGAAGCCATTGATGCCCAAGGCGACGGCCATGTGGCTCTTGAATCAGACGACATTGACGTTCGACCAGATCGGTGAGTTCTGCGCGCTGCATGCGCTCGAGATCAAAGCGATGGCGGATGACATGCATCCGGAGAAGATCGTGCCGCTCGACCCCGTGATGATGGGTCAGCTGACGCGCGAAGAAATCGCGGCGGCGGAGAAGGACCCTCGCAAGCGGCTCGTTATGACGAAGTCGGCGGTCGAGATGCCGAGCGCCAAGCAGAAAGGCCGTCCGCGCTACACGCCCGTGTCGCGCCGGCAGGACAAGCCGGATGCGATCCTCTGGCTAGTGCGCAATCACCCGGAAGTGACGGACGCTGAAATCGGCAAGCTGCTCGGCACCACGAAGTCGACGATCCAGCTGATCCGCAATCGCGAGCACTGGAACATGGCGAACATCAAGCCGGTCGATCCGGTGACGTTGAGCCTGTGTTCGCAGTTGGAACTCGACCTCGCCGTCGAGAAGGCCTCCGCGCGAAAGGCGAAGAACGCACCACCCGAAGCGAAGGGTGCGACACTGAAGCCGGCGAGCGATGCGGTCGAGGCCGAGGCGCCGGTGGAGGAAGAAGCTCCGCAGCTGAAGTACGATCCGGCGTCGGTGTTCGCCTCGTTTCAGCGGACGCGCGACAAGCCGTAGACTCGGCGACCTCCGTTGCGAGGGCCGCGCACGTTCGCTAACGTCGCGGCCTTCCAATTGAGGTCCGGCGAAATGAAGGCGAATCCGTACGAGATCGATCTCCATAAGAATCCTGCGAACTATCAATCGCTGTCGCCGCTGACGTTCTTGGAGCGGGCGGCGTTCACGTTTCCCGATCGCATTGCCGTTCTGCACGGCGAGCAGAAGATCACGTATCGCGAATTCTATGCGCGGTGCCGGCGGTTGGCCTCTGCGTTGGCCAGGCGGGGTATCGGGCTTGGCGATACGGTCTCGGTGCTCGCGCCGAACATTCCCCCGATGCTGGACGCGCATTACGGCGTGCTGATGACGAACGGCGTGTTGAACGCGATCAACTATCGGCTCAGCGCGCAGGAGGTTGCCTTCATCCTCGATCACGGCGAGGCCAAGGTCTTGATCGTCGACAAGGAGTTCGGGGCGCTGGCGCGTGAGGCGCTGAAGCTCTGCAAGGCGAAGCCCTTTGTGATCGGGATCGACGACAAGGAATTCGACGGCGGCGAGCTGATCGGCGAGATCGAGTACGAGGACTTCTTGAAAGGCGGCGATCCGGAATTCGCGTGGGATCTGCCCAAGGACGAGTGGCAGGCGATTACCCTCAACTACACCAGCGGCACGACAGGAAATCCGAAGGGCGTCGTGTTCCATTCGCGCGGGGCTTATCTGCTGGCAATGGGCAACGTGATTTCGGCGTCGATCCGGGCACATCCCGTGTATCTGTGGTCGCTGCCGATGTTTCACTGCAACGGCTGGTGCTTTACCTGGACGATATCGGTCGTGGCGGGGACGCATGTTTGCCTGCGCCGCGTGAACGCCGCCAGCATGTTCGATGCGTGCGCGCGTTATGGCGTGACGCATATGTGCGGCGCGCCGATTGTGATGGGGATGCTCGTCAACGCGTCGGATGCGGAGCGCAGGGAACTCAAGACCCGTGTCGAGTTCATGACGGCGGCGGCACCACCGCCGGCGGCGACGCTGGCGCGGATGGAGGCGGCGGGGTTCCAGGTGCATCACGTCTATGGATTGACGGAGACCTATGGCCCTGCGGTCGTGAATGCGTGGCATAGCGAATGGGATGCGCTGCCGATGGAGGAACGCGCGAAGATCAAGGCGCGTCAGGGCGTGCGCTATCCGGTGTTGGAGGCTCTGTCCGTCAAAGACCCCGAGACAATGAAGGACGTACCGCGCGATGGGGAGACGATGGGCGAGGTCTTCTTCCGCGGGAACGTGGTGATGAAGGGCTACCTCAAAAACCCGACGGCGTCGGCGGCCGCGTTCAAGGGCGGCTGGTTCCATTCGGGCGATCTCGGCGTCTGGCACAAGGACGGCTACATCCAGCTCAAAGACCGGTCGAAGGACATCATCATCTCGGGCGGGGAAAACATCTCCTCGATCGAGGTGGAAGACGTGCTGATGAAGCACCACGCCATCGGGCTTGCCGCCGTCGTGGGGAAGCAGGACGAGAAATGGGGCGAGACGCCGGTCGCGTTCATCGAGCTTAAGCCGGGCACGAGTGCCACGGCGGAGGAAATCATAGCCTTCGTGAAGAGCCAGATCGCGGGCTACAAGGTGCCGCGCACGGTCGTGTTCTGCGAATTGCCCAAGACATCGACCGGCAAGATCCAGAAATTCAAGCTCCGCGAGAAGGTTGAAGCGGCCTGAAAAATCCGGCTATCCCGAGCGCGCAACCAGCGCGCTCAGGCGATAAACGCATAGGTACATGTAAGCGGTGGTGAAACGGCCTAGTGGACGTCGTGCCTCAGGCGTTCGATTTCTTCTTTTAGTCGGAGTTTTCGTTTCTTCAGTTCGGCGAGGATCAGGTCATCTGGGTGCGGACGGTGCAACTCGTCTTGGATTTGTTCGTCCAGCTTATGGTGCTTATCCGAGAGTTCTTGGATATGCGACTCCAGGCCCATGTGCGGTAGCCTCCGTTTTAGATGACAAAACTAAAACACAGAATCAGGCGCTTGTCAGCGGCCGTTCGCGAGAATGTGCGAATAATGTCTTAATGCGAGCCGCTCGCGCGTGGACGCTTTAGTCTTTGAAAACACAGGCGCTTTCGCGGCGCAGCAGACGTAATTCACCGAAGACAAATGTGGCTTTCCGTGATAGATTTCCACCTTCACGTGAAGTGCACGTCTCACTCGTTCGCGCGCGGATTATGGGATTTTCCAAGGACGCCGACGGCGGAGAAAGTGCTGGTTTGACCGTCGTGAGCATCACGCCGACGGCAAACACCCCAGGCACTTCCGACGCCGCCGACAAGGCGACACTGACCAAGCTTGCCGAACTTCGTTCCGAGCATCGCGCGCTCGACGAAGAGATTCAGGCGTTGATCGCATCCGGATCCATCGATCAGTTGCAGCTGTCGCGATTCAAAAAACGCAAGTTGATGCTGCGCGATCAGATCACGATGATCGAGGGGCAGATCGTGCCCGACATCATCGCGTAGCTACTTCGAACGCTTCGCCACATACATCGCCGTGTCAGCGGCGGCGACCGCGCTTTCGGGATCGTCGCCTTTGGTGAAAGTGTGGACGCCGTAGGCTACGCCGAGCGTGCGTACCCTGCCCTGCCAGAGGAACGGTTGTGTGGTCAGCAGCTTGGCGAGGGCGCGGGCCTTCTTATCGGCCAGCGCCTGATCGGCCTTGGGCAGGATGACGCCGAACTCGTCGCCGCCCAGCCGACCCAGAACGTCCGATTTACGGATGTTCGCCGCCAGTACGGCCGCGACATGGCGCAAGGCCGCGTCGCCTGCAGCGTGCCCATCGCTATCGTTGATGGTCTTCAAGTCGTTCAAGTCGAAGTAGACGAGGCTTGTCGTCAGGTCGTAGCGTTCGCCAAACGCCATGACGCGGGACATTTCGCGGACGAAGGCGCGCCGGTTCAAGATCGGCAGAAGACTGTCCCGATCGGCCACGGTTTCGAGCGACTCGAGGCGTGCCCGCAGGTGAGCGATTTCGGAGCTGAGCCCCGCAATCACCTCCCGTACACGCGGCGTCAGTTCCGCCTCGGGGATGCCGAGCGCCGCCATCGCGTCCTTGGCCGGTTTGCCCATCGGGCGTCCTTCGTTGCGGGAGCAGCATGCCGTAAGCGCGGGGTGATCGTTAAGTGCCAAACTGCGACCAAATGCTTAACAAGGGCTGGAGGGTGGGATTTCACTTCACCGGCGGCACGCCCTATATTCCAGCGCTTCTTTCGCACCGGCGCGCGTGACGACGCCTCCAAAGGAAGCCCATGGCCAAAGCGGCCACCAAAGACCTCTCCAAAACGCTTGAACGCGAAGCCGCCGATGTTGGGATCATCATGGGCAGCAGATCCGATTGGGCGACGATGTCGGCCGCAGCCGAGACGCTGGAAAAGCTCGGTGTACGCCACGAAGTTCGCGTCGTGTCCGCGCATCGCACGCCGGAGCGGCTCTATGCCTATGCCAAAGGCGCGAAGGCACGCGGCATGAAGGTGATCATTGCCGGCGCCGGCGGGGCCGCGCATTTGCCGGGCATGGCATCTTCGATGACCACGCTACCAGTATTGGGCGTTCCCGTTGCTGCCACCGGCCTCAACGGTTTGGACAGCTTGCTTTCGATCGTGCAGATGCCGGGCGGTGTACCGGTCGGCACGCTCGCCATTGGCAAGCCAGGCGCGATCAATGCGGCGCTGCTGGCGGCAGCCATTCTCGCGATCGGCGACAAGGACCTTGCGAAGCGGCTCGATGCCTATCGCGCGCGGCAGACGGCTGAGGTGCCTGAGGCGCCGGTCGACGAGGATCATCCTTGAGCGTCGTTCCTCCCGGCGGGACCATCGGAATTCTGGGAGGCGGCCAGCTTGGTCGCATGCTTGCCGTGGCGGCGGCGCGGTTGGGCTTAAAGTGCGCGATCTATGCTCCGGAGGAAGAGGCGCCCGCCTACCAGGTGTGCGACAGCCATGTTGTGGCGTCTTACAGCGATCACGATGCGTTGGTGAAGTTCGCCGAGCGTGTCGATGTCGTGACGTACGAATTCGAAAACGTGCCGGGTGATGCTGCCACTGTACTTAGCGGGCTGAAGTCGGTGCGGCCGAACCCGGGCGCGCTCAGCGTCATTCAAGATAGACTCAAAGAGAAGACGTTCGCGCGCGAGCACCGTGTCGCGACGACGCCGTTTGCGCTCATCGATTCCGATGCATCGCTGCAACACGCGTTGCGCGAGATCGGCGCGCCCTCGGTGCTGAAGACCGCGCGCCTGGGCTATGACGGCAAGGGACAGAAGATGGTGCGCGCCGCCGAGCACCTTGCGCCGGCGTGGAACGAACTCAAGCGTGTGCCTTGTATCCTTGAGGGCTTCGTCGATTTCACACGCGAGCTTTCCGTTGTCGCGGCGCGTGGAGCCGATGGCCAGGTCGCCTGCTTCGACCTCGTCGAAAACCGGCACGAGAACCACATCCTGCGCACGACGCTGGCCCCGGCCAAGGCTCCGCAGCGTGTGAAGGCCGAAGCGGCGCGCATTGCTACCGACCTGCTCGAGGCGTTCGACTATGTCGGCGTGATGGCGGTCGAGATGTTCGAGACGAAGGACGCGCGATTGCTTGTCAACGAGATCGCGCCGCGCGTGCACAACTCCGGGCATTGGACGATCGACGGCTGCGTCGTCAGCCAATTCGAACAGCACATCCGCGCGGTGGCGGGCTGGCCGCTCGGCGATCCGTCGCGGCATTCCGATGCCGTGATGACGAACCTGCTTGGTGACGAGATCGATGCCTGGCGCGCGCTTGCGGCCGAGCCGAACACCGCCTTGCACCACTACGGCAAGGGCGAAGCTCGGCCGGGGCGCAAGATGGGGCACGTCACGCGGCTTTATCCGTTGGGCTTGCGGCCGGACGGCTAGAGGTTCCTATCGCGCTGCGCAGGGCAGCGCGGGGACCAGATACTTCTCCAGTGCTGCGATCGTTTGCTGATGCATGCCGCGCGTGTTGTAGGCAGTGCGGGTCACGACGATTGCAGCTTTCAGCGATGGGATCGAGAGGACGTGGTTGCCGCCGTTGCCGGCCATGAACCAGGCGTCGATCGGGCCACATTTCGATTGATAGGTGCGATGCCAGTACTGATAGCCGTAGTGCATGTCGGCGAAGGTATCGCGGCGGACGGTGAGCATCTCGTCGACCCAGGCCGGCAGGAGAACTTGACGACCCTTCCAGCGGCCGCGGTCCGTCATCATCCACGCGAGTTTGCCGAGGTCGCGCGCAGTTAGTTCGAGCCCGCCGCCGGTTTGGATTTCGCCGGAGGGCGAGGCGTCCCAGTGTAGAGCCTTCGCGCCGAGAGGCTTCAAGACGCGCTCTTCGATGTAGCGATCGACCGTCTGGCCCGTCGCGCGCTGTACGATTTGACCGAGCAGGAACGTGCCCGCGGTGCAATAGGACCAGGGTCCGCGACCGGAGGCATCACGCGCCCAATCTTTCTTCAGCGGCAGGTCGACCGCGAAGCGCGCCCAGGATTGCTTCGGATACATGTTCTCTTCGTTGCCGGGCGTGTCGTTGTTGTCGTCGCAGTCGAGCGCGGAGGTCATCGTCAGCAAGTCGCCGATCCGGATGTCGCGCTTCTGCTCGCTGTCGTTTCCGTAGGGCGCGAGGTCGCCGAGGTAGGAGAATGCGCGGTCGTCGAGGCCGCGCAGCTTGCCGTCGGCGATTGCGACGCCCACCGCCATGGCGGTCAACGACTTTGTCGCCGAGCGCGTGTCGTTCCCGACATCGGGGCCGCCTTTCTCCCAATAGCGCTCGTAAGCGACAGCGCCGTGCCTCACGATGAGCAAGCTGGTGACGGCGGGCAGTTCGCCTTTCGCGACGGATTGCTCGAACGCGGCGAGAGCTTGCTTGTCCAAGCCGTCGGATGCGGCCGCTTGCGGCTGGAACGTCGCACAAGCCGCAGCGATACCAACCAAGCCACCGACAAAAAGAAGCGTTCGCGCAATCATACTGAATGAACTCCACTAGCAACTGATCAGGCTTGAGCATGACCGATCGGCAGGGCTTGCGTCTTGAACGTTTGAAACATCGCCCCGCTTAGGTGAGGGCTGCCCGAAAGCGCGCCGGCGTTTGACCGGATTCGCGCGCAAATTCGCGGGTGAAATGGCTTTGGTCGGCGTAGCCGAGGGTGGCTGCGATTTCCGCGAGCGACTCTGCGGTGCGGAGCATGCGATCGGTTGCCCGTTCGATCCGGCGGCGCCTGGCGTACTCGCCGGGCGACATGCCGAGGTGGGCGCGGAATACGCGCGCGAGGTGCACGGGGTGAATGCCGATCATGCGGGCGAGTTTTGCGACTGAGGGCGCATCGTCCGGACTGTCGGCGATGATCTCCTGTGCCCGTTTGAGCCAAGCCGGGGGATAGCGGCCCGTTATGCCTTTGCGCGCGGTGACGGCCGACAGCAGCTCCAATGCCAGCGCTTCGAGGTCGGCGTCTCTGTCGTTGATCCCGGACGTCGCAGCATATGCGAGCGTGAGCGCGCGCGGGTGCGCGATGCGGTGGGGGCTGTCGTCGAACCTAGCCTCTGCTTCAAGTGCTTCAAGATCGGCCGCCGGGATCGAGAGGCCGAAAAAGCGGCCCTCCGCGCTCAAGAAGCAGTCACGGTGCGTGGTACCCGGCGGATTGTAGATGAGTGTCGCCGGTCCGCAGACGTCATCGGCGCCGCGCGCCGAGGATGCGTAAGCCCCTTTTAGGACAAAAATAAAATGCGCCTCGGAGTGCGTGTGGCGATCGACATGCGGGCGCGCACTGAGCATCGAGAGCGCGAACGGACCGACGGAGCGGCGCCTCTCGAAGGCGCCGTAGAACTGACCATGGCCGAGGCGTACGCCGTTACTCACGCCTTTGAGTTTAGCGGCGTGGGTAGCGCAGCGCACCTAGAATCGTGAGCGGGTTCGGGAGGGTTTCGGCGAACTTGGTTACCTGCGCCTTGACCTTTTCGATCTGCATCACGTCGGCGATGCGGTTGTCGAGGAACTTCCAGGTGTCTTGCTCGTCTTCGCTGTTGTCGGCGAACCAATGGAGCATCGTCGTCGTGTAGACGCCCGAAAGCAGTAGGCGCTTGGTGTAAAAGTTGAAATCGGTCGAGGTGTCGCCGATGGCGCGCCACAGCGCATCAACCGTGCGATAGACCGCTGTGGTGCCGTCGAGCGCGTGCTGCGGCAGAGCGAAGACGGCGGCACCGCGGCGGGCGGCTTCCTTGTGTTTCATCACCGCTTCGATGCGCTGCCGGACGGCGAACGTCACGCGTTCGCGCACGCGCATGGGTTTCAGGTCGGCCGCTTCGATGGCTTCGACCGCTTGACGGTCGGCTTCGCTTGAGAAGTAAAGTAACGCATCCGCAACGCCGCGCGGGAAAGCCGCCTTCAGTTCGGCGTCGCTGGCGCCGACTTTGTCGGCGGCTTCCTTCAGCGTCTTGTCGTACCACCCGTCGAAGGCGACGTGGGCGAGCGCTTCGGCGAGGATCTTCTCACGCCACTTGTCGGTCGCGGTGGCTGTGCCCTTCACTCTTTTGGTTCGAGCCAATGTTTCGTCTCGCTTTCGAAGATGAGCTTCGACAGGTCGCTCATGCGTTGCGGGTAAAGGATACCATCAAGATGATCGCATTCGTGCTGAACCACGCGGGCGTGAAAGCCTTTGGCTACCCGCTCGATCGGTTTGCCGTCGAGACCCATCCCGCGATAGCGGATCTGCGCGGGGCGTTCGACCCAACCGCGCAGCCCTGGGACCGAGAGGCAGCCTTCCCAGCCACCCTCTTTCTCGGGCGAGAGGACCTCGATGACCGGGTTCACCAGAACCGTTAGCGGCGCGGTGTGATCGTAGGCTTCGGCCTCACTCAAGCCGGGGTCGGCGCGGCCTGCCGGGGCCTGGAAAATCACGAGGCGGATCGATTCGTGGACCTGCGGGGCGGCAAGGCCCGCGCCGTTCGCGTCGATCATGGTCTCGACCATGTCCTCGACAAGTCGTCGCAGTTCCGGGTCGGCGAGATCGGTCACGGGTTCGGCCTTTTGACCGAGCACAGGATGGCCCATACGTGCGATTTTTCGGATGGTCATGCGACTTATATGACGGCCCGCCCCCGCCCTTCCAAGGGTGGACAGCGCCGCATGCCTCTGGTATCACCCCGGCCGAATTGGCGGGCAGCGCTGAAGACGGCGTTGCCCGGTTTTGTTTAGCCGGAGGCTTCCTTTGCAGATCATCGTGCGTGACAACAATGTCGACCAGGCCCTGAAGGCGCTGAAAAAGAAGATGCAGCGCGAAGGCCTGTTCCGCGAGATGAAGCTGCGCAATCACTATGAAAAGCCGTCCGAGAAGCGCGCCCGCGAGAAAGCGGAAGCCGTGCGCCGGGCGCGCAAACTGCAACGCAAGAAGCTGCAGCGCGAGGGCGTTCTGCCCCGCACGCCGAAGGTTGTGAAGCCGCGCGGCATGGGTGGTCCGCGCTAGGCTTTCTCGAGTTAGAGGGGTCGAGGCCGCCGGGTTCGCTCGGCGGCCTCAATTTTTTGCGCCTAGGCCGACTTGCGGCGTCCGAACAGGTCGCGCAGGAAGCCGGTGAAGGTCGCGGAAGCGTCGGGCCTGAGCAGGTTTGCGCGGAAAACGCGGGCGACAAGGCGGATCATCCACCACAGCGTCGCGATGCTCACGACGAGCGCACCCAGGACGTCGATTCCCTCGGGTTCGCTCAAGGAGCGGACCATCATCGTGAACGGCGCGAAGACCGGCAGGTAGGATGCGAAGCGCGCGAAGCCGCTCATTGGGTCGTAAGCAATTGCGATGGGCAGCATGAAGATCGGGAGCGAGATCATGGTGGCGGGCGCCACGATCGTCTGGGCGTCGGTGATCGAGGTCGCGGCGCTGCCAGCAGCGAGGAAGAACGAACCGACCGTCAGATAGGCGAGCGCGAAGAACGTGAACAGCATGAGCATCTGACCCGGGTTCTTGAGGTTCTCGGTCAGGTTCTCGACGATCACTTTGGCGGTCGGGAACAGCGTATCGACGCTGAGAATGGCGCTTCCCGCCCAGACGCCCACGAGCAGGAGTGCAAGCAGAAGGCCTGTGAAGAGCTTGCCTGCCATCAGCGTCTCAGCCTTGACGCAGGAAAGTAGCAGCTCGGCGACGCGGTTGCTCTTCTCCTCCACGAGCGCCATCACGACCATGTTCGCGGTCATGAAGACGGCCATGAACAGCAGCAAATAGACGACGACGGCGCCGATGACGTTGAGCTGGCGCAGGTGGCTCAAGGCGCCGAGACGTTCGGGGTCGGGGTCCAGGGTTTCAATCGTGCCAGCGGTGCCGAGCACTTGATCGGTCGATTCGCGCGTCACGCCCAACGCTTCGGCGCGGCGGCGCTTCAGTTCGTTGTCGAGCGCCTGGCGTAGCACCTCGCGCAGGAAGACCCGGTTTGTATCGTCAGTGACGTAGGTCGCGTTCGCTTTGCCTTCGAGGAAGCCCTCAGGGATCAGTAAGATCGCCCAAAGCGAGACGGGACCAAACGGACCCACGATTAACTTGTCGGCGGAAAGGTACGGCTCGGCGGCGGCGAGCATATCGTCGCTGGCCGCGACGTCTTCCGGCAGATCGACGCGGAAGAAGCGGCCGACCGGAGCGATGAAGCGGGGCGCGTCTTCCTTCAGATAGGGCCGCAATTCGACGAAGGTCTGGCTTACGCCGCCACGCGCCTCTATGGCGGCGATGGCCGCTTCG
>CXWJ01020629.1_pt1 | contig 16771 bp, 17 predicted proteins | sample 590841 | NCBI WGS metagenome assembly CXWJ01 (sample SAMEA3498367, study PRJEB10139) | wastewater metagenome | biome: wastewater treatment plant; material: activated sludge | place: Austria | collected 2015-01-21 | reverse complement strand
ATATTCGCTTCACCGGCGCGCTCCCCAAGACACGTAGCGGCAAGATTATGCGTCGGCTATTGCGAGACATCGCGGCCGGAAAAGAAACCAGCGGCGACACGACAACGCTGGAAGACTTTTCCGTACTCGCCAAACTTCGCGAAGATGAAGAGTAAGGGCTTTGTTGGGCCCACACACGGCAATTCGGCGCATGGCGACCTTAATCTTTCTCATTCAGGTCAGCCGACCCATTGTTTGGCCCGTATTGCCGTTAGTGTATTACTTGGGGCTTCACGCGGCTCATGCCAGCCTCACGCCGGCCGCAATCGTGCAAATGGCAATGCTCACATTTCCGATGAATCTCATCGGCTGCGGCCTGAACGACAGCTTCGATTATGAATCCGACCGCCTCTGCGCGCGCCGACGAGCAATTTGGGGCGCGGTCGTCACAGCGGCGGATCGCCCTTTAATTATTCGGTGGTCTATCGCGATGGCGCTGCTCGTGTTGTTCGGCGCCATTCTTACCCAGAACACGAATAACATCCTGGCGACGACAGGGATCCTGCTCATGGCCGTTTCCTATTCCGTGCCGCCGATCCGGCTGAAAGAGAGGCCGCCGCTCGATTCATTGGCCAACGGCGCAGGCTACTTTCTATTCCCCTTCGCCATGGGTTACTCTCTGGACGCGAATCCGTGGACAATGCCTGGGAAGTATTTCCTGTTGGCACTCACCGTCTGCGGCATTCACGCGCTGGCCACCGCAGCCGACTACGATGCCGACAAGGCAGCCGGTCATCGCACCTTGGCCGTCGTTTACGGCCGTCGCACGGCCGCCATCTTCGCTTTTGCCACGTTTCTCACAACATGGCTGTTGGCAGATTTTCAAGGTTCGGCCGTGCGCCTGTTCATCGCGGTCGGGACGCTGGCCACCCTGATGGCTGCACTCTTTCCTCATGAACTCGTAATTATGGCCTCCTGTGTCATTATTTTTTGCGGATTCCTGATCGCGGGAATGTTCCACATTGCGGGTTGATGCTTCACTCAGTTGCCATGCATTGCGGCGATTGACGACACCATCAGTTCGCCAATAATGACAGCAGAACATCTGTCCTCCCAGGAAGTGTGCAGGAGAATCACGCCATGGCCATTCAATCGACTGCCGAACTGGTCCAGAAGAAATGCCTCCCGTGTGAAGGGGGCGTCGAGCCATTTTCGCCTAGTCAAGCCAAGGAACAGCTCAAAGAATTAAGCGGTTGGTATCTTACGCACGATGGCCAGCGCATTCGCAAGGATTGGAAGGTCAAGCACTTCATGGCGGGCATCGATTTCTTCAATCGTTGCGCGGGAATTGCGGAAGCCGATCAACACCATCCCGATCTGCACATCGAAGGTTATCGTAACGTCTCTGTCGAGTTGTGGACGCATGCCATCGGCGGGCTCTCGGAAAACGATTTCATCCTGGCCGCAAAGATCGATCAGATTCCGATTAAGTTGAAGTAGTAATAGGTGGTTTTGCGTATGTCGCTCCCCACAAACATGCCGGCGTACGTCGTCCGCAAAGAAGCGGATGGTAAAATTTCGGCCCATGTCGAATCGGTTGCATTAAGTGAATTGTCTCCCGACGAAGTTTTGGTCCGCGTGGCCTATTCGTCTCTGAACTACAAAGACGCTCTCGCTAGCCAGGGCCATCCGGGGGTCGTCCGCACATTTCCTCACGTGCCCGGGATCGATTGCGCCGGCATGGTCGTTGAAAGTTCCTCCGTCGATTATCGTCCCGGCGACGAGGTGCTCATCACTGGCTACGAATTGGGTGCCGGCCACTGGGGTGGGTATGCGGGCTTTGTGCGTGTGCCGGCGGAGTGGATTGTGCCGCTCCCCTCCGGCCTGACGATTCGCGAAGCCATGATTTACGGCACGGCCGGCTTCACGGCCGCTCAGTGCGTGACGGCGATTGCCGAACGTGGAATCAAGCCCCATCATGGACCAGTTGTCGTCACCGGCGCCACCGGAGGGGTCGGTTCTCTCGCGGTGGCGATTCTCGCTAAGCTGGGGTACGAAGTGGCAGCCGTCACTGGCAAAGAGAATCAGCACGATTGGCTCCGACGCCTAGGCGCGAACGAGATCCTCACTCGAGATGACGTGCTGGATGACACGGAGCGGCCGCTGCTTGCCACGCGCTGGGCGGCGGGGGTTGATACGGTCGGCGGGAATCCGCTTACTACGATCTTGCGCTCTTTGCAGCATCGCGGTTGCGTGGCGGCTTGTGGACTAGTGGCCGGCACCGACTTGCCGCTGACGATCTACCCCTTCATTCTCCGCGGCGTCTCACTCGCGGGAATCGATTCCGCCAAATGCCCCCGCCCGCAACGACTCGAAATGTGGCAGAAGCTCGCTGGACCGTGGCGGGTTGATCGTTTGGGCGAATTGTCGGAAGAAATCACGCTCGACGAATTGCCCGACCGCGTGCAAAAAATTCTCGCCGGCCAAATTGCCGGGCGGACGATTGTGGTTCCGCGATCAAAAAGCGTGGAGGTGAGTTAACCTTTTGGGAACTGCCGGCAGTACTCGTACACAGCCATCGTGGTGGCTGTTGCCACGTTATAGCTGTACGGCAAGCCCCACACAGGTATCTCAATCACCTCATCCAGCCGCGCCAGAATGTCGTCCGTCAGACCGGTCCGCTCGTTGCCAATCACCAAGGCCGTCCGCCGCTCGAATTGAAACTGATGCAGGTTCTTAGCATTTGTGGTCTGTTCCAAGCCGACCAGCCGGTAACTCTCTTCCCGCAAAGTCTCCAGCACTGGCAACAGGGTGCGGTGGGTTTCGATTTCAACGGTATCAGCGCCGTCGCGAGCGATTTTCCGATCCAGCTTGGCTGGCCCAGTGCAAATAATCCGGACCAAACCGCAGCAACCGGCCAGACGGGCGATACGAGACAGGTTGACGTTGCTCCGCATCGGCGCACAGGCGATTACCAATTCACGCGGCCGCGTGAGAGGCGTGGGGGGCTTGTGGCGTTCGTGGGTGAAGTCCGTCATATCTCTTACGGGCGCGATCATCGTCTGGGAATCGTGCGTAGAAGCTATCGAATTGTAGTTGGCCGATCTTGCCTTGTCTCGTTAAGCTAGTCGCATGAGTGGACGAACCTGGTTCCTGGTGGCGATTTTGGTCGGCGGCCTCTCGGCTGTGTCCTGGGCCGTGTACGGCGGCCGTCTGCCCCCCGCCGATTTTACATTCGTCAACGAATCGGAAATCAAATCGGTCGATCCGGCCATCATCACGGGCATCCCAGAGGCTCGCATCAGTGGTGCTCTGTTTGAAGGGCTTGCCCGTGAGCGGGCGGAAGACGCCCAGGCGGAGCCTGGTGTGGCCGAAAGCTGGGAAATATCTGAGGATCGCCGCACTTATACCTTTCATCTCCGCGAGAACGCCCTCTGGTCGAACGGTGATCCGGTCACCGCCCGTGACTTTCACTATTCCTTGCGACGGCTGTTGGCCCCCCTCACTGCCGCTGAATATGCCTACCAGGCCTGGTATATCGTGAATGCGAAGCGTTACAGCTTCGGGGCCAAGGGCATCAACCCGGGCGATCCGGTGGAGATCGAATTGAATCCGCCGGCGGACGCCACAAACACAGTCCGCGGCACCGTGCTCCATGGCAAATTGGAACGCATCGAGGAGGCGGTCAAAGATACGGACGGCGAGCAGCAGGAAAAAAAGTTTGTAGTCACCATCGACGGCCACGAACGGCAATTTACGATTGCCAGCGACAGCGCCGTTTTGCCCGCAGGCGTCGAACCATGCCGTCAGGTCTTGCTGGACTTTCGTGAGGTTGGCATTCGCGTCATTGACGACTTTACGCTCGAAATCCGATTAGAGAATCCAACTCCCTATTTCCTAGAGCTCGCGGCGTTTCACGCTTTATCGCCCGTCCATCAAGGTTGCGTGGAGCGATTCGGCCGGCCAGCCTGGACTCAACCGGAAAACATCGTCACGAACGGTCCCTTTCGCCTGGAAGAACGCCGCATTCGCGATCGCATTCGTTTAGTGCGCAGCGACAAGTATTGGGATCGAGAAAATGTTCGCCTGAACGTCGTAGATGCGCTCTCCATCGAAGACCGCACGACGGGACTGAATCTCTTCATGACGGACGCTTCAGATTGGTCGACGCAGCCGCCGCCCGTTGCGACGCGAGAACTGTTGGCCCGCCGCCCGCCGGCCAACTTTATCAACCCGGCCNNTCCTTAGCCATCGACCGCGAGGAGATCGTCCGCGTGGCGACGGCCAGTGGCGAACCGCCCGCCTATAACCTCGTCCCCCCTGGCCTGCCGGGCTATACGCCACAACTCTGCTCACCTCGCGATCCCGAGCAAGCTCGTAAGCTCCTAGCCGAGGCGGGCTATCCCGGAGGCCTCGGCTTTCCGAAGCTCGAAATTCATTACAACAGCGACACGGTTCACCAGTCGATTGCGGAACTAGTGCGCAAGCAATGGCAGCGCGAATTGGGCATCAATGTGACTCTGCGGAATGAAGAGTGGGCCGCCGCCCAAGCCTCGCAGCACTCGCTCGACTTCATGATCTCGCGCCGCGCTTGGGTCGGCGACTACCTCGATCCGAACACGTTTTTGGATATGTATGTTACGGACGGCGAGAATAATTGCACGGGCTACAGCAACCCGGAATATGACAAGTTAATCGCCGACGCGGCGAAGGAAGCGGACGAAGTTAAACGGATGAAAATGCTGGAGGATGCCGAGCGAATTCTCATGGATGACATGCCGATCATCCCAATCTATTTCTACGTTTCGAGAAACTTGGTGAAACCCAAAGTCCGCAACTTTTACGACAACTTGCGAGACAATCACCCTCTTCGCGCAATCTGGATCGACGACTCGGTGGACGTGAACTCGCCCGAGCCGAATGAGTACATGAGGAGCCGGCCGTGACCAAATTCGTGCTGCGGCGCCTCGTGGCGATGGTGTTCACGTTGTGGATTGTGTTCACCGTCTCCTGGCTTTTGATGCGATTCGTGCCGGGTGGGCCGTTCTCTAGTGAAAGGCAGTTGCAGCCAGAAATCCTCGAAAATATCAAGAGGTCGTACAATCTCGATCTGCCGCTGTGGAAGCAATATGTTATCCAGTTGGGCAACGCGGCCCGCGGCGACTTAGGCCCCAGCTATCGCGTGGCCGATTTCACCGTCAACCAGGTGATTGCTCAAGGTCTTCCCATCTCCGCCTCGCTTGGCGTACTGGCGCTGGCGTTCGCGATCGTCGTGGGAATCACGGCCGGCACGATTTCGGCGATGTATCGCGGCTCATTTTCCGATTTATTCGTCATGTCCCTGGCGACAGTGGGGATTGCGCTCCCTAGCTTTGTAATCGCAAGCTTGGCAATCATGCTCTTCGTGTTCGTGTTCCCGTTATTTCCCGCGGCTGGCTGGGGATCGATCCAGCAGTTGGTGCTTCCCGCAGTTTGCTTGGGTGCTTTCTATGCGGCGGAGATTGCTCGCATTGCCCGCACCGGCATGCTGGATGCCCTGTCGCAAGACTTCGTCCGCACAGCGCGCGCGAAAGGCTTGAGCGAAGGGGCTGTTGCCTTGCGTCACGCCCTTCCGAGCGCGATGCTGCCTGTCGTTTCGTTCCTGGGCCCCGCGACCGCCGGCATCCTCACGGGCTCGGTCGTCATCGAGAAGATTTTTGCGATCCCTGGCCTCGGTTGGCATTTCGTACAAGCCGCGTTGCAACGCGATTGGACTCTGGAACTCGGCTTGGTACTCCTCTACACCGTGCTGTTGTTTACGATGAATTTCCTCGTCGATTTGTCGTACCGGATGTTGGATCCGCGCGTGGAACTGAATTGAGGCCCCAAAGCCCGGTGGTGACTGTTCGATGACGATAGCCGAAAGCATGAAGCCGGCGGCCAGCACGCACGAACGGGGCGTTTCCTTGGGAAAAGATGCCTGGCGTCGCTTGCGCCGCAACCGCATGGCGATGATTTCCCTCGCTACATTAGTTCTCATCGGAATTCTCTCGTTTCTCACCCCCTTTCTACCGTTGCAGCCTCCGGACTTCGATCAGACCAAGCTGCAATACGACCCACCACGTTATTGGCCGTTGCTTGAGCAGTCCTTCAAATTCGATTGGGAGCGTGTGCAGAACACGCCCGAGCGATTGCAGCAAACACGCGCCGAATTAGTCGAGGCAGAAGCACGACTCGCGGAAGCCAAACGCAAATCGAGCTCGCCCACGGATGGGGACGTCGAGCGGACCGCCGATGAAGTACGCAAAAAATCAAATGAACTTGGAGACATTGTTCAGCGACCTTATCGCGACGCCGGGTTCCCCGATCTTGGTCCCCTCGGCCGTTGGATGGTCCGGATGCGCTATCGGGTCTTTGGCGAATGGACGGTGGCCCCCATCGCCGGCCGGGATGAATTTGGCCGCGATCTCCTTTCACGCGTCTTCTGGGGCTCGCGGATTTCGATCATCGTCGGCATCGTGGCGACGCTGGTGTCGATTGTGATTGGCGTCACCTACGGCGCGATCGCCGGTTACGTGGGCGGCTGGGTCGATGAAGTCATGATGCGAGTCGTTGACGTACTCTACTCGATTCCTTTCATCTTCGTCGTGATCTTCATCATCACGATTCTCAGTCAGGAGCAGATCAAAACGGCGCTCGCGGCTTGGGGAATTGGTCGGATCACGATCTTTTACTTTGTGATTGGCGCGATCTACTGGCTGACGATGTCGCGCGTCGTGCGTGGTCAAGTCATCTCGCTAAAGACGGAGCCCTTTGTCGAAGCGGCTCGTGCCGTGGGGGCCGGCCAGACTCGCATCGTCGTCCACCACATTCTGCCCAACTTGATCAGCGTCGTGATCGTCTATCTCACACTGACTATTCCTCAGGTGATGCTCTTCGAGGCGTTCTTGTCATTCCTAGGGTTAGGCGTCGAGCCCCCCGATGTCTCATGGGGCCTGCTTGCCCAAGAGGGGATCAAAGTCATCACACCCGTGAAGATTTTTTGGTGGTTGATCGTCTATCCGAGCGCGGCTCTCGGAATTACGCTCTTTGCGCTCAACTTCCTCGGTGACGGATTGCGAGACGCCCTCGATCCCAAGCTGGCAGAAAAATGAGACTTCGATTCTGGCCTGATCTACGGCAACTCGATCGCATGCGACAAATGTTGCCGGATGGCGCACAGCATCTCGTCCTCATCTGCCGCATACGGCACGAACCAACTACCGAAGGCGCCTAGCGGCGTAGGACTGGTTCGCTGAAATAAAATAATCCCCGTCGATCGCGGCTGATAAGCGCGGATTGCGTGCCAGGGAAGCAGCCGTGCGCGTCCCAAGGCATGGCGGTAAACGCCAAGCGAGTGAATTTCGTACGTCACCGGCAAGAGATACTGCCATAACGCGATCGCTACGCTCGCCGTGGCCAGCACAGACAATAGCCAACTGTCGCTAAGTCCCCAAGCGAATCCTCCTATCACCAGCAGGCCCACCGCGACCGAGGGGGCCCAACGCGGTTGCTCCACCATCGGCCAACTCCGCCACCTCAACGTAGCGGCCTCACGTTGCTCATTCGCGGTTGGCGACAACGTTGGGCTGGTGCTCATCGGCGTGCTTTTTCAGGCAGATCGTGGGCGTTGCCAATCGCTACAGGCGTATTGAGAATGCCCATCAACAGCCACGCGATCACAAAAAAGAGCACTGAACTGAAAAGGACCGCGCCTCCCATTAATACAAAGAAATAATCTCGCAAAAGAACCAAGGTAGGTGGTTCTGCGCTCTTGGGCACGCGCCGCTGTACGGTTGCCGGCCGATCCTGCTGCTGCCGCACGTCATCGCGCCATTTTTCCCACTCCTCAGCTGCCTTCGGTGTGGCCAATTCGACCAGTGCCCAACGCCGCGCCGAAAGCATGGACCAAATAACGGCAAACATCAGTGCTGCGTAACACACTGCAAACAACCATAACCAACTCTGCGGCCGCTTTTCCGGAGAATATCCGGTTACTTGGTCCGACGTAGAAGCCGTCATGGCTTGGCGGCCCCTTTTGCGGCGGGCAGCAGTTCCAACACGATTGAGACCATGCCCGGAACGCCTACCTTCAGCGATCCCGCCGGATCGGGGTAGTAAAAAGGAGAGTGCAGGGAGGGGGCCGGCTCCTGGCGAGCGGCAAATTCGTCGAAACGATCCTGCTTGACCGTCCCTAGTTTGAACATACAAGTCGGCACGCCGGCTTGGCCATAGTAACTAAAATCTTCTCCCCCCATCGATCGTTCCCCCTTCACCACATTGGTTTCACCGACCGTGTGTCGCAAGATGGAGGCAATGTGCTCAGTCAATTCGGGATCGTTTTTGAGAGAGGGCGTGCTTTCGGAGACGATCATCTCAGGCTCCGGCGCGCCAGAACTGGCCGCCGCCGCTTGCGCTTTACGTTTAATGCCGTCGAGCAGCTTTTGTCGGACCTCCGGTGAAAAGCTGCGCACCGTCAATTGCAGCCGGCACTCATCGGAAATGATGTTGTGCTTTGCGCCTCCTTGAATCGCGCCAACGGTAACAACTGCTGGCTCCAGCGGGTTGATCTCACGGCTAACAATCGACTGTAAATCGACGATCAAGCGCGCGGCAATCACGATCGGGTCGACCGTTGTATGGGGATAAGCGCCATGCCCGCCTCGGCCTTTGATGGTGATGTCCACGCTATCAACATTTGCTTGAATGTAACCGACGCCGTAGCCAACCTGGCCGATTGGCAGATCCGATGCACAGTGCAAAGCCACTCCGTAGTCTGGCCGCGGGAACCTTGCGAACAATCCATCCTCCAGCATCGCCTTCGCACCGAGGCCACGTTCTTCTCCCGGTTGAAAGATGATCACAAGCGTGCCAGACCATTGGTCGCGATGACTGGCGAGATACCTGGCCACTCCCACCATGTTGGCCATGTGCATATCGTGACCGCAGGCGTGCATCACTCCTACCGTCGCGCCGCGATCGTCCTTAACCTTTACCTGGGAAGCGTAGGGCAAGCCGGTTTGCTCCGTCACGGGGAGCGCGTCCATGTCGGCCCGCAGCATCAATACCTTCCCAGGCCCATTCTGCAGGACGCCCACCACGCCCGTACCGCCGATATTCGTCGTCACCTTAGCCCCAACCGCGCGCAGCTCTTCCGCCATGCGTTTGGCCGTTTCCACTTCTTTCATGGAAAGTTCCGGCGCTTGATGCAGTTGCTTATAGAGTTCGATGAGCGCATCGCTATTCTTGTCGACCCAAGCGGCCGCGTCGGCAGGCTCCTCGGCCCAGGCTGGCAACTCGCGGAGCGAGAGAAAAGTGACAGAGGCGGCCATCGTGGTTACGCCCAAGGCAGTACGAATTTGTAGCCAAAATATTCCAATGTTGCTCATTCTAGTTGCCTTGATGATGTCAGGTGGAATAATTCGCAAACAACGCTGTCCAATAGAACTAGTCTATAATCCAGCGACTCACTTTGCGACGATTAACTCCGCATCTCTTTGCCGCCAATTGCAACCAACTCAGTAATCTGCAGCCGAGCCACTTCCCAGTTCCCTCACCAATTGTGGCAGAATCGCGCGCAGGGCGCGGGCGCGATGGCTGATGGCTCGTTTCACTCGCCCTCCTAGCTCGCCGAACGTGCGGTGGTACTCGACGATCTCGAACAGTGGGTCATATCCAAAGCCGTTGGCTCCGATTCCCTCTAGGCGAATGCGGCCACCACAATACTCTTCGCACTCCGCGCGAATTCTTCCGTTGGGGTCGGCCAACGCCACGTGGCAGACGTACCGGGCTGAGCGATGCTCCAACGGCGTAACCGTCAGTTTTTCTAGCAGGCACCGATTATTCTCAGCGTCGGTGGCCATAGGCCCGGCAAATCGTGCCGAATAAACCCCCGGCGCGCCGCCCAAAGCGTCTACCTCCAATCCACTGTCGTCGGCCAGCACCCAGCGGCCCAAATGCTGTGCTTGCTGCGACGCCTTCAGCGCCGCATTGGCCGCGAATGTATCGCCATCTTCAACCACTTCGATGGCCCCCGCGATATCAGCCAACGTAGTGACCGTGAAACCATACGGAGCAAGTAGTTCAGCAAGCTCCACACCCTTTTTCCGGTTGTGCGTACCGATGACCAAGTCGCTTGGCGAGAAAGTCGGCTTCGGCGAGCGGGGGGAAGTGTTTGGCATGAAGCCGATAGCTTACCGTGACACTCGATGCGACGAAAGCGAATGGTTCGTTCTATTCAGCGCAGCTCATTTCCCGGCATACGCGCTAGACACGGACGTCTTCGGCACGTCGATCGCACGCGGGTGGACATCGATCGGGATTACCCGCTCGATCTTGTTATGCTTCTTGCCACCCATGATTTTTACATATTTCGGATTCAAGCCGCCCGCGAATTTCGCGCTCTGATCCGTCATCACCTGGTTGAGCTGGTGCTTCAATTCCTCCACGCGCCGTTGCGCCGCGGGGCTTTCTTGCGCGCCGCTCAGTGGATCAGAAGGTGTGTTGAACGCGGCCCCAAATTTCTCAATGACCTGCTGCATGGCGGGCGTGGGGATCACTCCGCCTTCCGGCGTCTTTCCGGCCGCTTGGTCGAACGAACCGACCGTCACGATGCTTTCCGTGCGATCGTGAAATTCGTAGGCCTCCATGCCGTGCGCGCGAAGTTCTGCCGCCAACAAGTGGGCGTTTTCGGCCGCTTCCACCAAAGGGTTTTGCTCGTCTTTCTTACTCCAGGACCAGTACGATTTGGGCGTTTGCGGCTCCTTGCCGCTGGTTTGCAGAATCGTCTTCCCGCGGAAAGTGGCCACTTGCACCGTAAACTTGCCAGGACAAGTGAGTAAGCTATTCTCCACGCCCCGATTCATCTTCGCGACGAAGTCATCGACCCCCTTGGGTACAAAATATTCACGCGGCAACAAGCGATTGCGGGTGAGAAAGGCCTTGGCCATCGGCCCCCGTTTCTTCGCCCTTCCCATCTTTTCGAATACCGCGTCTTCAAGTTGCCGAAGTTGCGCCAAACTTTGCGCCGTCTTGCCGGCGTCCACGTTGAGCGCGTCGGGTTGCATGGTCTTGATGTTCTCGAGCGTCTTCTGCGCCTCCGGATCGTCGATCGTCTGGAAATCGCCAACCAGTACCGCAAACTCTTGCACGTGGTCGCCACGCTGATACCGACGCCGGATGGGGGCTCCGTAACCATCCAATCCGCGGCCGGGCGCTTCTTCAGAGAAGTTGAACGACATCTCGTTCACATAGGATCGCAAGTGATATCGCTCGCGCAGCTCTTGCGCCAATTCAGTCGCTTGCTGTTCGGCGCCGCTGCCGGAAAACGACGTGGCCATGATGAGCCAAGGGCCGTTTTCCTGCGTCAGTGCGAAGTCGCCATTCGCGACGGGTGCGGGCTTGTTCGCCGCCGATTTAGGGGCGGGGGCGAACTGCTTCCACAGTTGCCCTTCGGCGACCGAACCCACGGCACCCATGGCGATGAGAAAAGTCAACGCGACACAACGGCGGCACCTCGAGCGCATCAGTTGAACCTCCCGAACCCCGCGAAACGCGAAGGAAAACACGCCGAGGCGATCGCCGTGGCGCGAGAAAAGACCCCCGTTCAATTGGGGGCGGAAAAGTATCAAAATGCCGAATCTTCGGCCAGAGGGAAACGTGGCAGCAACCCGTGTAGATTGCCGGGGAATACGGTAGAATAGGTAGGCTGCCAGGAGGGTGAGGGGCCGCTGGCTAAGATCCTGCTTCACCGGGCGAATAACGAATCGTTCAAGAAAAACTGGTCCATCCAGACGAGATTCGCATCGCCCCCGTTACAGCACGAAAACTACGCATCCGCTCACGATATGGAGACAACTACGATGACGCGTTCGTCGTTCCTTTCCGGTAATGCAGGCATTCTGCGATCTTTTTTGATTTCCGCTCTGCTGGCAGCACTGACCACAGTCAGCATCCCCGCTTGCGCGAATGCCCAGGAAGCGCCTGCGGTTCCCGCGGCAGCACCGCCAGCTGAAAAGAAGGAAGAGCCCGCGAAGGAACAGCCAGCACCGCCCGCAGATGCCAAACCGGCAGAGCCAGCGGCGAAAACCGAGCCTGCGAAAACCGAGCCTGCCGCTCCCCCTGCCAAAGAGGAGAAGCCAGAAGAGAAACCAACAGAACCGGCAGCCGATGCGAAACCTAAAGCCAAAGAGACTGAAAAGACCGACAAGGTTGCGGAAAAAGTGACCAAGGAGAAATCCCCGGCAGAACCAAAACGCGAAAAGGTTCGGCTGGCTCTCATGGTGATCAAAAGCTCGCTGCCGGAAACCTCCGGACAAGCGGGGATGTTTGGCGAAACGCAAATGGACCTGCGCGAAACGATTGGCCGACTGGACAAGGCCGCCAAGGATAAAACGATAGCCGGCATCGTGCTGGATATTAGAAGTCCGGAAATCGGCCGCGGCAAAATGGAAGAGTTGCGTGCGGCGATTGCCCGTTTCCGCGCTACTGGCAAGAAGATCTACGCGCAGGTTGAATCGGCCATGCCAGCCGATTATATGATCGCGTGTGCGTGCGATGAGATCGTCATGCCGGAAGCCGGCGTGATCATGCTGCCCGGTATTCATGCCGAGGCAACATTCTATAAGGGTCTCCTCGCTAAAGTCGGTATCCAGGCGGATTTCATCCACATCGGCGCCTACAAAGGCGCTGCCGAGCCGATGACGAATGAAAAGTACAGCGAGCCGGTTCGCGAAAATATGACGACGTTGATCGACGGACTGTACGACGATCTCGTGACAACGATCGTCAAGGATCGTCCCCTTTCCATCGCCCAGGCCAAGGAAGTCATCGATACCGGCCTGATTACGGCCAAGCGTGCCAAGGAGATTGGGCTGATTGATCGCATTGCCTACCCTGATACGCTCCGTGAGGAATTAGAGGAGAGCTACAACGCAAAGCCATTGGTCTACGTGAAAAACTATGGGCAGAAAGAAGTCGATACTGACTTTTCCGGCCCGATGGGCATGTTCAAGCTGATGCAGGCCATGATGGGTGGAAGCTCCTCCTCCAGAGAATCTAAGGGCAAAAAAATTGCGATTATCTATGCAGTCGGCCCAATTATGACTGGCAAAAGCCAGAGCGATCCATTCGGGGGTGAGGTGATGGGCTCTTCGACGATTGTCGAAGCTTTACGAACCGCCAACGAAGACAAGCAAGTCGTAGCCGTCGTGCTGCGGATCGACAGCCCCGGCGGTTCGGCATTGGCTAGCGACTTGATTTGGCACGAAACTCAAGCACTCGATAAGCCGCTGGTGGCCAGCATGGGGGACGTCGCCGGCAGCGGCGGTTATTACATTGCCATGGGCGCCGACAAGATCCTCGCCTCGCCAGGCACCGTCACGGGTTCGATCGGTGTCGTGGGAGGCAAGATGGCCGTCAGCGGCCTGTATGAGAAACTGGGTATTACCACCGAGACGATCGAGCGCGGCAAGAACAGTGGTCTCTTCTCTTCGAGCGGAAAGTTCAGTGAATCGCAACGAGAAGTGGTCAAGACGATGATGGAAGATATGTATCAGCAGTTCACCTCCAAAGCGGCGGAAGGACGGCACATGCCGCTCGAAAAGCTGCAAGCCCTGGCAGCTGGCCGCGTCTACACAGGCCGCCAGGCCAAGGAAAACGGCCTTGTTGATGAATTGGGCACGCTGCACGATGCGGTCGCCGAAGCCAAGCAGTTGGCCGGTCTTGAAAAGGACGCCGAGGTTAAGATCGACATCCTTCCCAAGCCGACGAACTTCCTCGAATCGCTTTTTGGCGAATTAGAGGCAGAACGCGAAGTCCGCGTCGGCAAGGGGCTTGAAGCACTCGCGCCAGAACTGGTCGGGTTGGCCCGCCGCGCCTATGGCCTACGTGCGATGTTCGACCAGCCGGCCGCGTTTGTGATGCCGTTTGACTTAGATATAAAGTAGGAATTGTCCGAAAGCTTGCGCCAAATCCCGTCGTTTAACCTCGCAGTCCTATTTCGATAAATCGAAGTTTCACGTTTCTCGCAGCGGTTTCATCCACCGGTACGCGGCGATAGAATGGTGCGTTTGAAGGTCTCATGGAGCCTTCTGGTAACTCCGCGCCAACTTGGGTTGAACATGCCAGGCACTTGCGTTATTGGTTTGCAATGGGGCGACGAAGCCAAGGGGAAAATCGTCGACCGCTTGACTCGCGAACATGATTTCGTCGTCCGCTATCAAGGCGGCGCGAATGCTGGCCATACCGTGGTCGTCGGCGAACAGGTCTACAAACTTTCCTTATTGCCGAGTGGCGTGCTGACGCCCGGCGTTACTTGTGTTATCGCTGGCGGCGTTGTCCTTAATCCGGCTCGAGTGATCGAAGAGCTAGATGAACTAGCGGGTCGCGACATCGGCGGACGCCGGGGAGTGGTGGCTGAAAATCTAAAAATCAGCGATCGCGCTCACGTCATATTCCCGTGGCACTTCGCCGAGGACCGGGCATTCGATAAGAATACGTCCGACGGGGAGAACATCGGTACCACCGGCCGCGGCATCGGGCCTTGTTATCGCGACAAGGTCGGCCGGTCGCATGCCATCCGATTCGGCGATATGTACCGCCCGACCTTTCGCGCTCAAGTCGAGCACATTGTCGCGGCCAAGAATCGCGTCCTGAGCGTGCTCTATCCTGCCAACGAGTTTCAGCCTCTCGATGCGGCCGCCATTGTAAAAGAGTACTCCGCTTACGCAGAGCGTTTGCGGTCCTACGTCTGCGATACGACGGAGTTGCTCCTCACGGCTGCAGAGAGTGGCAAACGCCTCTTGTTCGAGGGTGCCCAAGGTGCGCTGTTGGATGTCGATCACGGCACCTATCCTTTCGTCACCAGCAGTAACAGCTCCGGCGTAGGAATCGCCAGCGGCTCAGGCGTTCCCGCCAAATACTTCAACAAAATCATTGGCGTGGTGAAAGCTTATTCGACGCGCGTGGGTGGCGGCCCCTTCCCCACCGAGCAAGACAACGCCACAGGACAGTACCTCCGCGACCGTGGCAATGAATACGGCACCGTTACGCGCCGCCCCCGGCGCTGCGGCTGGTTGGACGTCGTTGCCCTCCGTTACACCAGCCGTCTAAGCGGGGTCGATTCCATCGCGGTCATGTTGCTGGATGTCCTCAGCGGGCTTAATGAGGTCAAGATCTGCACGGCCTATCGCATCGATGGAAAGCAGACTTGCAGCTTCCCCAGCCACGTGGACGATCTGCGCCGCGCGGAACCCGTGTACGAAACGCTGCCCGGCTGGAAAGAGGAAGTGACCACCTGCCGCACAATGCAGGAGTTGCCCGAAAATGCCCGCGCCTATCTGAAGCGGATTGGCGAGCTGGTCGGGCAGCCTGTGGAAATTGTTTCCGTTGGTCCTGAACGCGATCAAACGATCGTTGTGCGCAAATCGTGACAAGATGTCTAGCGCCACTCCATCGCAGTTGACCGATATTCCGCCCGATCGTCGCCCGCGGCACATCGCGATCATCATGGATGGCAACGGCCGTTGGGCCGAGCGACAATCGCTGCCCCGTGTAGCCGGCCATCAGCAGGGCGTAAATTCTGTTCGCCGCACGACGGAAGAGTGCTCGCGTCTGAAGATTGAACAGCTCACGCTCTACTGCTTGTCCAGCGAAAACTGGAAGCGGCCACAGACCGAGATCAACTTCCTCATGCATCTGCTGGAGCAGTACATGATCGAAGAGCGATCCACGATCATGGAAAACAACGTCCGCGTGCGAATGCTAGGCCGACGAGACGATATTCCAGCCCAAGTCCTTCGCGAGCTTGACAAGACCGTAGAGCAGAGCCAGGCCAATACGGGCCTCTGGCTAAACTTGGCGATCAACTACGGCAGCCGCACGGAATTAGTCGACGCGACACGCCGCATCGCCGGTCTTATTCAAGCGGGCGAGCTTGCCCAGGATGCCATCGAAGAACAGACGATCGTTGAGAACCTCTACACCGCCGGCGCGCCAGATCCAGACCTTCTCATCCGCACGGCCGGCGAAATGCGAATCAGTAATTTTCTGTTGTGGCAAATCAGCTATGCGGAGCTTTGGTTCACCGAAAAATGCTGGCCCGAGTTCGACGAAGCCACGCTGCACGCAGCGATTCGTGATTTCGCTGGCCGCAAGCGACGATTCGGCGGGTTATTGTCTGAAACGCCTCGGACGAGTTAGAAGAATTCCTCGATCTTACGAGCCCCATGAAGCACGCGTCGTAATTCGATGCCCCCATCAAAGGGGACGTAGAACAACAGGTAGCTGCCGAGACAGTGCCTCCGCATTCCAGGGGCCAGGTGATCGACCTTCTCGCCGAGAAACGGCTGCTGAGAAATGACCGAGAGCGTGCTGTCTACCTCACCTATCCAGCGATCCGCTGCGGACGGCTTATCGGTAGCAATGTGCCCATAAATCGCCAAAATATCAGACTTCGCCGACTCTGTCCGCAGAATCTGCGCCATGAATTAGCGTCCGGCCTGTTTCTTCGCCAATCGTTCGCGCCCTTCTCGCTTGATCTCTTCAGGATCCCACTCAGCAACGTCGCCACGATCGACGTCGGCTTGCGCTTCAGCAAGTTTCTCGCGTATGTAATCGACGTCGATTGTGGTGGACGGTTCGAACTGAATGAGGTGATAGTGGACCTGCGTGGTCGGATCCTGACAGTGAGCAAATCCGCCTTCTGCCTGGATGGCGGCAATCTGTTCTGGAGTCAAAGGAAGTGAATAGAGAGATTCCATGGCGTTATTATAGC
>CXWJ01001497.1_pt1 | contig 16785 bp, 8 predicted proteins | sample 590841 | NCBI WGS metagenome assembly CXWJ01 (sample SAMEA3498367, study PRJEB10139) | wastewater metagenome | biome: wastewater treatment plant; material: activated sludge | place: Austria | collected 2015-01-21 | reverse complement strand
GCTGGAGCGCTCGCGGGAGATCGGCGTGCTGCGGGCGATGGGGGCGCGGCGGCCGTTGTTGCGACGGCTGGTGCTGGCCGAGGGGCTGGCCGTGGCCCTGCTCAGTGCCTTCTTCGCCGGGCTGCTGGCCGTGCCGCTGACGCTGGCGCTGGATCGGGTGATGGGTGTGTCGCTGCTGGGCAGCCCGCTGGCGTTCGCCTTCGCGCCGGGGGCGGCGGCGGGGTGGTTGGGGTTGGTGGTGGTGATTGGGTTGGTGGCTTGTTGGGTTCCGGCGGAGGGGGCGGGGCGGATGACGATTCGGGAGGCGTTGGCGTATGAATAGTGAACGCTCCGGGGAGTTTGTGCAGAGGGTCAGGTATTTGTTGGCGGCGCTTTAGGTTGGAAGCGACCCGACAAACAGGGCGATCACCTGCCGGAATTGCGGATTGTCATCGGCCGTCATTAGCGCGACTCGTGCGGATAATTTATTGCGTTTATGGTATGCGTTTATATAATCGTATATACCACTTCCAGTTTGAAATGCGCTGACGTGAGCCAAAAATTACCATGTTCTAGCGTCGACAAATAATATTAGTAGCTCCGGGAGGGCCGCTATGCGAGTGCCAGTTGGTCGCAAAGTATTTGTCTTATTTGTTGTACTCGTCACTGCAATCCTATTTGTCAGTGATAATTTGCTTTTTTCAGTTCCCGAGGTGCATGCTGGTTGCAGCATCACTGGCTTTTCTGTTAACCCCGGTTCTCCACAACAAGTAGGTGCCTCCGTGAGTATAAACGGCAGTGCAAGTTGTGATGGCGGGGTGCGGGCCATGCGTGTTTTGGTCGATGGGAATGTGATCTCAGAATTAGGAGCGCCTAATATCGGTGCCTCCTGGAATACCTCCGGTGCTTCTCCTGGAGGTCATACCATTTCTGTTGAAGCTGCCGAAATAGGGGATGACAACTGGTCAAACGCTGCCAGTCAGTCTACAGGCTATGACTTGATTACTCCACCCCCTCCACAGTGTTCAATCACTTCATTCAATGTAAGCCCCCCTTCTCCTCAGCCTCCCGGTACTACAGTGTCCCTTTCTGGGAGTGCATCTTGTAGCACTGGGGTACGCGCCATAAGGCTATTGGTTAACGGTAATGTAATTAATGAGATTGGTGCGCCTGATACATCAGCCTCTTGGCAAGCCCCAGGAACAGGTTCTTATACCCTATCCATAGAAGCCGCCGGTCAAGGTGATGATAGCTGGTCGCATTCTGCGACTCAGTCGATCAACTATGAGATTAGAGTCGTTGATCCTGGATGCACGGTTGATTCCGTCAACGCATCTCCTTCTTCACCTCAACCTCCCGGCACGACGGTGAACATATCCGGTTCCGCCACTTGCGCGAACGGTAGTGTTCGCGCGATGCGGATCAGAGTCAATGGCAACATCATTTCCGAAATAGGGGCACCCAGTATCTCAGCATCCTGGACGGCCCCCAACACGCCTGGTTCACACACATTTACTGTCGAGGCCGCGGGACAGGGCGACAACGACTGGGCCTTTGCTGATAGCAAGTCAATGAGCTACGAGATCAGTCGCGTCGATCCCCAATGCGACGTAAGCTCGATCAACGCATCTCCTTCTTCACCTCGACCTCCCGGCACGACGGTGACTATTTCCGGTTCCGCTACCTGTGCGAACGGCAGCGTCCAGGCGATGCGGATTAGCGTTGACGGCAGCATCATATCTGAAATAGGCGCACCCAATATCTCGGCATCCTGGACAGCGCCCGATACCCCGGGCGTCCATACCTTCACGGTGGAAGCGGCAGGCCAGGGCGACGACAATTGGGCCTTTGCTGATAGCGAGTCGATGAGCTATGAGATAGTGGGCCGTCCGTCGCAGTGCAAGATCGACTCAATCATTGCTTCCCCCCCCTCGCCGCAACTCCCCGGTACAACCATCTCGATTTCCGGAAGCGCTTCATGCGAAAACGGCAGTGTACGGGCGATTCGTATCAAGGTTGACGGCAATATCATCTCTGAGTTAGGAGCGCCGCAGCTAACGACCACATGGCAATCTCCGGGCACGCCCGGCACGCATACAATCACGGTCGAAGCTGCGGGGCAAGGTGATAACAATTGGACCCAGGCAGCGAGTAGTTCCATCTCCTATCAGATTGAACCAGTAACGACTGTGCCGCCTGTGCAACCTCAGTGTGAAATCCAGGCGCTCACCGTTGATCCTCCCTCGCCACAGCGGTCAGGGGTTTCCATCTCGATCCATGGACGGGCAACGTGCAATACCGAAGTAAGGGCTATACGCTTCAAGATAGGGGATCGAATCATTAATGAACTAGGCGCATCGGAAGCGAGTATAACGTGGGAAACTCCTGCCTCACCTGGTTCTTACACCATTACAGTTGAAGCAGCCGGAAGAGGGGATGATAACTGGGCCTACGCCGCAAGCCGATCAATTAGCTATATCGTCGGGACTGATACCAGCGTAGTCGATCCACACTGTACGCTTACGTCCTTGACTGTCGATCCTCCATCTCCTCAGGTGCCCGGCACGACTGTGAAGATTGTTGCCAAAGGCGAATGTGGCAATGGCGTCCGTGCTATCAGGATCAAGGTTGATGGAAAAGTTATGGGTGAGCTCGGTGCACCTGAACTTAGTTTCGAGTGGAAATCACCTGCGGATAATGGAACTCACAGGATCGAAGCGGAAATCGCTGGTATTGGTGATGATCAATGGGAATTTCCGGGACGGAGTTCAGTCACATATGTTTTGGGTGAGCCACAATCTATTGAGGGAGAATCTGGTCAAGCATCTAATCCAGATACTCCTGGTATTGATGCTAACAATGGAACCTCGAGGGAAAATGAGGGGTCAAATGATGAAGGTGAATTCGGACAAAATGCTGAGAAAGGCAGCAACTCAACCGTAGAAGAAAGGCAAACTGAATCAAGTATAACAGCCGGGGGCTCGAGTCAAACTGAGCAATCAGATAATACAACTGCGTCAGATATAGTTTCGTCCATTTTTGACTGGTGGGCATTTTCGCCTTCTGTTAGTACTTTTAGTGCTGCGACGACTGCATTAGAAGCATTAGGTGATGCAGCAGTTGTTGCAGGAAGAACTACTGCATCTGTCTCACCACTAGGTGTAGCCTATAGTGGATTTGATCTTCTTGTCGATTCTCATCAATGTAGAAATAAGGGAGAAAAAGTATCCTGTGTTAAGGCTAATCTTGATGTTGCCGGACTTGCTGTTACTGGAGGCCTGCTAATAGCGTTAGCTGTGGGATCTTCGGCTGTTGTTCCACTATTAGCTGCTTCTGGTACTGTTGCTGCTGCGAAGCTAATTATTGATATCTTAAGCTCAACGAAATAGCCTACTAGACTTTATTGGAGGGTAGAATTTCAGATGACTCGCCGCCCTACAGTCATGCATCTCTTATTAGGTATTGGTACATCGTTAATTCTATATACCATTGTCACCGTTTTGGTTTTATTCCGCTCCATGAAAGTAGGCGACCTCAGTTTGAGTCTTTCGCCAATTACAAGTTATGGAGTGGTTATGTTGGTATGCTTTTTCATGGGATGGCGATATCGAATGAATCCATTCCTATCAGTTCCTATTGCATATGGATTTTTTTGGCTTACTTCCCTCATTGCTAATAGAAGGGTATTAGTTGCCACTTGGGATTCGTCACCAACTAGTTTGGTAGCTTTACTGTTCATTGCTCCGATCTCGTTAGCCTTCCTAGGCTTATTAGGGGCCATTCTGGGAAGATTTGTTCGTAGGCTAATTTAAGACCATTGGATTTTGAAAGCACTTCACTTATTCGATGCTTTCTCATGCACCGATAGCAAGCCATCCAAGGCCCGCGCTCAAAAAGATTAATGCACGGTGAATACCCGCTGTCGCGGCAATCAACTGATCGGCCAGGTATTGGCTGAAATCGCTGGGAGACCGAGTAAGAGCGATGGCAATGGCGGGCGAGATAGGGATTAATTCTATACCGAGATAGAAAAGGGCGAGTTCAAACCACTCGCTTACCTCAGGCTGCAATACCAACCGTCCCTTTTCAACAAACTTGGCAACTTCCCAGCAGGGCAGGTCAATTCCCCCTACCTCCCCTCAAGAAACCCATCCAAATCCCCCTTCAACTCCACCAACGACGGCTCATGTATATACATCATATGCCCCGCCTCATAATGCCGCATGACAACATTCCCCCGCCGCTCGGGATCAAGTTCCAGGTGGTCAAACGTATAGCGTGTCGCCAGATAGGGTGTCGCCAGGTCGTAGTAGCCATTGGCGACGAAGACGCGCAGGTGGGGGTTCATGCTCATCGCCTTGCGTAGCGTCTCGCCGGTGTTGACGTAGGCGTTCTGGTGGTCGGCGAATGACCAGGGGTGGACACGCTCGCTGATGATCTCGTAGGGCAGGTCGCTGTCGAAGCCCAGTTCGCGGCGCACGTAGTCGTTGAACGTGCCGCCGTAGGCCCCCTGGATGATGGCGTAGCTGGGATCGTATTCGTGCCCTTCGCCGGCGGCGTCGCGGTCGATGCCGGTGAAGCGGCTGTCGAGGCGGCCGACCGTCCGCCGCTGCTCGCGCAATAGCTCCTTGACGAAGCGGTGGATGTTGATCCGCAGGTTGGTCGATTCGATATAGGCGACCGACAGGCCGGTGTAGCGGGCCAGACGGGCGGCGATGTCGGCCTGTTGCGCGGCCGGCAGGGCGTCGCCTTGCAGCAGGGCCGTGGCGTAATCGCCCAGGGCGAACGCTTCGGCTTCGGCCCGGGCGCGGCCGAGGTCGGCTTGCAATTCCGGGGCCAACTTGTGGTGGTAATGGGCCGTGGCCGTGTAGGTCGGCAGAAAGAGGAGGAAGGGCAGGTCATTGCCGGGATCGAATTCCAGCGTCAGGAAGTTGAGCACCACCGAGACCAGAATGATGCCGTTCAGGTAGAAGCCGTGGCGCTCCTGCAAATAGCCGGCCAGCCCGGCGGCGCGCGTCGTGCCGTAGCTCTCGCCGATAAGGTAGCGCGGCGACCCCCAGCGGTGGTAGCGCGAGACGTAGAGGCGGATGAAGTCGCCCACCGATTCGATGTCGGGCTTGAAGCCGTGGAACTGCTTGTCCTTTTCGCCGGGCACGGCGCGGCTGAAGCCGGTGGTCACCGGGTCGATGAAGACCAGGTCGCATTTGTCCAGCAGGCTGAAGTCGTTATCGACCAGGCGGTAGGGCGGCGGCAGCGGGCGGCCGTCGTGCTCCAGGGCGACGCGGCGCGGCCCCAGCAAGCCCATGTGGAGCCAGACCGACGACGAACCGGGGCCGCCGTTGAACGAGAAGGCGATGGGGCGGGCGGCGGGGTCGGCCGTTTCGCCCTCCGGCGGGTCGAGCGTATAGGCGACAAAGAAGATGGCCGCCTTAGGTTTTTCGCCCTCTTTCTCGTCCTCGGCCTTCAGGATAATGCGGCCGGTGGTGGCGGTGTAGTTGAGGGTCTGGCCGTTGAGGACTATGGTATGGCGCGTTTGGGTGATGGTGTCCTGGGGCGGGGGGACGGCCGCCTTTTCGTCTTGCTTATCAGGTTCGGGGGACTGGTTGGGCATATCAAGCTCCTAATGGCCGGTACGTTGGTTCATCTATCAAATCGCCCGGCATACTCGTCCAACAGCCGCCGGATCATTTTCTGATACGAAACCTGATGCTTAGCCGCTTCGCGCTTAAAGAACTCAACGCTACTGCGGCTAAGAGCGATGGTTACCTTGACCGTGTCTTCCCTATAGACTAACTCCGAGGGTGGCGGCAGAAAGTCGGGGATGATGCGAGCCTCGTCGATTTCACCTTCCGTGTAAACGATTCTGTCGGTCATAGATTTGTTTCCCCTTGCGCCAATAGCCTGCGCCGAAAATACGGATGCGACCTTCCCGATATGTGAAACGCACGGTTACGATGCCTTGATCCACTTGTCCGATGCAAAGTAACGGTTCTCAACTTCCGTACTATGAGTTGAGTCTTCTAAGATGACACGCCTCGGATCGCCAAAAGCGTATTGTGCTACGACAAAGGAAACACCATGCTTCTCTTGATTCAGGCGATCCTTTTCAACATCCCACTCGAATGATGATTGCTCTTGTGCCGTCACAAAGGAAGGATAATACCTATATGGCAATTTAGCAATAATTTTATATGGGTTTGTATTTATAAGTAAATTATTTAGGACACGATTTTGATACGACTTCTTGCATGGTATCCTCAAATCACTATAATAATATTGAAACACCATTCCACCATGTGAACCATCAGGTGCGACGCACTTTAGAAAGTGCGTCGCACCTGAGACTCGATATAGGAGCGCCCTCATGCCCAAACCCACCACCTCCCCCCTGACCGACCCCGTCTACACCCGCGCCCCCTACTGGGCCAACGTGCCCGATGAACAGTGGATGGATTGGCGCTGGCAAATGTCCAACCGCCTCAACTCGGTCGAGGAACTCGGCCGGGTCATCAACCTGACCGACTCCGAGCGCCGTGCCCTGACCGCCAAGGGGTTGTTCCGCGTCGACATCACCCCCTATTTCGCCAGCCTCATCGACCCCGACGACCCCCATTGCCCGGTGCGCAAGCAGGTCATCCCCACCGACCGCGAAATGGTGCCCTTCGAGTCGATGATGGAAGATTCGCTGGCCGAGGACAAGCATTCGCCCGTGCCCGGCCTCGTCCACCGCTACCCCGACCGGGTGCTGATGCTCATCACCACCCAGTGCGCCAGCTATTGCCGCTACTGCACCCGCAGCCGCATCGTCGGCGACCCGACCCAGACCTTCAGCCGGGCCGATTTCGATGCCCAGATCGACTACATCGAGCGCACGCCGCAAATCCGCGACGTGCTGCTGTCCGGCGGCGACCCGATGGTACTGGCTCCCAAGCTGCTGGACATGATTCTCGGCCGCCTGCGGGCCATTCCCCACGTCGAGATCATCCGCATCGGTTCGCGCGTGCCCGTCTTCCTGCCCATGCGCGTCACGCCTGAGTTCTGCGACATGCTGGAGAAGTACCACCCCTTCTGGCTCAACATCCACGTCAACCATCCCAAGGAGATCACCCCCGAACTGGCCGCGGCCACCGACCGGCTGACCCGCGCCGGCGTGCCATTGGGCAACCAGAGCGTGCTGCTGGCCGGGGTCAACGACTCCGTCCACATCCAGCGCAAACTNNGCCGTGCCGACCTACGTCGTGGACGCCCCCGGTGGCGGCGGCAAAATCCCGGTAATGCCCAATTACGTCGTCAGCCAGGCCCCCGGCCGGGTCGTCCTGCGCAACTTCGAGGGCTTCATCACCACCTACACCGAGCCACTGGACTACGACCCGCGCGAGATCGAGCACCAGGAAGCGCTCATCGCCCGGCGGCCGGAGCCGGGGCAGTCGGGCATATTGGGCCTGCTGGAAGGGGAGCGCATGTCGATTGAGCCGGAAGGCTTCGGCGACACCCACGCCCGTGGCGGCATCGAGCACCGGCTGCGCAGCGGCGACATCGCCCAGAAGTGGCAGCCCCTCGGCGTCGGCTCCGTCGAAGTCCACAAGCCCCGCGAACGACTCTCTTCGGGCAATAACAACGAAGAATAAGAGGTATCATCCGCAGATTTCGCAGATTGCGCAGATTTTTAAGTAAAATTCTTTAATCTGCGTAATCTGCGAAATCTGCGGATCACTCTTCTGTATGAATGAGACGATTCCAGGCACTCAGGCCATCCGCCGCGCCGTGACCCTGCTCAAGGCCTTCGACGACGACCACCCCGCGTGGAGCCTGTCGGAGCTGGCCCGCGAGATGGGCCTGAACAAGACCACCGCCTATCGCCTGCTGTCCGCGCTGGAGCGCGAGGGGCTGCTTGGCCGCGCGCCGGATGAGCGCTACGTCCTCGGCCCGGAAATCGTCGTCCTGGGCGGCCGGGCGCTGCGGGCCAACAACCTGCGCGCCGTGACTCGGCCGGAGTTGGAGCGTCTGGCCGAAGAGACGCGCGAGACGGCCTCGCTGGAAATCCTGTCTGGCCACGAGATGCTGGTCATCGACGAGATCGTCGGCGGCCATCTGATGAGCGGCGTGCCCGACCTGGGCAGCCGTTGGCCGCTCCACGCCTCATCCACCGGGCTGGCCGTGCTGGCCTTCCGGCCCGACACGGATGAGCTGTTGCCGCGCGTTCTGACGCCCGTTACGCCGGCCACCCTGACCGGCCGCGTGCCCCTGCGCACCGAACTGGCCTGCATCCGCGCCCGCGGCTACAGCATCGCCGACGAGACGCTTGAGCACGGCCTCATCGCCCTGGCCGCGCCGATCTATGACCACGACGGCCGGGTCGTCGCCGCCCTCAGTGTCGCCGGGCCGAAGTTGCGCCTGACGGCTGAGTGTGTGCCCACCATTGGCGACGGCGTCCGCGCGGCGGCCGAGCATGTGTCGGCGCGGCTTGGCTATCGGCGCTGACGCTGCCTGGGCCATGTCCCGCTTGACAATTCCCCTCCGCAATGAGTATTATCTAATTCGATTGCCACCGGTCTCGTCAAGGCTTGTCTTGTCTAGGGTGATAAGGGAAAAATTAACATGTCAGCGTCAACGTGGTCAGCCTCTGCACCCATCGTGAGCCTCAGTGCCCCGTGCCTATGAGCATGCCCACGACCAACGCGCCCTACCTCCACGACCTGCTGCGCCGGATCGACAGCCTCTTCTCCCTCGAAGACGTCCAGACCCTCTGCCTGTCGCTCGGCTTCGATTATGAGAACCTGCCCGGCCGCACCCGCGAAGGTCTCATCCGCGAGCTGATGCGCTGTCTCCTCGATCAGGATCGCCTCCAAGAGTTGGTCGACCTGGCCCGCGCCCAGCGCCCGGCCGTCGTCTGGCCCGATGTCCCGGCCGATCTGCCCTTTTTTACCGGCGACCCCTTCGACGAGCAGCAATACCAACGCCTGGACTTTGAGCCGGAGATGGTGCGCGTGCCGGCCGGGCCGTTCCTCATGGGCAGCGACACCGACACTCCGGCCGAAGCGCCACGCCATTCGGTCACATTGCCCGCCTTCGCCATCGCCGTCTATCCCGTCACCAACGAGCAATACGTGCGCTATCTGCGCGACACCCGCCGCGCCGCCTCGCCCCTGCTACTGTGGGACGGCAACCGCCCGCCTGCCGGCCGCCTGCGCCATCCGGTCACCGGCGTCACCTGGCACGAGGCCATTGACTACTGCCGCTGGCTGGCCCAGCAGACCGGCCGCCCCTACACCCTGCCCACTGAGGCCCAATGGGAAAAGGCGGCCCGCGGCCCCGACGGCCGCGTCTTCCCCTGGGGCGATGAATGGCTGCCCGACCGCGCCAACACCGCCGCCGATATCGCCCCCGTCGATGCCTTCCCCGCCCAGAGTGTCTACGGCGGCCGGGATCTGGTCGGCAACGCCCGCGAATGGACGCTGAGCGCCTGGGGCAGTGATCCGCGCGTCCCGGATCCGCTCTTTGCCTACCCGTGGCAGGATGATGAGCGCAATGACCCGGAGCAGCCGAATGCTGTGCGGCGGGTCTTTCGCGGTGGTCGTGCCCTCTCCCCAACCCTCTCCCAGGGGGAGAGGGGGTCTGGCGGGGCATCACCGCTGCTCCCCCGCACCCCTGCTCCCCTGCCACTTCACCCCTACCGTTGCAGCGCCCGCGACGCTTTCCTGCCCGACAAGGCCGGCCCGTCCGGCAACCGCCACGGTTTTCGCGTGGCCCTCACCATGGAACAAGGGCGGCAACGATGAGCCGACAGCGCCTGAAGGAATGGACCGAGCAGAAGCGCAAGGAGCAGCAGAAAGCTGAGCCGGCCGACATCTGGAGCGAACTCGCCCCACGCATCGCCGACGGGCAGATCATCCCCATCGTCAGCAACTCGATCTATCAAGACCTCGTCTTCGCTTCGCTGCTGGCCGAGCCTGAACCGGGCGCGGCCAAGGCGGACGCCGCCGGCGCCACCGATCTGAATTACAACGCCGAGGATATTTTGGCCGATGCCTGGGCCACCGACGTCGGCTTCCCGCTGCCCGAGCAACACTGGCTGCCGCGTGTGGCCCTCTTCGTCCGCGTCGCCCGCAGCAAGACCACGCGCGAGGCCAAGGCCAGCTATCTCAACTTCCTCAAGGATACGCTGACCTTCCTGGCCCGCACCGAGGGCACGGCCGATGCCGCGACGCTGGACGAGATTGGCGCCGATCGCGAGCGCTACAGCTTCACCGAGGTGGCCGCCGAGTTGGGTTATCCGGTCGCCGGCAAGACGCCCAACCCCATCGACCTGCTGGCTCAACTCAACCTGCCCATCTACATCACCACCAGCCATTTCGATTTTCTGGAGCGGGCCATCCGCGCCAACGGCCGCGAGAACGTGCGCACCCAGGTCTGTTTCTGGTCGGGCGAACCGACGAAATGGGCCGACCCCTCGCACAAGACCGATTTCGACTTTGAGCCGACCGAGGCGACTCCGCTGGTCTACCACGTCTTCGGTTTGGAGACTTACCTCGAATCAATGGTGTTGACCGAGGATGATTACCTCGATTTTCTCAGCACGTTGGCCCGCGATACCAGCTCGGAAAATCGCATCATGCCTCCCTATCTGCAAAAGGCCATCGCCAAGTCGTCGCTGTTGATGCTGGGCTACCGGCTGCGCGACTGGGAATTTCGCGTCATGTTTCGCGGCCTCATCCGCCCCTCCACGCTGCGTGAGTTCAATCTGGCGATCCAGATGGATTTGCACCGCCAGAGCGCCCGCGCCACGGCCGAACAGATCAAGGCCTATCTGGAAAAGTATCTCCTCGACAACGCCAACTTCACTGTTTCCTGGGATTCTCCCCAGGCCTTTATGAATCGGCTTTGGGAAGAGTGGCAAGAATGGCGACGCTAGACAACACCGAACCCAACGCCGGCCGCACCACCGCGCCGGTCATCATCCTCGCCCCGACCGCGCTCCCGGCGGACGACGACGAGGCCCACACTCCCTACGTCGGCCCGCGCACCTTCCAGCCATCGGAAGCGGCGCGCTTCTTCGGCCGCGATCGAGAGGCCCGCGATCTCATCGCCCGCATCATCTCCGAGCGCTTTCTCCTCTTCTACGCCCAGTCGGGCGCGGGCAAAAGCTCGCTCATCAACACGCGCATCGTGCCCGGGCTGGAGGCCGAGGGCTTCGAGGTGCTGCCCATCGCCCGGGTCAGCGGCCACGACGGGCGATTTGTCACCGCCGAGAACATCTACGTCTACAACCTGCTCTCCAGCCTCCACAAGCACGAGAACGCGCCGCCCACCCTGGGGACGATGAGTATCGCCCACTTCCTCGATAACCTGGTCTGTCACGACGGCGTCTTCTTCTATGATGACGCCTACGTCTGGCCCGACGATGCCGAGTTGAAGCCGCGCCTGCTCATCATCGACCAGTTCGAGGAGATCACCACCACCAACACCCCTTTCTGGGAGCAGCGCGAGCCGTTCTTCCGGCAACTGGGCGAGGCGTTGGCCGCCGACGACTCACTATGGGTCGTTCTGTCGCTGCGCGAGGATTTTCTGGCCGGTCTTGACCGCTATCTTCATCTTGTCAACAACGGCATCCGTCAGCGCTTCTACATGCAGCAACTTAATCGCGCCGCGGCCATCGAGGCCATTTGCCGCCCGGTGGTCGAGCGGCGGCCGTTCGAGCCGGGCGCGGTGGAGGAGCTGGTCGAGAACCTGATGACCTCGCGTCGCCAGGATGAACCCGGCGGCGAGAATCACCAGGCTGAATTCGTCGAGCCGGTGCAGCTCCAGGCCGTCTGCTACCAGATGTGGGAAAAGCTCCAGACGCGTCCCGGCCCCACCATCACCCTGCAAGACGTGCGCGATTTCGCCGACGTCGATACGGCCCTGGTCAGCTTCTACGAAGATACCATCGCCGATACCCTGGCCTGGGCCGCTACCCGCCCCGAACCGGCCATCACCGAGACCGACCTGCGCCACTGGTTCGAGACCAAACTGGTCACCGAGTCGGGCACGCGCAACATGGTCTTTCGCGGCCAGGAGGTCAGCGGCGACCTGCCCACGCCCGTGGCCGATTACCTGCGCTCGCGCTTCATCATGCGCGAAGTCGTGCGCCCCGGCGGCGTCTGGTACGAGCTGGTGCACGATGGCTTCATCAAGCCCATCCAGGACGCCAACCGCAAGTGGCTGGAACGGCAGCCGCTGCTGCAACTGGCCCAGCAATGGGAAAGCTCCGACCGCAGCGAGACCCGTCTACTGACCGGCAGCCAATTCGAGGAATTCTCGGCCACCAAATGGCAGGCGCTGGGGCCGCGGGTGGCCGCCTTCATGGAGGCCAGTCGCCTGGGCCGCCGCAACCGGGAACGGCGCAATACTATCCTGGGTACCGCCGGCATCATGGCGGTGCTCCTTTTCCTGATTGTCATGGTCGTTTTCTTATACCGCTCCGGCCTCAGCTCTGAAGCCCAACGAAATGAGTTGGCGACCCGCAACGCCGAGTTGAACCAGTCGAACGCCATCAAGGACGCCAACGCCACGGCCGTAGTCGAAGCCAACGTCGCCATCCAGTCGCAGAATGAAGCCCTCAGCACCCGCCAGGCCGAACTGGATGAGGCCAATGAGGCGTTGCGCGCCTCCCGGCTGGTCGATAACGCCGCCGACTATCTGGCCCAGGGCAGCCTGGAACCGGCCATCCTGCTGAGTTACAAGGCGCTGGAAGTAAATGAGGCGGATCCGACGCGCCGCATTCACGCCGTGCTCTTCAACGCCCTCAGCCGTAAGATCGAGGGCGGCACCCCGGATTCGCCCCTGCGTGGCGTCCACATCGCCCCGGTCGACGCCGCCGGCTACCCGCTGTCGCTGGGCGACCTGTTCACCGGCCCGGAGGCCGATTCCCTGGCGACGCTGGTCGATGGGGTCATCTATACCTGGCCGGTCGAATCCGGCGGCAGGCCACCTGTCGCTACGCCCTACGCCCTGCCTGCCGCGCTCGGCCCCGGCCTGTCGCGCGCCGCGTTCCACCCCGGGCAGGGGCTGCTGGCGACCGTCGCCGATGCCGGGCTGTACCTGTGGCGGCCGGACGATGCCGCTGATCCCGGCCGGCAACTCCCGGTCGATGGCTCCATCACCAGCCTGGCTTTCAGTCCCGACGGCTGGCAATTGGCCGTGGCCCAGGCCTGCGCCGGCCCCGGCAATTGCCCCATCTACATCTTTCCCCTCGATTTGGCCGGCGAGCCGGCACCCATCGCGCCCCAGTTCACCATCGCTCAGCCGGCCGAGGTGATCGATTTGGCTTTCCTGGCTGACGGACGCCTGGCCTGGACGGATTCCTATGGCGTCATCGTCATGGATCCGACTACCCAAAGCCGCGAGACGCTGCCGCGCGCCACGGGCCAGAAGGGAAAAATCAATGCCCTGGCCGTGGCCCCTACCACCAATTTGCTCATCGTCGCCGGGTGCGACGACATCGCCCTCCTCCTGCCCGACGGCTCGACGCCCACGCCGCCGCCGGCCGGCGCGCCCGCCCGCTGTGACGACGACGACGACCCGTGGCTCGAATGGTGGTTCCTGGGGCCGAAAAATCCGGCCAATTTCCGCCTCGACGTCGCCGCGCCGCTCGATTTGCTCTTTCTGCCGGATCGCGAGCAGATGTTGTTTATCCGCCGGAACGGCACGGCCGGGGTCTTCACCTATGGGTCGGTCAGCGAAGAGCTGGCGCGGGCCAATGCCTGCGCCGTGGCCGGTCGCAATCTGACGGCCGAGGAGTGGCTCCAGGCCAACCCCGAAGCGTCGCCGGAAGCGTATGAACCCTATTGCCGGGACTTACCCATCCACACCAGCGTCCTGACCTCTCTGGTTCAGGTCTGCCACGACCAGCCGGAGGCGACGGCTGCGGCGTGCTGGTCGGCGCTGTCGGCCCGCGTCGGGGGAGAGATCGACCCGGCCCAACTCCAGGCATTCGATGAGCGCCTGGCCGCCGCCCGCGCCGGTCTGAGCGCCCAACGGCGGACGACCTCCCTGCGCTATCTGGCCGAAGCCCGCGCGCTGGCCCGCGCCCTGCCGGACGGTTTGCGCCCTCTGATCAATACGACGCTGGCCGCCGAATATACCGCGCTGTGCATCGATGGGGCCGTCACCGACTCGCCGGCCCTCAGCGAGGCCTGCGCCTTCGGCAGCGATTCGGCGGCGGCGCTGCTGGGGCAGGGGGCCGAGGCCGCGGGCGACCAGCGGCTTTGGCGCTTCGAGGGGCAAGCCGGGCAGGTGCTCATCGCCGCCGTCGAAGCGCTGGAGAGCGGCGATGCCACCTTGCGCCTGCTCGATGGCGATGGCACGGTTGAGCTGGCCTACAACGATGATTACAACGGCCTCAATCCGCGCCTGATGACCCGTCTGGCCGACGATGGGCATTACCAGATCGAGGTCGGCTGGTTGGGGCTGCCCGGCCGTTATCGCCTGACGACCCAGGTCGAGACGCCGGAAACATTGCCGGCCGGCGCGGCCGTCGCCGCCGAAGCCGATCGCGTCCTGTGGCGCTTCAATGGCCGGGCCGGTGATCTGGTCAATCTGGCGCTGGACGCCGGGAATCGTGGGAATGATGCCCGCTTGCGCCTGCTGGACGGGAATTTCGTTGAGGTGGCCTTCAACGACGACTTCCAGGGCTTCGACCCGCAACTGGACGTGCCCCTGACGGCCGACGGCCCTTACTACGTCGAGGTCAGTTGGAACGGCGCGCCCGGCCCCTACAGCCTCACCCTGACCAAATCGGAGGTCGAGGCGATCGCGCTGGGCGACACCCTGGAGGCCATCGATCCCGAGCAACGTCTGTGGCGTTTCGACGGCCGGGCCGGCGACTACGTGATCATCGCCGTCACCGCCCCAAACGTTGACGCCGACCTGCTGTTGCGCCTCAAAGGCCCCAGCGGCAGCGAGTTGCTCTATAGCGACGCCTATTACTCCGGCGCGATCGATCCGCAGCGCGAGCAGATTGAAACGCTCCTGCTGGAGGACGGCTCCTATACGATTGAAGTCGAGTGGCGCTCGGAGACGGTCGCGTCCTACACGCTGACGACGCAACGCATCGAGGCTGCCCCGTTGACCCTCGGCCGGACCGTGGAAGTCACGCCGGAGCAACCGCTGTGGCGCTTCGACGGCCGGGTGGGCCAGCAGATCAGCCTGTCTGCCGCGCCGCTGCCGGGCAACGACATCTTCCTGCATCTCTATGACGCGCAGTACGTGCTCATCGGCGAAGCCTATTCCACCTACGACGCGCCGGTCGCCCAGCTATCGACCGTCCTGACCGCCAACGGCCCCTACTTCGTCCGCGTGGGTTGGTATTTCACGCCGGAGCCGGTCATGCTGACCACGGCCGCCGACGACCTGCCCTTGCTGCCGCTCGACGTGGCGCAAGAGGCGGCCGACACCGGGCAGAGGTGGTGGCGATATGAGGGCCAACCGGGCGAAATCGTCGGCTTCACCGTGGCGACCGAGGCCGTCTATGATGCCTGGTTGCAACTCCGGGATGACCAGTTAAACGTGCTGGCCTACGATGATGCCTTGAACGATGGCCTGGCCCAACTGGCCTACCGGCTGCCCGACGATGGCTCACTCTTTGTCGAGGTGGGCTGGTCGAACGCGCCCGCTCCCTATACCATCCGCGCCACCACCCTGGCCCCCCAGGTGTTGACGCCGGGCGAACCCACCCTCGAGGCCGGCCCCGACCAACGCATCTGGCAGGTGACGGGCCAGGCCGGTGAGCTGATGAGCTTTGCCGTGCAGGCGCTGGACGGCGCCGACCCCATCCTCTTCTTACGGAATGAACGGTTCGAGATATTGGCCGCCAACGACAATTTCTCCGGCCTCTACAACCCCCAGATCGCCTACGCGCTGCCGCAAGACGGCCGCTACTACCTGGAAGTCGGTTGGAACGGCCCGCCCGGAGCGTATGCCCTCACCGCGAGNNCTACCCGTGCCGGAAGCGCTGCCTATCGAACGGGCCGTGACGGCCGAGGCCCCGTCGCTCTGGCTGTTCAGCGGCGCGGCGGGCGATCTGGTGACGGTCGCCCTCGATGCGCCGGGCGACAGCTATCACTTCCTGCGCCTGTTGGACACCCGATTTGTCGAACTGGCGACCGGCACAGAGGACGGGGGGCGGCCGAATCCGCGCCTGACCTATCTGCTGCCCGCCGACGGCGTCTACTTCATCGAGGTCGGCACCGACGACAACCCCGCCCCATATACCCTGCGCGTCGAGCGCGCCGCGCCGGTGGCGCTGCCGCTGGACGAAACCGTGGCGGGCGGGGTGGACGCGCCGGCGGTCTGGTCATTTGTCGGCCGCGCCGGCGACATCGTGACCGCGGCCGTCGAGGCGCTGGATGACGGCGATACCTATCTGGGCCTCTATGATGCCCAGCACTTCGAGTTGGCCTATAGCGACGACTTCGACGACCTGAACCCGCGCCTCATCGCCCGCTTGCCGGCCGACGGCCTGTATACGTTGGAGATGGGCTGGCAGGATTGGTCATTCATCGAAGGTCTGACCGCGCCGGTCGCGCCGAGGTATGGCCCTTACCGGCTGACCGCGGCCGTCGTGCCGCCCGAGCCGCTGACGATTGGCGAGACCGTGACTGATGTCGCCGCCGACCGGGGGCTGTGGCGCTTCACGGGGCGGGCGGGCGACGTGGTGACGTTGGCCGCCGAGGCCCTGGCCGGCGGCGATAACCCCTGGCTGCGGCTGCTGGACGAGCAGTTCCAGACGGTGGCTTTCAATGATAACGCCGACGGCCTGAACCCGCG
>CXWJ01012562.1_pt1 | contig 16788 bp, 9 predicted proteins | sample 590841 | NCBI WGS metagenome assembly CXWJ01 (sample SAMEA3498367, study PRJEB10139) | wastewater metagenome | biome: wastewater treatment plant; material: activated sludge | place: Austria | collected 2015-01-21 | reverse complement strand
TATTCCGACGAGGTCCTGCACGTCGCCAAGATGTCTCCGTTTGCCCTCGCGTCGTCCCTGTCGCCGGCCGACGTGCAGACGTTGTATGACGCGTTGCGCAGCACGCTGACGGCTGCGGTCCTCGCGGCGACCGGCAAACCGGCCAGCGAGCTCAAGGACGCCAAGCGGGCCGGGATGCGGGTGCATGCCCGCACCGGTGCGGCCTGTCCGGTCTGCGGTGACGTCGTGCGCGAGGTCTCCTTCGCTGACTCGGCGCTGCAGTACTGCGCCACCTGCCAGACCGGTGGCAAGCCGCTGGCGGATCGTCGCATGTCACGACTGCTCAAATAGCCGTCACGAGACGGCCGCAGGACCGCGACTAACTAGTTAACTAGTTACCATGACCAATAGCATTGAACCAAACATCGTGCCCTCGCCGAAGAATTCGGCTATAGCAGGGGCGTGTGACGGAATATCGTCAGATGCATTCGAGTGAGCGCGTCCCGCAGCGCTAGACAATCAACGAAATCAAATCGGATACCCCATTGTGGCGAGGGGCAAACTGCCTAGGTGGTCAAATTTTTCACGGGTATGCTCAAGAGGTGTCCGGGGACCCCCAACGGATTATTCTCGCGCTGACGTCTCCCCTGCGTCGCGAGATTCTCTGGTTTGCCTTGGATCACGAGGTCAGCGCCGGCGAGATTGCCGAGAACTTCAAGCTGGCGCCGCCGCGGGTGTCCCAACACCTGTCGGTTCTGCACAACGCCGGGCTGCTGCGTCGACGCGTCGATGGCAAGTTCCGCTACTACCAGACCCGCATCACCCAGCTGCGGGGCCTCGAGTCGCTGTTGCTCAGCCCGGACCGCTGGACCCCCGCCAACGAGGTGCCCGAGGCCGAGCTCGCCGATGCCTCGGTGAGCTCGATGGTGACCGCTGTCATCGAGGTGCCGGTCGACCCGAGCACGGTGTTCGCCGACTTCCACGAGGCCGAGCAGCTGCGCGAGTGGCTGGGCATCGACGTGACCCGCGAGGGCCCCGTGCTCGCCGCGACCTTCGAATGGGGGTTGCGGGTCAGGGGCACCTACGAAGCCGTCGTGCCGGGTCGGTTCATCTGCCTGCGGTGGGACTTCGAGGATCACCAGGTGCCGCTGCCCGGCAACGAGAACTACACCTACTTCTGGCTCCGCGTGACCGACCTCGGCACGCGGGTCGAGCTGCATCAGACCTTGAGGGAGGCGTCCGAGGCCACCTTCATGCTCACCGGGTGGCGCACCGTGCTCGGCCGGTATGTGGAGTACGTCACGTCAGGTCCGACCGGGCCGCGGCCGCTGCGGCCCAAGCTGATCGCTCCGGAGTCGCGTCTCGACCCCCGCTCCGAGGACCCCACCTCCCCGGGCACGCAGCCGCCCGTCGACGACGGCCCGCTCCCGGTGCAGGACTCGGCCACCCGGATGTCAGAGGCCGCGAGGATGACCGAGACCTGGACCAGCAGCGCCTAGGTCGGGTTGGCGACCCCCGCACGCGCTGAGGCGGGTCTCACCCGGTCAGGCGTCTCCGAAGAGGCCGGTCGCGAGGGCGAGCAAACCGGGACCGTCACCGGCACCGTTGGGGTCGCTCTGGTCGGCGTTCTTGGCGATCACGGTGGTGTCCGTCGGTCCGCCCCACACCGGGCTGCAGCGGCCCTGACCCCCGCCGGACAGCAGGTCTGAGAGCACGTCGAAGGCCGACTCCGGCTCCGCGAGACGGGTCCACAAGGCGGACGAGGTGCCCGGACCGGTCGGCACGGCGACGCCCAGCCTGGTGGCCATGAGCTCGTGCCGGAAGCGAGCCACGGCTGCCGAGGTGCCGCGCGCGTTGAGGGTGCGGTCGATGCTCGCGATGTCGACCCCACCGTCATAGGACATGCCGCGCCGACGCCAGTGGCTGGTGCCGACGAGAGCGTAGACGTCGTCGACCACGACGACGGTGCTGCGCACGAATGTTGCCCGGCCGGGGAAGCCGATCGGGTGGAAGGCCGCCACCCGAGTGCGCGCCTCCGTGGTCAGCACCCCGACGGCCTCGGTGCGTTGGGCGAAGGCCGCGCGCAGGTAGGGAGCGAACTGGTCCTGCTGGGAGAAGTCGGGGTATCTCGGCACGCAGAGCATGACCTTGAGACGCGGGTTGTCGTGCAAGGCCTGCCGCAGCACCTGGACCAGGTCGATATCGGCCGGGCCGCTGCCACTTCGCGAGGTGCGCCCGAACATCGGGGACTCGATGAAGACGAACTCGCGGGCCTGCCCGATGGCGCGTCGGAGCGACCATAGGGCGTCACGTTGGCCGTGCGTCGCCGTCGCGATCTCGCGCTGCAGCTGTTTCTTGAGTCGGGCTTCGTTGGCGATGGTGATCGTCGGAGCCGACACCCCCAGCGCGGAGGCCAACGCGTCGACGGCGCTCTGGATCGAGTCGCTCGGTTGGGGCATGGGCGCGAGCGAGAGCTCAGGGCTGTCGCAGATCGCGGCGATGGTCTCGAGCATGGCCCCGGCGACCGACCCGGTCGCGTCGACGGGGGGCTCGTTCCAGTTGTCACCACCGGTCTGGACGAGCCAGCCGAGCGCGGCGCCGCTGAGCGGGATGATCGGTTGGGCGCGCTTGATCGCGTGGATCGCCAGGTCGTAGCCGAGCTGTCCCCCGACCCGTACACCGGCTGCGTGCACTTCGGGCCCGGCGGGGTTGCCGGGGTCCCCGAGCTCGGGCGAGGCGCAGCGCGACTCCCAGGCCCAGCGGGCGCCGGTGAGCACGCTGGTCCAGGTCATCGGTGTTGCCGGAGTCGCTCCAGTCCCGACGGCCAGGATCGTCTCGAACCGTCCCTGCGTGGGCAGATGCGGTCCGATGCGTGGCGCAGTTGTCTCGTTGGCGAAGGCCCGGACCATGTCCAGGATCGACGTCGGGACGGCCCCGGGCGGTCCGGTTCGCGGGATGCCGAAGAGCGAGCTCGGGAAGATCGAGGACGAGCCCAGGGTGTCGATCAGTCCGGGAAAGCCTGGCAGGGCCGTGCCCCCGAAGGCGGCGAGGCTCTCGACGAACGGCGCCGGCGCCCCCAGCGCCAGGTCCATCGACGACATCAGCCGTCGACTGCCGTCGCGTCCGGTCAGCACGAGGTCAACGGTCAGAGTCTCGGGCAGGGTGTCCCCAGGGTCGAGCGCGAACGGGTTGACCAACANNCCGATCGACTCGATGACGACGAAGGTGCGGGGCATGACCCGCACATGGGTGCCGGGTGGCACGGCATCCGCGGGGAGCGTGACGACAGCGTCGAGCGCCTGCGTCGGCGTGCCCGCGCGTCGCGTCGCGGTCAGCGCCTGCGCGTCGAGCCCCGTGAAGCGCAGCAGGATCGGGCCCGCGGGTGGCCCCACCGGGACGGGAGGAGGGAACGCAGGCCAGTGCCCGGCAGCGCCCGGACTGGGCGGCAGCGCCAGCGCGGGGTCGATCTCGGCCGAGGTGAGCAGGGCGCGGAACGAGACGCCGGGCGCAGGAGGCAGCGTGGCGGCGATCGCTCCCATGGCGCCGAGCGCGTCCGACCCGTCGACGAGGTAGTCGAAACCGGTCACCGTCGCGCGAACCGTCGGCAGCGCGAACGACGGCACGGTGGCGTCGTCCACGGGCACGGGGGCGCCCGCGTCGGCGAAGCCCCGGTTGCCGAGCAGGTGCCAGGGCAGGTCGACGCACATGACCCGCAGGAACTGGCGGGCCAGTGTCGTCCCCGCCGGCAGGGTCGGCACCGCCAGCGCGGCGCGGGCCATGGTGCCGTTGACGGCCAGCCCCCACTGCAGCGGGTCCCCGGCTGCCGTGTCATCGGCCGCGTGGGTGGCCGCTCGGCCGAGCCGCTGGGTGCTCGACATCGACACCAGACCCGAGTCGGGCACCTCCGACACGACGGCTCCGCCGGCATCGAGCAGCTCGAGCCGGCCGACCGCTCGGACCGGCACATAAGCCGCTCCGTGCGGCGAGATCACATGGGCTCGGACGGCGACCCCCCCGGCCAGTGCGATGACCGAGTCGAGCCCGCCCGCGGTGGCGCGCCCCGGCATACCGGCGTCGCCGAAGACCAGGGCGGGGAAGGCGGTGACAAGGTCACCGAAGAGGGCGGCGACGGCCACGGGGTCGATCGGCAGGCCGCGCGCGTCGTGCCAGCTCACGGTCCGGGCCCCGGCCAGGCCCATGGACTCGCCGGCATGCAGCCACTGCATCGGTTGGGGCGTCGCTGGCGGCGCGGGCACACCGTGCACCAGCAGGGCGACGGGATGGGGTCGGTCGAGGGCCCCTCCCAGCCGCGTGGCGAGCAGCGTCGCGAGCCGCTGGGCCGCGCTCGGGTGCAAGGTCAGCACATCGCAGGGGGTCGTGATGGGTGCGCCGGTCACCTGCGAGTAGGTCGACGGGCTGGCCACGCGACGCAGGGTGCCCTTGAAGGGCGCGAGCGGGCTGGCGACCGTGAGGGTCAGGGCGTCGTCGTCGACCGGGCCGACGCTCGATGCCGACCAGGCGGTGCTCAGCGCCGGAATCGTCAGGCCCAGCGCGTCGAGACCGTTGGTCTGCAGCTGGTTGCCGGCGTCCGCGGGGGTGAGGACGGTCTGGGCGGGCATGAGGTCGACCATCAGCGTGGCCTTCCGATGATCGAGTCGAAGGGTGGTCGCAGGCCGCTCGGATGCCGACGGGAGTGCACGACCATCGCGCCGTCGGGACCGGTGAGGGTGACGGCGAGCGTGCCTGGCCCGATGAGCCCGACGGCGAGATCGGTGCGGCCCGACCGTCGGACCGATCGACGCAGGGGGATCTCGTCAGGGTCGAGGGGTCCGCCCCCGGGGGCGGTGAAGATGTCCTCCCCGCGGCGGAAGGTCGCGATCGCGGCCAGGTCGACCTCGACCTGCAGGGTCCGGCCGCGACGTGCTGGCGGCACGGGCGCGAGCACGTAGCGCACCCGCAGTCGGTAGGGCGCACCGCTCACCTGGTCGGGGACCGAGGTCCACAGGGTCAGGACCTCACCCGAACCCAGCGGCTGCACCTCGGGGTCGTTGAGGTCTGGGGGTGGCACCGGGTTGGACGCAGGGATGTCGAGGGTGCGTTCGGTGATGCGCCCCAGTGGGTCGGTGATCCTGATCCGCGCTCGCAACCCGTCGCCGAAGCTGTCGCGCCGCGCCATGACGTGCACGGGCGTCACGCCGCCCACGGTCGGGCCCCGCCACACCGTCGACTCCCCGGCGACCGGCCCCGCGCTGCCGAGCAGGTCGAGCCGGTTGGCGTCCGGATCCGGTGGGGTGCTCGACTCCGGGTGCCGCAGGACGGGGTAGGTCGTGCCGTCAGCCCGCTCGGCGATCACCTCGACGTCGATGCGATGCGGGCCGAGGGTGGTCGGTGCGACGGGTGCGGCCGTGCTCAGGTCGATCCGGGCGTCCGGCGAGGTGATGACCGGCAGGACGTAGGTCAGCGGGCTCAGGTCGGGGGGGTCGGCTGGCGGCACGACGACGGAGCGCAGCGCGCTCGGCTCGGAGCGGCCCCCGAACTGGCCTCTCGCCGGGGAGTGGGTGCCCCACGCGACGGCGCGATAGAACACTGGCTTCCATGAGCCCTCGACCCCGTCGACGCCGCGGATCAGGCCGATGGTCTGCACCTCACCGCGCTCGGTCGAGGTGCTCGGGATGACGGTGTAGGCGCCGCTAGACCCGCTCAGGGACGCGACCGGCGGACCCATCGAAAAGAGGTCGACGGCCGCGTCGGGCACCCGGACTCGATGCAGGTCGACCCGGCCCACGGTGGCTCCGGCCTGGGTCTGGACTCGGACGGCGGCCCGATAGCGCGGCGGGACCACACTCGAGTCGAGCACGCGGGCGATCTCGAGCGTCGGCGGGCTGGGGCAGACGACCTGCGGGGCGGCGTACGCGATCGGGCGCTTGCCACGCAACGGGTCCGACAGGGTGGGCCACGCCGACTCGACCTGGCCCGCGCTGATGCCCAGCACGACATACAGGTGGATCTCCTTGCTGCCTCGAGGGAGAGTGACCGCCATGCTGGCGGTCGTCACCGGCGCGGCGTTGACCCGGGTGAAGGGTCGTCGGTCCGGCGAGCTGGCGAAGAGAGTGCGCAGGGCGGCGAGGCGCTGGGACAGGGTCATCGACGGCGGCGCATCCGACTGGGCGTGGAAGGCCCGGAAGGCGGACTCGGCGACGGTGTAGACGAAGTACCCCGCCGCGCCCGAGACGGCCGGCCAGGTGAGCAGGGCGTGGTGCTCGCCGGCCGCGTCGCCGAGGCTGGCCAGCAGGACGTCCTCGTTCTCGACCGTGATGACCGGGGGTCGTGGGTCGGCCGCCGAGGCGACGATCGGCTCCGTGCTCCAGCCGCCGACCCGCGAGGGCGCCAGCGCCTCGATGCCGCGTGCCCAGAGGGCCACGCCGTAGAGCCCGGCGGCGGAGAAGTCGAGTCCGAAGCCGGTGACCACCACGCGGTAGCGGCGCGGGCCGGCGTTCGTGGGCGGGGTCATCGTCGTGTTCTGACCGTCGAGCGAGACATACTGCAGCGACGCCGACAGCCCGGCGCCGCCGGTGGCCGAGGCCGAACCGCCCGCTCCGAAGTGGATCGTGGCGACCTCGCCGGCGCCACTGGTGAGCGACGTGGTCAGGGTGCCGGGGGTCGAGAGGTCGGCCGGTCGGTCGGCGGACTTGGCCTGGACATAGCGTCGCCCGAAGATCTCCACGCGCTGGGGGCTTCGGTTGGCCCAGTCCCAGGACACCTCGAAGACCAGCGTCGCGGGGCAGACGCTCGCCGCGGCGGTCGTGTCGAGGCGGGCACTGAGGATCGGCGCCGGTCGCACGGGTGGCTCCCCGACGGCAGCCGCGACAGTCGCCCAGCGCGACCAGATGCCGAAGAGGTCCTGCATGGCCACGGCATACATCAGGGGGTTGGGGTTGGGCGTCGGCATGATCTCGTAGGAGTCGTCGAGGCCGGCCATCCGTTTGAGGCTCGGGTCGGCCCCCAAGGTCGCCGCGATCGGCTGCAGAGCGGTGTCGTTGACCCGGGGCAGCATGAGGGGCTCGACCGGAGCCAAGGCCGGCACCAGCTGCTGGCGACCGAAGGCGTAGCTGCCGATCTGGAAGGGCAGCAGGTCATCGACGCGACCCCAGCTGACCCTGTTGACGGTGCGCCAAGGCTGGTCGGTGGCGACGGGGGCTTGCAGCCCTTCGTTGCTCACGGCCAGGCCGGTCGGCGCGGGCGGCGGCAGCACGCCCCGTGGGTTGATGAGCAGCGCCGCCCATGTGTCGGGGGTGCCCGAGCGCAGGGCGCCCTTGTCGTAGTCGGCCGTGACCATGTAGTCGAAACCGAGCTTGACCGGCGCCGCTGTCCCGGGGATGTTGTCCATGCCGACCTCGTAGGCCGTGCCGTAGCCCGTGACGAGCGAGGACAGCGGGTCGGTGGAGGCGCCATACAAGACCGTGCGAAGCGGCGAGAACTCGGTGTCCGCGGTCTGTCCGGTCGGTGTGCCGAGCGTGTGCTGGACGGTGAAGAGGTGATTGGTCTCGACGCTGGTCGACGTCACCATGTCCGAGATCGGCTTGAGCATCGTCGCCTGGAAGACCTTGATCATCGTCACGGGGTCGGCGAGGGTCCACAGGGGGGCGGTCGCCCCCGGAGCGACCTGGGCGTCCCAGCCGTAGAACGGTGCTCCGCGCAGGAACCGCAGATGGGCCGCCGTGGTTGCGTCGCCGAGCATCCCGATCAGGCCCTGGGGCTCGTCGAGCCGGTTCACCCCGCTGAGGGTGCCGTCGTCGGGCAGCCCGACGATCTCGACGGGCTCCCACGCCGGGTCCTTGACCGCGTCTTCAGTGACGCCGCGGACGTCGAGCACCGACATCCCGGTCGGGATGACGATGGTCTGGATCCGCGGCCCGCTCAGCGAGACGGTCGCGAAACCGGCCGCAGCAACGCCCGGCGTGTGCATCGAGGACGTCCACGGCATCGCGGCAAAGGGGATGAGCAACCCGCCGCCACCGTTGACGTCGATCTCGACGGAGAGGCAGGGCGTGGCCAGCTTGACGACCTTGACGGTCAGCAGGCTGATGATCGAGAACGGGATGGCGTTGCCCGCGACGCCTGCCGAGGGTCGCCGCCACACCGTGAACGGGGTCGACGGCAGACCCATCTCTGGATGCAGCAGCCAGCGCAGCGAGATGACGGAGGGGCGGTCGAGCCCTCGCCTCGACGCGATCTTGTAGGGGTCCTCGGGCTTGTCGTCGGCGCGGTCGCGGGCCACCTGCTCCCAGTTGGTGAAGGACCCGAGCAGCAGGAACCGACGCGGGTCCACCAGTCGCGTGGCCATGGCTACTCCTCTTCCCACGGGGCGCGCGTCAGGGCGATGTCGACGACAGTCACCGACGGGGCGTCCTGAGGCAGGAAGGACAGGTCGGCGAAGGCGTTCTTGCCCAGGGCGAGCCGCACGGTCGACCCTCGGGCGCCGGCAGCGAGCACGACGAGCGCCCTCTGGTCACCCGGGGCGAAGATGACCCCGTTGGTGGCCACGACGCCGGCGTTGCTGAGGTTGCGCAGGCTGAGCCACTCGCGGTCCTCGAGGATCCAGCGCTGGGCGTTCTCGGGCCCGGTCGTGTCAGTGAGCAGTCGGGGGGTCTGGCGGGACCGCCGCAGCGGCTCGGTCGCATCGATGAGCACGGCGGCCGGCTGCGGCGGGTTGGCGCCGACCTGCTGCCAGAAGACCGTGACCGCAGCTCGGTCCGGGACGGGGAGTGGCTCCAAACCTTGCGCGCGGAGCTGGTCGTCGAGCTCGCTGCCCTGCGGTTGGCGACCGGCGAAGTGCGCGCGCACGGCCTCGAAGCCTCCGGGCGCCGCTGCCCGCGACATCGGACGGGACGCCACGATCGAGGCCGCGAACGCCTCGAAGGTCGCGAAGCCTCCGGTGCAGAAGTGTCGTCGGTAGATGCTGGGGCCGCGGGTGTCCTCCGGTGACCCGGCGGGCACACACTCGACGTCGAGCAGGTAGTCCATGTAGGCGTGCAACGGGATCGGGATGTCCACGACGCTGTGCCGCGGACGCTCCTCGTCGACCGGCACGCAGAACCCGCCCAGCCCGGCATCGTGCGCCTGCTGGTCCAGGATGCCGACCGCCTCGACCGCCGCCTGCTCCCAGGGGGCGAGCACGGTGGCCTTGGTCGGTTCCAGGGTCGCCGGGCCGATGGTCAGCGGCACGTTGGGGTCAGCCGGGTCCGGGTGCGCACCGCTCGCGGCCTCGAACCGGATCCGCAGCTCCTTTCCGTATGCCGTGAAGACGCGGTCCACGTCGTGGGTGTTGAACACCAGGCGGGGGTGCTCGAGTCCGAAGTAGCACTTCTCGCCGTCCTGGGGCAGCGTCACGAGCATCCACGGGTCGAGGCGCACGGGGACGAGCGGCTCGGGCTCCTGCGGGGCCGGCGGCACTGGCGCGCGCCCAGTGAAGAGCAGCTTGGGGTTCTGCGCCGGGTCGGACGTGTCGGTCGTGATCGTCTCGGTCTTGAACCAGAAGGTCTGTCGCTCGGGGCTGCCGCTGGANNTTGGTCAGGGTCGTGCGCGAGTTGGACTGCTGGTAGTCGTCCCAGTCCTGGCGCGCCACCTCGGCCAGGCTCGTCATGCCGATGGCCGCCACCCAGTAGCGCGGGGTCGACGGGACGGTCTGAGCCGCGTCGCCGACTCCCTGCGGCGGCAGCTCCTGGGTGCCGATCTCGACCCGGACGGCCTTCTCTGCCGTGGCCAGTGGGACGAAGCAGGGCACGTTGGGCGTGCTCGCGGCATACGCCAGCAGGTCGTGGATGTCGCTGCCCCACGGACCGCCGAGATCGGTCCAGCGCCCCGGCAGGGGGGTGCTTGACACCAGATGGGTGCTGCGGACGTCGACCCGCTCGAGCTCGCTGCCGTCGGCGGCGAGTGAGCGGACGATGAGCACGTTCTTGTCGACCAGGCCGCGGGGCACGAGGAGCAGCACGCCGAAGGTGACGAAGGGCCCGGTGGCGACGACGACGACGTCATCGAGCGGACCGTGCTTCTTCTTGAGCTTGGCGAGCTCGTCACTCACCCAGTCGTTGGTCGCTGGGTCCTCGAAAATGGTCGGTCGCCCGTCGTCGAACATCGGCGCCTGCAGCACCTTGACGGCACACTGAGCCGCGGCCGCGGCGGCGAGCTTGGGTGGGTCGAGCACGGGGGCGAGGGGCTGCAACGCGCTGAGCTGGCGGGCCGTGACGACCTGGCGCGAGGCGACCATCGCCAGGGTGGCCGCCGCGGACGGCAGGACCTCTCCCGACGCGAGCGCCGTGAGCTCGGGTATGGCGTTCGTCGCCTTGGCATGCAGGCGCGCCGAGATGCTGAAGTCGAGCGAGTCGGCCCGGCGGGGCCCAGATGCGAGGAGCCGGCGCACGGGGTCGTCCTCGCCCAGGACGGCCTGACCGATGACGATCCTCGTCGTGTCGGGCTCGACGATGCGCTCGCGACGCAGCGAGATCGTGTCGAAGCGGACGGGCGCGGTCGTCAGCCCGCCGAGAGCGCCCAGTCCACCTCGGCCACCGACGACGATGCCACCGTCGTTGGGCTTCTTGTGACACGGCACCGAGCCACCGATGACCAGCGCGGCGAGGATCCCTCGGTAGCCGTCCAGGACCGGGTCGCCGGTGCGCCAGGACTCATAGACGTCGACGGTGGTGTCCGGGGCTTGCGAGCGGACGGTGCCGGGCGCATCCGGCCAGGCGATGCCGTCGAGGCTCCACCCGGTGGCCGAGGGACCCAGGGCCTCGAGCTTGAAGGTCCACAGCACCTCGGCGGCCGCCGCTCCAGGCTCACAGATCGTGCCCCACCGGCTGAGGACGTCCTCGACCATGTGGTCGGTCTTCTCGATCGCCTTGGTCGCCGGGGTGGGGAACCAGGTCAACAGGGCGAGCTGGGCGACCGGGCTGGGGTCGGTCGCCGGCGCGGTCGTCCACCAGACGACGGGAGCCGAGGTGCCGGTGACCACCGGGGTGAGCAGGGAGCCGTTGCTGGCGACCCGCTCGAGCGCGATCGACGTGATCTCGAAGCGGTATTTCTCCCCGGAGCGCTCGCTGAACCCGTCGGCGGGCGCGCCAGGGGAGGAGGTGACGGCCGTGCCGAGACCGGTGACGGTGAGCCCAGCGGCGGCGACCGGCGGGATCGCCATACTGATGATCGGGATGGCGTCGATCGGCACGACGGGCAGGTTGGGGTCGCTCATCGACGGCCGGCTCGTCTGGGCGATGCAGGTGCCCAGGCTCGTGTCGAGACCGCGGTCGACGCCGGTGCCCTGGGCCAGCGCGGGCGAGCGCGACTGCAGCGAGACCTTGTCGACAAGCCCCGGCATGGGGGCGACCGGCTCGGGGCTGGAGATGGTGATCTCGACGCAGCCCCTGACCGAGAAGAAGAAGAAGTCGACGTGGCCGCACGCGATGCCGTGGATGTAGAGACCGAGGTTGCCCGGGCTGGTCTCGGCCACGATGACGGTCAGCTGGGCGTCGGCACCGATCGAGACGATCCACAGCCGCAGCTCGCCGGCCACCCAGATCGTGCCGGCGATCGTGAAGGGGTCGAAGCCGATGACGGCATCCATGCCCCCACCGATGCGCAGGTAGAGTCCCGAGCTGACGCTGCCCCACGTGAAGCTTGCGCCCACCCCGAGGCCGATGCCGAAGCCGCGGATCTCGGGCAGCTGGGCCCGCTGCACCGTGTAGGCNNTAGTCGGGCCGGGCGCCGAGATAGATGTGCCACTTCTGGCGGTCCGAGCCGAAGGGGAAGACGGCCTCGATGGGGATGACGATCTTGACGAGGTCCTCGATCTCCCACTGCACGAGGATGCCGATGAGGAAGTGCTCCGGGGTGATCTCGATGACCGCGAGGATCCCGCCGGACTGGCCGAGGCCGTCCATGCTCGGCGGCAGCGAGACGATCCGGGCGTTGAGCATGATGAGCAGTCGCGGGCCGGGCAGCTCGAGCAGCAGGGTGCCGTCGAGGTTGATGATGTAGCCGCCCTCCATCGTGCCGATGAGCATGCCGAGACCGAACGCCCAGTGGTCGATGTGCGGCACCCACAGCGGTGTCTCCGGGTGCTCCGGGTTGACCAGCAGATGGGGCTGGCCATCGGCCGCTTCGAGCCATCTCAGGGCCGGGACGTTGCTGCCGATCCCGATCCCGGGGTTGCGTTGGTAGTGCATGCCGAAGATGCCGCGGAAGCCGAAGATGCCGATGCCCGACGGACCCAGCGGGATGCCGGCGGGCAGGACCACGTTGAGGCCGACATACACGCCGGTTGCCGGTCCGCCGGCCTCGGGCGGGATCGTGGCGATCTCGAGCGCTGCGGCGATGCGCAGGTTGATGGGGCGCAACGTGATGTCGATCTGGCCGCCGATGGTGGAGATCGACACGCCGTTGGGGTCGATGTGAGACCCGATCTTCATGTAGCCCGAGCCGACGAGGGCGCCCGGTATGTCGACGCGTGCGGCGAGCGCCGTGAGCTCGGGCGGGCGCGGCTCGTCGAGGTAGGCGCGGATGCTGGCGCGGTCGACCGACACGACCCCGAGGTCGACGCCGAGGCCGATGTCGATCTCGAAGGTGAGCGGGTTGGAGCGCGAGAGCCGGGCACCGAGGATGCGCAGGATCTTGCCCAGCGGGTCCCTCATCTGCAGGCCGCCACCGCTGGCCAGGTCGATGGTGTAGCCGCGCGAAGAGTCGAAGACGGGGCGCAGCGCCCAGCGGTCGGTGGTGTCGTCGTGAGCGTTGAAGCGCAGTCCGATGGCCTTGTAGCGGATCGCGAGCGGATGGTCCTGCGGGATGATCACGAGGTCGAGGATGTTGGCCGACCAGTCGACCCCGACGTCGAAGAGCAGACTCGACTCGAAGTCCGGCGACCGGTAGTCGGTCAGGAACTCCGCGCCGTAGAGCTTGACCCGCTCGACCCGGAACCACGGGATGGCAGCCACGACGGCGGGCGTGACCAGTGCGACTCCGGCGAGTGTGCAGTCGACCCAGGCGCCGGGCCGTCCTTCGACGGCGTTCTGGACCGCGTCGACGGGGGGCGCGGCCGCGAGCAGGGGCCAGAAGCTGAGGTAGGAGCCAAGCAGGGTGAGCCAGAAGTCCTTGGCCGCGGGCACGGTCTCGCCGGGGATCCAGCCGAAGTGGAAGAGGCCGTCGGTGTCGTTGGGGTCGGCTCCGACGCTGAGCAGGGTCAGCCAGCGCTGGGTGGCTGGGTCGGTCTGCACGAGCACGCGGAACTTGGTGATGCCGTCGGCCGGGTTGTCCGGGCCCAGCGGCGTGCCGTTCTGCAGCGTGCGTCCGCGCGGGGCGATGGCCCCACCGGCCTGGCCGGTTGCGGTGAGCCGCTGCTCGGCGAAGGTCTGGAAGTCGACCTCGCAGTCCATCTGGAGCGCGATGAGCACACTGTCGACGATGCGGACCTTGACCTTGGCCGAGCGGAACCAGTCGGGGGGCGGCGCTTCGGCAGGTGGCGGGGGGTCGACATGCACCGGGGGCGGTGGTGTCGTGACCGCGGGTCGCGTCACGGTGACCTGNNGCGATGGCGTCACGCGTCGCCGTGGCTCGACGCCCCGCCAGCAGGTAGTTGTACTGACGCGTCGTCGCGTTGTCGGTGCCCTCGAAGCTGGCGTGTCCACGGATGGTGATCGTGGCCCCGCTGGGCAGGGCGTCGAGGTAGGCGGCATACGCCGTCGTGACGCTTTGCGCGCCCGGCATGCGGTTGTTGCTGTGCTTGTCGACGGCCCGGACCGTGGAGATGTCGGTGGGGGGCGGGTCGTCGAAGAAGAAGTAGTAGTCGAGTGTCGAGGGCACGACAGCGGCCGGTTTGCGGGCCCGGACCGTGCGGCTGGCGGCGGCCGCGACCGTGGTGTCGACGCTGGTCGCGGCGGCGGACTCGGCGCCCGCGTCGACCGTCCAGCGGACCTGGTCATCGGAGGGCACCACGCGCACGGTCACCTGCTCGCCCGAGCCGTTGGTCAGCTCGAAGACGAAGTCGCCCGTGGTGGCGCCGAGGGTGGCGTCGCCCTGCTGCGGGGTGACGGGTCCGGGCGTGGCGAGGGCGGGCGTGGACAGGATGCGTTCGGCCCGCACGGTCAGCGTGCGGTCGACGGGCGTGGCGCTGGAGTCGGTGACGCGGATGACGATGTCGACGCTGGGGGTCGCGGCGGACAGGTTGATATCGATGTTGCGACCCGACTGCTCGGCGCCGGCACCGACCCTCACAGCGCAGGTGTATGGCGCTCGGCCGCCTCTGATGTCGACGATCATCCGGGTGTCGTCGGGCACCCGGACCTTGCGCCGGTTGGCCCCATCTGGGGTGGTGCCGAAGGCGCGGCCGTTGGGGGTGGTGAAGCGCGCGTCGATGGCGATCGTGCCCGAGCCCTGGTTGACGAGCCCGGCCTCGAAGTCACCCCACACCCCGCCGGTGGCCCCCAGGCCGATCAACAGCTCCTGGGCGCCGCACTCGAAGGCGAAGTTGCGCAGCCCGTCGGGGGCCACGAAGATCCGCGCCTCGGGCAGGTAGAGCCCGGTCCAGTCGTCCCCGACCTGCGCCTTGTCCTTGAGGCCCGGGGGAGTCCAGTCGGCCGACAGGTCCAGGGTGGCACTGCGGAACCCGATGCCGAAGAACTTGTCGTTCTGGCCGCCGAAGTAGGCGTAGTTCGGGGTCATCGTGATCAGCTCGGCGACCCCGAAGTCACCGGGGTCGTCCAAGCTGCTGACCCCCAGCGAGGTCAGCTCGAAACGCAGCTGGCTCGGGTTGGGGTTGCCATGGCTCAGGCGGAAGCGCAGCCGCGGCAGGGTGATGGCGACCTCGCGGACCGACGGGTCGGGGGTGAGCACNNCGACGGGTAGTCGTTGACCGGCGCGCTCTGCAGGGCCGTCAACACCGTGCGCGCGTTGGTGAACCCGGCGGCGGCGATGCCCGCCTCCCCGGTCGCGATGATCGCGCTGGGGGAGCGCGGCACGAACAGCTCGAAGTCGACGGCCGTCTCGCGGATGTCGAAGACGGGGCTGCGCCGGTTGGGGTCGAACGCCCGGGCGCCCTCGTCGACGCCGGCGTCGATGCGCAGACCGCTGCCGCTCGGGTCGATGCTCGCGTAGCCGTTGAACTCGCAGCGGCCGCGGAACGTGACACCCGTATCGTCCGAGCTGGTCTCATAGCTGACCACGCGCAGCACCGAAAGTGCTGCGTGTTGCGCCCCCAGGTTCTCGCCCCGCAGCAGGTAGGGCAGGACCAAATCGAGAAGCGCCAGGTTCGGCACCTTACGACCGTAGGGGCGCGGTCGGCATACGGGGTATGCGTAGAAGTACCTATTGGCGTCGGTGGGGGCGGGTCGGCGCCGCGCTCTTGATGGCCGTGAAGCAGATGGAGTCGCTGCGGAGCCGCTCGCCGGTCGGGCCGATGTATGGCGTGGACGGCGGCTCGGGCGCACCGCGATCGGCTGGGGTGGGCGGTCGGTAGCGGATGACCGTGCCGTAGGTGTTGCGGAACACGAGCCCCCCAGGCTGACCGGACCTCATGACCTTGTCAGGGTCGCCCCTGATGGTGAACTCGCCGCGGTGATGGGCGTCGTGGTGGTGCGGGCAGAGGCTGATCATGCGGTCGGTGTCGGTCGCGCCGCCCTTGGCCCAATGGTCGAGGTGGTGGATCTCGACGAACCCGGTCGCTGCGCAGCCCGGGAAGCAACAGCCCCGGTCTCGGTCGATGATCAGCCGCCGGGCGCGCTCGGGGGCGATGCGCTGGGCGCGGCCGACCGACACCGGCTTGCCATCGCGCAGGAAGACGGGCTGCACCACGCCGTTGCAGAGGTACTTGGCGGCCAGCGGCGCCGGGAGCGCAGCCCCACCATTGACCCACGAACCGTGCTCGTCGATGTGGAGGTAGACCCGGTAGTGGCTGCTGCGGGAGGCGCTCGGCACGGCGTGCAGCGATCTGCCAGCCATCTCGACCAACGCATCGCCGTAGGTCGGGCGGGCCCCGGCCGCCGATCCTGCCGTGAACAGCGCGTCCTTGGCTTCCTTGACCGCGGCCTCCACTAGCGCGCCCACATCGGCGGGCGCGGTGAAACGCAGCCAAAAGGTGCCGTTGCGCTCGTAGCCCATCTGCAGCTCGGGCGGATCGATGACGCGCTGGTCGAGCGTGGCATCCGGCGACTGCGGCGATCCTGGCGGCGAGTCCGGTGCGAACACGTACCGCGAGATCGCCTTGCGGATCTGCGGCACCGTCGCGAACTGCGCCAGCTCGGCGACCGAGGCGTCGAAAACCGCCGGAGCGTGCTTGGCGATGACCGCGGCTTGCTCGAGGGTCAACTGTCCCAGCGCAAGCAGGCCCATTGTCACCGGCAGCTCCTCGCGTCGGCTGGCCAGAAGCACGATCTCGCGGGCGCGAGCCTCGGAGACGCCGGCGCGCAGGACGAGCCAATGCGCTGGTGAGCGGATGCCCGCCTCGCCCCAGGCTTCGGTCTCCAACGCCTGCGCGATGACATCGACCAGGTCAGCGTTGGCACGGTTGAGCCGACCGCAGATTGCGGAGAGCTGCGGGGTCAGTCGGGCGTTGGCCGCCAGTGCGTTGTCAGCCTCCGGCGCGGGCGCGGGGAGGGCGACGATCGACATACTGGAGTCTATCTCGAACAGGTCTGGCAAAACCGCATTTACACAGGCTTATTGACTCGTGTCGCAGGCCAGAAGGTGCCGACTTTTCAGCCAGCGAAGCGAGCGGAGATCAGACCCTTCTGCTGCGCCACGGTGACTGCCAGCAGACGATCGCTG
>CXWJ01026993.1_pt1 | contig 16815 bp, 18 predicted proteins | sample 590841 | NCBI WGS metagenome assembly CXWJ01 (sample SAMEA3498367, study PRJEB10139) | wastewater metagenome | biome: wastewater treatment plant; material: activated sludge | place: Austria | collected 2015-01-21 | reverse complement strand
CCACGATGGCCCCGGCCACGTCGGCCCCGGTGGCGCGTTCGATGCCCTCCAGACCGGGCGAGGAGTTGACCTCCAGCAGCAGCGGCCCGCGGGTCGAGACGAGCAGATCGACGCCGGCCACGGCCAGACCGTGGGCGCGGGCCGCGGCCGTCGCCAGGGCCACGGTAGCCGCGTCGGGCGTGATGGCGACGGCCGTGCCCCCGCGATGCAGATTGGCGCGAAATTCGCCGTCCGGCGCGCGCCGCTCCATGGCCGCCACGCAGCGGTTATCGACGATGATCAGCCGTTGGTCGCGCCCGCCGGCCTCGGCGATGAACTCCTGGACGATGGCCTGGCGGTTTAGCTCCTCCACCCGTTGCAGCATGGCGGCCACGGTCGCCAGATGGTGGGCCAGAAAGACGCCGCGCCCCTGTGTGCCGTGGATGAGCTTGACCACGGCCGGCAGCCCGCCGACGGCCTGCACCGCCGCGTAGAGGTCTTCGGGCCGGGCGACGACGGCCGTGCGCGGGATGGGCAGCCGGGCCTGGGCCATCAGTTGCAGGCTGTGGAGTTTGTCGCGCGAGCGGGCGATGGCGTCGGCCGAGGCCGTGGTCAGGACACCGGCGGCCTCAAAGCGGCGCACCACGGCCAGCCCGTAGAACGTCACCGATGCGCCGATGCGCGGGATGATGGCGTCGAGGGCCGGCAACTGCACCGTGGCCGCAAGGCCGGGCAGCCCGCCGACGAGCAGCTCGGCCGCGCCGGGTGGTTGATCGTCCCGGCCGATGTGGACGGCCACGGCCGTGGTATCTATGACGGTGGCCTGGTGGCCGCGCGCCCGCGCCGCCGCGGCCAGCCGTTGGGTGCTATAGAGCGCAGGATTGCGAGAGAGGATGCCGATGCGCATAAGGGCCTAATTGTCCGCCGCCAGGTAGCGATTGGCTACTATTAAGTAGGCCGCTTTGACCGCCCGTCCGCCTGCCGTTACAATCGGGTCGCAGTGGAGCAGCCGGCATGATCGATACCTTTGTCATCGTCCCCACCTATAACGAGGCCGACAACCTGGATGACCTGTTACAACAGATTCTAGACCTGCCCACGCCGGTGGGGGCCATCGTGGTGGACGACAACTCGCCCGACGGCACGGGCGACATGGCCGACCGCTGGGCCGCGACCCACCCCGAAGCCGTCCACGTCATCCATCGCCCGGCCAAGCTGGGGCTGGGCACGGCCTACATCGCCGGCTTCAAGCTGGCCGTCCACCAGTTGACCGCCGAGCGCATCCTGACGATGGATGCTGACTTCTCCCACAACCCGCGCTACATCCCCGATCTGATCGCCCTGAGCCGGACCAAGCATGTCGTCATCGGTTCGCGCTACGTGCCCGGCGGCGGTACGCGCAATTGCAGCGGCCGGCGCATCTTCCTGAGCCGCGTGGCTAACTTTGTGGCCCGCGCCCTGCTCGGCCTGAAGGCGCGCGACGCCACGGCCGGTTTCCGCCTCTACCGGCGCGAGGTACTGCTGTCCATCCCGCTGGACGAGATTTTCTCCAGCGGCTACTCCTTCCTGGTGGAGATGCTGTTCCTCTGCCAGCGGCGCGGCTGGCAAATCGGCGAAGTCCCCATCATCTTTGAAGACCGGCGCAAGGGACAAACCAAGATTTCGCGGCAAGAGATTTTCAAGGCCCAATATACCGTCCTCCGGCTGTTCCTGCGCCGTCTTCGCGGCGGCGAGCCACGACGCCCGGCCATTCACGTTTCCCCCGCAAATGATCACCGTCAACTGTAATCTGTGCGGCCGGGATGAGTTCCGCGTCCGCTTTCCGGCCACGGCCGACGGCGACGCCTTGCAGGTCGATGCCTTTCGCTGCACCCATTCCGGCTACGGCCACCACGCGCAAATCGTGGAGTGCCGCCATTGCGGCCTGGTCTATGCCAACCCGCGCTGGCCCAGCGACTTTGTGCTCGATGCCTATTCGGCCGTCGAGGATGAGACCTACGTCGAAGAACGTCTGGGGCGCGAGCTAACCTTTCGCCACCATTTGCGCCAGATGGAGCGTATTATCGGCCCGGCCGCCGGCCGCCGGTTGTTGGACGTAGGAGCCTACATCGGCGTCTTTGTCGAGGTAGCCGGGGCGGCGGGCTGGCGGGCGCAGGGGGTCGAGCCGTCGGCCTGGGCCGCGGCCGAGGCTTGCCGGCGCGGTCTGGACGTGACCGTCGGCACGCTGGCGACGGTGGAATGGCCGGCCGAGTCGTTCGACATGGTGACGCTGTGGGACGTGATCGAACATCTTGTCGATCCGGCGGCCGAACTGGAGCGGGCGCGGCGGCTCTTGCGCCCCGGCGGCTGGTTGGTCGTCCATACGATGGACATCGACGCGCCCTTCGCCCGTCTCATGGGCCGGCGCTGGCCGTGGCTGATGGACATGCACCTCTACTATTTCAGCGGCCGGACGCTGGGCCGGATGCTGAGCGAACACGGCTACGAGGTGGTCTGGCAAGGGGCGCAGGGGCGCTATCTGCGGTTGGGCTACCTCACGTCGCGGCTGGAAGGGCTGCAATCCGGGCTGGGGCGGCTGACGCGGGCCACGGTCAACGGTCTGGGGCTGCGCGAGGCGGCTATCCCGGTCAACTTCGGCGATCTAAGGACGTTTATCAGCCGTCGCCTCTGAGAATAGAAACCGAGTTTTTCCGAAAAACTCGGTTTCTAGCCTTCCCGGTTCTGAGCACTTTGTGAGCGCCGTAGGCTCATATGGGGCTGCCCTGAGAGAGCGCGGGCTGTTCAATAGGACGTTCCTGGAGATCGTGATATACTCCCGCGAACGGCGAAAGGACAAAATACCTTGCTCATGGATCCAATCAAGCTTCTCATCGTTGACGATCACCCCCTGTTTCGCCAGGGGCTTGTTGACGTATTGGAGACTGATCCGGAGTTGCGCGTGGTGGCCCAGGCGGCCGACGGCGAGGTGGCCCTGGGGCGCGCGCTGGAGCATCGCCCCGACATCATCCTCATGGACGTCAACCTGCCCAACGCCAACGGCCTGCGGGTGACGCGCCAAATCCTGAACGAACTGCCCCAGACCAAGATCATCATTTTGACCGGCTATGACGACGCCGAGCAGGTGTTTCATGCCTTGCGACTGGGTGCGGCGGCCTATTGCTCCAAGGACATCCCGCCCGAGGGGCTGTTGAACACGGTGCACGCGGTCTTCAATGGCCGCTTTGTCGTTCATGGGCAGGTCATGTCCAACGAGGAAGTGATCGTCTGGGTGCAGCAGCGCCTGGGGCGCTACAATTACCCATTGGATGAGCAGGCGGCCGACAGCTATACGCCGCTTTCGCCGCGCGAGATGGAGATTTTAGAGATGGTGACGCGCGGCGCCAGCAACAAGGAAATCGCCTTGCAACTGAACATCAGTCAGCAAACCGTCAAGAACCACATGACGGCCATCCTGCGCAAGCTGCACGTGGACGATCGCACCCAGGCGGCCGTCTACGCCTTGCGCCACGGCTGGGTGCGGCTGGATACCACCTCGCCCAACTGAACGATGATGGGCACTGTTGCCGGCGAGTGATCGCGGAGGAATGAACGTATGCGCTTCTTCAGGGGCGATGATGGGCAGGGATTGGTCGAGTACGCGCTGATACTCGTCTTTGTGGCGATCGTATTGATCGCCGTGTTGGCTATATTGGGGCCATACATCGGCGATTGGCTCCGGGGCGCGGCCGACTGGTTTCGCCAACTTCTCGGTAGCGGTTAGCGCCGGCGCAATCTTATTGGGGGTCTTTGGGACAGTGGCGGCAGATAAAACGAACAACACAGCAGCGGGCGGCGCGGATGACCTGCGCGAGATTCGCGTGCGGCGCGATTCACCCGCGCCCGGGTCGCGCGACGCCTTCCTCGATCTCAAGAATCAATTGGGGGCGCAGATAACGGCCCAACTCGACCCCGGTATCGACGTGGGCCAGCGCGCGCAATTGCGCCCCTACGTCCATGACCGGCTGGATGTCTTATTGGCAGAGCGCGGCATCGTGCTCAATCGCGGCGAAAAGCGCCAGTTATTGGAGGCCATCGTCGCCGACCTGCTCGATAGCCGGCCGTGAGCGGCGGCGATTTACCGCCGTGGCCCGCGGCGCGCTTGCGCCAACTGGCGGCTTTCTGCCTCGATGTCGTCTTCCCGCCGGTTTGCGTTGGCTGCCACGCGGTCGGCGCGTCGTTGTGCGCGGCCTGCGCGGCGCGGATGGCCCGCGTGGCCGAGCCGATTTGTCCCCGTTGCGGCCGTCATCTGGCCGGACAGGTTGACCAGCCGCCGTCTGTTCCGTGCCGCGAATGCCGCGCCGCCCCCCACCCATTGACCCAAATGCGCGCCGCCTTGCGCTATCAGGAGCCGACCAGCGGAGTCATCCATCGCTTCAAGTACGAGGGTTTTTCTTCTCTGGGGGCGCTGCTGGCCGAGCAGATGATCGCCGCCTGGCCGCGCTGGGAGCACCCGCCCGATCTCATCCTGCCTATCCCCCTGCACGCGCGGCGACGGCGGCAGCGCGGCTACAACCAATCCGAATTGCTGGCCCGGCCGTTGGGGCGGGCGCTGGGGATTGCCGTCGATACGGCCGTTCTGGAGCGCACGCGCCACACCGTGCCCCAGGTCGGTCTGGGGCCGGACGAGCGCCAGGCCAACGTGCGCGGCGCGTTCGAGGCCGGGGCCGCCGTCGCCGGCCGCCACGTGCTGCTGATCGACGACGTGCTCACCACCGGAGCCACCATGTCGGCCGCGGCCGAGGCGTTGTTGGCCGCCGGGGCCGCCGGTGTCGCCGCCTATTGCTTGGCGCGTGTGAACTAGTCATGGGATAATAGAAAATATCAGGGTGAGCGCCATACCACTCGCCCATTTCCAGCCGGCGGGCTTTCCAACTACGTCCCCGATACTGTAACAAGGAGCAGGTGTAGGCTTATGGAACTGCAAATAACCTCAAACAATATGGAAGTGACTCCACGCTTGCGCACCTACGTCGAGAAGAAAACGGCGCGCCTGGACCGCTACCTTCCCAGCCTGACCGGCATCCAGGTCACGCTGGCGATGGAAAATACGCGCAGCGCCGTCCAACGCCACGTGGCCGAAATCACCATTCGCGACGAGCGCGGCACCATCCTGCGCGCCGAGGAGCGCCACAGCGATATGTTTGCCGCCATCGACGCCGTGGTCGATAAACTGTACCGGCAGATCGAGCGTTATCGCGGCAAGCGCAAGGCCAAGACCCGCGGCAAGGGCGAGGAACAAGACCTGGGCGAGCCGCTGCCCATCGCCGAGGAGTTTGTCGAAGAGGAACAGGTCATCGTGCGCCACAAGCGTTTCGCGCTTCATCCCATGTCGCCCGAAGAGGCCGTCGATCAGATGGAACTGCTCGGCCACGATTTCTACGTGTTCTTCAACGCCGACGAGGACGGGGTGAACGTCATCTACCGCCGGCGCGATGGGACGTTTGGCTTGTTGCAACCCGAAATGGGTTAGCGCGGGCGATTTCCGGCTGATGGCCAAAATTCTAATCATCTGCACGGCCAACATCTGTCGCTCGCCGGTGGCCGCGGCTCTGCTGCGCGACCGGCTGCGGCAGCGTGGCCTGACGGAGTGGCAGGTCGGCTCGGCCGGCACGTGGGCGATGGTGTCGCGCGGAGCGTCGCGCTATAGCGTCCAGGTGTCGGCGCGCAACGGGCTGGACATCAGCGGCCACCGCTCGACCATGGTCGATGAGGCGTATCTGCGCGAGGCCGATCTCGTCCTGACGATGGAAGACGGCCACGCCGAAGCCTTGCGCTCCGAGTTCGCCGAACAGGGGTACAAGGTGTACCAGCTTAGCGAGATGATCGGCCGCGTCTACAACATCGCCGATCCCTATGGCGGGCCGCTGGCGGAATACGAGCGCATGTATGCCGACCTGCGCGAGGTGATCGACGGCGGGTTGAACCGCATTATCACGCTGGCGCAGGACAACGCTGCCCGCCGCCCGCCGGCCCGACAGACGCGATAGCGAGTGGCGGTGGCGTTTTACCAACCTTCGATGAATTCGGCCCACTCCTGGCGCTGTTCCAGATGGGTGCCGAAACGATAGGCGGCCGAGGGGCTAGGCTCGAATGGCGGGCGTTGCAGAAACATGTCGGCCTCGGCGGCCAGCTTGCCGCCCTTGCGCCGGTTGCAGGGCGAACAGGCGGCCACCAGGTTTTCCCAGGTGTGGCTGCCGCCCTGCCGCCGGGGCACGACGTGATCCAGCGTCAGGGTGCGCATCTTGCGGCCACAGTATTGGCACGTGTAGTCGTCGCGGCGCAAGATCTCGCGCTTCGACAGAGCGATGCGCGGCCGGGGTCGCCTGACCATGTAACTGAGCTTGATGACCGAGGGGATTTCAAATACAGATGCGGCGCTACGAATGGTCCCGCGACCATTGATGACAATCTCAGCTTTACCGGAAAGTACCAGAGCCAAGGCCCGCTTCGTGCTGCAAACGTGCATCGGTTCGAATGTCACGTTCAGAATGAGCACCGGCTCTTGCAATAGCCCATCACTGCTCATAGAGCCGTGAGTATAGCCAGAGAGAGGTAAATCGTCAATCCGGCCCTAGGCACGATCATGGCTTTTCCAAAGCCATAGTACGAGAAGAGGAACGCGGAGCACGCAGAGAGCAGACGCGGAGTACGCGGAGAAAAAATGGCCGGCTCCTCTGCGTCCTCCGCGTCTGCTCTCCGCGGTCTCCGCGTTATCTGACTTTGGATAAGCCCTGTTAGATCAATAAGCTTTTATTTAACAACTGAGGGAGAAATATAATGCAAGACGGACGCACCGATTGGCTGCAAGCCGAGATCGACAACCTGAAGGCCGCCGGCCTCTATAACCACATTCGCACCATTGATTCGCCGATGGACGCCTGGGTCACCATCGACGGCCGCCGCCTGCTCAATTTCTGCGCCAATAATTATTTAGGGCTGGCTAACCACCCGCGCGTGCGCCAGGCGGCCCAGCGCGGCATCGACGACTACGGCGTGGGGCCGGGGGCGGTGCGCTCCATCGCCGGCACGACGTCGCTCCACGCCACGCTGGAGCAAAAGCTGGCTGAGTTCAAGCATGCCGAGGCCTGCCTGACCTTCCAGAGCGGCTTCACGGCCAATCTGGCGACCATCGCCGCCCTGGTGGGGCCGGGCGACCTCATCTTCTCCGACGAGCTAAACCACGCCAGCATCATCGACGGCTGCCGCCTGAGCCGGGCCGAGACCATCCGCTACCGCCACAACGACACCGACGACCTGCGCCAAAAGATCGCCGCCCGCGCCGACTACAAGCGCCGGCTGATCATCACCGACGGCGTGTTCAGCATGGATGGTGACATCGCCCCGCTGGACCAGATCGCCGCCGTGGCCGAGGAGCACGGCGTCATGCTGATGGTCGATGACGCCCACGGCGAGGGGGTGCTGGGCCACGGCGGGCGGGGCATCGTCGATCACTTCGGCCTGCATGGTCGGGTTGACGTGGAAGTGGGCACGTTGAGCAAGGCGTTCGGCGTCGTCGGCGGGCTGGTGGCCGGCAAGGCGATCATCATCGACTGGTTGCGCCAGCGCGGCCGGCCGTTCCTCTTCAGCAGCGCCATGACCGCGCCCGACGCCGCGGCCTGCATCGAGGCGGTCACCATCCTGGGCGAATCGACCGAACTGATCGACCGCCTATGGGCCAACGCCGAACTGTTCCGCCGCGAAATGCAGGCGATGGGCTTCAATACCGGCTTCAGCCAGACGCCCATCGTGCCGGTGATGTTGGGCGAGGCCAAGCTGGCCCAGCAATTCAGCCGCCGCCTGTTCGAGGAAGGGGTGTTCGCCATGGCTATCGGCTACCCGACGGTGGCCCAGGGCAAGGCGCGCATCCGGGTGATGAACTCGGCCGCCCACAACCCCGGCGACATCGAGATCGCCCTGGAGACATTTGGCCGCGTCGGCCGCGAGTTGGGCGTTATAGCGTAAAGCGCTGCCCCAGTTCGGGCACATCGACCGCCGGAAAGCCGAGTTGGGCGCGCAACCCTTCGGCCAGCGATTGGGCCGGCGCCAGTTCGCCATGCACCAGGAAGGTGCGGCGCGGCGGCTGTTGCAGGTGACCGGCCCAGTCCAACAGTTCCGAGCGGTCGGCATGGCCGCTCAGGCCGTTGAGGGCGGCTACCCGCGCCCGCACGTCGTAATCCTCGCCGAAGATCTTGACCCGCTTCTCGCCGTCCACGATGCGCCGCCCCAGCGTATGCTCCGCCTGGTAGCCGGTGATGAGGACGGTGCTGCGCGGGTCTTCGATGTTGTTCTTCAGGTGGTGGAGGATGCGCCCGGCCTCGGCCATGCCGCTGGCGCTGATGATGACCGCCGGGTTCTTGAGGAAGTTGAGCGCCTTCGATTCCTGCGTGGCCCGCGTGTAGCGCATCAAGTTGAAGCCGAAGGGATCCCGGTCCTTGTCGGTCATCATAATCTCGGCCGTCTCGGCGTCGTAAGCTTCGGGGTGGGCGCGGAAGATGCCGGTGGCGTCAATCGCCAGCGGGCTGTCCACGTAGACTTGCAGGTTGGGCGGCAGGTCGCCGTTCTCGACCAGATTGTTCAGACGGTAGACCAGCTCCTGGGTACGGCCGATGGCGAAGGCGGGCACGATGACCTTGCCGCCCTGCTTCACCGTTTCGCGGATGATGCCTTCCAGCAGGTAATCGGTATCCTCGTCCGCGGGATGCTCGCGGTTGCCGTAGGTGCTTTCCAGGATGAGGATGTCGGCCCGGTCCAGAAAGACGGGGTCGTTGAGGATGGGGCGATGGGCGCGGCCGAGGTCGCCGCTGAAGACCAGGCGCGCCGGCGGCCGGCCCGTTTCTTCAATATCCAGGGCCACAATGGCCGACCCCAGCACGTGACCGGCGTCGTAGAAAGTCAGGCTGATGCCCGGCGCGACCTGATAGGCACGCTCATAGCCGATGCCGATGAACAGCTTCAGCGCGGCCATCGCGTCGGCCATGGTGTAGATCGGTTCCAGCAACGGCTGGTTAGCCCGCACCCGCTTTTTGTTCAGATACTCCACGTCCCCTTCCTGAATCTTGGCGCTGTCGCGCAGCATGATGTTGCACAGGTCGCGGGTGGCGAAGGTGGAAATGATGTCGCCGTCGAAGCCGCTGCGCACCAGATTGGGGATGTTGCCGCTGTGGTCGATGTGGGCGTGGGAGAGGATGAGCACGTCCACGCTCCGGGCGTCGAATGGCAGATGGCGGTTGCGGTCGGTGCTCTCCTGGCGCGGCCCCTGATAGAGGCCGCAATCGAGCAGGATGCGCTTGCCGTTCACGTCGAGCAGGTGTTGCGAGCCGGTCACAGTGCGCGCCGCTCCAAAGAATGTGATCTCCATCCTAATCTCCTTTATTAGGTTCTAGGGGCTAGGTGCTAGGGACTAGGGAAGAGCGCTCTTCCCTAGTCCCTAGAACCTAGTCCCTAGAACCTATTCTTAGTAGTTCGTCGCCATAGGTCGCCAGACGCCAGGGGCCGAGGGTGTTGAGCGCCTGCAACTCGTCCAACGTGCGCGGGTTGGCCTTGGCGATGGCCCACAGTGAATCGCGGCTCATCACGACGTCCGATTCCACGCCGCGCGCCTGGGCGCGGGCCTTGCGCCAGCGGTGCAGCAGGTCGTAGCGGTTGAGCACGGCCTCGGGCAGGCGCGGCGGGCGTTTGGGCAGCTGGGGCGGGGGCGCGTCGGCGGCCTCGGCGATAACGTGGAGGATGTTGCGGCCGTAGCGCTGTTGCTGCCCCTCCGACATGCCGTGAATCCGGCCCAGGTCGGCCGTCCGCGTGGGCGCGGTCGTCGCCAATTCGAGCAACGTGCGGTCGCTCAAGACCTTGAAATGGGGCGCGTCGCGCCGTTTGGCCTCGCGCTCGCGGAAGAGGTAGAGGGCTTTCAGCACCGCCTGTTGCGCGGGGGCCAAATCGTAAGCCCCGTTGATCTGCCAGAAGCCGTCGGGGTCGAAGCCGTTGTCGGGCAGGCGCACGTGGGTTTGCTCGGCGAATATCTCGGCCGCCTCCGCCGTGTGGCCGCGGGCGTCCAATTCGGCCGCCAGCCGGTCGCGCAGCGCCGGCAGGTAGTGGGTATCCTTCTGGGCATAGGCCAGTTCGCCGGCCGAGAGCGGCCGGTGGCACCAGTTGGCTTTCTGGAAGCGCTTGCTGATGTGCAGCCCGAAATACTTGTCCAGCAAGTTCGCCAGGCCGATCTGCTGGTAGCCCAGGATGCGCGCCGCCCACATCGTGTCGAATAGATTGCTGAGCTGCCAGCCATAATCGCGGCCCAGCAGGATCAGGTCATATTCGGCGGCGTGGAAGATTTTCTCCACGGCGGGGTCGGCGATGATGACACCCAGCGGGCTGAAGTCAAGGTCGGCCAGGGGATCGAGGATGTAGTCGGCGTTGGCGGTCGAAATCTGAATGAGGCAGGCGCGCTCGCGATAGGCGAACATGCTGTTGGCCTCCAGGTCGATCGCCAGGCGGGGCGAGGCTTGCAGATCGCGCAGGCACGCCTGCCAGGCCGCGCGGCCGGCCACGTAATGGAAGGGGGCCAGGGGCGGCTGGTTATCCGCGTCCGGCGTCATACGCTTGATACCATTCCCAGAAACGGCGCACGCCCTCGAGCACGGACACGGAGGGCTGATAATCGAGGAGGCGGCGGGCCTTGCCGATGTCGGCCACGTTGCGCACGAAGTCGGCCGCCAGGCGCGGGGTGGGCACAAGATTGGCCTTGCGCCCGCTCAACTCTTCCATCATCTCCACGAAATCTTTCAACAGAACCGGCTCGCCGCGGCCGAGGTTGATGATCTCATACCCCAGCGGCCGGTCGAGGGCGGCGACGATGCCGCTGACGTTGTCGTCGATGAACGTCCAGTCGCGGTACATCTGGCCGTTGTCGTAGAGCGGAATCTCCTTGCCCTTGACGATACTATCGGCCAGCAGATAGGCCATCATGTCCGGCCGCCCGTGAGGGCCATAGACGGTGAAAAAGCGCAAGGCGGTGAAATTCTGGCCGAAGAGGTGGTGGTAGCTGTGGCCCAGAATTTCGGCCGCCCGCTTGGCGGCGGCATAAGGTTGCAGCGGCCGGTCGCACGGATCGGTCTCGATGAACGGGACCTGCGTGGTGTTGCCGTAGACCGACGACGTGGAGGCGAAGACGAAATTGCCCACGTTGCCGGCCGCCCGCGCCGCGTCGAGGACGTTCTGCGTGCCGTTCAGATCGACGTTGACGTACAGATCGGGTTGTTTCATGGCGTCGCGGACGCCGGCCATGGCCGCCAGGTGGGCCACGGCGTCGATCTTTTCGGCGGCGAACAGGGCGAACAGGGCGTCGCGGTCGCGCACGTCGGCTTCGATCATGCGAAAGTTGGGGTAGGCGATCAACCGTTGCTCATTGGCGCGCTTGCGGGCCGGGTCATAATAGTCGTTGAAATTGTCCAGCCCGATGACCGTATCGCCCCGGCGACAGAGGCGCTCGGCCGTATGGCTGCCGATGAATCCGGCCGCGCCGGTGACCAGGATCGTCATGGTGTGCTCCCGTCCTCGGCCGGGCAGATGTCCTCGACGACCAGTTGCAGATTGGTGTTGCCGTTCCAGCGGTTGAGGCCGACACGATAGACGACATCGACGTATTTGGGCAGCGCCCCGGCCCACTCCCCCTGGCGAAAGGCGATGGCCGGGAAAGCCTGGGCCGGCCGGCCGCGCGCGCCGCCATAGCGGGCCGCGCCGTTGTGGCCGTCCACAAGGTAGAGTTGCAGGTGGCTGCCGTCCGTGCCCACCGGGCGATGGCTGACGACCTCGACGCCGCGGCTGAGCAGTAGCGGCTGGGGGTTCTGGGTGCCGGTCGGCTCCAGTTGTTCCAGCGTGCCGTGCAGCGCCCAATCGACATCGCGCAGCGGCAGGGCGGCGTCGATCTCCAGCCCCGGCCGCAGGTCAGCCCCGGCCAGTTGCTCGCCGGCGATGGCCGTCATGCGCTCGATGAATTCCGGCAGGTGTTCGTTGCGGATGGTGAAGCCGGCGGCCTGGGCGTGGCCGCCGTGGCGTACCAGCAGATCGGCCACCTCGTCCAGGGCGTGGGTGATGTGGAATTCGGGGATGGAGCGGCAGGAACCGCGACTCTCGGCCTCGCCCAACTCCATGACGATGGCCGGGCGATAGGTCTTCTCGGCCAGGCGGCTGGCGACCAGACCGACGACGCCCGACTTGAACTCCGCGTTGCCGGCGATGATGATCGGCGCGTCGGGGTCGATGAGTTGCTCGGCCAGGGCGCTGAGGCGGCGGGTCAGGGATTGGCGCTGGCGGTTCAGCTCGTCCAGCAGGCGGGCTTGCTCCTGGGCATGATCGGGGGCGGCCGAGATGAGCAGGCGGGCGGCGTCGTAGGCGTGGGCCAGGCGGCCGGCGGCGTTGATGCGCGGGCCGAGGGCAAAGCCGATGCTCTCGGCCGTCATCTGCCCCGCCTGTAAGCCACTGACGTTCATCAGCGCGGCGATGCCCGGCCGGCGCACCTCGTTCAATACGGCCAGCCCCTCGGCCACCAGCTTGCGGTTTTCGCCCACCAGTGGGGCCAGGTCGGCCACCGTGCCGATGGCGACCAGGTCGAGCAAGTCCGACTCTTCGCCCATGGCCCGGTCAGGATAGGCCAGCCGCAACGCCTGGGCCAGCTTGTAGGCAATGCCGACGCCGGCCAGCATTTTCTCCGGGTAGTTGGAATCGGGGCGCTTGGGGTTGATGACCGCCGCGGCCGGCGGCAATTCGCGCCCCAGGCTGTGGTGGTCGGTGATGATCAGATCCAGACCGATGGCCTGGGCGTGGGCGGCTTCGACCGGCGAGCGGATGCCGCAGTCGACACTGATGACCACGCTGGCCCCTTTGGCGCGCAAGGCGGTCAGCGCCTCAAGGTTCAGGCCGTAGCCCTCATCCACCCGGTCGGGGATGTAGGGCAGGATGAGGCGGCGGTCGTCGGCCATGCGCCGCAACGCCTGGGTCAGCAGTACGGTGGCCGTCACCCCGTCGGCGTCGAAGTCGCCGTAGACGACGATCATCTCGCCGTCACGCAGGGCGCGGCCGATGCGCTCGACCGCCCGCTCCATGTCGGCCAACAGAAAGGGATCGCGCGAGGACAGATAGTGATTAGCCAGGAAGGTCTGGATTTGCCCGGCCTGGGTCAGGCCGCGATTGTAGAGGATCTGGCGCAGGATGGGGTGAACGCCCTCGTCGGCCGCCCGTAGCGGCGATTCATCGGGAATGGTCGGGGCCACGAGCCAGCGATAGTGGCGTAGAGAAGCGGGTCGGTGCATATGGGTATATGGTAGCATGGTCGTTGGTTATCCTCAAAAAGCCGCATGGGTCATAGAAACGGAGTTTTTTCCGAAAAACTCGGTTTCTAGATAATTGGTTGCCAAAATTTGTTGGAGCGCGGGCCGCTGTGGGACTATACTCCAGCCGCTTGCCGATATGCGGCGGCCAACGAGAACTATGGGCAAAGTAACACCGGAACCACAGGCCGCGCCGCTCGACCGTTTGCAGGCGGCGGCGATGACGCTCTGGCCGTCCCTCAAGCTGTGGGGCGGTCTGGTCGTGCGCTCGCTGCAAGACGCGCTGGCCCCCGAATCGCAACTGATCGCCTCATCCATCGGATACTTCACCCTGTTCTCGCTCTTTCCGCTGGCGCTGCTGGTCATCGCCCTGGCCAGCAATTGGCTCGATCCGCTGCTGGCCGAGACGCGCATTGTGGCCGAATTGGAGTTCGTCGTCCCCGGCCTTAACGAACTGTTGGGCGAGAATCTGCAAAATCTGGCCGCCGCGCGCGGCCCGGTGACCGGTATCGCCGCGCTGGTGCTCATCTGGTCGGCGTCCAGCGTGTTCAACGTGGTCACGAGGGCGATGGATCGCATCTGGGGCGCGGACATCAACCACCGGCGCTCGGTGTGGCGCCACCGCACGCTGGCGGTCATCATGGTGCTCATCATCACCGGGCTGTTGCTGCTGGCCTCCACCATCGAGGGCACGATTCTGACCATCATCAACTCCCTCTTGCCGAACGGGCTGGCGGGCATCGGCCCGTTCACGACCAGCTTCTGGGCTGTCTTTCTCAACGTCACGCTGTTCACGCTGCTGTACTACTTCATCCCCCACGTCCCAGTGACCTGGCGCGAGGTGCTGCCGGGGGCGATTCTGGCCGGGATTTTGTGGCAGATCGCCAAGCAGTTGTTTGTCCACTTTATCGCCAATTACCTTTCGCGCTCCAACCTCGTCTACGGGTCGGTGGGGACGATCATCGCCTTCCTGACCTGGACCTACATCAGTAGTCTGATCCTCTTGTCCGGGGCCTATTTCAATCGCTATATGGCCGCCTCGGCGGTGCTGCCCGCCGCGAGCGATTAGAATCGCCCTCTCACGGCCACTCGCTACCTGCATCTCGCCACTTGCCACTTGACGCCGCCCCCATTATAACTACAATAGAACATATGAGCTATCCTTGGATTCGCGCCAGCGAAATTGGCGACTATATCTATTGCCGCCGGGCCTGGTGGTTGCGCCGGGTGCGGGCCGTGGCCTCGTCGAACGTGACCGAGATGCGCGCGGGCACGGCCCACCACGCCCGCCACGGCCGCCTGGTGGAGCGGTCGATCGTGTTTCGCCGCCTGGCCTACGTGGCCCTGTTCGTGGCCGTGGCGATGCTGGTCTTCCAGTTGCTATCCGGCTGATGGGGCAGGAGAGATGAGGCGATGACCGGGCAAACCATGATGATGAGCGGCTTACCCCTGGCGGTGGTGTTGCTGCTGCTCTTCGTGGCCGCCGTGCTCTGGTTCCGTGGCCGCGATATGCGCCGGGAGAGTGGGTTGCCGGCCGGGCAGGTGATCTATACCGACACCGGCGCCTGGCGAGCCAATAGCGACGTGCTCCACGCTTCCCACCTGCGCCTGGTGGGCAAGCCCGATTATCTGGTGGAGCAGAACGACGGCACGATCATCCCCGTCGAGCTGAAATCCAGCCCGGCCCCGACCACGCCGTGGGAGGGGCAGGTGTTGCAACTGGCCGCCTACTGCCTGCTGGTGGAGACCAACTACGGCGTCCGGCCGCCCTACGGCATCCTGCAATATAGAGATCGCGCCTTCGCCATCGACTACACGCCCGATCTGGAGGCCGATTTGCTCGACGTGCTGGACGAAATGCGCGCCGCCCGCGAAGAAGACGACCCCGACCCCGGCCACGACGACCGGCGGCGCTGCGCGGCCTGCGGCGTGCGCGCCGCCTGCGACCGTCGATTGGCCTGATCTTTCCTTCGTTTCCCAATCTCCCCGTTGCCCGTTATAATAGACGCCTACAATTTGGCGGCGTGGCTCGCGCGCGCCGACGGTGGGAGGTTACTTTGTCGACAACTATCCAGCGGCTCACCGGCATGCCCGACGTGCTGCCCGATGAGCGCCGTTATTGGGATGCCATCATCGCCGCGGCCGAGGCCGTGACCTGGCGCTATGGCTATCAGCGCATCGAGACGCCGATCATCGAAGCCACGGAGTTGTTCAGCCGCGGCGTGGGCGAAGGCTCCGATTTCTTCGTCCAGAAAGAGATGTACACCATCAAGGAGGATGACGGCTCGAGCATCACCCTGCGGCCGGAATTCACCGCCGGGTTCGTGCGCGCCTATATCCAGAACGGCATGGGCAATTGGCCGAAGCCGGTGAAACTCTACACCATCGGCCCCTCCTTCCGCCGCGAGCGCCCCCAGGCCGGTCGTCTGCGCCACTTCAATCAGATCAATTGCGAGATATTGGGCGAGGATGACCCGGCGGCCGACGTGGAAATTATGATGCTGGCGATGAGCCTCTTTCGCGATCTGGGCTTCAAAGGGCTGACCTTCCAATTCAACAGCACCGGCTGCCGGGTGTGCCGGCCGGGCTACCTCGACCTGCTGGTGGCCTATCTGAATGACCATTACGACAAGCTGGCCGCCATCGACAAGGAGCGGCTGACCAAGAACCCGCTGCGCGTGCTCGACAGCAAGGCTCAGGGCATGGACGAACTGTTGGCCGGCGCGCCCCACATCGCCGATCACCTATGCGACGATTGCCGCGACCACTTCGCCGGGGTGCGCGAATTGCTCGACGCGCTGGGCCAATCGTATCGCATCAACTTCCGGCTGGTGCGGGGCATCGACTACTATACCAAGACGGTTTTCGAGGTGTGGCAGGAGGGCATCGGCGCGCAGGCGGCGTTATGCGGCGGCGGGCGCTACGACGGGCTTGCCGAGGACATCGGCGGCGATTCGACGCCCGGCGTCGGCGTGGGCATCGGCGTCGAGCGGGTATCGCTGGGCATGAAGGAGCAGGGCGTGACGCCGCCCCCGGCCGCGCCGCCGCCGGTGCTCATTGCCCACTTCGGCGGGCCCACCAAGACCGCTGCCGTCCAACTGGCCGACCGCCTGCGCGACGCGGGCATCGGCACACGCCTGGCCTTTGCCCGGCACTCTCGCAGCCTGAAGAGCCAGATGCGCGAGGCGGATAACCATCATGCCCGCTACGCTCTCATCATCGGCGAGAACGAGCTGGCCCAGGGGCTGGTCGCCGCCCGGCTGATGATTGGCGACAAAGAACAGACGCCGGTCGCGTTGACCGACGTCGTCGATTGGCTCCGGGAGCGGCTGGCCGCCTGAGCGCTTTCTGGCCCATGAATCGCATCGGCATCCTGGAGCAACCACGCATTCCCGACTCCGCGCCCCTGGCGCGGCAGGTGGAGGCGTGGCTGGCGGCGCGCGGCATCGCCTCGTGGACGGCCGCGCCGCTCGACGACGAG
>CXWJ01006202.1_pt1 | contig 16830 bp, 16 predicted proteins | sample 590841 | NCBI WGS metagenome assembly CXWJ01 (sample SAMEA3498367, study PRJEB10139) | wastewater metagenome | biome: wastewater treatment plant; material: activated sludge | place: Austria | collected 2015-01-21 | reverse complement strand
GTCTGCCAACCGAGCGCGACGCGGTTCAGCGCCGCATGGTCGCCGTCCTGGCCCGACACCGGCACGCCCTTGATGCCGCGCGCGGACAGCGCCGCGACCACGCCGCCGGCCATGCCGTCGTTGGAGCACACCACCGCATCGACCTTGTTGTTGTTCTTGGTGAGGATCTGCTCCATGTTCTTCTGGGCCGCCTCGGGCTTCCAGTCGTCGGTGTATTCCTCGCCGACGATCTTGATGTCGCCCTTGGCGATGGCGTCGGCCAGCACTTCCTGCTGGCCCTCGCGCAGCAGGTTGGCGTTCGGGTCGGTCGAGGCGCCCTTGATCATCGCGTAGTGGCCCTTGGGCTTGGCGGNNTTGGCCTTGGCCAGCGCCGGCCCGATCGCGTCCTTGTCCTGCGCCAGGATCAGCAGCACCTTGACGCCTTTGTTGATGAGGCCGTCGACGTCGGCGAGCTGCTTCTCGGCCGAAGCCGCCGCGTCCGCGCTGACGTAGCTCGCGCCGTGTTTCGCAAGCTGGTCCTTGAGCGCCTTCTCGTCGGTCGTCCAGCGCTCCTCGCGGAAGTTCGACCAGCTCACGCCGACGAGTTGGGCCATCGAGGCGGAACTGGCCGCAGCGAACAGGGCGGCGACGAGGATCTTGCGGTGCATCTTCATGTTGTCTCCAGGGGAGTGGATGTGGCGACGACGGACGGCGTCGGCACGAGTCGACCTGAACCCCGGGCCGTCCCCCGGGGATTTGAATGGGAAGTTCCGTTGGGGGAGCGCTAAACCGTGACGGTGCGTCCGCTTCGCACGGACTCGATCGCGGCTTCGGCCAGGCGCAGCGCCTGGCGGCCGTCGCGCGGCGTCGTCGGCATCGCCGTGCCCGCCTCGATCGCGTTCAGGAACGCGTCCATCTCGTTGCGGTACGCATCGGTGTAGCGTTGCAGGAAGAAGTTCAGCAGCGGCGGCAGCGCTTCGGTCTCTTGCGCGTTGTAGCGCCGCACGGTGCTCGGGCGCAGGTTGTCGTTCATCAACATGCCCTTCGAACCGAGGATCTCGAAGCGCTGGTCGTAACCGTAGACCGCCTCGCGACAGCAGTTGATGTGGCACTGCTTGCCCGACGCGGTCTGCATGATGACCATCAGCGTGTCGTGGTCGTCGAACTCGGCGACGAGTTCGGCATTCACGAGCCGGCTGGCCTTGGCGTAGACCTCGACCGGCTCCTCGCCGAGCAGGAAGCGCGCCATGTCGAAGTCGTGGATCACCATGTCGCGGAAGATGCCGCCGGAATGGGCGACGTAGTCGCGCGGCGGCAGTCCCGGGTCGCGGCTGGTGATGATGACCTGGCGCACGTCGCCGATCTCGCCGGCATCGATCGCACGGCGCAGCTCGATGTTGCTCGGGTCGAAGCGGCGGTTGAAGGCCATCATCACCGGCACGTTCAGGCGCGCCAGCTCGGCCACCGCCGCGTCGGCCTTCGCGAGGTCGTTGTCGACCGGCTTCTCGCACAACACCGCCTTGCCGGCGCGTGCCGCCAGCAGCATCAGCCGGGCATGCGTGTCCGACGGCGTGCCGATGACGACGGCATCGACGTCGGCACGCGCGATCAGCGCGTCGGCATTGGTCGAGGCCTCGCAGTTCAGTCGCTCGGCGAGCGCGTTCGCGGCGACAGCGACCGGATCGGCCACCGCGACCAGCGTGGCGCGGCGGTTGGCCGCGACGTTGGCGGCATGGATCTGCCCGATGCGCCCGGCACCGAGCACGGCAACTCGAATCATGAGGGTCTCCTGGGTTGTTCAATGCTGCGCGCCAGCTCGACCTGGCGCATCGTGGTGTCGTACGAGCTGCGAGCCATCACGTCGAGCGGCTGGCGGCGGAACGTTTCGGAAATGATCTCGACGCCGTAATACGGCGCGTCGAAACCCGCGGCGTGCAACGCGCGCAGGAACGCGGGCACGTCGAACACGCCCTCGCCGCACAGCCGCCGCTTGAAGCGCGTGTCCTCGAACAGCGTGCCGACGACGTTCGCGTCCGCGTCGTCGAGTTCCACACCCTTCAGGAAGCGCGCCGGGATCTTGGCGATCTCGCTGTAGTCCATGCCGCCGCGGTGCACGTGCCAGATGTCGAGCAGGATGCCGCCGTTCGGCTCGTCGGCGCCGGCGATGACGGCCATCGCGCTGTCTATCGTCTTGATGCTCGTGAACGGCATCATCTCGATGATCACGTTCGTGCCCACGCCGCGGGCCTGCTCGCACAGCCGCGAGAACTCGTCGCGGATGCGCGGCACGTCGGGCGGGGCCTCGTCGAAGAGCCGCGCGCAGACCTTGTAGTTGCGCGCCTTCAGCTCGGCGGCGGCTTCGAGCAGGTCGGCGCGCACGCGGTCCGAGGCCTGGCGCAGCGGATCGGACGCATCGAGGTACCAGTCGTTGAGGAACTCGACCTCCACGTGTGCGATGCCGTGGTCGGCGAGCACCTGGCGCATGCCCGCGTAACCCAGCCTCGCGACGTTGTGGACCAGGTCCTGGTGGACCAGCCCCATGCCGGTGTAGCCGGCGCGCGAAGCCGCCGCGGCGCGCTGCTCCAGCGTGTACGGGCTGACCTCGCTCGGTGCGCCCGGATAGACGTCGCCGGCGATCGTCCAGTAGGCGGCCAGCATCTCGGGTTTGTTCACAGCGATACCTCGGCGCCGGCGATCTGCGACGACGCGAAAAGGGCTTCGATCAGCGTGCTGATGTTCAGCGCGTGGCGGGCGGGGATCACGATCGGTGCCCCCGTGCGGACGGAAGTCATGAAGGCGGCGACTTCGCGGTCGAAGAACACCGGGTTGCCGATCTCGGCCAGTTCGGGCGAATAGACGGTCTTCTTCGACGCCCAGTTGATCGGGAAGCTGGTTTCGCTCCATTCGGTCCAGCCTTCGGGGTGGCCGTGCTGGCCGTTGTCCCACAAGCGGTAGCTCGACGGCGACGGGCGGCTCTGCATCACGCCGTCGGTGCCGTAGGCGGTGATGTCCCAGGTTTCGAGCCAGGGCAGCGGGTCCCACGAGAAGAAGTCGACGACGACGATCTTGTCGTCGTAGTTCAGCACCGCGCCGGCCGCGTCCTCGCGCGAGGTCGGCCCCATCGCGCCGGGGAACTTGGTGATGCGCGCGTTCACCGAACGCGGCATGCCGAAGTGGTGGATCACGCGGTCGAACAGATGGCACGAGATCACGAACATCGCGCCGCCGATGTCGCCCGGCTGCTTCATGTGGTTCGTGTCGGCCTCGTGGTGCGAGCAGCCGCCGTGCGCGCGCACTTGCAGCACCTTGCCGAGGCGGCCGCTTTGCAGCACCTCCTGCATCTTGTCGACCGCCGGCGAGAAGCGCCAGCAGTAGCCGACCTGCACCTGCCCGCCAGTGCGCTCGACCGCGTCGACGATGCGCCGCACGTCGGCAGCGTTGCGACCCGCCGGCTTCTCGCACAACACGGCCTTGCCGGCTTCGAGCGCCTCGATCGTCAGGTCCGCCATCGCGTAGCTCTTCGAGTGCACGTAGACCACGTGCACGTCCGGGTCGTCGAGGATCTCGCGCTTGCTGCGCGCTTGCAGGCCGAGCGCCTCGCAGAAGGCGCCAAGCAGCGCGCTGTCGTCGGCCGCGCCGAGCATGCGGGCGTTCGCCAGCCGCTGCACGGCGCGCACCCGGCCGCTGGTGTGCGGGTGGGTGATGCCGAGGCAGGCCACGCCGACCGTCGTGTCCGGGCCCAGAGGTGTTGCCATGATGTCTCCTTGCTGTGGTCGATGAGGGTTCAGGCGGCCGGCGGCACGCCTTCGAAGGCGTCGTGCAGCAGCGACCGGATCGCTTCGCGCTCGACGGGCCGCGGGTTCCAGTACGGATTCGCGCTCGCGATGTCGGCCGCCTTGTCGACGTCCGCGACGCTCATGCCGAGCTCGCGCAGCGCCAGCGGCGCGCCGTGGCGCCGCGCCAGTTCGTAGACGCCGAGCGCGGCGCTGTCCGTGCCCAGGGCGCGTGCGATGCGGCGCATCGCTTCCGGCGCCGCCTTCGCGTTGTAGGCCAGCGCATGCGGCAACACGATCGTGTGCGTGGCCGCGTGCGGCAGGTTGAAGCTGCCGCCGAGCGTGTGGCACAGCTTGTGGTGCAGCGCCATGCCGACCGTACCGAGCACGCTGCCGGCGAGCCACGCGCCGTACAGCAGCCGGCTGCGCGCTGCCAGGTCGCGGCCATCGGCGAAGACGCCGGGCAGGCCATGGCCGATCGCGGCGATCGCCTCCTCGGCGATCAGCGCCGTGATCGGGTTCGCGTCGCGTGAATACAGCCCTTCGGCGGCATGCGCCAGCGCGTTCATCGCGCTCGTGATGGACATGTCGACCGGGAGCGTGAGTGTCAGCTCCGGGTCGTAGATCACCGTACGCGGCAGCACCTTCAGGTCGGTGCCGGTGCGCTTGAGCCCTGCTTCGGTGATGCCGTAGATCGGCGTCATCTCGCTGCCCGCGTAGGTCGTGGGGACCGCGAGGATCGGCAGCCCGGAGTCGAGCGCGATGGCCTTGCCCAGGCCGATCGTCGAGCCGCCGCCGACGGCGATCGCGCAATCCGCGCCGAGTTCGCGTGCAACCTGCCGCGCCTCGCGCGCCACCTCGATCGGCACGTGCATCACGGCGCGGTCGAAGACGCCGGCGCAGCGCGTGCCGAGCCGCTGCGCGATCGCCTCGGCCGTGGCGCGCTGCTCCGGCGTGCACAGCAGCAGCGCACGTTCGGCGCCGAGCGCGAGGACTTCGGATTCGAGATGCTTCAGGCTGCCGGCGCCGAAGACCACGCGACCGGGCCGCGCTTCGTAGATGAAATCGAGTGTCGTCACGGGTCACTCCGCGAGGTAGTCGACCTGGTGCCGCGTCGTGCGCAAACCCGCCAGTTCTTCGCGCACGCGCAGGTGCTCGGGGTGGTGGGCGTACGCGCGCAGCGCAGCGGGCGAGTCGAACTCGGTGACGAGCACCGCGTCGCAGGCGTCGCCGGTGCCGCTGGTGTCGAGGCCGACTTCCACATGGCGCAGCCCCGGGATGCGGCCGCGCAACCCCTCGAACGCCGCCTTGACGCGCCGGCGCGCTTCGGCTCGCTCGGCGAGGTTGTCCCCCTTGACGCGCCACATCACGATGTGCCGGACCATCACGCCTGCTCCTTCGGGTTGAGAACGAAGTCGTACTGCAAGGTGTAGTGGGGCTGCTGCGACGCGCTGCCCGGTCGGGGCTCGTGGCGCACCCAATCGGCGATCAGGCTCGATCGCACGCCGAAGACGGCGTCCGAATCGAGGTAGGGGTCGCCATCGCGGAACACGTGCGTGATCAGGCGCTCGTAGCCCGGGGCCTCGATCAGGAAGTGCAGGTGCGCGGGGCGCCAGGGATGGCGGCCGAGCGCCTCGAGCATCGCGCCGACCGGCCCGTCGTGCGGGATCGGGTAGTGCTCGGCGAGGATCGAACGGAAGTCGAACCTGCCTTCGGCATCGCTGCGCAGGCGCGCCCGCGCACGGTGCTCGTGTCCGCCCCGGCCGGGCTTCTGCACGTCGTAGTAACCGTCCTCGTCGGACTGCCAGACGTCGATCACCGCGCCGGCGATCGGCTCGCCGCCGATGCCGCGCACCTGGCCACCGACGCGACACGGCGCGCCCTTCGCGCCGTTCGAGATGTCGGCACCGTTGTCGACCAGCGGCGCACCCTCGAGATAGAACGGGCCGAAGACCGTGGCCTCGGTGCATCCGGCCGGCTTGGCGTTGTTCTGCGCGGTGACGAGCATCGACAGGCCGAGCACGTCCGACAGCAGGATGAACTCCTGGCGCTTGTCGTCGGTGATGTGGCCGGCGTCGGTCAGGAAGCGGATGCCTTCGAACCACTCGGCCTCGGTCAGCTTCACCTCGCGGGCGAATTCGTGCAGGTGCTGGACGAGGCTCGTCATCACCTCGCGCAGACGCGCGTTCCGGCAGCCGGCCATCGAAGCCAGCACGGCCTGCGTGATCGTGTCTTCGTCGATGTTGCGCACAGTGCTGTCTCCGTTGGGTGTCGCCGGGGCGCTGGGATGAACGCCACGGAAGCAACGATAGACTTCCATCAGCCGGAGAAAAAGGCGCCATTCGGAAATGTCATTTCCACTGAACGGATGAATCTATGGACCGCTGGACACAGATCGAGCTTTTCGTAAAGACCGTCGAGCTGGGCAGCATCTCGAAGGCGGCCGAGCAGATCGGGCTTTCCAACCCTGCAGCCAGCCGCCACCTGAGCGCCCTGGAGGACCGGCTGGGCGCACGGCTGCTCGAGCGCACGACGCGACGGCTGTGGCTGACCGAAGCCGGGCGCCACTATCACCAGCGCTGCCTCGCGGTGCTCGGCGAGCTGGCGGAGGCCGAAGCCGAGGTCAACGAGTCGGCGAGCGACCCGAGCGGGCTGCTGCGCGTGACGAGCTCGGTGTCGTTCGCGATGATGCACATCGCGCCCGACCTGCCGGAGTTCCACCGGCGTTACCCCCGGCTGTCGGTCGAGGTCGTCGCCGCCAACCGCTACCTCGACTTCATCGAGGCGGGCATCGACGTGGCGATCCGCACCCGCGAGCACGAGGCCGACTCGAGCATCACCGTGCGGCGCCTCGCGGAAACGCCGCGGGTGCTGGCCGCGTCGCCCGGCTACTTCGCACGCCACGGCACGCCGCGCACCCCGGCCGACCTGACGGGCCATCGGATGCTGGTCTACAACCTGGCGAAAGATCCGTTCGTGCTGCACCTGCGCCGCGGCGACGAGCAGCTGTCGCTTCCGATCAGCGGGGCCCTGCAGGCGAACGAGGGGCAGGTGATCTGCGCGGCCGGCCTGGCGGGCAACGGCATCGTCATCCAGCCGATGTACATCGTCTACGACGACATCGTCGCCGGGCGCCTGGTGCCTGCGCTCACCGACTGGCAGCTGCCGCAGCTGACCATCAACATCGCCTACCAGAGCCGGCGGCACCAGCCGGCGAAGATCCGCGTCTTCACGCAGCACCTCGTCGACCGATTCGAGCGCCTCGACCTGGAGCGCAAGTGGGCGTCGGCGCTGGGCCATCCGGCGCCGGCGGCAGCCTGAGCCAGCGGCTGATCAGGATCCGGCACGAGCAGCGTCGAGTTCGCGCTGGCGTTCGCTGCCGCGCGCCAGCGGCAGCCCCTGCCTATGCAGCCGGTAGACATGGCGACCGCGCTTCAGGCACATCTGCTGCACGCCTGCGAGCGTCGGCACCTTCGGTCCAGGCCTGGGCGCCGCTTACATGCTCTCGGGTCATGGCAGCCGCAAGATGCCGTCGACCAGTAGAAACACCTATCTAGTCCTATAGAGGTCTAGTTAGAATCTGGGCATGACGACGAACCACCCACGTCTGAGCCTGGTCCAGCCGGAACCAGGTCAGAGCCGGTATGGCGCCCTGGCGGCAGCCCTCCGCCAGCGTGTGGTCGACGGGGAGTGGCCCCCGGGCACCGCCCTTCCGGCCGAGACCAGCCTGGCCGCCGAGCACGGCGTCGCTCTGGGCACGCTGCGGCGCGCCCTCGAACTGCTGGCCGAGCAAGGCCTGATCGAGCGCCGTCACGGCAGGGGCACCTTCGTCCGCGGCGGGCTGTCGGGCGCGCCGATGCTGCGCTTCTTCCGGTTCGGTGCCGGCGACGGCGAAGTGCCGCACTCGCGCATCCTGGCGCGTCAATCCGTCGTCGCTTCGGCGGAAGTTGCGCGCCGACTCGGCATCGCCCGCGGCGATCCGGTCCTGCGCCTGCAGCGGCTGCGCTCGCTCGGCGGACAGCCACGCCTGTTCGAAGAGATCTGGCTGCCCCTTCCGCTCTTCGACACCCTGGTCGGGCTCCCGCTGGCCGACTGGGGGGGTCTGCTCTACCCGTTCTTCGTCGAGCGCTGCGGCGTGGCCGTGACCCGCGCCACCGACGAGATCGGCTTTGCCCATCTCACCGCGCCCCAGGCGCGTGCACTCGAACTCCCCGCCGGCCATCCCGGCGTCACCGTCACCCGGCAGGCCTACGACCTCGCCGGCCGGTGCGTCGAACTGCGGGTGACGCACGCCGACGCGTTCGCCTTCCACTACAGCGTCACGATCACCTGAGGAACCCCTTGATGCCTTCTGCGCACCCGACCCGACGTCAGTTCCTGACCACTTCGGCAGCATCCGCCGCCACCTTGTCCTTTCCCGCCTTCGCAGCCGGCGACATCGGCGGCGGCAAGGCCATCACCCTGGTCGTTTCCTATCCCGCCGGCGGCGGCGCCGACGCGATGGCACGACTGATCGCGCCGAAGCTGGCCGACGCACTCGGGCAGCCGGTGATCGTCGACAACAAGCCGGGCGGCAGCGGCACGATCGCGGCCGGCCAGGTGGCACGCGCCGCGCCGGACGGCACGACGCTGCTGATCGATGCATCGTCGTTCGCGGTCAATCCTGCGTTGTTCCAGAAGCTGCCCTACGACAACGAGACCTCGTTCGTTCCGATTGCCGTGCTCGCGCAGTTCCCGAACGTCCTGGTCTGCACGCCGGGCTTCGAGGCCAAGACGGTCGCAGACGTGCTGCGCCTGGCACGCGCCAAGCCGGGCGCGATCGCCTACGCGTCGTCGGGCAACGGCTCCGCCCAGCACCTGGCCGGGGCGCTGTTCGAGCAGTTGGCCAAGATCGATCTGACCCACGTCCCCTACCGCGGCGGCGGGCCGGCGATGAACGACGTGATGGGCGGGCAGGTGCCGCTGTTCTTCGCCAACGTCGCATCCGGCCTGGGCCAGATCCAGTCGGGCAGACTGCGGCCGCTCGCCGTGACCGCAGCGGCACGCTGCCGCGCGCTGCCCGACGTGCCGACGATGGCGCAAGCCGGCGTGCCCGGTCACGAGGTGCTCGAATGGAACCCGATCCTGGCGCCGGCCGGCATGGCTCCCGACGTGCGCGACCGGCTCGTGGCCGCCGTCGCGCGCGCGATGGGCGATGCCGAAGTGCTGGGCCGCGTGCGAGCGCTGGGCGGCGATGTCTTCACCGGCGATCCGGCGCAGTTCCTGAAAGCCCAGCGGACGCTCTGGGCGCGGGTGATCAAGGAGCGGGGCATCACCCGTGAGTGAGTCGCTTGGCGACGGCTGGGACTGCCATGTCCACGTCTTCGACGCATCGCTGGCGTCGCATGGCGGCCACTACCGGCCGGTCGATCGGCCGCTGGCTCAGATCGAGACACTCGCACGGGTCCACGGCGTCGGGCGCCTCGTGCTCGTGCAGCCCAGCGTGTACGGCACGGACAACTCGTTGATGCTGCGCGCACTCGCGCTCGAGCCGGGTCGCCACCGCGGCGTGGCGGTCGTCGACGACGACATCACCGACCCCGAACTGGACGCGATGCATGCTCATGGCGTGCGCGGCGTGCGATTCAACCTCGTCTCGCCGGTCGGCGAGAGCGCGACGCCGGTGCGGCGCTTCGCCGCGCTCGCACCCCGCCTGCGCCGACGGGGTTGGCATGTGCAGTGGTACGCGAGCGCTGCCGAGTTGCCGCGCGTCGCCGAGTTGCACCGTGACAGCGGCCTGACCTGCGTGCTCGACCATCTCGCCGGCTTCGGGGCGCGTGTGGCGGACGACGACCCGGCCTGGCAGGCCGCCGAGGCGCTCGCCGCGCAAGGTGCCTGGCTCAAGCTGTCCGGCTGGTACCGACTCGACGCGCCGGCGCCGTACGCGGATCTCGTGCCGCGGATCCGTCGACTGGCCGCGTTGTTCGGCGCGCGGATGGTCTGGGGCTCGGACTGGCCGCACACGATGTTCGCGCCCGACGCGATGCCTTCCTACGACTCGACCTGGACGCCGGTCGTCGAGGCGATCAGCCTCGATTCCGCCGAGGCCCTGCGGCGGCGCGAGCCGGGGATCTACCGGTAGGAGCAAGCAAGGACGATGCCCGAACTCATTGTCGCGATCTTCGCCGTCGTCTACCTCGGCATGATCCTCGGCGGGCTGCCGTTCGTGCAGCTCGACCGCACCGGCGTCGCGCTGCTCGGCGCGATCGCGCTGATCGGCTCCGAAGCGGTCGGGCTCGAAGAGGCCGCGAAGTCCATCCACCTGCCGACGCTGATCCTGCTGTTCTCGTTCATGGTCGTGTCGGCGCAGATGCGCCTCGGCGGCTTCTACGACCGCGTCACGCACCGCCTCGCCGCGCTGCCGCTCGCGCCGCCGGCGCTGCTCGGCGTGCTGGTGTTCGGCAGTGCGGCATTGTCGGCGGTGTTCAGCAACGACATCGTCTGCCTCGCGGTCGCACCGGTGCTGATCGACAGCTGCCGGCGCCGCGGCCTGAACCCGCTGCCGTTTCTGCTCGCGCTCGCGTGCGCGGCGAACATCGGCTCGGCCGCCACGCTGATCGGCAACCCGCAGAACATGCTGATCGGCGAGAAGCTGCGCCTGGACTTCGCACGCTACAGCCTCGAAGCCGCCGTGCCGGTGCTCGCCGGTCTCGCGGCGACCTGGGCGATCTTCGTGCTGCTGTACCGCGGCGGCCGCACCGCGCCGGCGCTGCCGGCCGCGGCCGACGGCCCGGTGGCCGACGAAGCGCCCTTCGACCGCTGGCAGACCGCCAAAGGCCTGGTCGTGGCCTGCGGCATCGTCGTCTGCTTCGTCGCGACCGATTGGCCGCGCGAAGTGGTCGCGCTCACCGGCGCCGGGCTGCTGCTGACGAGCCGCAAGCTGCATTCGCGCCAGATGCTCGGTCTCATCGACTACGAGCTGCTGGTGCTGTTCATGGGCCTGTTCGTCGTCAACCACGCGCTCGAAACCACCGGGCTGCCGAAGCAGTGGGTCGCACAGCTCGGCGCGTCCGGCATCGAGCTCGCGCACCCGGCGCCGCTGGCGGCGGCGACCTTCGTGCTGTCGAACATCGTCTCGAACGTCCCGGCGGTGATGCTGCTGCTGCCGAGCGCGACGCACGGACTGGCCGGTCCCACGCTCGCGCTGGTCAGCACGCTCGCCGGCAACCTGTTCATCGTCGGCAGCATCGCCAACATCATCGTCGTCGATGCGGCGTTGCGCCGCGGCATCCGCATCGACTGGCACCTGCACGCGCGTGCCGGCGTGCCGGTGACGCTGGCGACGCTCGCAATCACCGCGGCCTGGCTCGCTTGGCGTATCTCTGCGGGTACGGCGTGATCCAGGCTCACACCTTGCGCGCCCTGACGCGCACGCCGTCGCGCACCTCCTTCGGCGGATAGACGATCACCGTCGCGCCGGGTTTCAGCCCCGCTTTCAGCCACGCATCGACGCCGTTGCGCGCGCCGAGTTCGACTTCCACGAGACGCGTGCGGCCGCCGTCGACGACGAACACCGCCATGCGCGCCGGCGCGTCGCCATGTGCATCGGCGGGCAGCGGGAACACCGCGCTCACCGGCACCGTCAGCGCATCGGCCACGGCGAGCGTGACGATGCGCACGCCGACGCGGTAGCCGTCGCCGAGCGCGCGCCACTGCCCGGCCGGGCTCGTCAGGTCGATCAAGACGCGCACGCGCTGTTCTTCGACGCCGAGCGCCGAGACCTTCGTGAACGCCGCCGGCTCGATGCGCCGTACCGTGCCGGCGAGCGTGCCCGGCCCGCCCCAGCGCTCGACGATCACGCGGCTGCCGGGCGGCGTGCGCAAGGCGTCGGTCGTGAGCAGCTCGGCGACGATCTCGAGCTGCGCCGTGTCGCCGATCTCGACCAGCGGCGTGCCGAGCGCGACCACGCCTTCGCTCGCCTGCACGACGCGCAGCACGCGCCCGGCCACCGGCGAGCGCACGACGAACGCGCGCGACGCCGCGCCCGCGCGCACCGCGCCGGCGGCAGCGCGCGCCTGCTCGAGCTCGTGTTCGGCGATGTGGCGCTCCTGCGTCGCGGCGTCGAGTTCCTTCTGCGCACCGAGCGCCGCGAGGCGCGCGGTCTCGGCCTGCGTCGGCGAGACGAAACCCTGCGCGGCGAGTTGGTCGCTGCGCCGCAACTCGTTGCGCGCCTGCTGGAGCGCGACCTTGGCGCGTTCGATGCGCGCCGCGCCGCGCGCCACGTTCGCCTCGGCGCCTTCGACGCGCGCGCGCTGCTCGCGAAGCGTGCGTTCGTCCTGCAGCGGCGCGAGCGCCGGCGCCAGGGTCGCGACCACGGCGCCGGCCTCGACCGCATCGCCTTCGCGCAGCGTGATGCGTTCGAGCCGCCCGGCCAGCGGCGCCGAGACGACATAACGCTCGCGCAGGCGCGTCTTGCCGTCTTCGTCGACCGTCGTCTCGAACCGCCCTTGCACCGCCTGCGCGAGCTCGACCTCGACCGGCCGCGGCGCGAACGCCCAGGCGAGCAGCGCCACGGCGGCCGCGACGCCGGCCGCCGCCATCAGCCATCGGGTCTTCGTCATCCGTCGTCCTCTCGGCTCATTCGCGCGTCTTCAGCGCGGCCACCATGTCGAGCCGGTCGATGCGCCGGCGCACGACGAGCGCGCTGGCCACGCCGGCGATCACCACCGCGAGCGCCGCCCAGGCATAAGTGCGCGCGCGCAGCGCGACCGGAAAGAAGAACTGGTCCGACGCCAGCAGCCCGGCCACGGCATGCACCAGCGCCCAGCCGAGCAGCATGCCCAGAGGCAGCGCGACCGCGATGACGAGCGCCAGCTCACCGAGCAGCAGCGCCGAGACCTCGGCGCGCGTGAAGCCGAGCACGCGCAGGCTGGCGAGCTCCCAGGTGCGTTCGGCGAGCGCGATGCGCGCGTTGTTGTAGACCACGCCGACCGCGATGACGCTCGCGAAGGCCGTCAGGATCGTGCTCATGATGCGCACGTTGCGCGCGCTGATCTCCTGCATGTTGCGCAGCATCGTCGCCTTGCTGAACGCACCGGCGACGAGCGGCAGCTTCTTCGTCGCCTCGAGCAGGCGTGCCTCGGCGCCGCGCTCGACGGCCACGGTGTAGCCGGTGGCGACATCGCCCTCGCCGAGCAGCCGGTTCAGCGCGCGCCGTTCGATGTAGGCGTTCAGGCCCATCATCTCGGCAACCGTCGCGCTCAGCGTCAGCTCGAACTCGCGCGGCCGGCCTTCGAGCAGCGCCACGCGCACGCGCTCGCCGATGCGCACGCCGAGCTTGTCGGCGAGCCGGTCGGTCAGCAACAGCCCGTCGCGGCCCGGCAGCGCCTCGCGCTGCTCGACGTCGATGATGCGGTACAGCTCGGGCCGCTCGGCGTACCCGCGCAGCTGGACGCGCTCGCGCCGGTGGCCGTGCGCCAGCTCGACCTGCGCGTAACGCACCGACTCGGTCGCCAGCACGCCGGGCAGCCGGGCGAGCTCGTGGCGCGCGCCGTCGTTCACCGGTTCGACCATCCACACCGAGACGTCGCCGCGCAGGCCGAGCGTGAACGCGGTGTCGACGATCACCTCGATCGCGTCGCGGAAGAAGTTGCCCATGACGACGATGGCCACGGCCGCGGCCACGCCGCCGATCGACAGCGAGGTGCGCCACGGCCGGCGCTCGATGTTGCGCAGGATCATGCGCAACGACGTGCCGATGCGCTGCACGCCCAGGCGTTCGAGCAGCGTGCGCCGATAGCGGCCCGGCGCCGGCGGGCGCATCGCCTCGGCCGGCGCGAGGCGCACGGTGGCGTGGATCGCGTTCAACGTGCCGGCCACCGCGGTGGCGAGCGTGACGCCGATGCTCACCACCAGCAGCGACGGCGCGATGCGGTGCTCGAAGCTCGGGAAGCGGTAGAACTCGGCGTACAGGCCGGTGAGCAGCGTGCCGAGCACGTTGCCGAGTGCCACGCCGAGCAGCAGCCCGAGGCCGACGATCGCCAGCACGAGCTTCAGGTAATGCGCGGCGATCGCGGCGTTCGGGTAGCCGAGCGCCTTCAGCGCTGCGATCTGCTCGCGCTGCGTCGCCACCAGGCGCGACACGACGACGTTCAGCAGGAAGGCCGCGACGCCGAGGAAAATCGCCGGCAACAGCGTGCCGATCACGCGCTGCGACTTGATCTCGTCGTCGAGCATCGCGTGCGAGGTCTGGTGCTCGCGGCCGTGCGCTTCGCGCCCGCCGTAGGGCGCGAGCCGGCGCGCGAGCGCATCCAGCACCGCCGGCTCGCTGACCGCGCCCGGCAGCCCCGCCGGTGCGAGCTTGACGGCGACGCGGTTGAACGCGCCGCGCATGTCGTAGGCCGCGGCGAGCGCCTCGCGGTCGATCCAGAAGACGCCGAAGCCACGTTGGTCGGGCATGCCCCACAAGCCCGCGAAGACGAACTCGGGCGACAGCGCCGTGCCGGCGAGCACGAGCGTGCCGCGCTTGCCGTTGATGAGCGCGACCAGCCGCGCGCCAGGCTTCAGGCCATGGGCCTGCGCGAAGGCTTCGGACACCAGCGCCGGGATCGCAGCGTCACTCGCCGCCGCCGCTTCGAGCCCGCGCCCAGACGCCACGCTGACACGGTTCAAACGCGGCCCGAGGCGGGCATCGACGCCGATCAGCTGGCCGAGGATCGGGTCGGCCAGGCCCTCGATCTCGATGCGCACGACCTGCTCGATCGTCGTCTGCACGTCGGCGACGCCGGGCAGTTCGGCCAACTGCGCGGCCAGCGCGTTCGGCGCACGCTTCACGCCCGCGAAGACGTCGGCGAAGCGCGCTTCGGCGTAGAACCGGTCGCGCGCGGCGGCGAGCGAATCGACCGCCGACAGGCTGGTGACGAAGCCGCCGATGCCGCTGGCGACGACGAGCGCGATCGTCAGCGCCTGGCTCCACATGAGCCTCAGGTCGCGCAGGACCTTCTTGTCCAGAGCCTTCATCCCGGCCTCACCAGCTCAACTCCGCGGGCGAGATCTTGTGGTCGTTGATCTCGATGCGCTGGATGCGGCCGTTGCCGAGGTGGATCACGCGGTCGGCCATGCCGGCGATCGCGGCGTTGTGCGTGATCACGACGGCGGTCGTGCCGAGCTCGGCATTGATGCGCGCGATGACCTCGAGCACCAGCTTGCCGGTGACGTAGTCGAGCGCGCCGGTCGGCTCGTCGCACAGCAGCACCTCGGGGCGCTTGACGATCGCGCGCGCGATCGCGACGCGCTGCTGCTCGCCGCCCGAGAGCTGCGCGGGGAAGTGGTCGGCGCGCGCGCCCAGTCCGACCAGACCGATGGCTTCGTCGATCGGCATCGGGTCGGCCGCGATGTCGGTGACGAGCGCGACGTTCTCGCGCACCGTCAGGCTCGGGATCAGGTTGTAGAACTGGAACACGAAGCCGACATGCTCGCGCCGGTAGGTCGTGAGCTCGGCCTCGCTCGCGCCCGTGAGCGTGTGATCGGCGAAGCGCAGCTCGCCGCGCGTGGGCACGTCGAGCCCGCCGAGGATGTTCAGCAGCGTCGACTTGCCGCTGCCCGAGGGCCCGAGCAGCACGATGAACTCGCCGCGGCGGACGTCGAGGTCGACGCCTTCGAGCGCACGCACCTCGACCTCGCCGGCGCGATAGACCTTGGCCAGGCCGCGCGCGCAGAAGACCACGTCGGCCCCGGGTTTCGCCATGCGGCCATCGTGCCCGAATGCAGGACGCCCCGCTTGATCGAACTCAAGCCGCGAGCGCGTCGAAGAAGGCGCGCAGCCGGGCAGCGTCGAGCCGGCCGGCGCTGCGCACGCTGCTGCACAGGTCCAGTCCGTAGGGCCGCACGGCGTCGACGGCGTCGCGCACGTTGCCGGCGTTCAAGCCGCCGGCGAGGTACAGCGGCAGCTCGACCGCCTCGCGGATGCGGCGGCTGATGCGCCAGTCGTGCGTGCGGCCGGTGCCGCCGAGCTCCTTGACCGCGAGCGCCGGGTTGCCCGAGTCGAGCAGGATCGCATCGACCCAGGGCGCGACCGCCACGGCCTCGGCGATCGAGACCTCGCCGCCGACGTGGATCACCTGCACCAGGCGCACGTCGGGCAAGGCGTCGCGCAGGCGGCGCAACTCGTCGTGCGCGACGTGGTCGACGAGTTGCAGCGTCGTCGTGCGGCAGCGCCGGTGTTGTTCGGCGATGGCCGCGGCGTGCCGGCGCGAGGTGAGCAGGAAGGTCTGCGCAGGTGGCGCGACCGCGGCGGCGATCTCGGCGATCAGCGCCTCGTCGATCACGCCCGGCCCGCTGGGCATGGCCGACACCAGGCCGAGCGCATGCGCGCCGGCAGCCACCGCGGCGCGCGCTTCGTCGACGCTCGCGATGCAGCAGATCTTGACGTGGGGGATGAGGTGCTCGGTCATGCAGTGCCCATCAGGTTCTAGACTGGCGGCCCAGTTGCCACTCCCGGTGCACGCCATGATCCTCGAACTCGCCGACATCCGCATCCCACCCGGCCGTCAGGCCGAATTCGACGCCGCCATCGTGCACGGCGTGAACAGCGTCATCTCCAGGGCCCAGGGCTTTCGCGGCTTCAAGGTCAACAAGGGCGTCGAAAGCCCCGAGCGTTACCTGCTGATGATCTTCTGGGAAACGCTCGAGGACCACACCGTCGCCTTCCGCGGCGGGCCGCTGTTCCCGCAGTGGCGCGCGATCGTCGGCCCTTTCTTCGCCCAGCCGCCGGTGGTCGAACATTTCGAGCTGCTCGCGAAGTCGGACTGAGCTGCAATCTCCCTACGGCGCGCTCGTGCGCCGTCGAGCGCACACTGGGGTCATGCACATCCATTGCCCTGGCGCGCCGCGCCGCGCTGCGACCGGCCGCGAATGATCCGCATCGACTTGCAGATCGACCTCCAGTACGAGATCGACGACCACGGCGCCGACTTCGTCTTCAACGTGCACGCCGCGCACACGCCGAGCCAGTCGGTCTTCGACGAACGGCTCTGGTTGAGCCAGCCGATCACGCCCGACGTCCAGACCGACCCGGCCACGGGCAACCGCTACCTGAGGC
>CXWJ01001721.1_pt1 | contig 16832 bp, 18 predicted proteins | sample 590841 | NCBI WGS metagenome assembly CXWJ01 (sample SAMEA3498367, study PRJEB10139) | wastewater metagenome | biome: wastewater treatment plant; material: activated sludge | place: Austria | collected 2015-01-21 | reverse complement strand
GGCTTGCGGAGGACGACGGGCTTGGTCTTCAAGAATGTACGGACTTCTTCACGGGGAGGCATTTCCGACGTTCTCTGTTGGTCCGCCGTGGGCGCTTGGCTGCCTTTCCAACGGCGCCTGAGCTAAGCGGATTGATGGGCCTGCACTTCGCGGCAGATCTCAGAATGCATCCAGGGACCGGCGTGGCGACCGGTCCGCGGTTTGTCGACCGGCTTGGGCAGGCATTCACACCGTCTGACGCGCGGACCGGTGCGTTGTTTGCGGAGCTGGCGAGCGCCTACCCGTCGACGCGGTCTTTTGTTCAACTGACAGGTGGAGCGGAACCGGCGCGCGTGAAGTGGGCCTTTGATGCCTTGCATGCGGCACTGTCCCAGGGACGAGCGACGGTGGATACAATGCCGTTAAGCGTCGGCAGGGCAAATCAGCAGCCCGCGGTTTGGAGAATTGCGCGGCTCCAAGCGGCGGCTGGTCTCGACCATGTGGCGAGCCAGAACCACGAAATGGTCGGCACGGATGCGTTGATAAGGTTCGTGTTAAAGCAAATGGACGGTACACGCACGGTGGCCGCGCTATGCGATGAGGTTGCGTGCGCCGTTGGCGATGGGCTGTTTCCCGAACACGTGGCGGTTCAGTTGGGTGCATCCGGGGCAATCAAGAAGCAGGTTGAGGCTGCGATCGGATTCGCGGCCAGAAGTGCCCTGCTTGCTCCTTAAACCGTCGGCTCTTCGACCGGTGGCATACGCATGTCGAGGTAGTCTTCGATGGATTTCACCAGGTCTGGGCGGTTTTGGTCGAAGAAGTGGTTGGCGCCCTCGATCTTCACTTGGGTGATCTTGATGCCGCGCTGAGCGTTCAAGCGGTCGACAAGCTTCTGGACATCGGCTTCCGGGGAGACCTGGTCGTTGCGGCCGTGGACGATGAGACCCGAGGCGGGGCAGGGTGCCAAGAAGGTGAAATCGTAGATGTTCGCAGGTGGTGCAACTGAGATGAACGCGTGGATCTCGGGACGACGCATCAGCAATTGCATGCCGATCCAAGCGCCGAACGAGAAGCCGGCGACCCAACACGTTTGCGCGCCGGGGTTCATCATCTGCAGCCAGTCGAGCGCTGCAGCGGCATCCGATAGTTCACCGATGCCACCGTCGAACGTACCTTGGCTGCGGCCCACGCCACGGAAGTTGAACCGCAACACCGAGCAGCCGCGACGCTGGAAACAATAGAACATCTCGTAGGTCACGGGATTGTTCATCGTGCCGCCATGCTGGGGGTGCGGGTGCAGGATGAGCGCGATCGGGGCGGATTTGTGCTTCTGATGTTGGTACTTGCCTTCCAGGCGCCCGGATGGTCCGGCGAAAATTACGTCAGGCATTCGGGTCACCTCGTCGTTCAGCACGTATTTCTGATTCACGTTCTCGGGATGTAGCCCCCAAGCCAACCGCTTGAAACTCTAACTAGTCCAATGTGTTAGCTCCGGGTGCGGAAATCCGCAGCGGAATACTTGACCACTGCACTCGGGAAATCTATATCGCGCGACGGAAAGCGGTTGGGCGCGCTTTCTAACACGGGTGCCGGGCGAAAAAGCAAGAGAATCCCGCACTGGTGCGGCGTTCGCTTGGAGGCCCCAAAGGAAGAGGAGTATCGCGTCGTGAATTTGAGCACCAAAGGCAGGTACGCGGTCATGGCGATGGTGGACCTTGCACGGCACGCCAACGGCAAGCCGGTGGCGTTGAACGAGATCGCGCAGCGGCAGGAGATCTCGCTGTCGTACTTGGAGCAGTTGTTCGCCCGGTTGCGCCGCGGCGGGCTGGTGGTCAGCGCGCGTGGCCCGGGCGGGGGCTATAGGTTGGCGCGCCCAGCCGAGGAAACTCGAATCGCCGACATCATGCTGGCGGTGGACGAATCTATTCAGGCTACGCGCNNCGTGGCTGTACGGGCCAGCAAGGCCGCTGCGTTACACACGACCTGTGGGAAGAACTAGGCCGGCAGATTCACATTTTCCTCAACGCCGTCACGCTTGCCGACGTTGTAAACAAGCGTGTGCTGGGCATGAGCCGTAAGATCGATCAGCCGGAGTCGACGAACGAGCCCGCTGCGGCCTGATGTGATGCGCGTCTACCTCGACCATAACGCCACCTCGCCGCTGCGCCCCGAAGCGCGCGATGCGATGATTGCGGCACTCGATGCCTCCGGAAACGCCCTTTCCGTGCACGCCGACGGGCGGCGTGCACGTGCCACGATCGAGCATGCGCGCCGGCAGGTGGCGGGTGTCGTCGGATCTGGCGGCGACGATCTGGTGTTCACAAGCGGAGCTTCGGAAGCGAACGCGCTTGCATTGCGTGGTGCGGTTCAGGGTGCGGCGGCGGCGGGCACGCGCATCACGCGGCTCATCGTGTCAGCCATCGAGCATGACTCGGTCCGCGCAATGGCCGCATTGTGCGAAGAGACCGTACCCGGGCTCAGGGTGGCCGTCTGCCCGGTTACCTCGGCGGGTGTGATCGACTTGCCCGCGCTCCGAGGGCTTTTGAATGAGGGCAAGGGCCGCGCGCTCGTTTCGCTGATGGCGGCCAACAACGAGACCGGGGTGATTCAGCCGGTTGCCGAAGCCGCATCGATCGCGCGCGCCGCAGGGTCGCTTGTGCACTGCGACGCGGTTCAAGCGGTAGGGAAGATCGCTGTGACGTGTGTTGCGCTCGGCGTCGATTATCTGACGTTCAACGCACACAAGTTTGGCGGGCCGCAGGGCGTGGGCGCGCTTGTCGTCCGATCCGGCACGCCGCTTATGCCGCAGATCCGCGGTGGCGGTCAGGAACTCGGACGCCGCGCAGGAACCGAGAATGTTGCCGCTATCGCAGGATTTGGCGCAGCTATCGAAGCGGCGGAGCGATGCCGGTTGAATGCCAACTGGCGTGCTGAATTGGAACGCAAGCTTCTGAGTGCCGTTCCGCGAGCGGTGGTGTTTGGTGCGGAATCCAGTCGCTTGCCGAACACAGTGTGCATTGCGGCACCGGGTGTGCCGTCGGAGAACATCGTGATAGCGCTAGATCTCGATGGCTTCTCCGTGAGTGCAGGCGCGGCCTGTTCGTCGGGTAAGGTGACGCAGAGCCATGTGCTGACGGCGATGGGTGCAGAACCTCGCTTGGCAGAAAGCGCGATTCGCGTGAGCTTCGGGTGGAATTCGAGCGAGCAGGACTTGGGCGCTTTCGCCGATGCCTGGATCAAGATCGTTAGGCGCGCTGATGCGCGTGCGGCGGCATGAGGACGTGATGGCAGAACAAGCAACCATAGATGCCGTCAACGCCCGCGCCGGCGAGCGATACAAGTACGGCTTCGTCACCGACATCGAGAGCGAGAAAGCGCCGAAGGGTCTTAGCGCGGACACCGTGCGCTTCATTTCGGGAAGAAAGAGCGAACCGGCGTGGATGCTCGAGTGGCGGCTAGCGGCGTTCGAGCGCTGGCAGGCGATGAAGGAGCCACGCTGGGCGAAGGTTCAGTATCCGCCGATCGATTTCCAGGATGCCTATTATTACTCGGCGCCGAAAGCGAAGCCCAAACTCGAAAGCTTGGATCAGGTCGATCCGAAGTTGCTGGAGACGTACAAGAAGCTGGGCATTCCGTTGACGGAGCAGAAGTTGCTTGCTGGTGTCGCTGTCGATGCCGTCTTCGATAGCGTCTCGGTCGCGACGACGTTTAAGGGCAAGTTGAAGGAAGCGGGCGTGATCTTCTGCCCGATTTCGGAGGCGCTGCAGACGCATCCGGAGCTGGTGCGGAAGTACCTGGGCACCGTCGTTCCGGTGACGGACAATTTCTACGCGACGCTGAATTCGGCCGTGTTCAGCGACGGATCGTTCGTCTATGTGCCGCCGGGCGTGCGGTGTCCGATGGAGCTTTCGACCTATTTCCGCATCAACGAGGCGGAGACCGGGCAGTTCGAGCGCACGCTGATCATCGCGGACAAGGGCTCGTACGTTTCCTATCTCGAAGGCTGTACCGCGCCGATGCGTGACGAGAACCAGCTCCACGCGGCCGTGGTGGAACTCATCGCGCTGGACGACGCGGAGATCAAGTACTCGACAGTGCAGAACTGGTACCCGGGCGACGAGAACGGCAAGGGCGGCATCTACAATTTCGTGACCAAGCGCGGCGACTGCCGCGGTCGACGCTCGAAGATCAGCTGGACCCAGGTTGAAACGGGCTCCGCGATCACGTGGAAATATCCGAGTTGCATCCTGCGCGGCGACGAGTCGGTGGGCGAATTCTTCTCGATCGCGATCGCGAACCACTATCAGCAGGCGGACACCGGCACGAAGATGGTGCACCTGGGACGCGACACGCGTTCGCGCATCATCTCGAAAGGCATTTCGGCGGGCCAGGCGCAGAACACCTATCGTGGGCTGGTGAGCGCGCACGGTAAGGCAGAGAACGCGCGAAACTATACGCAGTGCGACTCGCTGTTGATTGGCTCGAAATGCGGTGCGCATACGGTGCCCTATATCGAGGCGCGCAATCCGACGGCGCAATTCGAGCATGAGGCGACGACGTCGAAGATCAGCGACGACCAGCTGTTCTACTGCCTACAGCGCGGGATTCCGGCGGAGGAAGCGGTGACGCTGATCGTCAACGGCTTCTGCCGCGAGGTCCTGCAGAACCTGCCGATGGAATTTGCCGTCGAAGCGCAGAAGCTCATCGGCGTGAGCTTGGAAGGAAGTGTGGGATGACCGATCCGCGCGACTTGCCACGGGTGACGATCAACTGGGCGCACTTCCGGCCGCGCGGGTGGCGCGGGTGGTTGAGTGCGGCGGGCATTCTTGCGCTGGCGGTCGCGGTTTTGGCGTTGATCGCCATTGTAGCGTCGACGCTGCTGGTGGTGGCGCTGATCGTGGGCGCCGCGTCGGCGGTGGCGTTTTTCATCGGCAATCTCTTCCGGCGCAAGGGGCGCGATGTCGGTCCGTACAGAGGTAACTACGATGCTTGATATCAAAGACCTGCACGTCACCGTCGACGGCAAAAAGATCCTGAAGGGTTTGACGATTTCGCTCGGCGAGGGCGAGGTGCACGCGATCATGGGGCCGAACGGTTCCGGTAAGTCGACGCTGTCCTACGTGCTGGCCGGTCGCGCGGGTTATGAGGTAACGCAGGGTAGCGTTACGTTTCGCGGGCAGAACCTACTTCAGTTGAACACCGAGGCACGAGCGGTGGCCGGCATCTTCTTGGCGATGCAGTACCCGGTCGAGATTCCGGGCGTCACCACAATTAATTTCCTGCGCACGGCGCTAAATGCGCAGTTGAAGGCGCGGGGTGAGGCGGAGGTGGACGCGGTGACGTTCCTTAAGCGGTTCAAGGAAGAGCGTGAGAAGCTTCAGATGTCCGACGAGATGGTGAAGCGTGCCGTCAATGTCGGGTTTTCGGGCGGCGAGAAGAAACGCAACGAGGTGCTGCAGATGGCAATGCTGCGCCCGCGACTGGCGATCCTCGACGAGACGGATTCGGGGCTCGACATCGATGCGCTCAAAGTCGTGTCGACCGGCGTCAATGCCCTGCGTGCACCGGACCGCAGTTTCCTGGTCATCACGCACTATCAGCGGCTGCTCGATCACGTCGTGCCGGATCGCGTTCATGTGTTGGCTGCCGGGCGCATCGCGAAGTCGGGCGGGCCGGAGCTTGCGCTCGAGTTGGAAAAGCGTGGGTACGATGAGATCGTAGAGGCGGCTTGATGGCGGCGGTTGAAACTACTCCCAACGTGACGCCCGAAAGCGCTTTGGTGGCGCTGTTCGCGAAGGTGCGCGCGGCGCTGCCGGGCGCATCTTGGCTGCAGCCGCTTCGCGCAGAAGCGCTTAATCGCGTGACGCGCGATGGGCTTCCGCATCGGCGCATCGAGGCGTGGAAGTACACCGACCTCAGGAACAAGTTCCCGGTGGGGCTCGATCTGGCCTGCGGGAAAGGCGCCGCAGGGGCCGACATATTCGAGAGTCTCAAAGCGCACCGTCTGCATGTGGTCGGCGGTAAGGCGGGCGCTGTGCCTGACGACCTTCCGGATGGGCTTGAAGTTATCAGTCTGGCCGAAGCGCTGGCGATGCCTTCGCTGTGGCTGCGGCAATGGCTCCAGCCCACGGCCGATGCGGTCGAGAACTTGAACCTCGCTTTTGCGAGCGACGGTGCGCTGATCCGGGTGGGCAAAGGGATGCTGGTGCAGTTGCCGGTGTTGCTGCGTTCGTCCTTGAATGAAACCGCGATGGCGCACACGCGCAACGTGGTCGCTCTGGAGGAGGACTCCGAGCTGACGCTGATCGAGGTTGACGACGGCGACGAGACGGCGAGTTTTGCGAGCACGGTCACGGCGATCCATTTGGAACGCGGTGCGCGGCTGCGCCATTTGCGGGTGACGGCCAATGAAGGTGCAAGCGCGATTGTGCGCGCCGACAGCATCGAAGTGGCGCGCGATGCTTCGTATCGCGGGATTGTGGCGTCATCCGGCGCCGCGCTTGCGCGGCAGCAAGCCACGGCGCGGCTGACAGGGCCGGGTGCTGCATTCGCGCGCGCATGTGCCTATGCCGCGGGCGAAGGGCAACATACGGACTTCACCTTGGAAGTCGTGCACGAAGCGCCGCACACCACGAGCCGCGTTCTGGCAAAGGGTATTGCATCCGGTACGGGCCACGGCGTCGTACAAGGCCGGGTGATCGTGAAGTCCGAGGCGCAGAAGTCCGACAGCCATCAGATGTCACGGGCGCTGCTGCTGACGCCGCACGCGGAAATCGATCAGAAGCCCGAACTTGAGATCTTTGCCGACGACGTGAAGTGCGGTCACGGCGCGGCAATTGGTGCGCTCGACGCAAACCAACTGTTCTACTTGCGCGCACGCGGCATACCCGAGCACGAAGCCCGCAACATGTTGGTAGCCGCCTTTCTGGGCGAGGTGACGGAGCGTTTGCCTGATCCTTATCGTGCTTCCGTCGAGGCTTGGCTTGCGGCGCGTATGGCGGCCGTGGCGGGGGCGTTGTCGTGATGCGCGCATTCGATATCGCGCAGGTGCGAGCGGATTTCCCGATCCTGCAGCGTCAGGTGAACGGCAAACCGCTCGTCTATCTCGACAACGCCGCGTCGGCGCAAAAGCCTCAGGCGGTGATCGATGCGATGACGGCGATGATGCACAGCTCTTACGCCAATGTGCATCGGGGTCTGCATGCTCTGTCGAATGCTGCGACGGAGTCCTACGAAAACGCGCGCGAGAAAGTGCGGGCGTTCATCAATTCGCCGACCGTCAATCAGGTCGTCTTCACGAGCGGTGGCACGGATTCGATCAATCTGGTCGCGAATGCGCTTGGCCAGTCGATCGAGCCCGGCGACGAGATCGTGCTCTCGGAGATGGAGCATCATTCGAACATCGTGCCGTGGCACTTCCTGCGCGAGCGCAAGGGGGCGGTAATCCGTTGGGCTCCAATCCGGGATGACGGCGGGTTCGATCTGGCTGCTTTTGAGGCGTTGCTGTCGCCGCGCACGAAGATCGTCGCGGTCACGCATATGTCGAACGTGCTCGGGACCGTGACGCCCGCGAAGGCGATCGTGCGCGCTGCGCATGCGCGGGGCATCCCTGTGCTGCTGGACGGTTGTCAAGCGTCGGTGCATCAGCCGATCAACGTGCAGTCGCTGGAGTGCGATTTCTATGTCGGCACGGGACACAAGCTCTATGGTCCCACGGGCATCGGCTTTCTCTACATGACGCGCGAATGGGCCGAGCGGCTGCCGCCGTTTCGCGGCGGCGGCGAGATGATCGACGAGGTGTTCAAGGATCACGTGACTTACGGCGGCCTGCCGCAGCGGTTCGAAGCCGGGACGCCGCCGATTATCGAGGCTGTGGGCTTGGGAGCTGCGATCGACTACATCCGCTCGTTCAGTCGCGCCGATCTCGTGGCGCAGGAGCACGATTTGCTGACCTACGCGACCGCGCGTTTCGCGGAACTGAACTGGATTCGTATTCAAGGCCAGGCGCCGGGGAAGGGTGCGATCATCTCGTTCACGATGGACAGGGCTCATGCGCATGACGTCGCGACGCTGGTGGACCGCCAAGGCGTTGCGGTGCGCGCCGGGCACCATTGTGCGCAGCCGCTGATGGAGCGGCTTGGCGTTCCCGCGACTGCGCGGGCGTCGTTTGCTTTCTACAATACGCGGGCCGAGGTCGACGTGTTGATCGAGGCGTTGCACAAGGCTCGGGCGATCTTCGCATGAACACGCAATTGCCATTGCCGCTCGAAAGCGGGGCGCTGACGCCGGAGGAGTTGGAGGCGCTGACGCAAGCGCTCATCCGGGAGCTCAAGACCGTGTTCGACCCGGAGATCCCGGTCGACATTTACGAGCTTGGGCTCATCTATAAGATCGATGTGACGGACAAGAAAGACGTCTTCATTGACATGACGCTGACGGCGCCGGCGTGCCCGGTCGCCGGCGAGATGCCGGGTTGGGTCAAGGATGCGGTGTCTAAGGTGCCGGGTGTCGGCGAGGTGACCGTCAATATGGTGTTCGACCCGCCTTGGACGCCGGAGCGCATGTCGGAAGAAGCGAAACTTGAACTCAACATGTTCTGAGCCCAGATCAATTCCATGAGCGAACCCGCCAAACCCCGCCGCGAACGCCAGAAAGCGCTACGTCTGACCGATGCGGCCGCCGAGCAGGTGAAGGCCGCCATGACCAAGGCGGACAAGCCCTACGTGGGCATTCGGGTGGGCCTTAAGAACGCGGGCTGCGCGGGCATGTCCTACACGATGGACTATGCCGAGAAGCAGAACCCGCTCGACGAAGTGGTCGAGGACAAGGGCGTGAAGATTCTGATCGACCCGAAGGCGATTCTGTTTCTGATCGGGACCGAGATGGATTTCGTGCGCGACAAGCTGCAGGCGCGCTTCGTGTTCAATAATCCGAACCAGACGAGCGCCTGCGGGTGTGGGGAGTCGGTCGCGCTCAAAGCCGCGGTGCAGTAGTGGCGGTCAGCGCCGCATTTCGCGACTACGTCATGGATCTCTTCGCGCCGTTCGGTGAGGTCAAGATCAAGCTGATGTTCGGTGGGGCGGGAATTTACTTCAAGGATCAGATGTTCGGCCTTATTGCCGGCGAGCGCATCTATTTGAAGGCCAACGACGAGACGCGACCGGATTTCGAACGAGAAGGCGCAAAGCCGTTCGTCTTCGAAAGCAAACGCGGCGACACGGTGGCGATGAGCTATCTCGAAGTGCCGGCGCGGCTGCTCGATGACACGGATGAGCTCGCGGCCTGGGCGCGGCGGGCCTATGCGGCGGGGGTAAGGGCGCGGGGGAGAAAGATATCCGCCGGCAAGCCGTCAGTGCCCCGTGAGCTACCTCTCGTCTCCCCGAAGAAGACCGGCAAGAGGTGATTCAGCCCGGCCGTCACCGTTTGAGCGCAACACTTTTCAGTCCGTTGACGGTGAGTTCGTCGCGCGTGCGCTTGAGAGTGCCGATGCCGGTCGGGGTTGGTTTGCCGCCGTTCGCACGTTCCATGCTCCAGTTCCGAAGCGCGATAGCGAGTTGGAGCGAGAAGTCGAGGGCGCGAACGCTATCGAGCGCCACTGGATCGGCGCAGCCAGCCTTGGTGCCCGGCGGGAATCCGAACGCGTAACGGGCATCGAGATTGCGGAACCAGCACTTTGCCTCCACCCACGCTGTGGGTGCAGTCATTGGCGCTACGGTGGGCCACTGGGCGGCCATGTGGCAGGAAGAGCAAGCAGATCCGCGCTCATCGACGACGCCGTTCATGCGTCCGCCGCGGCCGAAACCTCGTGCAGCTGTGAAGACGATACTCTGGCGGGGCCTTGTACCGGCTGCGGCAATTCCATCGCTCAGTTCCGGATCGTTGCCCCACATGAGGCCGAGCGGCGTGAGCTTAGCCCACGGATCGCGGCCCTGCATCGTGCCGTCATAGCGGTAGCTGCCGAACACCCAGCCGGTCTTGTATCTGGCGCGACTCTCGCGAACGGCAAGGTCGACTTGGATTAAGCGCAGAATGCGCGGCGTTCGAGGTGCGGGCGTACCAGCGAGGGTGATGGCCGGCGCGCAGGAACCACTCGTCGGGGCGGCGTGGATGTTTGCTTCAAGCGTGGGCGCGCCTTCGAGTTTCGGGTCGTCGGTCGCGGCTGCTTCAGTGAACACGAGTTTGACGGCCATCGTGCCTTCCGGAAAGGGGAGGGCACTGAGGTTGGGATCGCGGTCACCGTGTCCCCATATCCCGCGCAAGACCGTGCCGCCGATGTCGTTGTAGAAGGCCAGCGCCCAGTTCTGTCGGCACGCCGTCTGCCCGGGCGCCAGTTCGCCCGGTGCGAAGTCGCGCGCGCGCGTTAGTCCGTGAATGAACTCGCGTCCGTTCGCGTCGGGGCCTAACCAGGGCACGTGATACCAGCGCCGAACTGTGTTCGCCCGTAATCGCCAGTGCGTGCGGTCCTGTCCTTCAAGGGCATAGGCCAACAACGCATTGAGATAGCGTTCAGGCTCCTTGCGGAAGCTGATGGTGCGCCATGGCTGCGTTTCGGGTTGGGCCTCTCTCGGGAAGTCGAAATGAGGTTGGAAGACTTGGCCTTGCCAACCGGCAGGTGGCTTCTCGATGCGGTCGAGTGGGCGCGCTTCGATCCGACACACGAGGGCGACAAGGACGATTACTGCGATCAGCGCGCGGCACATGCGCGAGAGTGTTCCACGCGAACGCACGCGCGGGCAAGGGATTGCTGAAGAGCGCGGGAGCGCTAGAGCGCGACGGCTTCGATTGCTGCGCCGCGCAGGCGCTCAAAGCTGCATTCGCCGTGCTTGGCCATGTCCACCAAGTGGCGGGCAACCTTCACGCGTTCGCATTCGGGAAGCGTGCCGCGGCGCTGTTCGATCTCTTTGACAGCGTCGTCAAACGCCTCGCGGATCGTGCGCACCACGATGGGCTGCAGCGTGTTGTAGGAGGTGATTGCAGAGTCGGGCATTCGTCTCTCCCATTTGTGCCGATGCAGATCTCGTCGTCTGCTTTTGCGTCGTTTGGCGGCCTTGCGAACGCCACGGCGCGCGGCACTGATTTGAGTGAATCTACACCACATTGGTGGTTGGTCAGTTCACAAATGATCGTGCGGCGCGAGAGTGTGACGTGCGCACGTGCAGCATCTTGCGACCGAACGAGGCCTAAGTTTTGCCGCATGTGCGAAGGCTTCGACGGCCTTTTCCCAGTCTTCGGCCAATGCTACACCTCGCGCCCGCAGCAAGCTGGATGGGTGGTCGAGTGGTTTAAGGCACCGGTCTTGAAAACCGGCGAGGGTTACGCCCTCCGTGAGTTCGAATCTCACCCCATCCGCCATGCCGCCCGCTTAACTTTCGGAACCGCGCGATGAAAACCTCGGCGATCCAGGCCGGCGCAACCTATTTCGCGATCGTGTTTGCCGCGGGTTTTGCATTTGGCACGGTGCGTGCGGTGCTGGTCGCCAACGCGCAACAGATGCGGCTCGTGGCGGTGGCGATTGAGCTGCCACTTATTCTGGCGGTGTCGTGGTTTGCGTGCGGCTATGCTGTGCGCCGCTTTGCAGTCCCGAGGACCGTGTCTGCGCGTGCGACTATGGGCGCGACGGCATTCGTGCTGTTGCTCGCGGCTGAGGTCGCGATCGGTGTCGGCCTTGCCGGCCGAACGTTAGGCGAGCATTTCGCGCTCTACGGTGAGGCAAGTCACGCGCTGGGCTTAGCCGGGCAATTCATCTTCGCGCTATTGCCGGTTGCGCGGATTCTCTGGCCGTAAGTGCCGCCTTGTCACAGAGGTGCCACCATGCAATTCCATCGCGTCACAGGAGGAAATCGGGCGACGAATGCCGGTAGCGAGTTTGGCGATCGTAGTTGCGGCCGGTCTGGCGATGGCGCTTGCCGGCGTCAATCTATGGCTTGTGCTTGCCGTCATGCTGGTCTGGCTCGGTACGCTGTGGCTGGGGCGGCCAGAGCCCGTCTTTGAGAGCCAGCACGAACGCAAGAACGCTGTATCGCATGACGTGGCCGCGCCGTTCATCGAGCCGCTCGGCGAGTCGGTTCTCCTGCTGGACCGCGATCGCATCGTCGTCGCCAACAGGGCCGCGCGCAAGTCTCTGGGTGGTCATATCGTGGGGCAAGATGTGCGCTTGGCGCTTCGTCACCCGCAGGCGATTGAAGCGCTTGCAAATGAGAATGCAGGTCCGGTGACTATCCAAGGGCTCCTTGGTGCGGGTAGCGTTTGGCAAGTTCGCCGTCTTCGTATCGACGCACGCTTCAGCCTCATCGAACTTGTCGACCGGACCACGGAGGCACAGGTGTCGCGCGCGCACACCGACTTCGTGGCCAACGCGAGCCACGAGTTACGCACGCCGCTCGCTTCGATTATCGGCTATCTTGAGACTCTTCGCGATGGTGACGTGGACGCGGCCACGCGCAGTAAGTTCTTTGGGATCATGGAAACCGAAGCGCGCCGGCTGCAGGCGCTTATTGAGGATCTGATGTCGTTGTCGCGGATTGAGGCGGAGAAGCACGAGCTTCCGCATCATCGCGTTGATCTGGCTGCGATCGCGAGAAGCGTGGCGAAGGATGCGGGCGCGCTGCATGGCGCAAACCGGGTCAGGGTCGAGGTTGAGGCCGAGTACGCGACCGTTGCGGGTGAACGGCGCCAACTCGAACAACTTGTGCGCAATCTTGTGGACAACGCGTTGAAGTACGGGGATCCGGACAAGCCGGTGACCGTGACGGTGGCTGAGGACGGTGGGAGAGTTGTGCTGCGTGTTGTGGACAAAGGTCCAGGAATCGCGCGGGAGCATTTGCCGCACCTAACCCGGCGCTTCTACCGCACCGACCCGAGTCGCAGCCGTTTGTCGGGTGGAACAGGCCTGGGCCTTGCCATCGTGAAGCACATTACCGAGCGGCACCGCGGAAAGCTCGATATCCACAGCGAACTGGGCCAGGGGACAACCGTTACGGTGAGCCTGCCAACGGCCGAGGTTGTGTCACAATAGTGTAATAAAACTGTAGCATACGATCTCCCGAAACGCGAAGTCGTCCCCCCACGCACAAACCAAGGATTGATTTTATGGATAGGTCTGTAGCGCTCGGCCTCGTGCTGGCGGCGGCCGTGGCTCTTGTCGCTTGCGGTGGCTCAGGTTCTGGCCCCTCGCGCGATCAGATCCGCGCGGTCGGTTCGTCCACTGTCTATCCGTTTGGCAAAGCGGTCGCCGAAGCGCTCGCCAAATCCGATCCGTCAATCAAGTCGCCAATTATCGAGTCGACCGGAACGGGTGCCGGCTTCAAGCTCTTCTGCGCCGGTGTCGGCGTGGCTCATCCCGACATCGCGAATGCCTCGCGGAGGATGAAAAAGGCGGAGTACGACGAGTGCGTAAAGAACGGCGTGAAAGACGTCGTCGAGATCCAGATCGGTCTCGACGGCATCGCCTTCGCGGAGGCACAAGAAGGACCGAAGGTCGAGTTGACGCCGGTCGAGGTCTATAAGGCGCTCGCTGCCAATCCGTTCGGCCAGCCGAACACTTCAAAGAAATGGAACGACATCAACCCGGCGCTGCCCGCAACGCCGATTCTGGTCTATGGCCCGCCGTCCACCTCCGGCACCCGCGACGCCTTGGCCGAACTGATCCTGACCAAGGGCTGCGAGACCGACCCGGCGATGAAGGCCCTGAAGGAGACCGACAAGGCCGCGCACAAGAAGATGTGCACGGAAGTCCGCGCCGACGGCGCCTATGTCGATTCGGGCGAGAACGACAATCTGATCGTCCAAAAGATCGCGGCGAACCCGCAGGCGATCGGCGTGTTCGGCTTTTCCTTCCTTGAGGAGAACGCGGACAAGCTCAAAGGCATTCCGATGGGCGGCGTTGCGCCGACCTACGAAAGCGTGGCGGATTACTCGTATCCCGGCGCGCGCCCACTCTACATCTACGTCAAGAGCGCGCATCTAAACGCAATCAAAGGCCTACGCGAATACACGGCCGAGTTCTCGAAAGCATGGGGGCCGGACGGCTACCTGAGGCGTCAGGGCATGGTCGTAGCGCCTGAGGACGTGCGGACGGCTAACGCGCAAGTCGCGACCGCGATGACGCTGCTCGACGCCGCGCAGTTGAAGTAACAGCAAGGGATCCTGGTGGCGCCGGTTGTCCTCCTCCTCCTGGTCTTCGGGCTCGGGCTGATCGCGTGGCTTGCCGCGCGAGCCCGGGCGTGGAGCTTCCGGACAGCGGGCAAGGGCAAGGTTCACTCACTGCCCGCGTATCACGGGTGGTATGCGGCCTTGTGGGCGGCGATCCCCGGGCTCGCGTTCGCCGCCGTCTGGAGTGCCGTCTCACCCGGCATGGTAATGCAATCGGCGCTCGCCGACCCCGCCGCAGCCACGCTTCCGGTGATGGACATGGAACGCAACGCCATCCTAGCGGAAGCGATGCGGCTCGCTGAGGGGTCCCAAAGCGCTGCGTTCAACCCGGTGGCCGAGACGATGGTTCGGCCGTTTCAGATAGCGATCGCGTATTACGGGACGATTGGGGCCGCGCTGACCGTCATCATCGGTTTCTTGGGCGGTGCCTTCGGATTCCTGCGATTGCGGCCCGATTTCACTGCGCGCACGCGCGTGGAGCGTGTCGTCATGGCGGTGCTGTTGCTGGCTTCACTTGTCGCCGTTCTGACGACCGTCGGCATTCTGGCGTCGCTTCTGTTCGAGACCGCACGCTTCTTTGCGATCGTCTCGCCAGCCGATTTTCTTTTCGGCGTGCACTGGACTCCTGATCCGCTGGCGCCGCCGGGTCCCGAGACCGGCAAGACCTACGGTGCGATCCCGCTCTTCTGGGGCACGCTGTTCATCGGTGCGGTCATCGCGATGGTGGTGGCGATACCGCTGGGTCTGATGAGCGCGATTTACCTCACGCAATATGCGTCGCCGCGTGTTCGCAGGTGGATGAAGCCGCTGTTGGAAATTCTTGCTGGTATTCCGACCGTCGCATACGGCTATTTCGCAGCGCTCACTCTCGCGCCGATGGTGCGCCAGTTCGCGCTGACGCTCGGTATGGCAAACGCCTCCACGGAAAGCGCGCTTGCAGCAGGTCTCGTGATGGGGATCATGATCATCCCCTTCGTTTCCTCTATGGCCGACGACAGTATCGCAGCTGTGCCCCAGGCGATGCGCGACGGTTCGCTGGCGCTCGGCGCCACGACGTCTGAGACGATCAAGAAAATCCTAATACCCGCAGCCCTGCCCGGCATCGTCGCGGGGATCATGCTCGCCGTTAGCCGTGCAATCGGTGAGACGATGATCGTGGTGATGGCGGCGGGGGCGGCCGCGAATCTGTCGCTGAACCCGTTCGACAGCATGACGACAGTGACCTACCAGATCGTACAGATGCTGACAGGCGAGCAGAGCTTCGATCACCCGGCGACACTTTCAGCATTTGCTCTGGGCACTGTGCTCTTCTTTGTCACGCTGTGCCTCAACGTTGTGGCGTTGCGCGTCGTGAAACGCTTCCGTGAAGCCTATGAGTAACGCGCGCCGCCAACCCACCGACTGGAGTTCGCCCGCGCGCGCGGCACAGTTGAAGGCGCGTTACGCGGCCGAATGGCGATTTCGCGCTCTGGGCTGGTGCGCAGTTACTTTATCAGGTCTCTTTCTTGCGCTTCTAATCTACGCGATGACCGCAAGCGGCCTTGGCGGCTTCATGCGCACGGAAGTGGCGCTTCCGCTTGACTTGCCGGCCATGGGCCTCACCGTCAGCGAGGCGAGCTTGCGGCGCCCCGACGCGGCGCAGGCCCTGAATACAGCTGGGCTCCAAGAAGCGGTAAGCCAGGCAGCCACGCGCGCGTTCGGTCGAGATGGTGCGCTCTTGGTGTCCGAGAACGCCTGGATCGACGTCCGCGACGCGCTCGTCGCCAATCCGGAACTTCTGCTTAGAAAGACCGTGATCCAGGTGGCGGCGTCGGACGAAATGTCCGCTGCAGCGCGGGGCGAGGGATCGCCGACGCTGCGTGCCCGCTACGCCGAACTCGCCGCAAACGGCAACATCTTCGGTGCCGTCGATTTTGGCTTCCTCTTGCGTTCGGACGCCAGCGACCCCGGGCAAGTCGGGATTTGGGGTGCGCTCAAAGGCTCGATACTCACGATGCTGGTCACGCTGCTGCTCGCGTTTCCGGTCGGCGTGATGGCCGCGATCTATCTTGAGGAATATGCCCCGAAGAACCGCTGGACCGACATCATAGAGGTGTCCATCAACAATCTGGCGGCCGTGCCGTCGATCATCTTCGGTCTGTTGGGCCTTGCCGTATTCCTGGCCATCATGGGCTTACCACGCTCTTCCCCGCTGGTGGGCGGTATGACCCTCGCACTGATGACCATGCCGGTGATCGTGATCGCCGGGCGCAATGCGATGAAGGCGGTGCCGCCTTCGATCCGCGATGCTGCGCTCGCCGTCGGTGCGAGCCGCGTGCAAGTCGTGTTGCACCACGTGTTGCCGCTCGCGTTGCCGGGCATCCTTACCGGAACGATCATCGGCATGGCGCGCGCGCTCGGCGAAACCGCGCCGCTTCTGATGATCGGCATGCGCGCCTTCGTGGCGACGCCGCCGGAAAGCATCATGGCCCCCTCCAGCGTACTTCCCGTGCAAATTTTCTTGTGGTCGGACGAGGTCAGCCGCGGCTTCGTTGAACGCACGTCAGCGGCGATCATCGTTCTGCTCGCGTTCTTGTTGGTGATGAACGGCATCGCCATCTATTTCCGCAACAAGTTCGAGAAGCGATGGTGACAGCGCCCATGTCCTCCAAACCACGCATGACCGCGCGCAATGTCACGGTCTTCTACGGCGAGAAGAAAGC
>CXWJ01006192.1_pt1 | contig 16833 bp, 19 predicted proteins | sample 590841 | NCBI WGS metagenome assembly CXWJ01 (sample SAMEA3498367, study PRJEB10139) | wastewater metagenome | biome: wastewater treatment plant; material: activated sludge | place: Austria | collected 2015-01-21 | reverse complement strand
TTTGCCGAGTTCGCCGGCTGGGCGCGGGCCGGCGGCTATCGCGTCTATGGCACGTCGGCCCACGGCCGGGCCGACTATCGGGCCGCCCATTATACGCCGCCGCTCGTCCTGCTCATGGGCAGCGAGCGCCAGGGTCTAACCGCGGAGCAAACGGCGCTGTGCGACGAATTGCTGCGCCTGCCCATGCGCGGCCGGGCGACTTCGCTCAATCTGGCGATGGCAACCGGCATTTTCCTCTACGCCATCCATGACGACCTGGACCGGCAAGGGTACTTCGCGCCGTCGCCCCGCCAGGATTAATCCCACACTCTCCTCTTCTTTTTCCTAATACAGTCACGCGGCGGGAGCTTCTCCGGCCCCAACGCCGCGCCCAACGGGGTGTACCGCAACCTGTTACCCTATCTATACCCCTTATCCATAGGGTTAGCCGGGCGCTTCCATTATTGTAGAGAGTATAGAAGCACCATCGGAAAACCTTATCCGGCATGTCTGCTGCATAGACAGGCCAACCGCCTGGGCGGAGAAGTTACCACCCCATATTCAGACAGATGGGATTGGACGGCAACGTCCCAATCTATCATCCGTCAGGGTTATATAGGAGAAAAACCATGAAAACAGTAGTTGGACTGTACGAAGAAATCACCGACGCGCAATTGGCGATCAACGAACTGGTACGGGCCGGTTTTGATCGGGCTAACATCAGTCTGGTGGCGACAAATCGCTGGGCTGACCAGAGCATGACGACGACCGGCGATAGCGACGGCGACGCCGATATGATGGTGAACAATACCCAGTTGGGCAGCGACGTGGCCGCGGGCATGGCGACCGGCGGCGTGGTCGGCGGACTGGGCGGCGTCCTGCTGGGGCTGGGCGCGCTGGCGATTCCCGGCCTGGGGCCGGTCATCGCCGCCGGGCCGTTGGTGGCCGGGCTGGCCGGCGCGGGCATCGGCGCGGCCGTGGGCGGTCTGGTCGGCGCGCTGGTCAATTGGGGCGTGCCGGCCGAGGAAGCCGAACTCTACGCCGAAAGCGTGCGGCGGGGCGGCATCCTCGTGGGCCTGAAGACGGAAGAAGAACGCGTCGAGCGCGCCGTCACCATTATGAACCAGTATGGCCCCATCGACGTGGAGCGCCATTCCGAAAGCTGGCGGCAGAGCGGCTGGACGGCCGGGGACAGCGACACCATGACCGCCGCCATCCCCGCCGCGACGACCGGAGCCGCCGCGATTGTGACGCCGCCGCCGACAGGCACAACCCAGATGGCGGCCGGCAACTATCTCGATTACGCCAACTATACCACCACCTTCCGCGATCACTTCCAGACCCACTACGGCGGCAGCGGCCACGCGTATGCCCTGTACGATCCCGCCTATCGCTATGGCTATTCGCTGGCCCAGGATGATCGCTATCGCAACTACGATACGTGGGACGAATTCGAGGCCACGGCCGGCCACGGCTGGACGCAGACCGAACAGGCCGCCGGGCGCGCCTGGGACGAAATCAAGGACGCCGTCCGTTACGGCTGGGAATCGGTGAAGGATGCGATGGACTTTGAGGAGGACTATACCCTCTTCGAGCCGGGCTTCCGCGAGCATTACGGCACGCAATACATCGGCAGCGGGCGCGCCTACGATGCCTACGCTCCGGCCTATCGCTACGGCTACGACATGGCGATGGATGAGCGCTGGGACGAATTCGACACCTGGGACGAATTTGAGGCCGATGCCCGCCGCGGCTGGGAACAGACGGAAGGGGCCGCCGGGCGCGCCTGGGACGATTTCAAGGACGCCATCCGCCGCGGCTGGGAAGACGTGCGCGACGCGATGGACATAGAAGCCGACTATAACGAGTACGAGCCGACGTTCCGCGAGCACTATGCCTCGACCTACACCCACAACAACGGGCAAAGCCGCGCCTACGATTGGTATGAGCCGGCTTACCGTTACGGCTACATTTCGGGCCTGGACGAGCGCTACGACAGCTACGACAATTGGGACAACCAGTTGGAGACCGACATCCGGCGCGAATGGGAAGCCGGCGAGTTCGCCGCCCACAGCGCCTGGGACGACGTTAAGGATGCCGTGCGGCGCGGGTGGGAAAGCGTGCGCGAGGCCTTCGACACCGAGTATGATGAAGAAGAATTGATCGGCCAGAGTGGCGGCGTGGGCGGCTATACCTCCCAACGTTAATCCGCCAGAGGGTCAAGGAGCAGAAGGAGATAACCGGAGGCGTATCGGCGCCTCCGGTTTTTTTATTACCTGAATCAGCTATGCGACAGATAGGTCGTAAGCCAGTTAAACACGTTCTTGCGGCTGCGCACGTTGCCCGGCAGCGCGGTGCGAATGGCTTCCTCGACCCGCTTGACGTCGGCCTCCGTTTCGTAGCCGAAATGATTCACCACCTTCTGGATCATCGGGATAACCTCGTATCCCTGGCGGCGGCTGAACATGATCCGGTCGTGGGCCACGCTGGTCTTGCTGTCGCCCTCGCCCGCCTGCCATTTATATTTCTCCACGTTGAGCATCGCCCGCTTCACTTGAATCGCCATCTTGTTGTCCTCCACTGCGAGTTGAAGTCCCCTTACCCACCCTCACCGCGGCCACCGATCAGTGCATTGGTCGTGACATTACGCGCTACCCGGTACGCTTGTAACCTTACTGGGCATACTCGTTTAACGTGGGATCAATCCACAGGCGTGGCCCCTCACGCCATCGATGGTGAAGGCTTTGCCCCGCCCTCAATGGGGTTGCACTCGCTTCGGTCGCAACGGCTACCAGCTTCAACTCAATCAATCAAATCGATCAGCCAGTTGGCTGATTGGATTTTCGTATCCAGTTCGCGATAAGCCTGGGCCAGATCATCGGCCTGTTGTTGCAGCGCGCCGGCGTTGACCGTGGTCTGGAAGCGCACTTCACTCTTGGTGAAGCGTTCCTGACGGATGGTCGCCGCCTGAATGACGCCGTTGAGGATCGTATGGCGCAGGCGCAGGTCATCGCGGTCGGCGATGGCGTCGGCGATTGTCCGGCCGTCGTCCAGTTGGCTGTTGGAATTGGTGCGATTGATCTGCTTGATCAGGCGCGTCAGATCGGCCGCCGCCCGGTCGACCTCTTGCAGCAGAGCTTCCGGGTTTTCGGCCGGCTGGTCGCCCTCCTGCACCTTGACGATGCGCCCCAGTCGTTCTTTGAGATGTTCGAGCCGCTTCTTTCTATCGGCCCGCAGGATCAGCGCTTCGGCTAGTTTCATGGCATTCGTTCTTCCGGCTGAGAATTGGCTTCCTCAACGAAACCCAGACTGAAAAATCATACCATAGACGGAACGGGTTCACAATTTCACTTTGTCCAGGTGAGGGGTCAACGGCCGTTGGCGGGCTAATCCACCGTTCATTGATTCCACCTTCCCATTGTGTATAATATGATGTATATCCAAGCCTTGATACACAGACCCGGAGAAGCCCCATGACCGTAATGATCCGCAAGCAAATCTATATCCCCCGGCGACAGGATATATTGATCAAGCGCCTTTCTCAAACCAGAGGCATCAGCGAGGCGGAGGTGATTCGCCAGGCGATTGAGCACGAAATCAGTGGATCGATGAAACAACCCCTGCCTGATAATGACATTTGGGCCGAACTGATGCAGGCTGTTGAGGAAGTCCGGCAACGATGGGACGGCCATAGGGAGCCTATCCGCTGGACGCGTGAGGAGATCTATGCCGAGCGCGAGGATCGCTGGCTCAAAAATCGGGAGGGTGAGTGACAGTCATGGCGGCTCTCATCGATACGAATTTGCTGGTATACCTTTTCGATCCGGCCGATGAAACAAAACAGGCCAAGGCGCGCGAGGTACTTGATGAACTACATTTATATCAGGCTGGGCGATTAAGCGTACAATGTCTGGCCGAGTTTTTCAACGTTACAACGCGCGGCCGAGAACCGCTCATGAAACCGGCTATGGCATTGGAGCAAGTCGAACGATTTCAAGGTCTCTACCCGGTTTTCCCTTTGACGGTACCTATTATTCTGGAAGCGGGTCGGGGCGTGCGCGATCATCAACTAGCCTATTATGATGCTCAGCTTTGGGCGGCGGCCCATCTCCACCAACTAACCCTCTTGCTGAGCGAAGATTTTCAAAGCGGTCGTGTCATCGAGGGCGTGCGCTTCGTCAATCCCTTTGCCGAAGATTTCCGGCTCACGGACTGGCTATGACCGACCTCTTCTCCCACGCCGCCCAAGAACGCATTCGCCGCGAAGCGCCGCTGGCCGCCCGGATGCGACCGCGCACCCTCGATGAGTTCTTCGGCCAGAGCCATATCATGGGGCCGGGCCGCCTGTTGCGGCGCGCCATCCAGGCCGACCAGCTATCGTCGCTCATCTTCTACGGCCCGCCCGGCACGGGCAAGACCACGCTGGCGATGGTCATTGCTAACAGCACCCGCAGCCATTTCATCACCATCAACGCCGTGCTGGCCGGGGTCAAGGAGATTCGCGAGGCCATCGACGTGGCCCGCCAGCGGCGCGAGCTATACGGCCAGCGCACCACCCTCTTCGTCGACGAGGTGCACCGCTGGAACAAGGCCCAACAGGACGCCCTGCTGCCCCACGTGGAGAACGGCACGATCATCCTCATCGGCGCGACGACCGAGAACCCGTATTTCGAGGTCAACAAGGCGCTCGTCAGCCGTAGCCGTATCTTCCAGCTTCGGCCGTTGACCGAAGACGACCTGCGGGCCATCGCCGTGCAAGCCCTGAACGACCCGGAGCGCGGCTACGGCAAGCTAAACGTGGCCCTGCCGCCGGAAGCGCTCGACCATCTGGTGGACGTGGCGAACGGCGATGCCCGCGGCGTGCTCAACGCCCTGGAGCTGGCCGTAGAGACCACCCCGCCCGACGCGAACGGCGTCATCACCATCAGCCTCGACGTGGCCGAGGAGTCGATCCAGCGCCGCGCCGTGCTCTATGACAAGGACGGCGATGTCCACTACGACACCATCTCGGCCTTCATCAAGAGCTTGCGCGGCTCCGACACCGACGCCGCGCTGTACTGGATGGCCCGCATGGTCTATGCCGGGGAAGACCCGCGCTTCATCTTCCGGCGTATGGCGATCTTCGCCGGCGAGGACGTGGGCATGGCCGACCCGCAGGCGATGGGCATTGTCGTCAACTGCTGGGAGACGTTCGAGCGCATCGGCCTGCCCGAAGGGCGCTTCCCGTTGGCGCTGGCGGCCATCTATCTGTCCACGGCCCCCAAGTCGAATTCGGCCTTTGCCTTCTTCGACGCGCTGGGGGTGGTGGAGAAAGAGCGCGAGGCCGACGTGCCCAACCATCTGAAGGACGGCAACCGCGATAAGGAGGGTTTCGGCCACGGCGAGGGTTACCTCTACCCCCATGCCTACCGCGATCATTGGGTGGCCCAACAATATCTGCCCAACGCGCTACAGGGCAAGGTGTTCTACCAGCCGGGCGAGTTGGGCCACGAGCGGGCCATTGGCGCCGAGGTGGCCCGCCGCCGCGAGGCGCAACTGGCGGCCATGGTCGAAAGCGACAGCGATGCCCATCTGGAGGTATTGACCACCAGTCCATCGAACCGTTCCAAGGACATGTGGCTACAACGCACCGTCGCCAACAGCGGCCGGCAACTCGGCGGGCTGCGCGACCGGCTGTTCGAGATGGCCGGGGTGCAGCGCCATCACCTCATCCTCGACGCCAACGCCGGCAGCGGCCTGTTGACCTGGGAAGCGGCGCGGCGCGCCCCGGAAGGCGGCGTGTGGGCGCTGGCCGCCGACGAAACGGCCGGCGAGGCGTTGCGCCAGCAAGCCGTCCGCCTGCCGGAGATCGAGCGCCCGGCCGTCCTCGTCGGCGACCCGGCCGAACTGGATTACCTGCTGGCCCTGCGGGGCGAGGCCGACGTGCGCTTCGACTGCATCCTGGGTCGCAACATCCTGACCAACAAGGAGCGGATCGCCGGCGTCCCGCCGGCCCTGGCCCGCCACCTGTTGCCCGGCGGCCGTCTCGTCCTGGCCCAGGCCATCCCTCGCCACACGCAGCGCCTCTACGCGCTGATCGAATGGGGCCGCGACGCCAAACTGCGCGATAAGGTCATCGCCGCCGAGGAAGCTATCTACAACGACCCGGCCGACCCGATGGTCAACTGGGACGAGAGAGACTTGTCGGCCGCGCTGGAGGCGGCCGGACTTCAGGACGTGCGCCTGATGGTTGAGGAGCAGACGGAGGAACGGCTGATCACGGCCGCTCACATCGACCGTTGGTTCGCCTCTGCGTCCCCCGCCCTTCGGGAGGGGTTAGAGGAGAGCGGCGGAAAAGACCCTCTCCCTAACCCTCTCCCAGGGGAAGAGGGGATTGGGGCGCGGGAGGGGCTAGTGGCGGGCGGCGGAAAAGACCCTCTCCCTAACCCTCTCCCGGAGGGAGAGGGGACTGGGGCGCGGCTGAGCTATCGCCAGCGATTGCTGGCCGGGGGATTGACGGCCGCGGAGGCGGAGAAGGTTGAGCGCCTGTTCCGTAACCAGTTGCAGGAGCGGGCGGTGAGTTGGCGGTCGCGGTTGGCCTATATGCGGGCCGATTTAGCTGTTGATTGAATCAAATGGGAGGGAGTGTTGCCATTAGGCACACATTGTGATAAAGTATGGATCAGAAGCACAAGTGGAATGAAGAGAAGAACAAAGTCTTGGAGGAATTGCGTGGCGTGACGTTTGAACAGATCGTCATGCACATTCAAAAGGGAGACTTATTAGGCGTCAAAGATCATCCAAATCAGGATAGATACCCAGGACAACAAATGTACTTCGTCCTCATTGATGATTATGTGTATCTTGTGCCGTTTATCGAAAAGGATGACCACATATTCTTGAAGACGATTATCCCAAGCCGAAAAGCCACGCGACAATATATCGGGAAGCGATGAACATGGACGAAAAAGGACTAACCGCACAGGCAGATGAATTTGATGAGATAGAAGATAAAGAACTGACCGCTCAACTGGATGAAGAAGAGCGCGAGATTCTTGAATCCTATGAACGCGGGGAATGGGTTTCCGTGCACGATGAAGCAGCTGCCATCGCTCGTCATCAAGCCGTGGCTGCCAATACTCTACGCAAAGACCGCCGCGTTAACATTCGCCTCACGACCGCAGACCTCGCGGCTCTCCAAACCATCGCCGGGGAAGAGGGCCTGCCCTACCAGACCCTCATGGCGAGTATCCTGCACAAATACGTCACCGGGCGGTTGGTCGAACGGCCGCGGACGATGCCGGCCGCGGTGGAGTACGCGGTGCATGAGGAGCGCGAAACCTATAACGATTAGGTGCGACGCACTTTCTGAAGTGCGTTGCACCTGGACGACGTCAAAATGCCCACCTACCGCGCCATTCAACCCTGGTCAGTCCACTACCCCGACCCCATCCGCGGCGTGGCCGGTGACCGGCTGGCCCTCGGCCGCCGCGACGACGAGTTCCCCGGCTGGGTCTGGGCTACGGCGGCCGACGGCCGCGCCGGCTGGATTCCCGAAAGTTGGTTGCGCGTGGATGGGGACAGCGGCACGCTGTTGCGCGATAATACGGCGGCCGAGTTGCCGCTGTCGCCGGGCGACGTGGTTAGCGGCGAAGTCGTGGTAAGTGGTTGGCTGTGGGCTACCGCGGCCGATGGGGGCGTGGGGTGGGTGCCGCTCCATTGTCTTGCTCACGTATAAGGGATAAGGTGCAACGCACTTAAGAAAGTGCGTCGCACCGGGACGTCGTTGTAATTTCCCCTTTAATACTCACCAGCTAAGATCGAGGAAAGGATCGCTTGTCCGTCAACCTAAACAAGCGGTAAATAGAATGACCATTCCCGATTTTAAACGCGAAGCTGCCGCTCTCTATGACGACCTGGTGCGTGTTCGCCGCGATCTGCACCGCCACCCCGAACTGGGGTTCCAGGAGGTGCGCACGGCCGGCATCGTGGCCGAGAGGCTGACCGGCCTGGGGCTGGAGGTGCAGACCGGCGTGGGCCAAACGGGCGTGGTGGCCCTGCTGGAAGGGGCGCGCCCCGGCCCCAATGTGCTGCTACGCTTCGATATGGACGCCCTGCCCATTCAGGAGGAGAGCAGCAACGCCTATATCTCCACCAAGCCGGGCGTCATGCACGCCTGCGGCCACGACGGCCACGTCTCGATGGGCCTGGCGCTGGCCGACCTGTTTGTGCGGCGTCAGGATCAGATGGCCGGCTCGCTCAAATTCCTCTTTCAGCCGGCCGAGGAAGGCTTGGGCGGCGCGCTGGCGGTGATGGCCGGCGGCGCGCTGGAAGACCCGCGGCCGGACGTAGCGTTGGCGATGCACCTCTGGTCGCCCGTCCATGTGGGGCAGGCGCGGGTGGTCGATGGCCCGGCGATGGCCTCGTCCAGCGTCTTCACCCTGACCGTTGAGGGGCGGGGCGGCCACGGGGCCGCGCCCCATCTAGCGACCGACCCGATCGTCGCCGCGGCCCAGATCGTCACCGCCCTGCAAAGCATTGTCAGCCGCAACACCAACCCCAACGACAGCGTCGTCGTCTCCATCGGCGAGTTCTCGGCCGGGACGACCTTCAACGTTATCCCCGAGCGGGCCATCCTGAAGGGCACGGTGCGCAGCTACGACACGGCCACCCACCGCATGNNCATTGTGGCCGCCGTCCACAACGCGCCGGAGCCGACGGCCGTGGTGCGCGCCGCGGCCGAGCGCGTGTTGGGGGCCGAGAATATCCTGGAGCACCGCACGATGGCCGCCGAGGATATGGGCTTCATCCTGCAAGAGATCCCCGGCTGCTACTTCTTCGTTGGCTGTAGCAACGGCGATTTGGCGACGCAGTACCCGCACCATCACCCGCGCTTCGACTTCGACGAGCGGGCCATGGTTGACGGCGTGGCGATCATGGCCGAGGCGGCGGGCCGCTACGTGCTGGCATAAAGCGGCCCCCGGTCGAGAACCGCCGGCGATTCACGCCAGAAAGTAGACCAAAAGCCCGACGAGCGCGGCCCCCAGCACCACAGCCGGCACGCTCGCTTTTGAGTTCCAGCGAAAGAGAACAATCAGGCCGCCGACAAAAATCAGTAAGGCCAGCCAGCTCGTTATGGCATCTCTGAGCAGTACCACAGCCGTCGCGGCGATTAGGCCAACCACCCCGGCGGTCACGCCGTCGAGGATGCTGTGTAGCGCCTTGTTCTCGACGACCTTTTCCAGTAACTCGTGGCCGGTTAAGGTAATGGCGAAAGCGGGCAGGAAAATGCCCAGCGTCATGGCCAGCGCACCGGGCAACGCGCCACCCAGATAGCCCACAAACGTTCCGAAAATAACCAGCGGCGCGGGCAAAATGCCGGCCAGCGCCAGCCCGTCGAGGAACTGGCCATCGGTCATCCAGCCGCTGACCACAACCGCCTCGTTGCGCAGATAGGGGATCACCGTGTAGGCGCCGCCAAAGGTCAGCAGACCGCTGCGCAACCCCAACCAGAACAGGGCCAGGGTGGACGGAGCCGTCTGAGCAACGACATTGGCCGAAGCCATCGCATCCCGCGCGGCGCTCAGACGCATGGCGAGCAGAACGATCGCCACGAGCCAACCCGCGCCGAGAAGCACGCCCGCCCAGCCCGGTTGGCGCTCCTCGACAAGCAAATAAACCATGCCCGCGACGGCTAAAATCATCAGAAAATGGATACCGGCAAAATGGGCCACGGCCGCGCCGGCCGCAATGCCCCATAACCAGCGATTGAGCAGAACGTGGCTGCCGATGCGATGGACGGCGCGAACGATCAACGCTCCGACCGCGGCCTGCATCCCCAGGAAAGCCGCCGCAAAAACGGGCGATGCGATCCCGTAGCGCACGTAGAACCAGGAGAGCAGCAGCATCAGGACAAATCCGGGCAACATAAAACCCAGCCCGGCCAACAACCCACCGAAACGGCCGCGCGACAGCATACCGAAGTAGACACACAGTTCGGACGCTTCCGGGCCGGGCAGGACTTGATAGACGCCCAACACACGGTTGAAGCGCTCGCGGCTAACCCACTGCTCCTCTTCCACCAGTTCCTGACGGATCATGGCGATCTGGGCGACGGGGCCACCCCAGGCCAGTAGGCCAAAACGCAGGAAGCGCAGGAACAAGCGGCCGTAAGGTTCCTGTGGAATATTGTAGGTGACTTCGGCGATGGTAGGCTCTGTCGTCAAATGGTTTGGCTCCTGTGGGGCTGGGCCTCGGCGTGGCTAAGGTTGATCGAGACACCGTCACACGGACGGGGGACGTAGTATAATTTGGTCGCCGGGCGCGTCAATTCCGGTAACTCACTCTTCCAGCGACAAGATGTCGCTCATGATCCAGTAAGGCCCGGCGCAACCGGCGACCAACGACGGCAGGCGCAGCAGGTCGTCATGCAGCAGCGGATCGATTTCTTCGTCGATGCGGCCGCCGCTGATCACCACCTCATCGCCCACGCCGGCCACGCGCTCCGTCGTTTGAAGATTGAAGACCGCCACCCCGTCGGCGTCGAACCCCACGGCGTAGATGGCCGGCCAGACCAGCAGAAAGCCGGACTCAAAGTAGTAATCGGGGATGGGCAGGCGCAAACAGCCGTCTTCCTGAATCAACCGGCCGCGAATGATCTCCTCGCCCAGATAGTCGGGCTTCACCGGTTCGCGCTGCAGCAATGGAAAGCCGCGCAGATCGAACGCATTGGCCGGTATGGCGCGGCTGAAACGGGCCTCCCCACCCTCAAAGGGGATAATAAGTTCATCCCCCACAATCGTATAGGTCGACCAGTTGACGATGGCGTCGTCCATCGTCCGTTCCAGTTCAGTGGCCGCGGCGCTGATACGCTCGCAGGCCGTGCCGCGCATGATGACCATCTCAATGTTGAACCGCTCCGCATCGACCTGGGCGTTGGCATAAGTCTCGTTGCAGCCATTGTCGAACGACAGCCAATCCTCGGCTACTTCCAGGAATGGGATGGGGTCGGTCGGCACCTCGTGCGCGCCGGTGGCGTCGCTGAATGATAGCAAATACCAGCGTGTATTCAGTATGGGCAGGTTGGCGGCCTCGCCGCCGATGCCCGAACAACCCCCTAGCCACACCACCGCCGGCCACAACAACCACTTCATAACATTGCTCTTCTTCCGCCGAATCCTTTTAGCCATCATTAGTGCTCCCGTATATCCTTTGGAACACAGAGCACACGGAGGAGTCACAGAGAGCACGGAGGAAGAAACCTGCTTTCTCCGCGCTCTCTGTGACTCCTCCGTGCTCTCTGTGTCCGCTTCTCATCCTAAGCCCTAACAATGCCGCGCCCAGAGTGGCGCGCGCTGCCGCATAACGGATAATTATACCATGCCCACCTTTGATTCCTCCGCGCCCCGCGTCGTCTGCCTGGCCGGCGGCGTCGGCGGGGCCAAGCTGGCCGACGGGCTGGCCCGCGTCCTGCCGCCGTCGAACCTGACGGTCATCGTCAACACCGGCGACGACTTCCGCCATCTGGGCCTGACCATTTGCCCTGACCTGGATACAGTGCTGTACACGCTGGCCGGCGTCGCCAACGACGAAACCGGCTGGGGCCGCGCCGGGGAGAGTTGGCGAGCCATGAGCGAAGTCGGCCGCCTGAAAGGGCCGGACTGGTTCAGCCTGGGCGATCTCGATCTGGCGACGCACCTGACCCGCGCCCATTGGCTGGATGCCGGGGAGACCCTGACCGCTGTCACCACAAGACTATGCGAAGGGTTCGGCATTGCTCCGGCCGTACTGCCCATGTCCGACCAACCCGCCCCCACTCTCATCGAGACGGACACGGGCGACATCTTGCCTTTCCAGGTCTGGTTCGTGCGCGAGCGCTGGCAGCCGCCCGTGCGGCGGGTCATCCTACCCGAAGACGTCCGCGCCTCGGCCGCCGCCGTCCGCGCCCTGGAATCGGCCGACGTGGTGATCATCGCCCCCTCTAACCCGTTCGTCAGCATCGACCCCATCCTCAACGTCTACCCCATTCGGGCCATGATTGAGGACGTGCCGCGGGCCGTGGTGGCCGTGTCGCCCATCGTCGCCGGGCGAGCCATCAAAGGTCCGGCGGCCAAGATGATGGCCGAGATGGGGCTGGAGCCGTCGGCCGCCGCCGTGGCCCGCGCTTACGGCCACCTGATCGACGGCTTCATCTACGATTGCCGGGACGAGGGCATGGCCGCCGAGGATGGCTTGGCCCTGCTCTGCGCCGACACGATGATGACCGGGGCGGCCGAGCGGGAGCGGCTGGCGCGGGAAGTGTTGGCCTTCGCCGACGAACTACTGTAGGCTGTTTTTTCACCGTATCCTTCCCGAATGATTCTGTTTGGGGTAGCAACTTGTGTTATAATGTCAAATTTACTTGACATTTAGTATAGTATATTTTACTATATGTCCGTATCGTTTGACACAAGTCGAAATTAACAGGTTTACGAGGGTTAAATGACTTATTCCAATGACGCCCAACAGGACGACGGCCTATCCTATCAGGAGAAGAGCATTATCGTCTCTCTGGCCGGTTCCATCCTGGTCTACGCCCTATTCAGCGTGTTGGTCTGGCAGCGTTACCAGGCTGGGGGGTTCTCCTCGGTAACGGTCTCCCAGTTCTTTCTTCAACAAAATAGCGGCGTTATGGTTGGCGAGGCGACAGATTTCGATTCGGCTACCGTCTTCCAATTCTGGGGGCGGGCCGTCCTGATCCTGATCGCCGTGCAAATCGTGTTGGCAATCATAGGGCAGATCGTGCTTGCCATTGTCCACACCGTGGCCAAAAAGGAAGAAGAGATACCCACATTCGAGGATGAGCGCGACCAACTCATCGATCTAAAAGCGACGCGCAACACGTTCTACGTCGTCGGCATCGGCTTTGTGCTGTCGATGATTCTCCTGGCCGTTGGCGTTGCGCCGGTGGTGATGCCGATCATCATGCTCGTCGCGATGATGGCCGCCGAGATTTTGGGCAGCCTATCGAAGCTCTACTACTACCGGCGAGGCTTCTAGGATGAACACTCCGCCAATCAGCAACAACATCCGCAGATTGCGCTTTTTCCACGGCGAAATGACCCAGAAGGAATTGGCCGACAAGGTGGGCGTCACACGGCAAACCATCGTCGCCATCGAGAGCGCCAAGTATGCTCCCACCCTGCTGGTGGCTTACCGGATCGCTCGCGCGTTCGACGCGCCGCTGGAAGAAGTGTTTATCTACAACCCTGAGGCTGATGCCATGAAGTGACGCAACGATAGTCGCGATTAAACACCATTCCATTTCAAGATAACCAACGCTAAGGAGAAAACAAATGAAATCCGTCCAATGTGTCCGTTATGGGACGCCTGATGTTCTGCGCCTGGTTGACGCCGCCAAGCCCACTCCCAAAGATAACGAACTGCTGATCCGCGTCTACGCCACGGCGGTAACGCCATCGGATGTCGCCTTTCGCGGCGGAAATCCGTTCGTGTTTCGTTTATTCACTGGTCTGCTGCGGCCAAAGCACTTCCCCGGTACCGAATTGGCCGGCGTTGTCGAGGCGGTCGGCCTGGCGGTCAACTCATTCAAGCCCGGCGACGCAGTGCTAGGCGCGTCCGGCACCGACTTCGGCGCTTATGCGGAATACAAATGTCTGGCCGAGGACGGGCTGGTAGCCCACAAGCCGGCCAATATGACCTTCGGCGATGCCGTCCATCTGACTGACGGCGGTCTGACATCCCTGGTCTTCCTCCGCGATCACGCCCGGCTCCAGCCGGGGCAGTCGATCCTCATCAACGGCGCTTCCGGCTCGGTCGGTGCCTATGCCGTGCAACTAGCGAAGTATTATGGGGCGGTCGTGACCGGCGTGTGCAGCGGGGCTAACGCGCGTCTGGTCGAGTCGTTGGGCGCCGAGCGGGTCATCGACTACACCCGCCAGGATTTCACCCGTATCGGCGAGACCTACGACGTTATTTTCGACGCGGTGGGCAAGAGTTCGTTCGCGCGTTGCGCCGGCGCTCTCAAGCCGGGCGGCATCTACATGACCACGGTTCCATCGCTCAATATCATGCTGCAAATGCTTCGCACGTCGGTAGGCGACAAGAAAGCGGTGTTTGCCGCCACGGGGCTAAAGCAGCGCCGCGAGAATCTGCTTTTTCTGACGGAGCTTTATGCCGCGGGAGCGATCCACTCAGTTATCGACCGCTGCTACCCGCTGGAGGAGGTCGTCGCGGCCCACCACTACGTGGAGACAGGACGTAAGACGGGCGCGGTGGTCATCGCCTTGGCGTAATCAATTGAACACACCGCGATTCAGATGGGGTATAATGGCCCACAATCACCATGACCACCTGGGCCATCATCCCCGTCAAACCCCTCCACGACAGCAAGCGCCGCCTGGCCCACCTGCTCTCGGCCGCCGCGCGGGCCGATTTGATTCACTCGTTCCTGGATGAGCTACTGGCCGTGCTGAACGAGACGCCGGGCATCGACCACGTGCTGGTCGTCAGTGGCGACCGCTCGGTGCTGGCCCTGGCCGAGAAATATGGCGCGGCCGTGCTGATCGAGGTCGAGCCGCTGGGGCTGAATGCCGCCGTCACCCACGGCGCGACCTATGCCGCCGCGCGGGGAGCCACGGCCGTCCTCTTCCTGCCCGCCGACCTGCCCTTCGCCCGCGTGGCCGACATCGAGCAAATGCTGCGACCGTTGGCCGCGGTCGACCGGCCGCTGCTGGCCGTGACCGGCGACGAGGATGAGGCAGGCACCAATGCCCTGCTGCTGGCCCCGCCCGGCGATTTCACATTCCGGTATGGCCCCGGCAGCTATGGGGCGCATCTGGCCGAGGCGGTGGAGCGCGGACGCTCCACCTACGTCGTCAACGCCCCCGGTTTGCGCTTTGACCTGGATACGGAGGCGGATTGGCGGGCTTTTTGTGGCGAACTGGTAGTGGCCGATTGAGCGCAGGGGAGCAGGGGGAGATGATTCTCCCACTCATCGCCTTCAAGATTAACAGGTGCAGCCAATGATAGTTGAACCGGAAACCGTAGTAAGTGTAGCAAGAGAACAGGCACATTGGAGCAAAATCTCCCCTGCCCCCCTGCCCCCCTGCTCCCCTGCTTCCCACGAATCCCCCCACATAAGGAGAAACACATGGATCGCCTAGCCCTCTATCTACAAGACGCCCACTCGTTACAGGAAGGCATGGAACTGGCCCAATACGCCGAGGCCAAAGGGTTCGAGGCGGTGTGGCAGGCCNNGGGGCCGTCACCAGCCGCATCAAGATCGCCAGCGGCGTCATCAACAACTGGACGCGCAACATCGGCCTGCTGGCGGCCACCTTCCTGACGCTCGACGACCTGGCCCCCGACCGCATCATCTGCGGCATCGGCGCGTGGTGGGATCCGCTGGCCCAGAAGGTGGGCATCGACCGCCGCAAGCCGCTGCTGGCGATGCGCGAGACGATTGAAGTGCTGCGCCGCCTGCTGGCGATGGAGAACGTCACCTTCCACGGCGAGTTCCACCACGTGGACGGCATCCAGCTCGACGTGGTGCACGGCCGCAAGACGGCGCGCAACGTGCCCATCTACATCGGCGCGACGGGCATGAAGATGATGGAGATGGCCGGGGAGATCGCCGACGGCGTGTGTCTCAATTATCTGGTCAACCCCAAGTACAACGCCGAGGCGATGGACGCGCTGGAGGCCGGGGCGAAGAAAGCCGGCCGCAAGATCGACGACATCGACCGGCCGCAACTGGTCATCTGCTCCGTCGATAACGACCGCGCCCACGCCCTGAACATGGCCCGTAAGATGATGACCCAATATCTGGGCCAGCAGCCGCACCTGATGAAGGCTAGCGGCGTCAATCAGGAGTTGCTGGACGAGATCCACCAGGTACTCACCTGGCCGGCCACCGAAGAGGAGATCGAGGGGGCCATGCACCTGGTGCCCGACGACGTGGTGCAACTGTGCACGGCCAGCGGCTCGCCGGCCGAGGTCAAGGCCAAGGTGCGCGAATACATCGCCAGCGGCGCGACCTGCCCCATCCTCTATCCCCTGGGCGACCCCAAGCTGATGATCGACATCTTCAGTGACGGCTATCAGGGATAAGAGGGGTTATCCGCAGATTACGCAGATTTCGCAGATTATTAAGAGAAATTTCTTAAATCTGCGTAATCTGCGCAATCTGCGGATCATATTCTTCTTTGCGCCTTCGTGTGGTCGGTGGTCTGTCGTCAGCCGTCCTCTTTTGTGCTATAATCCTCGCATTAGGATTCTTATTCACCCATGAGTTCAGACAATACCCGACCGGCCACCCCCTTTAACCATTCCCGGACGACCTATCGCCCCACAGTCGAACAACTGGCCCGCGACGAGACCCGCCGCCGCTATTTACGGCGCAACGTTTACGCGCCGATTATTTTTGCCGCGCTGCTCGTTGTGGCCCTGTTCGTCTTGCTCTTCGTCCTGGCATTTGCCGCCCCGTCCCCGCGGGTTGCGGCGCTGGTGAGTGGTCTGTCGGCTCTGACCATCATTCTGTTCTCGCTCCCGATCATCGTCCTGATGAGCATCCTGCCCATTGCCTGGCTGGCCCTGGCGGTCAACCGTCGCCAGCGCCGCAAGAATTTCCCGGAATTTGGCCCCATGGCCTACCGGGGGCGGTTCCAGACCTGGCTATGGCAACTGGATCATTTGCTCGACAATGTAGAGGACGGCGCGGTCAACGTGACGGCCCGCCTGCGCCGGCCGCTTATCGGGCTGCACGCCCGGGCCGCCTACCTGGTGACCTGGCTGCGCGAGATCAGAGAGAACTTCAGACGGAGTAGCTGAGCATGAACACGATTGACAAGACCATGAACCACGAGATCGCTTCCA
>CXWJ01001513.1_pt1 | contig 16886 bp, 23 predicted proteins | sample 590841 | NCBI WGS metagenome assembly CXWJ01 (sample SAMEA3498367, study PRJEB10139) | wastewater metagenome | biome: wastewater treatment plant; material: activated sludge | place: Austria | collected 2015-01-21 | reverse complement strand
CGTTCGATCAGCCGTGCGCGAAGCGCGAGCGGCGGGTGCTGGGGGACGCGGCAGGCCTCAGCGATTTCGGCGTGAACCTCATGACCTTGCCGCCGGGCACGTGGTCGAGCCAGCGGCATTGGCACGACAAAGAGGACGAGTTCGTGTTCGTCGTGTCCGGCGAGGTCGTGCTCGTGACGGACAAAGGCGAGAGCGTGTTGAAAGCAGGCGACTGCGCGGGCTTCAAGAAGGGCCGGCGCGACGGGCATCAGCTGATCAACAAGAGCCGCAAACCCACCGTCGTGCTCGAAGTGGGGACACGGTCGAAGGACGACACCACCGTCTATAGCGATATCGACATGAAGTACGTGCCAGGCAAGGGCTACGTGCGACGGGACGGGACGCGGTACGCCAAGCGGGGTTGAGCCACTCGTGCGGCGGGCGAGTGGCGGCGCTGCGGTGTATTCGCGCCACGCGAATTTCGTTGCGAAAGTAGCGCAGCGGGGAGGCCAAAGGGTGCCAGCCGATTGACGCGCACGACAGGGGGCGCGGTGTTGGTGGCGGTGTTTGCCGCAGCGCCGGCACACGCGGATTGGATCGAAGATCAGGCGAAGGTTTGCGGGCGCGCCAATGCAAGTCCCGACATGAATATCGGCGCGTGTACCACCGTCATCCAGTCTGGCCGCTTGACCTCGAGTGGCCTTGCCATAGCCTACTACAACCGCGGCCTCGCGTACGCCAAGAAAGGCCAATACGACCGCGCCATTCAAGACTACGACCAGGCGATCCGGCTGAACCCGAACGACGCCCTCGCCTACAACAACGCCTGCCGCGTCTGGTCCTGTCCCCGGATTCCTTTCGGCACCGCTGGTGACGGTGACGCCGGGGCGGGAGATGCTGGACACGAACCTGTGCCAATCGTCGGCCAATCTCGAGAAGGCGCTGCGCGCGTGCCGCGAGATCATCCGGTATGCGGGGCTCTCGGGCGTGAAGCTTGCGGCCTATCACAACCGGTGCGCGGAGATTCTACTCCAGCTCGGCCGCAACGCCGAGGCGCTCGCCGACATGGAGAAGGCGATGGAACTCGATCCCGTCAATCGCAAATACGAAAGCAACCTCGCCCTGGTGAAGGCGCGCGCGGGGCGGTAGAGCCCAACGCCTGCCCCGCTTCCACCGCACGCTGCAGTTTGCTATGCCGCGCGGGCCAGGAGACGTTGCCCATGGACCTGAAGAAGACCGCCGCGCGCGCCGGAACGCTTCTTGCGAAGCGGTTCGTGGTGAGCCGGTTGCCGAAGTGGCCGTATCTCGTCGCCGCCGCGGCGGTGGCGGCGCTGGGGCATTGGCTGTCGACGATCGAGATCGTGGAGCCGTTGAAGCAGCTGTCGGCGCAGCTGCTCGCGGATCTGCGCGTGATCTCGCCGCTGAATGCGATGGGGACATATTACTACAGCCTCACCGGCTGCAGTGTCGCGTTCGCGGACGGCACGGTCAGCGGCAATTGCGACGCGTATTCGACGGTGGGTACGCGAATGTCGCTCTATGGGCTTCATGGGATCGGCACGGTGTTTTGGCCGGTCGTCGTGCTGTTCGAGACCGTTCTTGTCGTGTGGGAGCAATCGGGCTGGATGGGGCGCGTGATTTATCTCGCGACCTTGCCCGTGGGCGCGATCGGCGCGATCACCGCCGTCGAGCAGACCGGCGACGACAGCGACGAGTGGACGTTCATCGGCTGGGCGATGGCGGCCGCACTGCTGCCGCTGTTCGCCGGCGCGGCGGCGCTTGTGTTGCAGTGGCTCTTGATCGCGATCCTGTGGGTGTTCGGCCAGGCGCTCGGCGCGATCGTATGGGCGGCAACGGTGGCAGCGGCGCCGTTCGCCTATTTCAAGGGCGCGCTCGGCCTCGTGAAAGAGGCGCGACAGCTTGAGAAGGAACACGCCGTCATCAAGGACGACGAGTAACGGCGCGAGCGGGCGAAATCGGCCGGGAGTTCCGTCACGTGCCGCTCCTTGGCGGCCTTCCCTTCGAGAGCGGCACCACGCGCCGGCCCAACGCCAGCGCGACCTTTTGCTTGAAGCGATCGCTGCCAAGCGGCCAGCCACCCTTCGTCGCGGCGCGCAGGGCGGCAATGAACTCCTCCGTGAGCTTCCTGTCGTAAAGCGCGCGATAGGCGCGCTGCCGCTGCAACGGGTTCTTCGCGAGATCGACATAGAGCGGGTGCGGCTTCACGAGCGGGTCGTAGTTGCCAAGTGCATTCGAACCGTAACTCGACCAGCGATACTCGTCCGGATGCGCCGCGAGCTTGGCGCGGACGGCGGCGAGTTCGATGTAGCGCATGCAATCGAATAGATGCGCCTCAGCTTCAATCAAGGTCGCGTGATACCGGCCCTCCCACAACGTCCCGGAGCGGCCGTACGCGGCGTTCACATGGCGCACGTAACGCCGGCCTAACGACTGCATCGTCTTGGGTAGGCTGCTCTCATTGCGCGGCGTCACCAGCAGGTGCACCTGGTTTTGCAGGAGAGCGTAGGCGTGGATCGCGCACCCGCTTGCCGCCGACGCGGCATGCAACCACTCCTGATAGCGTTCATAGTCCGCGGGCGCGAAGAAGATGGCGCGGCGATCATTCCCGCGCTGGACGACNNGATCGCGGATGCGCTTGAATGCCTCCGCGAACGCAGCGACCTGGGGGTCGCGCAAGATGTCCGCGTCTCTGTTGCCCGTCGACACATCGCCGGTGCGATACGGCCCACGCCGCTTGCCGACGCTGCCCGGCGGTCCGACGCCTTCATCAGGCGAAGTGTCGGACACACCGCCGGTGTCAGCAGGCAGCGGGTCGCCGATCTTGTAGGCGCCCCGCCCCTGCTTGCTGCCGTCGTTAGTTGGCATAGACCACCGCGTCGGCCGGCGTCCGCTCGAACGCCGATGTATCGAACTGGAATAGAGCCGACTGTCGGTCGCCGGCACGTGCGGCGGCAAGTTGCTCTAGCGATACGGGCAGTATGCAAGCGATGCAGGTGCCTTCCGCATAAGGCGTCGGCAGGCTGAGCGGGATGGCCTCGACGCCGCCTTCGAGGAGCCGGGGCAAGAAGAACGTATCGCACATCATCGTGATGGCTTTGAGGTTGAACTGCAGACCGACTTCGAACAGCGAACGGAAGACGTCTTTCGTGACGCTGCGGCGGTTGACCTTGCTGCTGCCCGTGCGCGAGGTGAAAAAGCGCGTGCCTTCCCAAACTCTCGGCTCTCGCGGCAGGTCGCGCAGGGTGATGATGTGAGGAAAGACCTCCGACAGCAGGTGCGGTTTCGTCGACTCTACGAAGCGGGCTCCGCCTAAGACTTCGTCGCCGTCCGCCCAAAGCGCATACTTTGCGTCGACAGTGTCGAACTGATCGATCTCACGGCCGTCCGGACGCTCCAGCGCCTTCCAGCCGCGCCAAGCCACAAAGATGTCATGCCTGATCCGGTAGGATTGTTCGAGCATGTCCGCATAACGCGGCTCGTGACGGTTTGTAGCGTCGATAAAGTGCATCATAGGGGTGCCTCCTTGTGCAATGGAGCTAACCCTAACGTCGGCGCGTTGTTCAGGCTTACCTGATCAGGCAGTTGCCCTAGATCTGGATATGCCCGCGCCGCAGCGCTTCGACGACCGCCTGCATGCGGGTGGCGACGCCGTATTTCCTTTTCGCACTTTCGATACGCTTGTGCGCGGCGCTTTCGGTAATGCCGATCACCTCGCCGATCTCCCAATCGGACTTTCCAGCGGCGGCCCACTGCAGCGCTTCGCGCTCTTTGAGCGAAATGGCGACCGGGGGCTCAGGCTCACGACGGCGCAATTGCTTTGCGCGCGCGTAGGCGTACATCGACACCAGGTGAAGTTCCGCGCGAGCCATCGAATCGCACCGCGGCTTGCAGCCCGCGAAAGCGGCTCCGTAGATGCTGCCGCCGATCCCGAAAATCGGGACGATGAGACCCTCACGCAGTCCGTAGTCGGCGGCATCGTCCATGACGCGGATCTCCGCGCGCGTGGTCCTGCTCGTTCTGACACTGGACCAAAGGAAAGGATCGCTGCTGCACTGCAGTTTCACGACGACGGGGTCAATCATATAGAGCCGCTCGTCCGTGTATCTGCGCTTCCACTCCGCCGGCCACTCTTCAAACAGGACATTCCTGGCCGTCAGATCGGCGCCGACCGGCGGGGGCGCCGAGCAGTGAAAGAATTCGTATCCACGGTGATTCGCGACGCGCCGCAGGACCTCTTTGATCTTGCCAACACTGGGCGCGCGTTGAATTGCTTGAACAGCTTCAAACGTCGCGTTGGTCGGCACGGCCGTCACGTCATTGCCCCATCTTTCGCGCAACTTGCCAATACTAACAAGGTCTTGGCAAGGGGGCCATAGATCAAATGGCGATTGACTTCGGCGGACGGCCCCTCGGCAGCGGCGAGACTCGCCGTCCGAGCGATTGTGCAATCAACTGTTTGAATTCGTCGCCGCCGAACGGCCAGCCGCCGTTNNCGGCGTTGCGCCGTGCTCGCTCCAAGGTCGCTGTATCGCTCATGTCCCTTAACCAACGCGTCATATTCCCCGAACGCGTTGGCGCGGTAGCTCGACCATCGGTAGTCGCGCGGCTCCGGCACGAGCTTGGCCCGCACCGGATTGAGTTCGATGTAGCGCATGCAGGCCAGAAGGCAGGTGTCCGGATCGATCATCGCCGCCCGATAGCGTCCTTCCCACATCGTGCCCGATCGTCCGTATGCCCAGTTCACGTGGCGCACATAGCGCCGACCCAGCGACTGCATTGTCTTGGGCAAGCTGTCCTCGCTCCGCGGCGTCACCAGCAGGTGCACGTGGTTGGGCATCAGCACATAGGCGTGGATCGCACAACCGTTGGCGACGGATGCCGCGTGCAACCACTCCCGGTAGCGCGCATAGTCGTCGGCCGCGAAGAAGATCGTGCGGTGGTCGTTGCCGCGCTGAATGACGTGCAGCGGCTGACCTGGGATGAAGTATCTACCGAGACGCGCCATGAGCTTGCACTCCGTTGATTCGTCTCATGATTTTTCGTGCGCGTTCGCAACCCATTCCAGCAGAGATAAATCAACTCCGACCCCAGCGGCCGGCAGATAAATCAACTCCGACCCCAACGTCTCCTCTGGGGCGAATTTCGTCGCCCAAGAGGCAGCACGAAGTCGTACGCCCGACGCGCGGGCGCAAAGCAGCCGCGCGTTCTCGGGCTCATAGATGTCGTTTGATCGAGCTCTACGAAAACCGCTCGCCGACCAGTTCTTCGCTTTTCGCCCAGAGCGCCTTCGCGCGTTCGCCGTCGATGGCGTAGGGGCGGACGCCTTCGCGCACGGCGGGGTTCTGATTGATTTCGCCGACGTGGCAGTCTTCGCAGTAGCGGCCGCCCACCGCATCGGCACTCGCGACGAAGCCGGCCCACACCGTGGTCGCAGCGCCTTGCGGGATTGTCTTGAATTCGAACGGCGGCGCACCGGCGGGGCGGCTTTCGTTGATCGACTTCATCATCTGTTGGATCAGTTCCGGCGTCATGTGACGGCCGAGTTCGGTTTGGATGCCGCCGGGGTGGACGGCGGTCGCGCGGACTCCCCTGCCCTTGTGGCGGCGGTCGAACTCGACAGCGAACAGCACGTTGGCCGTCTTCGAGCGGCCGTAGGCGCCGAACTCCGTATAGGGCGTGCGCTCGAAGTTCGGATCGTCGAGGTCCACGTCGGAGAAGCGGTGGCCGGCCGACGACAGGTTCACGAGGCGCCCACCCGGCTTGATCAGCGGGGCGATGCGGTTCACGAACACGAAGTGGCCCAAGTGGTTCGTGCCGAACTGCGTTTCGAAGCCGTCGGCGGTTTTTCCTTTCGGCGTCGCCATCACGCCCGCGTTTGCGATCACGACGTCGAACGGGCGGCCGTCCTTCACGAGCTTGTCGGCGGCGGCGCGTATGCTTTTGAGCGAGGCGAGGTCGAGTTCGATGAGGTCGAACGCGGCGCCCGGCTTAAGCGCCGCGCGGACGGCCGTGGTTGCGTCGCGTGCCTTGCCTAGATCGCGGGCCGCACCGACGACGCTTGCCCCGTGCGCGACGAGCGCGCGTGCCGTCTCAACGCCAAGGCCCGCCGACACCCCGGTGATGAGCACGCGTTTACCGGTGAGATCGGCGCCGGAGAGAACGTCGTCGGTGGTCGATTTGGCGCCGAAGGGGGTGGTCATGGGCGAGGTCCTTTGGGTGGTGTTGGAGTACCATGCGCCAGAAGCTGCGCGAAGTCGAACGACCACGCGGCCGGACGTTCGGCTCTCGGCAAATAACGCGCGCCCAGCATAATCTGCGGGCGCTGAGGCCCGTCGCGAAAGTCGTCCAGCACACGCTTATGTGTTGATCCGGCCACTTGCGGTTCTGCCGTCAAACAAGATTGTTTCGGAATTGGAACATGTGGGGGGAGCGTCCGGAGCAAGACGGCGCGTGCACGCGATGCGAATATTCAAGATACGAAGTGCCCGCGGGACCACTTTCGCCGAGCGTACCCCTGGCGGCGACATACACAGACTATGCGCGCGGCCTTGATGTGGTTTTGGATTGGATTGGCGTGAAGGAAGGTGTTGTGCCGCTCCCGCCTCAGTAGGCTAAGCGGTTGTCTCATGTCCCCGCATTTACTAGCATGACATCAAGCGCGGAGGCTCCATGGCGAAGATTCTCGAGTTGACCGAGGTTCTCTTGTGGGCTGCGGTTGCCTACTTGTTGGCCGCGAACACAAGCCCGATCATCGGCTACACCCTGGGCCTGCTCTACGGCGACCCGTCTGCTGCGCCCGCGGCCGTGCTGCAGAACCTCATCTACGTGAGCCCGGTCTTTCCTTTGATCCTCGGCATTCTCGCCGTCGCAAGGTTGAAATTCGGCGGCCAAGACGTCATGGCGCTGATCGGGTTTCAGAGAGAGACACTGGCTAGAGACGCGCTCATCGGCGTCGCCGTCGGAATTGTCTCCATTGGGGTCGCGGTCATGTCGCTGCGGTTTGTGTCGGGCTATGTAGCCGTCCCCCCAATGCATCAGTTGCCGGTGCCGGTACACCTTTATTTCATGACGATCGGGGCGGTCGTGCCGGGCGTGTGCGAGGAACTGTACTTTCGCGGCCTGATGATGAGAGCCGGAAGCCGCTTGCCGACAGCTATCATTGTCGTGCTGACCGCGCTTGCGTTTTCAGTTTGGCATCTTGCGACGCCGGCATACCTGCTGCACACGTTTCTCTTGGGGTTGATCTTCGGCACGCTCGTGAGCGTCTCGGGGCGCCTTGCCTCGCCGATCATCGCGCACACGGTTGCGAACGGGGGGATGGGCGTACTGCTTCTTTCCGGCTTTAACATCGCCGGCGCATAGGCCGAGTCCCCCTCCGCCGCTTGCTCTCCTGCCGCTCATGAGGCAAAGGGGTGCGCATGAGCGACCAAACGGAATTCGATTTCATCATCGTGGGTGCGGGCAGCGCGGGATGCGTGCTCGCCAACCGGCTTTCGGCGGACGGCCGGAATAGCGTCTTGCTGCTTGAGGCAGGGGCGGACGACAGGCCGACGAAGGCGCCGTCGCAGTTCATGTCCAATCTGATGATCCACATTCCGGTGGGTTATGCACAGGGGCTGAAAGACCCGAAGATCAATTGGCTGTTCCCGACGGAGCCCGACGCCTCGTCGGGCGGGCGCGTGCACATGTGGCCGCGCGGGAAGGTGCTCGGCGGGTCGTCGTCGATCAACGGGCTGCTCTATATCCGCGGGCAGCAGGCGGACTACGACGGCTGGCGGCAGTTGGGCTGCGAGGGCTGGAGCTGGGAGGACGTGTTCCCCTACTTCAGGCGCGCGGAGCATCAAGAGCGCGGCGCAGATCGCTGGCATGCGACGGGCGGGCCGCTCAACGTCTCCGACGTGACGGAGCGGCATCCGGTTTCGGATGCGGTGATCGACGCCTGTGCGGAGGCCGGCATCCCGCGCAACGACGACGTCAACGCCGAGAGCCAAGAAGGCGCGGGCTACTATCAGCTGACGGTGAAGAACGGCTTACGCCAATCGGCGGCGGTCGCGTATCTGCACCCGGCGATGAGCCGGCCCAATCTGAGGGTCGAGACGCGGGCGCTGGCGCGCCGCGTGGTGCTCACCGGCCGCAAGGCGACGGGCGTCGAGTATGCGCAAGACGGCCGCGTCGTCACGGCGAAAGCGCGGCGCGAGGTGATCCTCGCCGGCGGCGCGATCAATTCGCCGCAACTGCTGCAGCTGTCGGGCATCGGCGACGGACGATTGCTGCAGAGCCTCGGGCTCGCGACGGTGCACGATCTGCCGGGCGTGGGCGAGAATTTGCAGGATCACTATGTGGTCAGCGCCACGTTCCGGCTGAAGCCGGGTACGGCCTCGATCAACGAGACGAGCCGCGGACTTCCGTTCGTGAAGGAGGCGTTCAAGTATGTGTTTCAGCGCAAAGGTTTGCTGACGTTGTCGGCCGCGCATATCGCGGCGTTCGTGAAGTCGCGGCCCGATCTGATATCGCCGGACATTCAGTATCACATCCTGCCGGCGACGATCGACTTCGACAAACTCGCGAGCCAAGGCGTGATGGAACTCGAGCAAGAGCCGGGGCTTACGATCGCGCCGTGCCAAGTGCGGCCCGANNCTCGACCGGGAGGTGATCGTCGCGGGGTTGAAGTGGGCGCGCAAGATTGCGGCCCAGCCTGCGCTTCGGCCCTATGTGCAGGGCGGGTTGATGCCTGCGGATACGCTCACCACGGACGCCGAACTTCTGGACTACGCGCGCAACAACGGCGCCACGATCTATCACCCGGTCGGCACGTGCCAGATGGGCCACGGAACGCGCGCGGTGGTGGACCCGCAGCTGCGCGTGCACGGCATCGAAGGCTTGCGCGTGGTCGACGCCTCGATCATGCCGCGGCTCGTCTCCGGCAACACTAATGCGCCCACGATCATGATCGCGGAGAAGGCGAGCGACATGATTTTGGGGAAGAAGGCGGCTTGAGGTGGTGAGCGGCGACAACGCCGTCTGGGAGCGCTTCGGGCACAAACCAGCTCTTGTCGCTTGCGTCTTAAGGTTTAATCTTCCCCTCGATGCAAGGGAGCGAAGTGATGAGCGACGCCGTCGGGCCTGGCGACCTGGTGCTTTGCGTCAATGCCGCGCCGAACCATGTGACGGGACAGCCCGTGCCGTTGGTCGCGGGCGAGACTTATCGCGTGATCGAGGTGTTGGAGTTCGCCTGCCCGTGCGGCCGTTCCGATGCGCTGCTCGATGTGGGCGTCGACTTCGCGTGGTGTCAGACGCGCTTCCGGCTGCTGCCCAAGCCCAAGGCCGAGAGCACGCCGCGCCGCGTTTCGGTGCCGAAGGAGAAAGAAACGATACGCTAAACGGCGGGGCGCGGGATGGTGTTGCCCGCTATCGCGATCGCGGAAAATCATGATATCGAGCCTTGCCCATGCAGAGGGGAAAGATGACGCTCGATACCGTCTACACCGTCAGCCAGATCGTCGCGGCGCTGGCCGTGATTCTGACGCTCGTGCCGCTCGTGATTTCGATACGGCAGAACACGCAGGCACAGAGAACGACGTCGGTCGAATCGTTGACCGCCGCGATCACGTCAATCAACGTTCCGGCCATGCAGTCGCCGGAACTTGGCAACGCGCTTGCAAGCATCCGCCAAGATTGGTGGGGCGCCACGCGCGAGCAGCGCATCATGGCGCACTATTTCCTGTTCTCGTATTTCAAGCTGATGGAACAGGCTTGGTACCAACACCGCGCGGGCGTGCTTGTGGCATCGCAGTGGGAAGGCTGGGCGGTCTCGACATCGAACTACTTCCACTGCCCGGGCGTACGAGACGTCTGGTGGCCGATGCGGAAGTCCGCTTACTCAAAGGAATTCCAGACCTATCTGGACTCGACACCGGCACAAGCCGGCGCGCGGCAGTTGAGCGACATCTTCGACAAGGCTTGACGGACTAGGTCTGGGCGAGCGCCTCATACGTGAGTGACCGCTCTCCCCAGCGTTAGCGCTGCGGTCTGTCGAGCGCGCGTTGCCCTACGGCAGGTATTGCATGTTCACTTCGGTGGCGGCGCCGCCTTTGATGACGACCCACACGTAACAGCCGTCGCCCGGGCACGGCGTGTAGGTGCCGGGGTTGGCGATCATGTCGGCGTAGGTCGTGTTTTGATCCTCGACGCCGCCGCTGGCGTTGTGCGTCACGCGCCGCGCGGTCGCGTTCTGCGCGACAGGGACCGTGCGGACCGCGGTGCTGTCGTTGACGATATAGAAGTCGTTCGGCGGCGGCGACTCATCGCCCCGCGCGGCCGCAGCCTTGGCGGCCTCCTCGCCGTCCAGCATACATGCCGGGTCGAGGGTGAGGCTCGATGGCGTCCACGCCTTCGCGATGCCGAACGCCTTGCCGTCCGGCAACGGCCCCGCTTCGGCGAGACAGCCCGAGCCATCCGCGCCGCCGGCCTGCGCTTGTGGCGGCGTCTGCTGTTGCTGTTGTGGCTGCTTTTGCTGCTCGCACGCGGCAAGCGCGAGCAGAACCGGAACGGCGAACACGATCGGCCTCATGACAAGCGCCTCCTCATGCGCCGGGTGACCTTAGCACTGGTGCCGTGCCCGGTCGATTCAAGCGGCGCGCGAATACGACGGCGGGCAAATTCGCTGCACGAGTGTGTCGCCAGCGTTTGAAGTCATCACGGATCCACGCCCTCCGTCGCCGGTTTTGCGCTGGCGATTGCGTCGTCAACCGCGGCGCGGGTCGCGCCGTCGACCATGTACCGCGCCTTCGTCCACCATGCGCGGGCGCCGGGACGACGCATGGTTTGCGCCACCGCCGTCCGCTGCAGCTCCGCCTCGATCGCGTCGCCGAATTTGATCCCGTAGGCGAAGTTCGTCACGACGAGCTGCATCAGCGCGCCGAAGCGCCACTGTTCGAGCGAGTCGAGCTTGCTCAAATCGGCGAGCCCGTCGCGGTAGATCCGCGCGCAATCGGCGTCGGTGGCGAGAATTTTTCTGAACTCCTGAAGATCCGAGACGGCCGTCGTGTAGCGCGCCTCGCGGGCCGCTGCGGCATAGACTCGAAACTGCAGTGCGGCGTAGATCAACGAGGCGAGGATCGCGATGGAGGCGACGATTTGGCTGAAGTAGTAGAGTTCTTCGAGGGTCATGGCGCCAAATTTCCGGAACTAGCTGGCGGCGTCTCTGCGACCACAGCACTCGATGGAGAGAATTGTACCGGATAGGCAAAGCGTTGGGCGCTCTCGATCTCCTTGTCGACGAAGGCCGCGAACGCGGGTGTGAATATCGAACGGCGCATTTGCCAGAACTCCTTGACGCCCTTGCTGCTGATGAATGGCACGAGCGAGCGATAGATAACGTCCCAGGCGTCGTCACCCACCCGCTTGGCTGTCCGCTGTATGAAGGCGCGTTCGTAGAGGCGCATCGTAACCACCACATGAAAGACGAAACCCGGACGGCGCTCGGGCACGATGGCCTCGATCCCTCCATTTCCCGCTGCAAAGAAGTCGAGCGCAAATGCCGGATCGGCGGCGATCGACTGCAATACCTGCTGATAGTCCGTGAGAATCTGGTTCATGACGCCGTACCGCGTCTCGCGCGTTTGGGCTCGCATCTGCAGTCCGACGAACATCAGCGACCCGAAGATCGCGATGACGGCGACGATCTGGGAGATGTAGTAGATGGCTTCGAGGGTCATGGCGTCGGCTCCAAAGCGTCTCCGGCGGCTTTCTTGGTCACCAAGGGAAAAGTTGCGGCCGGCAATGAGTTGATCAAGGTCTGGAACTCCGGCGTGAAAAAATGGGCGCGGATCGCCCAAACGTCTCGAAAGGGTGATGTGGACATNNTGGATGAACAAGGATTCGAAGGTGCGCAGGTACTGCTGAATGACCGCTGTCAGCTGTATCTCCTCTTCCTCTGCGACCGCGCTCAGGCCGTCTCTCAGCGCGTGAAGCCAGGCTCGGCTGAGATCCTTGTTGTTGATCATGGAGGTCATCAGGCCCTGGTACTGGGTGCAGAGTTCCTGGATGGCAGCAAGCCGGGACTCGCGCGCCTGGGCGCGCATCTGCAGGCCCACGAAAACGAGAGAACCGCAAACCGCAACGACGCCGATGATCTGGCTGACGTAAGCAAGGTCTTCGAGGGTCATGGGCGGCGTTGCGCCTCCGTCTGCGCCTCGCGAATGAGGCCGTCGATGAAGGCGCGGAACTCGTCGCTGAGCGAGATCGGGTTGTTGGGCCACCAGGCCGAAAAGCCGGGCTGGGAGACGGCCCATTTCAGCGTCTTCAACTCCGCATCGAACAGCTTCTTGTCCAGGGTGCCATTCCTGTATTGGTAGTAAAGCGTCTCGAAGATGCGAAAGTTGGCCAGCAGCATGAAGTTGACGGAGATGCGCTCTTCCTCATCCAACGCCTCCAACTCCTTTGTCGTCCCCATCACGGCGAGTCGCCAAGTCCGAGCCACCTTCGGATCGCTGAGGATGAGGTTGTTGATCGCGTTGAAGCTGTCGGTGATGGCGTGATGCGACGTCGCCTTGATCGCCTTCGTATTCTGGCGGATCTGCAGGCCGACGAAGATCAGCGACGCGAAAATCCCGACGACGGCGACGATCTGGGAGAAGTAGTAGACGGCTTCGAGGGTCATGGCTTCGGTGTCCCGCCTGGCGCAATGACCGCTGGCGCCGATGCGCCGTCACCGCGCAGCGCGCTCACATCCCATGGCACGACGTTGGTGGTATCGCGCGCCGTCTCGATGGCGGCGACAAACTCAGCCGTCCAGATGTTCTGGGTCTTTTCGAAGTCCCACCATTGCCGGTAAAACGGCAGCTTGATGCAGCCTGCGGCCCAGCTCAGCCGGGTCTCCCAGATCGCCTTGTCGAGGTTGCCGTACTTGCAGAGAAAATAAAGGCCCTCAAGCTTTTGAAACAATGCGCGATTGAGAAGTGCGATCCGCGACCGATCAAGGTCGGAGAAGTCATTCCATGTCTTTGCGGGATCGTACGTGGCGAGGGTGATGCGCAGAAATTCATCCGGCCATTCGGCAACGATCGTTTCGTTCGTCGCCGCCCAAGAATGCGTACCTTCGAAAGCTGCGGCCGCCTTGATCGAGCGCGTGTTCGCCTTGATCTGCTCGCTGTTCTGCCGGACTTGTACCCCAACAAAGATCAGCGACGCGAAGATCGCGACGACAGCGACGATCTGAGAGATGTAGTAGAGTTCTTCGAGGGTCATGAATTCGGTGTCCTGCCTAGCGAATTGGCCGCCTGCGTCGAGGCGCCGTCAAAGTGGCTTGCCGCCAACCGCGGCTTCGACCTCCGCCGTGGCTGCTTCCCAGGGCGGGAAGAGGGTCCATGCCGGAGGAAGCGAAGCCGGTTGAGCCAACCGCTTGTTCAGCGTGTCGCGCAACAGCGGCGAGAAGAAGAATTGCGACTCCTTCCACCACTCCGCGCCACCCGGCGTGGTGAGGACGCCGAGCATGTTGTGGACGAAGGCCAGGGCCTGCGGCTCATCGATAAGGTTTTGCGATCGCATAGTGAGGACAGCGTCAACATTGACCGCCATCTCGACATTATAGGCGTGGATGCGAAGCTTTTGCTCCCTAGACAATCCGTTCCAGGTCTGCAGCGCAACGCTGTACAGGACTGCGAAATTGGGATCGGTCCTGAACGTCTGGAAGTGGCCGGCGAACCCGGACACCGCCGTCATGTACAGGTCCGATCGCGCCACCCGTGATTGCTGACGTATCTGAATGAACACGCCAACCAATGAGGCCAGGATCGCGATGACCGCAACGGTCTGAGAGATGTAGTAGATTTCTTCGAGGGTCACGGGTGGGGCCTTTGCGGTTCGGCGGATGGCGATTGGACGGACGGCTCGCTTGGCCCCAAGAACAGCCGCGCGTAGGAGATCGGCGCCGTGGCTGCCAATTCCTTCTCCAGGAAAGCTGCGAATGAGGGAGAAAGCGTATCCCTCCGGGCGGTCAGGAGCTCTCGGGCGGCCGCGCCGGTCATCACCGGCGCGAATGAACGATGGATTGATTCCCAGGCGTCATCCCCCAAGCGACCCGCCGTGCGCTGAATGAAGGCGCGTTCGTACAGGCGCATCAAATTCAGCCGTAACATAAAGTGCGCTGCCCGGCGCTCCGGCGCGATCGCCGCGAACCCTTTCTCATGCCCGGTGAAGTAGTCCTGCGCAGCAAGAGGGTCGTGGGACATTGCATTCACGATTTGCTGAAAGTCCGTCAAAACCTGATTCATGGTGCCGTAGNNCGGCGACGATCTGCGAGACGTAGTAGACTTCTTCGAGGGTCATGGGCGGGGTTGCTCGTTCTTGAGTCGCTCCAACGCATCGAGTTCCTCGGCTGCGGCGGCGCGCCAGGCGGCGGCCGCATTGGACGGCGGCGCGGCCCGCCCAATCGCGAGATGCTTGTCCAGCAATGCGCGGAATTCGGGATCGAGCCTCGGCCGCATTGTTGCAATGACCGCACGGAAGCCGGGAAGCGTCGTCATCCGGCTGATCGAGTGCTCCGACGCTGCCCAGCGCTTCTCATCGAGCATACCTTCCCGAACTTCCCGAAAGCGTTCTTCCCACACGATCACCCAGCCGGCGGCCTGCAGCACGAACCTTGAGATCTCCGCATCCGACATGTCGGCCGCCGCGAGAGTTCCCTTCGTCCAAGTGGGGTGAAACTCGGCCTCGGTGACCTTGTCGATGTGGCGCAGGACGGTCGCCGACCGGTTCTCGTGCATCACCGCGCGAGAGCTGCGCGCCGCATGCCGCGTCTGCAGCGCGAGGTAGATCAGCGAGGCGAGTACCGCCACCGACGCGACGATCTGGGAGACGTAGTAGAGTTGTTCGAGGGTCATGGGCGCGCACCCGCCTCTGATTTGATCTGTCCGGCTACCGGGCCGTCGCCGGCGCGAAACATCGGATTGAGTTCAAGATACGACGGGTGGCCGGGGTTCTTCGCCAAATAGCCCTCAATCAGGTTTCGAATTGTCGGTGTTATCGTGGTCTTGATGTGTGGCCACATGTCTGCCCCGCCACGACACTTGAAGAGCGAGGCGACGTAGTAGAGCCAGGCGTCGAAGTCGACCTTTGCGAGCGTACCGTGCTCGTGGAGTTGCATGACGTGCTGCATTTGAAAACACTGATCGAACAAGAGGAAGTTGAACTTGCGCTTTTCGTCCTCGCTCAGTGAGTTCATGTCGGTCAGCCCCCGCGCAAACATGTTCAGCATATCCGGGTGCGTGTAACCGGGAACGAAGAAGCGGTCGCGGCAGCCGTCAAGAACAGACTGCAGGCTCGCCATCTGCGTCGCACGCGTGTTCTGGCGCAGCTGAACGCCGACGAAGATCAGCGAGCCGAAGATCGCGATCACGGCAACGATCTGGGAGATGTAGTAGATTTCTTCGAGGGTCATGCGTGGTTTCCGGCCTCGCCTTGTGCGTCGCTAATGAGGCCGTCGATGAAGGCGCGGAACTCGGCGCTGAGCGAGATCGGGTTCGCCGCCCACCAGGACAGAAAGCCCGGGTTCTCCGTGACGGTCCATTTCAGGGTCTTCAGCTCGGCATCGAACAGCTTCTTGTCCAAGGTGCCGTTCGTGTACTGGTAGTACAGCGTCTCGAAGATGCGCATGTATGCCAGCATCATGAAGTCAACGGACGAGCGCTCGTCTTCGCTGAGCTCCTCCGACCCGGCGTTGCCGAGCCGCCATCGCCGCGCAAACGCCGGATCGTTAGCGATCATGTTGTTGATCGCGTTAAAGCTGTCGGTGACCGCATGATGCGACGTCGCTTTGAGCGCCTTCGTATTCTGCCGGACCTGCAGGCCAACAAAGATCAGGGAGGCGAAGATGCCGACGACCGCGACGATCTGGGAGATGTAGTAGATGCCTTCGAGGGTCATGACACCTTCTCCACGGACGGCGTCAGTTTGGCGACGTAGGTTCTGAATTCGGCGCAGAAGCCATAGGGATTCTCGGTCCACCATTCGCGCACGCCCGGCATGGCCAAGGTGCGCCTGATGCCCTCTTCCTCGGCCTGCAGCACGCTCTTGTCGCCGGTGCCGAGACCGGCTTGGATGAACATCGTCTCGCACACATGCAGGTAAGCGCGCGCCAAAGAGTCGAAGCGCCAGCGCTCTACCGGCGTCAACGCCTGGCGGTCGGACGTGCCCGCGACCCAGATTCTCGTTAAGTCCGCATTCTCGGCGAACATGCGGTTGATCTCGTTGAGCGAATTCGAAACCGCATTATGCGAGGCCGCGCGGGTTGCGCGAGTGTTCTGCCGGATCAGCAAGCCGACGAACACGAGCGAGCCGAAGATACCGACGACCGCGACGATCTGGGAGATGTAGTAGACGTCTTCGAGGGTCATGGTGGTCCTGTGATCGTCTCCCCTCGCCCGGCTACTTAGGGCGGGAGAAGGGGTGAATTGCTAGCGCTAGCGTTCGGCAGGTGGAGCGTCAACGGAATGCGCCCGCCGGCGGGTGGCGACCGGCGTTCCTTCCCCATGTGCGTTGTTGCATCGGCGCGGGCGTCCGGTCATGTTGCGGTGCAACGCTATTAACCGCTCGCTTGAAGGACCCTCTTCCCCATGCCCGTGCTGCAATATCTGACGACCACGCATTTCGATTTCGGTGCCGTGAAGATGCTGGCGGGCGAGCTCGCGCGGCTTGGCGTGAAGAAGCCGCTGATCGCGACCGACAAGGGCGTCGTTGCGGCCGGCTTGATCGAGCAGGTGTTGCACCCGATCGCGCCGGAGCCCAACTGGCCGATCTTCGACGAGACGCCGGGCAACCCGACCGAAGAGGCGACGCTGAAGGCGCTGGCGCTTTACAAGTCCGAAGGCTGCGACGGCGTCGTGTGC
>CXWJ01004389.1_pt1 | contig 16913 bp, 18 predicted proteins | sample 590841 | NCBI WGS metagenome assembly CXWJ01 (sample SAMEA3498367, study PRJEB10139) | wastewater metagenome | biome: wastewater treatment plant; material: activated sludge | place: Austria | collected 2015-01-21 | reverse complement strand
TTCGCACGTGCCGCGGTGAGCCACGTAGTCGCACTCCTCGTCGGTGTGCCCGAGGACGTAATGGCACACCTCGTGGATCATCGTCTTTGCGGACTGGGCGGGGGAGATCGAGTCCGACAAGGCGATGTGCTTCCGTGGGCCAGATGCGTAGCCGTTCATCCCCTCCTGCATGCGCTCGCGGCCCACTGTCCACCCCTGCTCCTTCATGTAGTCGGTGAGGTCTTCGACGATCCCGAGGTCGTCGCCGCCGGTCAGCTGCTTGACGGGGTTCTGCGGAATCTCCGGGTGTCCCGGGATGGGATCTGTTTGGGAGATGTCGAAGACGCTCAGGACGGGAAACCAGGTCACCATCCGAGCTGTGCTGTCAGAACCATCGTCATCGGGCGTATCGATGCGCTTCTGCGCGTACCCGAAGATGCGGATCGCTTTTGTTCCTCGACGCACCTGGCGGCCCAGCTCCTGCCACTTCCGGAAGCCGGCGACCTGTGAGGACGAGGTGGCGTCACCAGTGAGGCCTGCCTCTTTGAGCGCCTCGAACTGGGCCCAGATGAGGCAGAGATTGCTGAGCGAGTATCGGTGGAAGCTGCGCGCGTAACGCAGGAACTGAGTCCACTGCTCAGAGTCGCGAAGTTGCTCGACCTGGGCGGTGATCGTCTCGTGAAGCGCCTCGGCGCGCGCCTTCCGTTCCTCCGGGCTGAGTGTCTTTCGAGCAGTCATCGTGTGCCTCCGTCTTAGTATCTCTGACAGTTACTAATATACACCTCGACGCCGACACGAGGGAAGACCTCGAGGCAAGCTCACCCTCTTGACACACCCATCCAAGTGAGTACCGTTAGCAACGGACAGAGATACAAAGAAAGGATGTGCCATGTCGCTCACGCTCACGATCACCACGAAGATCCGGCCGTCTCAGATCGTTGATCTGTGCGATCTCCTTCGGGGTCCACACTCGCCCTGGCTGATTGCGACCGAGTCCGATCTCGACGCCGCCACCATCGCGGTCACCCACCTAGCCGATACCCCCGCAGAAGGAGCGACCACCACCACGATTACGTTCCAGGAGATCCTCGACGCGCTCGCCGCGCTCTATGCGGAGAGGCTGCTCTGTTGCGCGGCCGCGATGATTACCGACAGCCTCGGCGCCGGCTGTGCCGACGACGCAGACCACGTTTTCCAACGCGCCACTTTCGGCGCCCTCAACTACCGATAGATCGGGAGTACATGCCATGTCCACCACTAAGACCGCCTCGTCGTCGACGACTGCGGTCATCGCCACCGGAGCCGTCGAGTCGCCCCTGATGCTCACCCGCAGCATCCCCGAACGGATTGCTCGGGTGAGCTTCCGCATCGACGGAGAGCAAGGCCCATACAACGTCCACGCGAGCGGACATCGAGCCGAGATGATCCGCGCTGCCGTTCACAAAGGCGACCGAGTCACCATCACCGCGCTCTGCGCGACGTATACCCACCCGGCACAAACAGTGCCCGACCTCGAGGTCGAAACCATCGAGGTCGCCCGCCGGGATCAGCAATCATCGCGCCTCGCTGGGTGACCCCGCGGGCTCCGTACTCCTTCGCGCTCACCTGCTCGAAGATCACGCGATCGGCGACCCCCGCCTCGACGGCGTTGCGGTTCGCTTCCGCGACCGAGGGCGCATGGCTGTCGAAGCCGTGGAAGCGCGAGCGCGGGAACGCCTCAGCCATGAGGGTAGTGGTGTGCCCGTGGCCCGAGCCGATATCAGCGACCGAGATCCCCTCCTCGAGCGCGTCGACCACGCCGTCGAGGGCGGGAAGCCACTGCGACACGAGGCTCGCGCGATACCCATTGCGGTAGAACGCCGCCGTGCCGTGCGCAAGCCGAGGATTGTGATCACCCCACGCGACTCCCTCGCCCGTCTTGAACGCATGCAGCGCTTTGGACTCATCGGCCCACATCGCCGCCGGCACGTTCCACGCGAGCGGCAGGTACACGGGGCTCGTCTCATCGGCGAGCACCATCGCGTGCTCGGCGCTCAGCTCGAACGTTCCGCTCATGGGGTGGTATCGGAGATAGCCCGCCGCCGCCTGCGAGTGGAGCCAGTCGCGCACGTAGCGCTCCGCGCATCCGGCTCGTTCGGCGAGTTCGTGCGAGGTCAGCGGACCCGCACCGGCGAGCGCCTGGTAGAGCCCCAGTCGCGCCCCGAGGCTAACCATCACCCCGAGGTAGCCGGCGCCGAGGTCTTCGACGGCCCGCAGCATGAATGTCTGGAGCTCGGTTTCATCGATCGTCTTGGTCATGTCGATCACTTCCTTGTCTGTCTGAATCGGTCTGTGATTCCATGCTCGGATCTGGCGAACGGCCACGACAGTGGCATCCTGACCCTCGTTCGGGTCATTTGTGCCACGATGTCGGCAGGGGGGTGACTCATGGCCGACCGGACGCTCAGCGTGAGCATTGTGGCGCTCCCCGACACGGGAGTCGCGACGATGTTCGGCGTGTACGACGTGCTCAACTCGCTCGGTCTGCTCGGGATCACCGACTCGACCAGCGCCCCTCCGTTCCGCACGCAGATCGTCGGCGAAGAGGAGGGCTCGCTCCTCGGCGTCAGCGGAGTGGCGGTGCCAGTCGAGCGCCAAGTCAGCGATATCGACACGACCGACATCGTGATCGTGCCCTCGATCGCACTCGGCCCGGGCGGCTGGCAGACAGGGCGCTACCCCGAACTGGTCGATTGGGCTGCTCGCATGCACGAGCGCGGTGCCCTGCTGTGTTCCGCGTGCTCGGGCATCTTCCTCCTCGCCGAAACGGGGCTGTTCGATGACCGCGACGTGACGGTCCACTACGACTACGCGCCGAATCTTCGAGGCACGTACCCGGAGGTGCGCATCCATCCGGAGCGCGCGCTCATGGTCGCCGGTACGCGTGACGAGCTCATCACGTCGGGGGCATCGACCACGTGGCACGACCTCGTCCTATATCTGATCGGCCGTTTCGCCGGTGCGACGGTGGCCCAGGAGGCGGCGCGCATGTTCGCGCTGCAGTGGCACCAGGACGGGCTCGCGCCCTACATGCTGTTCGAGGGCCGCCGGGATCACGGCGATGCGGTCGTGGCGGATGCGCAGGACTGGCTTCGCACGCACTACTCGGTCGCGAGCCCCGTCGAGCAGCTCATCGCCCGGTCAGGTCTTGCCGAACGCACGTTCAAGCGCCGGTTCACGGCCGCAACCGGTGTGAGTCCGATGGCCTATGTGCAGCGCATTCGCATCGACGAGGCCAAGCGCCGCCTGGAGCGCACCGAAGACTCGGTCGAGACGGTCGGATGGCACGTCGGCTACGAGGACCCCGCATTCTTCAGCCGGCTGTTCAAGCGCATCGCCGGGCTGACGCCGGGCGCCTACCGGCGCCGCTATCGCGTGCCGACGATCACCGTTCCCTGACCTGCCCTGCCACCTGTACGGGTCCTCCAAAATCGAGGGGAGCGCGTTTCTCAGTCGTGCGTAGCGTGCAGCTCATGCTGACCGCTGCAACTGAGCGATTCAACGCGGCCGTCGAGTACGAAGGCGATGCCGTTTCGCGGCTGACGCCCGATGCGCGCACACCGTCCATGCGAATGGACCCAGCGCACGCATCCGGACAGCCCGCCATCCGCAATGTGCAGACGGAGGCTCTGGCCGAGGACTATCGGGCGGGCACGACCCGAGACGAACTGGTCGACCTCTACGACCTCACTTCCGCACAGGTCGACGAGGCCATACGTTTCGAGTTGATCACCGGCAGCGAGCGCGCTGCCTGATGGCCGGGGGCGTCGCGTCGGGGGACTTCACCGACGAGAATGCCCATCGGCTTTGGAAAGCTCTTGCGCCGCACTGGCCGCGAAGACATCGTCTACCCCGGGCACGAGGATCTGCCCGACGTTCCCTTAGGAACGAATGACGTGGACTGGATGCCGGTCGTCGCTGCGCGCGCACTGATCGTCGTGACGAGGGATCGGCGGATCAGGACGCGCCCGGCGGAACTCGCCGCCTACCTCACCCACGGCATCCGCTCGATCTGGATCGGTGGCAAGCGTGACCTCGGTCCGAAGGATCAACTCGCACTTTTCCTGAGGATGGAGCCGACTCTCGAGCACGAGATCGGCAGGCTCGGCACGGGGCCCTGGGCGCTCTCGATGACGGCTTCCGGGCTGAGAGAGCTGAAACTGCGCTCGCTGGGCTGACGTGATCGTGCCGCTCGCGCCCGCCCTCTACCCAGCCGCGGTCGGCCCCTTCTCGCGAGGTCTTCGTCCGCGACTCCACCGGGCCGATCGCCCGCCTGTGGCGCACGAGCACATGTCGGGCGGCGATCGCCTCATCTGGGAGTTCGACGTCAGCTCGACGCCGGTATCTCCCCGGGTGACGGGCGGCGAGAACGAGATCTTGACCGCCTGCCGACTCGGCTTCGGCTCTGACTTCCTCGCGACTCTTCCGCATGAGGTGTCTGGGCCCCGCAGCTGCAGGACCCAGACACCATTCAGGTGAGGATCGGCAAAAGGTAGGTCGAGGACCAGCCCGCGACTGCGCCTCCCAGCAGCGGACCGACGATCGGCACCCACGAATACGCCCAATCCGACGATCCCTTGCCGCGGATGGGGACGAGCGCGTGGATGATCCTCGGCCCGAGATCGCGCGCCGGGTTGATCGCGTACCCGGTCGGTCCACCCAGCGAGGCACCGATTCCGATCACGAGCAGCGCAACCGGAAGCGCCCCTACCGCCGCGAGTCCAGACGCGTCGCCCTGGCGTCCGAAGCCGATGACCACGAACACGAGCACGAAGGTTCCGAGGAACTCGGTCAAGAGATTCCAGCCATAGCTGCGGATCGCCGGCCCGGTAGAGAACACGGCGAGCTTACTGCCGGGCTCGGCATCGGCATCGAAGTGCTGGCGGTACGCGAGCCAGGCGAGGGTCGCTCCGATCATTGCGCCGATCATCTGCGCGGTGATATACGTCGTGACCGAGAGGGCGTCGACCGGCACACCCGGAACGAACTCCGAGGCACCCGTGGCGACGATCCCGACCGTGACGGCGGGGTTGAGGTGCGCCCCAGACCGATACGCGACGATGACCGCAGCGAACACTGCGATGCCCCACCCGAAGTTGATGAGCAGGAATCCGCCGCCATTGCCCTTCGTCTTCGCGAGGGCGACATTGGCGACGACGCCGCAGCCGAGCAGCATGAGGAGTGCGGTTCCGATCATCTCCGAAGCGAAGACTCCCATGAGGGTTTCCATGTGCTGAGATCGCTTCCTGGCTCAGTGGTGCGCCACGTAGGGGACGGGTTCGGGCAGCTTCGCCTCGGCGCGGATGCGTCGGGCAAGGCGCTCGATTGACGAGAGCGCAGCGACGACCTCGACCGGGCGTACCTCGAACGGCATGCTGTGAATGGTCTCGCCGGGCACTGTCGCAAGCTCGGCGACCTGCTCAAGCTCAGGCGAGTCGGCGCTGAGGCCCACCTCGGTCAGCGTCGTCGGCAGGCCCACCCGCGTGGTGAATTCGATGAAGTCGCGGATGTCGGAGCTTGGCGCTCCCTCGAGTACCAGCTGCGTCACAGATCCGATGTTGACCTTTTGACCGTGCGCAAGACCATGGGTCTGCGGTGCGGCGGTGAGTCCGTTGTGGATTGCGTGGGCAGCAGCAAGTCCGCCCGACTCGAATCCGAGACCCGACAACAGGGTGTTCGCCTCGATGACCTTCTCGACGGCAGGCGTGACGACGTGATCGCGCACCGCGTCGAGCGCTGGGAGAGCGTTCTCCCAGAGCACGTCCCAGCTGAGCCGGGCAAGGGCGGTGCCCGTCTCAGTCGGCAGTCCCCCCGCCATCGTCAGCGAGTTCGAACGCGACGTCGCACGTGCTTCCAGCCACGTAGCGAGCGCATCTCCGACACCTGCCGCCAAAAAGGCGGCCGGAGCGTTCGCGATGAGTTGCGAGTCGACGAGGACCAGATCGGGGTTTCGTGGGAAGAACCGGTACTCCTCGAACGCCCCGTCTTCGGTGTAGATCNNCGACGGGACCGTCACCCACCGGATGCCCGCCAGGTGGCCGGCCGACTTCACTGCGTCGATCGTGCTGCCGCCACCCAGGGCGATGATCACGTCAGCGCCGGCCTCGCGAACGACGCCGACGAGACGGTCGACCTCCGCTGCGCTGGGAATGCCGTTGAACTTCTCTCTGCGCACCGGGAGGCCGACCGCTGCGAGGGACGACTCGACGTCGTGCCCAACGAAGCCCCAGACGACGTCGTCTGCGACCAGCAGCGGTGTTGAGCCTATTGGTGCGACGTACTCTCCCAAACGGGAGAGGGCGCCGGGTCCCTGTACGTAGCGGCCAGGACTGATGACGCTACGGATCGGTGAGTTGGTGGACATGTGGTGCTCCCTTTCTGATTGATGTGTGCGGCTTCCTTGCCGCGAGGAGAACGTGGCGGCTCTCGGTCGGAGGCAGCGCGGGATGTCGCGCCCTCCGAATCGAGTGCCGCGGTCAGGGGACGAGAATCGCGCGGCCGCGCACGCGGCCGGCGGCGAGATCGTCGATCGCGCGCTGGTACTCGGCGAGCGGGTAGGGCACGGTGTGCAGTTTCACCAGGCCCCGGGCGGCCAGCACCATGAGTTCGGTGAGGTCGTTGTAGCTGCCGACGAGATTGCCGATGAAGTTGATCTCGGTCGAGATGACATCGATCGTGGGGATGTCGATGTTCTCGCCGTAGCCGACGACGTAGTAGTCGCCTCGGCGTTTGAGCATCCGCACTCCCTCGCTGGTCGAGCCGCCTTCGCCGACGAAGTCGATGACCGCTTCGGCCCCATTCCCGTCGGTGAGCGCGAGAACCGCATCGATGTGGGTGCCGTCAGCAAGCACCGTGTGCTGGGCGCCGAGCGAGGATGCGAGCTCGAGCGCTGCCGCAATGCGGTCGACCACGATGATCTCCGCAGCTGAGAGCGCCGTGAGCACCTGGATGCCGATGTGGCCGAGCCCGCCCGCGCCGATCACCACGCATCGATCGCCCGGACGGAGGTTGCGCGCTGCTTTCGCGGCCGCGTGGTACGCGGTGAGGCCTGCGTCGGCGAGCGCCGCAACATCTGCCGGCTCGAGGGAATCCGCCAGGCGCACCACACTGCGCGCCGTGGTCCTGAGGTACTCGGCGTACCCGCCGTGGGTGTCGATTCCGGGAAAGCCGCTGTTGTCACAGTGGACGTCGTCGCCCGAGCGGCACGCGCGGCAGAGCCCGCAGGTGGTGAGCGGGTGGACGATCACTTTGTCGCCGACCGCCACGTGAGTGACCGCGTCGCCGATCGCGTCCACCCAGCCGGCATTCTCGTGGCCGATGGTGTACGGCAGCGCGACGCCGGACTTCTCCGCCCATTGTCCCTCGAGGATGTGCAGATCAGTGCGACACACTCCCGCGCCGCCGATGCGAACGATCACATCGAAGGGATTGGTCACCTCGGGCTTCTCGATCTCGCGGAGCTGGAGGTCCTGGTGGTAGCTGACGACCTGGATGGCCTTCATCATGGTCATGCGATCTTCTTCCTGGTCGAACGGATGAGAGTTGACAGCGGGAAGAAGTTCTCCTCCTCGCGGGGGACTTGGTCTGCTTCCGACCCCGGGTACCGGGTGGCGAGCAGTCCGCGGCAGAAATGGGCGTTCCCGTCGATCGAGATGCGCGTGGAGCGGGCTCGACGCAGGGCCATCGCGGCGTGCGCGGGGGCGTGCGGGGTTCCGTGCTCGTCGACGAGCACGGGTTGCGTCGGATCACAGCCGAGATCCAGCGCCACCCGGCGACGCAGGAGCGCCTCCTTCACGGAGTCGTCGCACAGGTCTCCGAGGACGACCGCGGCGACGGCCGCTTCATCGAGTACCGGATGCGCACGCAAGTGCGCTGTCAGCGCACGCTCCATGGCCGCGATGTGCGCCTTGCGCTGGAAGGTGGCACGCAGCTCGTCGAGGTCATCCTCGGCTTCGTGGCGAAACGTCCCCCGGTAGCCGGCATCCGCGGCCAGACCGCGATTGATGAGGTCGGAGTCGTGGTGATCGTCCAACTCCACCGTGATTATTCCTGCGTCCGGCAAGGCGCTGAGTGCGTCCTTCGCGTCCGACGCCATGAGGTACGCGAAGTTCGGCGCACAGAATGACGTGGGAAGCCGCAGGTGCACTTCAATCCCCGCATCCGTCAACGAGACCGAGCGGACGAAGCCGAGATCGGTGATCGGTTCGTCGAGTTCGGGATCGATCACCGCGTCCAGAGTCCGCAAGACGTCCTTCTCGGTGAGGGCGAGCAGGGGCGGAGCGCTCATCACGCCGCCACCTGAGCCGCTTCGCGAGGACCGGTCGCCGTCTCGTGCGCGTCGGGCAGCTGCAGCCCCTCGGGCACGGGGATGTCGTACATCTTCGCGGCGTTCAGGCCCAGGATCTTGCGCTTTTGCTCGATGGTGAGCGGCGCGTACTCGGTCATGTCCTCAGGGATCTGGAAGTCGACGAACTTCTCGATCAGCCACTTCGGCGTCCAGAGTGCGTAGTCCGACGAGAACTGGATGCGGTCCTCGCCGATCCAATACATGAGTTCGCCCATGATCTGGGCGAAGTAGCGCGGGCGGGTGTGGATGAACGGCATGGCCACTGCCAGGCCTCCGTGCACGTTCGGCTCCTGCGTCGCGATCCAGCAGAAATCCTCCAGTCGAGGCAGTCCGACGTGCTCGACGATGAAGTTGAGGTCCGTGAAGTCGGATGCGACGTGATCGATGTCGGCGACGTCGAACGCGTCACGATCGAGGGGTCGGATCGTGGGGCCTTTGTGGACGTGGATGTTGCGGATGCCGAGTTCGCGGCACAGCTCGAAGTATCGATACGCCCACGGGTCGTCCAGCTTCCAGCCGCGCGAGTCGCCGTGCCATTCAGCGGTGTAGAGCTTGACGCCCTTGAGCCCGTAGCGCTCGGCATCGGCGCGCAGCATGTCCAGGCCCGCTTCGCCGTTGCGAGGATCGAAGTAATGGTTGTAGGTGAGCTTGCCGGGATGGGCCTGCGTGAGGGCGAACGCTTCGGCCGTTTGTCCGAACCCGCGCTTGTAGAACTCGCCGAGACGTGCCGGCTGGAAGATCGCATGGTCGACGTAGCCGTCGGCGAAGAGATCCTTCATCAGTCGCTCGCCGCCCTGGTACAGGTATTCCTCGTAGGTCCATTTCTCCGATTCGGGCGAGAGATTCGCGTGATAGTCGTAGAAGCAGTCGATGAACTGCTTGCCGTGGATGTTTCGCAGATTGTCGGGTCGTGCGTCCCACAGGGCGACGTGGGCGTCGACGATGAAATAGTCCTGACCGTCTTTGGTGTACATGGCTGCTCCTTTGCTGAAGACCTCGGGGGGTGCCTGGTGAGAGACGCTAAGACGCCGGACACGGGTTGCGGGGGGTGTCGGCGTCTCACTTTGAGATCGCGCCGTCGCCCCCGGCGAAGCGGGCGGAGCTACGCTGTGAAGCACCACGAACTCCTGCAAAGGTGCAGAGATGAACGATGAAATTGCCTCCACGCGCGCCCAGGTGCACGGGGAGTCTCTCCACGCGATCCCGGCCCGCGTGCTGGCATCGTGGCAACGCAGCGAGAGCTACGGCGTGCCGCTCGATGACGTCGTGCCGACATTCGCGGGCACCTACGACGACGAGTCGCTCTTCTTCGAGTGCGGACGCGAAGTGCTCAACGGACTTCACTCCACCCTGACCTCTGAGCCTGTGGGTCTCATGCTGACCGACGCGGACGGGCTGGTACTTAACCGGCTATGCGGCGACAGCGAACTGCAGAGAAACCTCGACCGCGTGCACCTGGCGCCCGGGTTCAGCTACTCCGAGCAGGCGGCCGGGACGAACGGGCTCGGGCTCGCGCTCGCCGATCGGGTGCCCGCACTGGTGAAGGCAGACGACCATTACGCGCAGAGCCTGTGCGGGTACACCTGCGCCGCCGCACCGGTGTTCGACCCGGTCTCCGGTCGCCTCGAGGGCGCGGTGAACCTCACCACGTGGTCGGACAGCCGCTCTGACCTGCTCCTCGCCCTCGCTCAGATGGCCGCGTCCTCAACCGCGAATCTCCTGCTCGCGCGCTCGCAGGGACATCGTCGGATGCAGCCGTCGCGAGGACAGGTGTTCCGTGTCGAACCGCTGGTCCAGCAGATCATCGACTCGCCGAAGCAGCGCCTGTCGGCAGTGTGGGAAGAGGTCGTCGAGCGGGCTCGGACGGCCGCCGGTCTGGGCAGGATCGTCACGGCTGTCGGCGAGTGGGGGTCCGGTCGAGCGTCGCTCCTGGGCGAGGCGTACCGGCAGGCGCTGGCCGCGCACCGGCTCTTCGCCGTGCGGGCGCCGGCACCTCAGGACATCGATACCTGGATGCAGTTCTGGACTCCGGAGCTGGCTCGCACCGACACCACGTTCGTCATCTGCAACGTCGATGAGATCCCCCCGACGGCGGCCGCGCGCCTGCGAGACCTCCTCGTGAACGCGGCAGCCTCGGGGTCGCGCGCTGTCGCGCTGACTGCCGAGCGGCTCGGGGCGATTCCCGCGCCTCTGTCCGACCTCGTCGACGCGGTGGTCGACGTTCCCCCGCTGCGCGAGCGCCCCTCCGACATCGCCCCCCTCGCGGAGGCGTTCGCGCACCGTGAACGCGGTCGCCGCATCGAGATCACACCCCCCGCGATGCGGGCGCTCTCGAGGTACTCATGGCCCGGCAATGTCGCCGAGCTTCGATCGGTCGTCAAGAGCGCCGCCAGCCGCACTGACGCGGTCGAAGTGCGTCACCTCCCCGCCGAGGTGGTCGCCGACGGCGGGCGTCTCCCGCCCATCCGCGCCTTTGAGCGGGATGAACTGGTCCGCGTTCTCACCCGTCCCGGAGTGACGATCGAGAAGGCGGCAGCCGAGCTAGGCATGAGCCGCGCCACGGTCTATCGCAAAGTCGCCCAGTACGGCATCACGCTCGCGCGCTCGCGCCCGGACAGGACCGGGGAACCTCGCTGAGCGCCGTCCGTCCTGCGGCATACGCGTACGCCCGTTCTCTGCGGCGGTCAGCACCTGATCGGCTCAGGTTCGATAGGGAATGGACCCCGCAGCAAGGCCTACATCGCGAAGAAGACGACCGAGGGCGAGTCCAACTTCGAAGCGATCCGATGCCTGAAACGCCACACCCTGCGCCCAGCGCGCCTCACACGCGGGCTATCGCTCCAAACGGTCGCAGACCACTTCGGCGTCTGGCCAATGCACATCTCCACCGTAGGAACATCATCACGGGCGCTGGTCCAAAGTTATGGGACTCCGCAACTCGAGAGCCAGGGCCGACCAAAGAACTGCAAACGTATGGGACCGTGCCCTCGTCTACGCATCACTCGAAAACCCGCCACCATCGCCGGGAGCGTACATTCACTCTGTAAATTCCGCGGACAGATGTACCTCCTGCCGGGTTTTGACCGGGGCAAATGTCTCGCGGGCAAGGCCGAGATTCCGACAGCACCTGTCCCAAATGCGCTTTGCGGAGATCAACGAATGCAATCAGTGGCGATCAACGGGGATAACAGCGACGGGCGAAGGGGGGGCGATCGGTGACCGATCACCTCCCCGAGTGGAGCGTCCGGATGGCATCAACGAACGATCGCGGGTTTTCCTGAGGAACGTTGTGACCTGCGTCCACGAGACGATGCCCGACCAGGTTCGGGAAATGTCGGCGGTGCGCGTCCTCTGGCTGTGGGGCGTCGCCCTGTGCGCAGTTCTCCTCCGCAGACAGAAGCACGGCGCGCAGACACGGGTGTATGTGCTCGACGATCACACCGCGACGCTGACGATGACCGCCGACGACGACTACTGGACTATCGCCGGCCACAACCGCAGCCGGAAAGCGCCGGGAGCGGGGGAGAGGCTGCAGGACCTGCTGCTGCCTGCGGTGTGCGCGGCGGCCGATCGCGCTGACGTGGGTGTGCGTCTTACCGCCGCCGCACCAAAGCTCGCCGGTCGTTACGCACAGAAGCTCCCTGGCCTGCTCGAGGTGGGGCCGGCCATCCCCTACGGAACCCAGATGTACAGGCCCAGCATCACGCAGCGCCGCACCCTCCTCGCCGACCTCACTGTCGACGAAGACTCGTAAGAGCTCAGCGAGGCAATGCCCCTCCGTCATGCAAGGTTGGTACACTCCTGCATTGACAAACCTTCCATTGTTCGATCGGAGACCCGGCATGGTTACAGCGCAGACGATTGCGCTCGAGGACGTCGTCCGCCCGGAGTACGTCACGTACAAGCAAGCCGCAAAGATGATCGGTGTCAAACACGACACCGTCCGGGTGTACCAGACGCGATCGCGTCGGATCGAGAAGGAGGGAAACAAGACCGGACTGCCGTTGTTTCCCACCCCCATGCGGATCGAGGGCATGCGCGCCAGCGCTGTTTTCCGGCGAGCGGACATCGAGTCCTACATCGCCGAGCAGCAGAACCGCGCAGATAGCATCACCGGTCGGCCTCCGCGCAACGCTGCAGGTCGCCTCGACCAGGATGCCAGCCGCATTGTCAGCGAGTGGCTGGAGAAGCTCCTGCCGGAGCGTTCCATCAGCAAGGCGGAGGTCGCCCGGGCGCTTGGTATCGGCGCCGGCCCGCTGCGCTCGCGGATGTCCGGTCAGGCACGGTGGCGCACGGAAGAGGTTCCTGCGCTCGAGCAGCTGCTGGGGGAGAAGCTGCCGACGACCAGCGGCGGCAAGAAGCGCCGCTGACATCTCTATGCTGACCGGCTGAGCGTCTACTGATCGGGCTAGTCTGCGCGAGGCGCGCTGTGTGCACGCGCCGCGGCGTCTGCCTTGATCAGGCCATGTTCGGTCATTCCGAACATCAGCGCGAGCTGTCGCCATGTGGCTATCTTGCGACGTCGCGCTTCAGAGACCAGGCGGGTGCGAGCATCCACGACTTTCGCGAGCTCGTCGCGGAGAGCACTTTGTCGCTGCGCGAGCTGCTCTAGTTCCGCCAAGAGGTCACCTGAATCCTGAGCAGGGTCGGTCATGACGGCATTTCCTGCGCAGCTGCGCCAAGTTCGTCCGACGCGATGTTGGCAGAACGAGCGCCACTGATCAGCTCCAGAGTGCGCAGGCGCCCAAGTGCGTTGGCGAAACCTCCGCCCGCGGCCGCGTATCCCGTGCGGACGGCTATCTCGTCGTTTGACAGCCCACTTGGCCAGGCCTCAAGCAGGGTGGAGAGAATGGCTCGCTCCGCTTTCGCTAGTCGCGCAAGCCAGTGGTCTACGAGGGCTTGCCCGGACGGCAGCGGGTCAAAATCGCCGAGATCTGCGATCCCCTGCTCGGTGATTTCAATGTGGTCGCGGCCACCCACGATCCGGCCCGCGCTGCGGAGTCGACCGAGTGCATTGGCGAACGCGCCGCCCTTGCCGCTGTAGCCGGTCAGCTGCGCAATCTGCGAGTGCGTCCTCGGCCCATACGTTGCGAGAGCAGACAGGATCAGCTTCTCCGCCTTGCCCAATGGGCTGCGCTCTTGCGCGGAAGGCTGTTCGAGGTGCGCCGGCGTGGCTGTCGCCGGCTGGGCGGTCAGGGTAGGGGCCGCCGCGGGCAGCCGAGGCTTCTTCTGGGCAGGAGTTAGAGGTGCTTCTACGTGTGACGGGGTGGCGGCGGTGCGGATCTGGCTCAGTAGTGCCCACGCCGCTGCGACGTCGCCCTGCACTGTGGCGAGCATCTCGTCGACGCGAGTGAGAGTCTCCGTCGCCTGATCGAAGTGGCGCCGATCCTCTTGGGTAAGAGTGGGCACCTCAACGCGGACTTCGACGGGCGGGCTGGCAGCAGCGGTGATGGTTGGCCGTGCCGCGAGCTGATGTTCCAGCTCTGCGACGCGAGCTCGCAGCCGGCGGGGGTCCTCTGCCGCGGCCTTCTCGATCGTCGCGCGGATAACGGTGCCGAGTTCGTCGAGGTCGATCGGAGCACGGGCCTGCGGGACAGCGGTGGCTACGCCAACCTTCGGTGTGGCTGAGGAGTCGAAGGTGTTCCGAGCTCGGATCTCGACCATCTGCAAGATTCCGAGCCAAGACGGCGACCATACCCATGCCGTGCCGGTGGGGAGGCTCGCAAGCGTCGACTTCACTTGCAACGCCTCCGCCTGATCGGCATGCAAACGCACCCACTCGTCGATTGCAGCAACGTCGCGCGGCCCGGTAAGCCCATGGGCGATGAGGACCTCGATCTGAGTGAGCACGTCCTTGTTGAGCACAGCCGGCCGCTGGGTGACCAGCGTCACGCCCAAGCCGCGTGCGCGGCCGCGGCGTACGAAATCCTCCATCGCGCCCAAGAGGCGGGCGCCTTCCGCTCTCGGATTCTGTGGCGCGAGCTCATCAGCCTCGTCGAACACGACATGCAGCGGATCTCGGTTTCGGTGGTAGACCTCCGTCACGAAATCCGTCAGGAATCTCCGCGCTGCGCCCTTGCTGAGCAGCGACGTGTCGATCACGGCGGGGATGCGGCGGTCGACGATGACTTCCGCGATCACCTTGCCGGCTGTCTCCTCGAGCGGCACGTCTGCGTGTGATCCGCCGAAAACGACCACGGGAAGTCCCGGGCCCTTGCCTGTTTTGCTGGAGCGCAACCCCCACCACACGCCAACCGTGTCGACGACACACACCGGAACGCCTAAGCCGATGAGCTCCTCGACGATCACGCCGGCGGTGTTCGTCTTTCCTTTACCTCGCCGCCCGAGCACGGCGATTGCTTCCGTGGCCAGGTCCACCGGCAGCGCCAGCTTCCGCCCGAGATGTATCTGGGGAGCCGCCGGCTGAGTCATGACGAACCTTCCGCATGTGTAAGCGAGTTGTGTAACTCAGTTACATCTTACGCGCGTGCAAAAGGCGATCGCTAGCACGGATAGGCGAGTCGGCCTAACTTCCGAATGTCCAGTGACGCGCGCATACTGTAAATCGTCAGCACGTTCTAGAGGGGTCTCCATGCTTGCCACGAATGTACGAGCTGCCGCCGCGGTCGACGTGCGCGCAATCGCAGCACGTCCGGGCATTCGTGTCGCACCCGTTGCCGTCGCCGCCGGGTTCCCTTCGCCCGCTCAAGACTATTTCGAGGGAGACATCGACCTCACGGAGATGCTCGTCGACGACCAAGCGGCGACCTTCATCGTGCGCGTTGCCGGTGAGTCGATGATGGACGCTGGTATCAGCAACGGTGATGAGCTGTTGGTTGATCGCTCGAAGACACCGCGCGACGGTGACGTGGTCGTGGCCGTGCTCGACGGGGAGCTCACCGTGAAACGGCTTCGACTCACCAACGCCGGCGTTGTCCTGCAAGCTGACAACTCAGAGCATCCCGACATCGTCGTGTCCGAACTTTCGGAACTCAGCATTTGGGGCACGGTCACCTACTGCTTACACAAGCTCTGGATCCGCTGAGCAGTGCTACTCGGACACGTGGACATCAATGCCGCGTTCGCGAGCATGGAGCGCGTGTTTCGGCCAGATCTCGCCTCTGTCCCTCTCGTCGTCTTGAGCAATAACGACGGCGCGATCGTCGCTGCAAGCCGGGAAGCGAAAGAGCTCGGGATGCAGATCGGTGAGGCGTGGTTCAAGGTCCGAGCCCAGGCCGAGCGGCTCGGTGTCGTCGCGGTTAGCTCCAACTACGAGCTCTATGGCTCAATGAGCTCAAGGGTCATGCAGCTCCTTGCTCGGTACACCGCAGATCTCGACATCTACTCCATCGATGAGGCATTCCTCGTCGTACCGCCGCACATCGAGCGGGAGCCAGGAGCCCTGCAAGCCTGGGCCCAGGACATCAAAGGCACCCTCGCGCAGCTGGCCGGTGTGCCGGTGTGCGTGGGGATCGCGAACAACCGCACCCTCGCCAAGCTCGCGAACAAGTGGGCCAAGAAGGCGTCGGCATTCGACGGCGTCTGCGTCTGGCCGGACATCGACCCTGCCGATCGTCACGCGCTGATGAGCCGGCTGCCTGTTTCGGAGATTTGGGGCATCGCATCCCGCCTCGAGCGCCGCTTGAACGCCATCGGCATCGCGTCGATCGCCGACCTCGCCGCAGCCGACCCGACCGTGGTTCGGAAGAACACCTCCGTGGTCACGATGAGGACAGCCCTCGAGGTGCGCGGGATCCCCTGCATCGACGCCGAGGCCGACCACACAGGCAAGAAGCAGCAGCTGATTGTGTCTCGCTCGTTTGGAGAGAAGATCACGACGGTGGCCGAGATGCGACAGGTGTTCTCGATCTACGCCCAGCGCGCTGCGACTCGCCTCGTCCGCCACGGTCAGGTCGCGAAGCTCGTCACAGCATTCGCCAGCACCTCCTCGTACGCGGAGAGCACGACATTCCAGCAGACGGTCGCCCGGCTCCCTACGCCGACGGCAGACCCAGTGCAGCTCACCAAAGCGGCGCACAGCATCCTGCCAAAGCTCGAGGACGGTATCCGCTATGCGAAAGCCGGCATCATGCTCACCGACCTGCGCAAGGCCGACGAACATCAGACACTCGACATGTTCCGACACGCCCACGAGGAGTCACGAATTGCGGAACTCTTGGACCGGGTGCAGCGAAAGGCCGGCCGCGAGGTCTTAGGGCTTGGCTACGCCGGCATACGGCCCGGGCCCAGCTGGCAGATGAAGCGGTCGATGCTGACCCGACGTGCAACGACCCATTGGGACGAGCTCGCAGTCGTGCGCGCCTGATCGACACCAGGCTGCTTCTCGGACCAGGGACAGCGCCGAGGACGCGCGTCAGGGTAGCGGCGTGGGCTGTACGGGCCGCCCTCCCGCGCGTGGCTTTAGTGTCGCGGCCGCGAGTGTTCAGGTGCAGCTGCGCCTCCTGCGATCACGGTGATGAGCCACGCAAGGCCGCGGGCCAGGATGCCCACGATGAAGCCTGCTGCGCAGAACGCCAGGATGATGAGC
>CXWJ01008881.1_pt1 | contig 16920 bp, 10 predicted proteins | sample 590841 | NCBI WGS metagenome assembly CXWJ01 (sample SAMEA3498367, study PRJEB10139) | wastewater metagenome | biome: wastewater treatment plant; material: activated sludge | place: Austria | collected 2015-01-21 | reverse complement strand
CTTTGGGCACGCCGGGCTGGGCAACGGCGGCTTCTCCGGCTTCGACCAGGGCCACGGCGGTTTTGCCGACATCTTCGAGGAGTTTTTTGGCTCATTCGGTGGGGCGGCCGGCACGCGGCGGCGGCGACGCGGCCCGCGGCGCGGCTCCGATCTGCGCTATGATCTGACCATCACCTTCGAGGAAGCCGTTTTTGGCGGTGAGCGGGACATTGAGTATCGCCGGGCGGAGACGTGCCCGGTGTGCAGCGGCAGCGGCGCGGAACCCGGCTCGCGGCCCATCTCCTGCACCACCTGCAACGGTTCGGGCGAAGTGCGCCGCGTGCAGCAGTCGATCCTGGGCCAGTTCGTCAACGTGACCACCTGCCCCACCTGCAACGGCTCCGGCGAGATGATCCCCGACGTGTGCCGCGAATGCCACGGCCGCAAGCAGATTGACCGCACGGTGACCAAGAAGGTCAAGGTGCCGCCGGGCGTCGATAACGACACCCAGATTCGCCTGACGGGCGAGGGCGCGGGCGGGATGGACGGCGGGCCGCCCGGTAATCTGTTCGTCGTCCTCAACGTGACGCCCCACGACTATTTCCAGCGCCGCGGCGACGACATCGTGCTCGATTTGCAGATCAACGTCGCCCAGGCCGCGCTGGGCGATGAACTCACCGTGCCCACCGTGGACGGGGAAACGCCCCTGTCCGTGCCCGGCGGTACGCAATCGGGCCGGGTGTTTCGTCTGCGCGGCCTGGGTGTGCCCAAGCTGGATCGCAGCGGTCGGGGGGCCAACGTCGGCCGGGGCGACCAGTTGGTGATCATCAACGTGGCGACGCCTAAAACATTGACCGCCGAGCAGCGCGATCTCTTCCAACAACTGGCGCGCACGCTGGGCAAGGAAGTGATTCCCCAGAAAGACAAGGGCATCCTGGGGCAATTGAAAGACGCGCTGGGCGACCTGTTCGGCTAGGGGGCAATGGGCCGATGTATTGGCTGGAAGTGAGCGTTAGAACCGATGGCGAGGGCGCCGAGGCCGTGGCCGAGATGCTGCGGCCTTTTGCTTATCAAGAGAGCGTCGTCCTGGAGCAGTTGGGCGACGAGACGACGGCCGACCCCGACGCGCTGGAGCCGTTCGTCACCGTCAAAATCTACGTGCCCGAGGACGACGATAGCCCCGCGCTGCGCCATCGCATCGCCGAGATCCTCTATCATCTGGCCCGCCTCTACCCGCTGCCGGAGCCGGTGTTCCGCGAGCTGGCCGACGAGGATTGGGCCAACGCCTGGAAGGAGCATTACCGGCCGTTTCGCCTGGGGAAGCGGATCGTCATCTGGCCGGCCTGGCTGGATCGGGCGGCGGCCGAGGATAGCCGCCCCGATGACGTGGTGCTGACCCTCGACCCCGGCATGGCCTTCGGCACCGGCCTGCACCCGACGACGCAGGGCTGTTTGCAGGCCCTGGAGCAGATCGTCGCGCCGGGGATGACCATGCTGGACGCGGGCACGGGATCGGGCATCCTGGCTATCGCCGCGGTGAAGCTGGGCGCGGACATCGTGGCCGCCTTCGACACCGACGCGCTAGCCGTGCGCGCCACACAGGACAACGCTGCCCGCAATGACGCCCTGGCGGCCATCCACGTCTGGCGCGGCGAGCTGGACAGCGTGACGGCTCAGACCGGCCGGGCGCAGTGGGACGTGGTCGTCGCCAATATCCTGGCCCCGGTGATTATCGGGTTGTTGGCCGAGAATGGATTGTTGGGCTGCGTGGCGCCTGGGGGGCGGCTGATCCTGAGCGGTATTATCGAGGAGCAGGCCCCCGACGTGGAAGCGGCGCTGGTGGCCGCCGGGGGAAAGGTGGCGCAAACCATCACCGCCGGTGACTGGGTGACGCTGATAGCGGGCCATCGCTGAGCGGACGGCCCGCCGGGCGTCGCATCACGGCGGGAAGGGTTATTGGGTGGGGTGGGGCGCTTAGGCCTCNNACCGTGCCCTCAACCTCTAACTTATCTTCCTTATTAGCCATAAATCCTTAATAACCTTATTTTCACTCTCTTCAACTGATCCGCTTATTCCCGGCTTTCCTCGGCGATTTCGGCCGGGTTGTCGTCGTCATCGGTGAGGGCCGCTTCGATGCGGTCGACCACCGAGCCGAACACGTTCTTCACGGCATCGACCGCGGCGGCGGCGGCGTCTTGAACCGTCTCGGTCAGCGATTCGGCCGACTCGGCGGCGGCATCCGCGCTGTCGTCTACCATGTCAGCCGCGTCGGCCACGACCTCGCGCCCTTCATCGACAGCCGCGTCGGCCGTCTCTGCGACGGCAGCGGCGGCGTTCTCCACCGTCTCTGCGACGGTGTCCGCGCCCTCGTCCACCACGTCGGCCGCGTCGGCTACAGCCTCGCGCCCTTCATCGACAACCGCGTCGGCCGTCTCTGCGACGGCATCGGCGGCGTTATCCACCGTCTCGGCGACAGCGTCCGCGCCCTCGTCCACCACGTCGGCCGCGCCGGCCACAGCCTCGCGTCCTTCGTCAACAGCCGCCTCGGCCGTGTCCGCGACGCCATCGGCGGCGCTGTCCACCGTCGCGGCGACAGCATCCGCGCCGTCGTCCACCAGTTCGGCCGTGTCGATCACCGTCTCGACCGTCTCGACCGGTTCGACAAAGGCGATATCGCCGGCGGCCGATTCCGCCGCCTCTTCGGCCGTGTCATTGTCTGTTTCAGGGGCAGCTTCCACCGCCGCCTGGCTCAACGCCGGTTCTTCGGCTACGGCTGTGTCTTCGACGGCCGGCGGGGCGGCCTCGGCCATCGCCGGCACTTCCTCAACAACGGGCATTGCCGCCGCGGCCTGGGCTTCGGCCACCGACTCATCGGCCGGGGCCGGTTCGGCAGCCGGAGCGGGCGCGGCGTGGTGGGTGGGCACGCGGGCGGCTTCGGCGGCTTCTTCTTCTTCGCGCCGCAGGGCGTCGGCCAGTTCCTTTTGGGCCATCCACTCGATCTGCTCGGTGGTCGTCACGGCCTTCAGGCTCAGCCCGATGCGCTGGCGCTTCTGGTCGATGCTGACGATGCGCAGCAAATGCACCTCGCCTTCCTTGACCACCGCGCGCGGGTCTTCGACGGCGTTGCGCGAGAGCTGCGAAATATGCAGCAAGCCCTCGACGCCCGGCTCGATCTCGGCAAACGCGCCGTAATCGAGGATGCGGGTGACCTTGCCCTCGATCAATTCATTCTGGGTGTAGCGTTGGGTTACCGTGTCCCACGGATTGGGCAGCAGCTTCTTGCGGCTCAGGCTGATGCGGCCCGATTCCTGATCGACGCCGAGGACGTAGACTTCGATCTCGTCCCCCAGCTTGACCACCTCGCGCGGGTGGTCGATGCGGTGCCAGGACAACTCGGAGATGTGGACGAGACCATCAGCCCCGCCCAGGTCGACGAACGCGCCGAACTCGCGCATGCCGCTGATGCGGCCGGTGCGAATTTCGCCGGGCTGCAACGTCTCCATCAGTTCGCCGCGCTTCTTCTCCTCCCACTCCTTTTGCGCCTCGCGTTGCGACATGACCAGCCGGTGGCGATGGCGGTCGACCTCGATGATCTTGACGCCGATCGATTCGCCACGCAGACGGGCCAGACGTTGCTGGCGGCGGCGCTCGCCCATGCCGGGCGTCACGTCGCTGAGGTGGGAGATGGGTACGAAGCCGCGGATTCGGCCGTAGGGCACGATGACGCCGCCCTTGTTATAGCCGATCACCTCGCCTTCGAAGATCTGGCCGCTGGTGAGCAGGGCCTCGGCCTCGATCCAATCCTGATTCAGACGAGCCAGGTGGATCGAGACGACCAGCGTCTCGGGGTCATCGGTCTGGGCAATGTAGACCGGCACTTCGTCGTTTACCTTGAGCGCCTCGCGCTCTTCCGGTTCCAGCTTAGCCAGATCGGATTGGGGCACGATGCCGTCCCGCTTCAAGCCCAGATCGATGATCATGCCTTGCGGCGTATTGGCGACGATCACGCCCATACGAATGTCGCCCAACTCGGGCAATTCGTAGTCGTGCTGGTCCAACAGATCTTCCAAGGAGTTCATCGATTCTTCAGACATACGTTCGTCCTGACAACGGTTGATATTTAGTGGGTTTAGATGAGCTAGACCCTCAATAAAAAACTCGACCCATTTATCGCGCCACAACGCGATAAGCGGCCGAGTTTGCGTCGCTATCGTCACTGGATTTGGCGGGCAATGCCCACGCCACCAGTGCCGGGCGGCCGGCTATGCCCTGGGCACGAAGCTTATTTGAGGTGCAATTGAGAAACCCCCAGATTCACGTACAAGTCGCATCCTGGCGTTTCGACAATCTCTCCAGCCATCCTACCCTAACCCACTCAGCCAACACCCAATTATATCAGGGCTGGGTACTATGTCAATGCGGGTGTGGCGGGTGGCGCACGACCCGCTACCCGCTACTCGCTACTCGCCACCCGATTACGAATCTCCCCAATCCCCTCAATCGCACACTCCACCACATCCCCCGGCCGCAGGAAGACAGGCGGCTTCATGGCAAAACCGACACCACTGGGCGTGCCGGTGGCGATGATGTCGCCGGGCAGCAGGGTCATGCCGCGCGACAGGTGGCCGATGATCGTCGGGATGTCGAAGGTCATCGTCTCGCCGGCGCTGTCCTGGCGCAATTGGCCGTTGACGCGGCAGGTGATGCGCAGGGCGTAGGGATCGGGCACGGCGTCGGCGGTGATGATCCACGGCCCCATCGGGCAACTGCCGTCGAGGCTCTTGCCCTTGAAGAACTGCTTGTGCAGCGTTTGCAGGTCGCGGGCGGTCACGTCGTTGAGCACGGTGTAGCCGAAGACGGCGGCCATCGCCTCGTCGCGGGTGGCGTTCTTGACGCGGCGGCCGATGATGACCGCCAGCTCGGCCTCGTAGTCAATCTGCTCCGACACGGACGCATCGTAGGGAATATCGTCGTAGGGGCCGTTGACGCAGGTCGTCGTCTTGGTGAAGATGACCGGGTAGTCGATGGTCTCCACGGCCTGGCCGCGCGCCTCGTAGGATTCACGGGTATGGGCGGCGTAATTTTTGCCCACGCACATGACGTTGCGGCGGGGGGTGGGGATGGGGGCCAGCAGCTTGACGTCGGCCAACGGCATTGTCGTCGTGGCCCCTTCGGCATACGCGCGCACCTGTTCCAGCGCGGCCGAACCGCCATCGATCAGGCTAAGTAGGTCGGACACACAAGGGGACAAGTCGATAATTTCGTCGCCACGCCGTAGACCCACAACAGGTAAACCATGATCATGAATAAATGTCAATAACTCCATAATCTATCCTTAAAACGCGTGTCCAATCGATCAAACATCTATTTTTTGGCACCTTAAATGAGTAAAATGACGTACGTCACGTTGACATCATATCTGCGTCTATTGTACAATAAATGCGTCAACATCGCGCGGCCTTTCCGTCATCTTATTCAACTCGCTGCGCAATAAAGGAGCACCCAAGCTATGTCTCTCATTTCTCGTCGTTCCGCCTGGCTGGCGACCTTATTCGCGTCGGCGATGGCCTTGCTGCTCCTGGGCAGCCGCCCGGCCGCGGCTCAGGATGCCCAATGGCTGGGCCAATTCTTCAACAACCAGAACCTCAGTGGCTCGCCCGTCGTCACCCGCTGGGATAACAGTATCGATTTCCGCTGGTGGGGCGGCGCGCCCGACCCCCGTGTCGGCGACGACAACTTCTCCGTACGCTGGACACGCTCCGTCGCCTTCGACGCGGGCAACTATCGCTTCCAAGCGACAATGGACGACGGGATGCGCGTCTGGATCGACGGCCAACTGGTCATCGACAGTTGGACGCCCAGCCAGGAGCACACCGTCTCCGTCGATCGCTTCATGTCCGCCGGCAACCACGACTTCCGCGTGGAGCACTTTGAGGACGGCGGTATGGCGACGGCCATCTTCACCTGGGACCTCATCGGCGCCGGCAACGCCGGCCCGCAATTCCCCAACTGGCAGGGCGTCTATTTCAATACGCCCAACCTGGCCGGCGCGCCGGTTCTCGTGCGCGATGACCGCTATCTGAACCAGAACTGGGGCGAAGGCTCACCCGGCCCCGGCGTCAATGCCGATTTCTGGTCGGCGCGTTGGACGCGGGCGGTGGTCGTGCAACCCGGTCGCTATCGGGTCACCCTGACCAGCGACGACGGGTCGCGTATCTGGATCAACGGCAACCTGGTCATCGATAACTGGCTCGACCAGACGACCACCGCCTCGGCCGAAATCGTCGCCAGCGGCAACACGGCCAACGTCGTCGTGGAGTTCTACGACAGCTACGGCCCGGCCTTCATTCAGGTCGATCTCATCCCGCTCGGTGGCGCGGTCACTCTACCGGCCAACCCCGGTAATTGCAACGTCGCCCCCACCGGATTGCAGGCGCAGGTCACCGCCTCTGTACGTCTCAACGTGCGCCAAGGCCCCGGCACACAGTTCCCGGTGCTGACGCAACTGGAGCCATGCGCCACGGTTCCCATGACCGGCTTCGTCAGTGGCGACCGCCAGTGGGTGGGGGTCAACCTCATCGGCGGGACGACGGGCTGGGTCTTTGCCCAATACGTGCGCACCGGCGTGGATATTGCGACGCTGCCATCACCCAGGTAAGAGCGCCTGACTATTGATTGATCCGCGGCTAATGTGATAGAGGCAACCGCTCCCGCAGCGGTTGCCTGTTTTTTTGTCCGGTTGGGGAAGCGGGGTAGTACCTATCGCCGCGCGGTGCCGGTGTAGGCCATACCCTATTATTGGGTTTGCTAACAATAATAGAACACATGGTCTAATTTGACGGCTGAGGTACAATTACACGCATGGAAACCGGCCGCTTTGCCGAAGTCGTCGTCAACGTGGAGACGCCCCTCTCCGACGCCTATCACTACCACATCCCGGCCGACTTACGACCGGCGTTAGCCATCGGCCACCTGGTCGAAGTGGAGTTCGGCCGCCGCCTGGCCCAGGGCATCGTCGTCGGTTTCGCCGACAGCGCCCCGGTCGAAGAGACCAAGCCCGTCATCTCGCTCATCGACCCCGAGCCGGTGCTTTGGCCGTGGCAGATCGAGCTGGCCCGCTGGCTTAGCCGCCGCTACATGGCCCCGCTCAACGCCTGTTTCCGCCTGCTGTTGCCGCCCGGCCTGACGCGCTGGGCCGATAGCATCTACGACGTCAATCCACGCTGGGACGGCGCGGGCAAGCTGACCGAGCTACAACAGCGTCTGGTCGATTTGCTGCGCGAACGGGGCGATCTGCGCGGCCGGCAAATCGCCCCGCGGTTAAAGGACAAGAAATGGACGGCGGCGGCCACCCAACTGACCAACCGGGGCATCCTGCGCCGCGCCTCGGTGCTCGATCCGCCGCGGGTGCGGCCGAAGCAGGTGCGCACCGTCGAACTGATCGCCGGGCCGGCCCGCATCCGCGCCGCCGCGCCGCAGTTGGGCCGCGCCACCAAGGCGGCGGCCGTGCTGGCCTACCTGGCCGATGCGGCCGACCCGCTGCCGGCCGAGGCCGACGTACTGGAGGCCACCGGGGCCACGACCAAACATCTGAAAGCTCTGGTCGCCGAGGGGCTGATCACCCGCAGCCCGGCGGCCGAGGTGGTCGTGCCCATCTCGCGGGCCAAGGCCCCGCTGGAACTGCTGGCCGTCCGGTCGCGGCTGCCGCTGGCCCCGGACGCGCTGCCCCGGCCGGAACTGTTGCCGGATTGGCTGGCCGCCGGGCTGGTGCGCGTCGAGGCCCAGCCGGCGACGGTCAGCCTGGCCGTGCCGGCGCGGCGCGTCACGGGCCACATCCTGCGCCTGGGGCGGGCGGAGCTATACGGCCGCATCCTCGATTATCTGGCCGACGAGGCGCGGGCCGTTACTCTTAGCGACGTGTATGCCGCCACGGGGGCCGCGTTGCGCCACCTGCGCAAGCTGGTCGCGCTGGATCTGGTGCGGCTGGGCGACGAGCACGTCTGGCGCGACTCGCTGGCCGACCGCGACTTCGCCCCGGCCGACCCGCCGGAGCTGACCCTCGATCAGGCCCGCGTCTGGGGGCGCATCAAGGTCGCCATGATCCAGGATGAGGCCGACGACGAGGACGATGAGCCGTTCGACGAGGACGAAGAGCCGGCCGAGGCCACCGGCGATGAAGTCGATCCGCTCGATGCGGCCCCGCTCAATGCGGCTACCCCATTTCTGCTCCACGGCGTCACCGGCAGCGGCAAGACCGAAATCTACATGCGGGCCATTGAGCACGCCCTGGCCCGCGGCCAGCGGGCGATTGTGCTCGTGCCGGAGATCGCCCTGACGCCGCAGACGGTGCGCCGCTTTGCCGCCCGCTTTCCCGGCCGCGTGGCCGTTCTCCATAGCGCCCTGAGCGACGGCGAACGGTACGACACCTGGCGGCGCGCCCGCGCCGGGCTGTTCGACATCGCTATCGGGCCGCGCAGCGCCCTGTTCGCGCCGCTGCCCAATCTGGGCGTCATCGTGCTGGACGAAGAGCACGACAGCAGCTATAAGCAGACGCCGCCCGTGCCGCCGCCCTACTACCACGCCCGCGAGGCGGCCATTGCCCTGGGGGCCTTCACCGGCGCGGCCGTCATCCTGGGCAGCGCCACGCCCGACGTGGTGACCTACCACCGGGCGCGTTCCGGTCGCTACCAGTTGCTGGAACTGCCCAAGCGCATCATGGGCCACCGGCGGCGCATCGAGGATCAGGCCGGGCGGCTCAACGTGCTCAGCCGCTACCAGCCGTTGACGGATGGCGGCGACGGCGACGGCGGCGACATCATGCGTCTGGACGAAGCCCTGACCATCCCCCTGCCGCCCATTCAGGTGACCGACATGCGCCAGGAGTTGCGGGCCGGCAATCGCTCCGTCTTTAGCCGGGCGCTGGAGGCGGCCGTCAGCGAGACACTGGCCCGTGGCGAGCAGTCGATCCTCTTTCTGAACCGGCGCGGCACGGCGACCTTCGTCAATTGCCGCGATTGCGGCCACGTGATGAACTGCCCGCGTTGCGGCATCCCCCTGACCTACCACCAGCCGCGGATGATGCTGGTCTGCCACCAGTGCGCCCGGCGCGAAGCCCATCCCCACGTCTGTCCTAATTGCGGCTCGGATCGCATCCGCTACTTCGGGCTGGGCACCGAGCGCCTACAGGAGTTGGTGCGCGAGCGCTGGCCGGAGGCGCGGCTGGTGCGCTGGGACCGCGACACCACCGGCGAGGAAGGGTCACACGAGGCGCTGCTGGCCGGGTTCATCAATCGCGAGTCCGATATTCTGGTGGGCACGCAGATGATCGCCAAGGGGCTGGACTTGCCGTTTGTCACGTTGGTGGGGGTCATTTCGGCCGACATCGCCCTGGGGCTGCCCGACTACAACACCGGCGAGCGCGTCTTCCAGGTGCTGGCCCAGGTGGCGGGGCGGGCCGGGCGCGGCCTGCTGGGCGGGCGGGTCATCATCCAGACTTACAACCCGGAGCATTACGCCGTGCGGGCCGCGGCCGAGCACGATTACGCCGCGTTCTATCTGGACGAGATGCGCTTCCGCACCCAGCGCGCCCTGCCACCGTTTCGCCGCATCGTGCGCCTGCTGGTGAGCGATCCGGTGAACGACCGGGCCGAGGGACTCGCCCGCGACATGGCCCGCGTGCTGAATCTGGCCGTGCGCGAGCGGGCGCTGGCCGCCACCGACGTGCTGGGGCCGACGCCGGCCTTCTTCACCCGGCTCGACGGCCGCTACCGCTGGCACATCGTCGTCCACACCCCCGACCCCCATCGCCTGCTGGATGACCTGCCCATTCCCCGGCCCTGGGTGGTGGACATTGACCCGGAAAGCACGTTATAAATTACGAATGACGAATGACGAATTAAGAGCGCTCTTTATTCGTCATTCGTCATTCGTCATTCGTCATTATCTTGTCCCCGCACGGAGTCGAACCGTGATCTATCGCTTAGGAGGCGATTGCTCTGTCCTTTGAGCTACGAGGACGCTCTGACCGGATTTTAGCCGAATGGCCGGGAGATGACTACCGCCGTATGCCAGGTGTTCAACTGCCCATCTTCATCTATGGCACGCTGTTGCCGGGCGAGCGGTATCACCCGTTGCTGCACGGGGCCGTGGCGGCCGTGCAAACGGCGCGCTTGCCGCGGGCGCAGCTGTATGACCTGGGCTACTTCCCCATGCTGATCGACGCGCCGGGCGGGGAGGCGCGCGGGCTGCTGATCCATTTATGGCCGCAGCGCTACGACGGCATCATGGCCGTGCTGGATCGCGTGGAGGGTATCGGTAAGGCTTCCTGGGGCCGCCCGCTCTTCCGGCGCGAGCGGCGGGTGATCGTCACAACCGGCGGGCGTGATGTAGTCGCCTGGGTCTACGTCGGCTGGCCGCCCACCGTCGCCGGGCGGGAACCCATCGGCGCGGACTGGAAAAGTTACGTCCGCGCCCTTGTTAAATCCTTGTAAATAGGTTGCCTCCCGCGTCGATCCTTGTAGTATTGAGTCGCAAATTCCACTCCACTGAACGCTGATAGCCCAATAATCTTGAAGAGTCAAAACGCGGCCTGCTCTGGGGGAACTCGACCGAACGCAAATCGGCCTGGCCCCAACACGCCGCGCCCGGCCGCCACTCATCCGGCGGCCAACATTGGACTTATACCATGAAAAGGATCGGAATATTAACGAGCGGCGGCGACGCCCCCGGCATGAATGCGGCTCTGCGCGCCGTGGTGCGCACCGGACTAAATCGCGGGCTGGAAATCTACGCCATCTATGAAGGGTATGCCGGCATGGTGGAGGGCGGCGACCGCATCAAGCCCATGCGCTGGAGCGACGTGGGCGGCATCCTGCATCTGGGCGGCACGATCATCGGCTCGGCGCGCTGCAAGGAGTTCCGCGAGCGGGCCGGGCGGCTGCGGGCCGCGCGCAATCTGCTGTTGCACGAGATCGAGGGCCTGGTGGTCATCGGCGGCGACGGCAGCCTGAGCGGCGCGGACGTGCTGCGGAGCGAATGGGAAGGGCTGGTGCAGGAACTGGTCGACAACGGCCAACTCAGCAAGAAGAGCGCCGACCGCAGTAAATCGATGGCCGTCGTCGGCATCATCGGCTCCATCGACAACGATATGTTCGGCAGCGACATCACCACCGGCGCGGATACGGCCCTGCACCGGATTATCGAGGCCACCGACGCCATCTCCAGCACCGCCGCCAGCCATCAGCGCAGCTTTGTCGTCGAGGTCATGGGCCGCCATTGCGGCTATCTGGCCCTGATGAGCGCCATGGCCTCCGGCGCGGACTGGGTGCTTATCCCTGAGTCGCCGCCTGACGTGGACGACTGGGAGTCGAAGATGTGCGAGGTCCTGAAGAAGGGTCGCCAGATGGGCCGCCGCGACAGCATGGTCATCGTGGCCGAAGGCGCGCGCGACAAGAACGGCAAGGAAATCACCAGCGAGCACGTCAAGAAGGCGCTGGAGGAGCGGCTGGGCGAGGACACCCGCATCACGGTGCTGGGCCACGTCCAGCGCGGCGGCTCGCCCAGCGCCTTTGACCGCAATCTGAGCACCCTGTTGGGGGCCGAGGCGGTCGAAGCCATCACCACGATGGATCCCGCCGGCCAGCCGCTGGTCATCGGGATGCGCGGCAATAAGATAACGCGCACGCCGCTCAATCTGGCCCTGGAAAAGACGCGCGCCGTAGCCGATGCCGTGGCCGCCAAGAACTTTGACGAGGCGTTGGCGCTGCGCGGCAATTCGTTCAGCCGCTCCTTCGACATCGTGCGTACGCTCGTCCGCGCCTCGCCCCATCCGCCCGCGCCCGATCAGCGCCGCTTGCGGCTGGCGATTCTCCACGGCGGCGGCCCGGCCCCGGGCATGAACACCGCCGCCCGCGCCGCCGTCCGCATCGGCATCGACCGCGGCCACATCATCCTGGGCGTCCGCAACGCCTTCCGCGGCCTGATCAATAACGAGATCGCCGAACTAAACTGGATGGACGTCAACGGCTGGGCTACGCGCGGCGGCTCCGAACTGGGCACCAACCGCGCCATCCCCAAGGGGCGCGACCTGTATGCCATCGCCCGCACACTGGAGGAGCACCAGATCGAGGGCATTCTGATGATCGGCGGCTGGGCGGGCTATCAATCGATCCTGGAGTTGTATAGCCAGCGCAATAATTACCCGGCCTTCGATATCCCGATGGTTTGCCTGCCGGCGACGATCAACAACAACCTGCTGGGCACCGAGTTGAGCGTGGGGGCCGATACAGCGCTCAACAGCATCATCTCGGCCGTGGACAAGATCAAGAATTCGGCCGTGGCCTCGCAGCGGGCGTTCATCGTCGAGGTGATGGGCTACTACTGCGGCTATCTGGCCCTGATGAGCGCGCTGGCGACGGGGGCCGAGCGGGTTTACCTGCACGAAGAAGGCGTCGCCATGCGCCATCTGGTGGAGGACGTGGAGGATTTCCGCCACGCCTTCCAGCACGGCAAGCGGTTGGGTCTCATCATCCGCAACGAGATGGCGAATGAGGTCTACACCACCAACTTCATGCGGATGCTCTTTGAGGAAGAGGGCGGCGACCTGTTCGACGTGCGCCAGGCCATCCTGGGCCACATGCAGCAGGGCGGCGCGCCGTCCCCCTTCGACCGCATCTTCGCCACCCGTCTGGCCGTGAATTGTGTCGATTTTCTGGAAGAACAGATCGCCCGCAAGGAATCGGCCGGCGTGTGTATCGGCCAGGTGCAGGGTGAGTTAAAATTCACCAATCTGGACGAAGCGCCGCGGCAGATGGATTACGACCACAGCCGGCCGCGCAAACAGTGGTGGATGGATCTGCGGCCGATCGCCCGCAGTTTGGCCTCTCAGGGGCCGATTGTGCATGGCGAGGGCCATCGCGGGTAAGGCCAATCGCCGTTTGTAGTTAGGCGCTTTAGCGCCGTCAAGCGCCAGGAGTCGTGGCGAAGAACGCAACTAAAGTTGCTGGCTACGAACCAATTGCGAAGAACGCAACTAAAGTTGCTGACTACGAACCATTTGTAACAATCCATTTTTTCTATCTTATGTAGGAGATTGAGTATCATGAGAATCGGTATTTTGACAGGCGGCGGCGATGTGCCCGGCCTGAATCCCTGTATCAAATCGGTGGTCAATCGCGCCGTTGACGCGGGCCACGAGGTGGTAGGCATCCGTCGCGGCTGGGGCGGTCTGCTTCTGGTTGACCGCGACGATCCGGCGACCATCGACAGATATATCCTGCCGCTGGACAATGCCGCGGTGCGCACCATCGATCGTACCGGCGGCACGATCCTCCATACCAGCCGCACCAACCCCAGCAAAGTGAAGCCCGGCGCCGTGCCCGACTTCCTGAAAGACCCGGAGCACCTGGCCGCCGAAGCGGCCGATAGTACGACCCGCGACTTTACGCCCCACGTGCTGAAAAACCTGGAGCAGCTGAAGATCGACCGCCTCATCCCCATCGGCGGCGACGATACGCTCAGCTACGGTGAGCGCCTCCATCGCGAGGGCTTCCCGGTGGTAGCTATCCCCAAGACGATGGACAACGACGTGTATGGCACGGACTACTGCATCGGCTTCTCCACGGCCGTCACCCGCAGCGTCCAGTTCATCCACCAGTTGCGCACCAGCGCCGGCTCCCATGAGCGCATCGCCGTCATTGAACTGTTCGGCCGCAACTCCGGCGAGACCAGCCTGATCAGCTCCTACCTGGCCGGCGTCGATCGCGCCCTGATCTCCGAGGTTCCATTCGACCCGGAGCGTTTGGCCGGTTTGGTGATGAAGGACAAAAAGACCAATCCCAGCAATTACGCGATGGTCACCGTCAGCGAGGGCGCCCACATGGTCGGCGGCATGGTCGTGGAGTACGGCGAGACCGACGCCTACGGCCACCGGAAACTGGGCGGCATCGGCGACATCACCGGCGAGGCGCTAAAGAAGCTGACCGGCGAGAACATCATCACCCAGAAGATCGCCTATCTGATGCGCTCCGGCGCGCCGGACGCGCTCGATCTGATGGTCGGCACCAACTACGCCCATCTGGCGGTCGATCTCATCGTCAGCGGTTCCAGCGGCCGCATGGTGGCCCTGCGCGACGGCTCCTACACCCACGTGGCGATGAGCATGGTCACCAGTGGCCTGAAGCGCGTCGACGTCGATGAACTGTACGACGCGCAGAACTACCGGCCCAAGGTGCGCCACGTCTTGGGCAAGCCGATGTTCTTGTATTGATCGCTGCCGGCAGGTAGACAACTTACGATGGCGCGGCGTATCTCCGGCGGGGATGCGTCGCGCCGTTTGCATAGGGCCGGTGGCCTGTGGGCGACTCTAGGCAAATGGGTGATAGTCGGCTAAGTTATGATCTCTGTCACTTGACGATTGGGCAATGGCCTCATTAGAATAGTTAGTATCCGTCGAGATGCACGTTCGTCTCCGAGCGCAAAAGTTACCAATGTACCGCTTCCACCGTTCGCCCCTCCTCCTGTTCATTGTCCTTCTCGCGTTATTCGCTCTGGCCTGTCAGGCCGTTTCCCTCGGCCAACCGCAAAGTACACCTGTCGCTCCAGCCGCGCAGCAGGCGTTGGTCGATCAGGCCGTCGCCACGGTCATGGCCCAACTGCCGGAAACAACCGGCAACGGCTCCGGCGTGGCCGTCGTGCCGGTCAGCACCGACATGGAGGCGACACTGATCGCCCTCTACGAGCGGGTCAACCCGTCCGTCGTCCACATCTTCGTGCTCGACGATCAGGGCTTCACCGCCGGGTCGGGCAGCGGCTTTGTCTACGACGCCGGCGGCCACATCGTCACCAATAACCACGTGGTGACCGGCTCGGGTGGGCTGGAAGTGGTCTTCGCCGACGGCCAGCGCCGCGCGGCCGAGGTCGTCGGCAGCGACGTCGATAGCGATCTGGCCGTCATCCGCGTCGAATCACTACCCGACGGCGTGCAGCCCCTGACGCTGGGCGACTCCAATGAGGTACAGGTCGGCCAGTTCGCCGTCGCCATCGGCAACCCGTTCGACGAGACGGGGTCGCTGTCGCTGGGCATCATCAGCGGTCTGGGCCGTTCGCTGACGTCCGACCGCATCGCCGAGGGCGGCGGGCGCTATTCGCTGCCGCAGGTCATCCAGACCGACGCGGCCATCAACCCCGGCAATTCCGGCGGGCCGTTGCTGAATCTGGCCGGCGAGGTCATCGGCGTCAACAGCGCCATCAGCACCAGCACGGGCACGAATTCCGGCGTCGGCTTCTCGATCCCGGTCAACGCCGTCCATCGCGTGGCCCCGGCGCTCATCGCCGAAGGGGTCTATCACTACCCCTTCATCGGCGTGAGTATGACGAGCATCGATCTGGCCGCCCAACAGGAATTAGGATTACCCCAGGCCAACGGCATCTACATCACCGACACCACACCCGGCAGCCCGGCCGAGGCGGCCGGCCTGCGGGCCAGCGGCCGCAATGACACCCTCGGCACCCTGCCCGGCGGCGATTTCATCATCGCTGTCGACGGCCGCCCCGTGTCCGAGCCGGATGATCTGATCGCCTTTCTCGTGTTCGATGCCGTGGTCGGCCAAACGATTTCCCTGACCGTCATTCGTGACGGCGAGCAAATTGAAGTGCCTCTGACGTTGGGCGAGCGGCCCTANNATTTTGCTAATAGTGCAGGTAGGAGGTTTTTATGTTTAGCCAGGAGCACATGCAAGAGCTGGTGACGTATGAGGGCAACGGCGAAGGCGTCGTCAGCGTCTATCTGGACACCGATAGCACTCGGCAGTCCGTGGAGGCAATCAAGTTGACCGCCAGAGGTCTCCTGAAGGAAGTGCAACCGCAGCACGACAAGGAGGCCCAAACCATCGAGCGCTACCTGGATCACAGCTACGATTGGACCAAGCCCGGTCTGGCCCTGTTTTGTGGCCGGGGCGGCGCGTTCTTTCGGGCCTATCAATCGCCCGTGGCGTTTCGCAATCGGGTGCGCCTGAGCGCCCGGCCCTACGTCAAACCTCTAACCCATCTACTGGATCATTATGCCCACTTCGGCGTGATCGTCATCGACCGGGTGAGCAGCCGTTTCTACGCCTATCATCTGGGCGAATTGCAGGCCACCGAGGTCTGCACCGGCGAGGAAGTGCGCCGGTTGAAGGACGGGGCCGGGTCGTCGGCCGTGGGGCGGCGCGGCGGGGCGGGCATCAGCGGCCCCGGCGGCGGCAAGCACGAAGACGAAGTGGCGGCGCGCAACATGCGTGACTGCGCCGCCGCGGCCAACCAGTTCTTCGCCGAGCGTCCCATCCGCCGCCTGTTCCTGGGCGGCACCAACGAAACCGTGGCCCAATTCCGCGAAATGTTGCCCAAACAGTTGCAGAGCTGTCTGGCCGGGTCGTTCCCGATGGACATCGACGCCGGCGAGGCCGAGGTGCGCCAGCGCGCCCTGAACCTGCTGCGCGAGGTGAACGCCGAGCGCGAGGCCAAACTGGTCGAGAAGCTGGTGACGCTCAACGCGCGCGGGGCCAACGCCGTCGTCGGGTTGGACGACACGCTTCAGGCCATCTCCGATAAGCGGGTCGAGACGCTGATCATCAGCGACGGCTACCGGACGCCGGGCTACGTCCAGGAGGCGTCGGGCTATCTGGTGGCGAATATGGCCCTCAGCCCGCTGGCCGAAGCCGAACTGAGCGAGGCGGCCGACGTGGTGGAAACGGCCGTGGCCCAGACCGTGGCCCAGGGCGGCCACGTCGAAGTCATCGCCGAGAACCCCGCCCTGGAAGACGCCGGACGCATCGGCGCGATCCTGCGTTACTAATTTCGATAACCATCAGGTGCGACGCACTTTCCGAAGTGCGTCGCACCTCTGGAGTTTGGCAAATTGAAGAGACCGTCATGGGGTCGATGGCGGTTAATACCTGTCAAGCC